>Ga0210407_10001889_pt1 | contig 18775 bp, 16 predicted proteins | sample IncBWC27MmetaG_FD_150860 | JGI IMG/M metagenome (GOLD analysis project Ga0210407, IMG submission 150860) | Forest soil microbial communities from Barre Woods Harvard Forest LTER site, Petersham, Massachusetts, United States - Inc-BW-C-27-M | ecosystem: Environmental > Terrestrial > Soil >... | reverse complement strand
TCGGATGAAGCCATCGATGGCGGTTACAATTCTCACGGGAGCATTGCTTATGACCACTCTTGCGCCGACCGGCGCGACACCTCAGCACGGTTCCACCACGAAAAAGCCGTTCGGGAAGACTCCGGATGGCCAGCCTGTCGATCTTTTTGTGCTAACCAGTAAAGGCGGCGCGGAGGCCTCCGTCACCAACTATGGCGGAGCGGTCGTCTCGCTCAGAGTGCCGGACCGCAACGGAAAACTCGCGGATGTGGTGCTCGGTTACGATGCCCTCGACGGCTATGTGAACGACAAGGCCTACTTCGGCGCCATTGTGGGGCGCTACGGTAACCGCATCGCCCACGCGCAATTCGTGCTCGACGGCAAGACGTACGCGCTTGCCAAGAACAATGGTGACAACAGCCTGCACGGAGGCATCAAGGGCTTCAACAAAGCCGTATGGACCGCGAAAACTTTTTCCGTCCAGGACAGCCAGTCGCTCGAACTTTCCTACCTCAGCAAAGATGGCGAGGAAGGGTTTCCCGGAAATTTGAAAGTCACCGTCACCTACACATGGACCGATGCGAACGCATTAAGAATTGAGTATTCCGCGACAACCGACAAGAAAACCGTCGTGAATCTCACCAATCATTCTTATTTCAATCTCGCGGGGCAGGGTTCCGGCGACATTCTTGGCCACTTGCTCACAATTGAGGCCGACCAGTTCACTCCCGTCGACTCCGGCTTGATTCCCACCGGAGAACTTCGCGACGTGATGGGCACGCCGTTTGACTTTCGCAAAGCTACGGACATCGGCGCGCGCATCAATCAAGACGACGAACAGTTGAAACTTGGCGGCGGCTACGACCACAACTTTGTCCTGCGGATGCCAATGGACCACGGAGAATATCTTGCCGCCCGCGTCCTCGAGCCCGCCTCGGGCCGCGTCCTGGAAGTTCGGACCACGGAGCCCGGCGTGCAGTTCTATACCGGAAATTTTCTCGACGGCAAAACTCCGGGCAAAGGTGGCCACCCCTATCCGCGGCGCAACGCCTTCTGCCTGGAAACGCAGCACTTTCCCGATTCACCGAATCAGCCGAAATTCCCGTCTGTGGTCTTGAACCCTGGCGAGCGCTACCACACGGTCACGACCTACAAGTTCTCCACGGAAAAATGACGGCATCCCGCCCTTTTCGCCAAGCAGTTTTTCTTGGCGGCGCCGTTAAACGGCCTGCAACGGGAACCTCACCGGATTGCGCGTAGGCGGTTGGGACGCGACGTTCGCTCGGAGCTAATCCTGTCCATCAAGGCTTCCAAGCGGGGGCAGTCCTGATCGGTAATTGCGGTGAATTTCAGGCCCAGGCCGCTGTTGGGAACCTGATGCTGCACGATCGCTTCGGCACGGATCTGTCCCTCGGGAACGAGAAAATCAATTCTGGCTCTTGCGCCAAGGGGACGGGGAATGGTCGTAGAAAGGAACAATCCACCCACGCTCACATCGCAAACACGAGAAACATCTTCGACCCCTACACATCGCCAGCAGACCCATAGTCCCTCCGGGATTTCCACCCTAGGAACGAGCCTTCTGGAGTACAGGGGACCGGGACGAGCGGCCGCCATACTTCACCTTGGGGCCTGCGGAATTGTGCACGGGAGCGAATGGCCCGCCCGCGTGACTCAAGGCCGTGGAGGACGATAATAGTGTGGTTGAGACCCCGCAATCCGGCAGACACCCTAAGTTCGACGCAGGAATCACCCGATGGTGGGGCGTGGGGCTCCGTCGCGCTTGCGACCCACGCGATTCCGGGCAACAATGGACCCGATGAACAGTTTTGACGGATTACGGGTGCTCGCGCTGGAGAGCCGCCGCGCCGCGGAACTCGCCAAATTGATTACCACCTACGGCGGGCAGCCTATTGGTGCTCCTTCCATGCGCGAAGTTCCCCTGGAATCCAACACGGAGGCCTTGGCTTTCGCGCGGGCTCTTCTTGCTGGCGAATTCGACATGGTCATATTCTTGACCGGTGTTGGAACGCGGGCCCTGCTCAGCGTTGTCGAAACCGCGCATAAACGCGACGAGTACATCGAGGCGCTTCAGCGTGTGAGAGTCGTTGCGCGCGGGCCAAAGCCTGTCGCTGCGTTGCGCGAAATCGGCATCACTCCTGCCATCACCGCTCCCGAACCGAATACCTGGCACGAATTGTTGAGCGCCCTTGATGATGCGAGCAAGGCATCGCCAGCGCTCAACCTCCGAGGAGCGCGACTTGCCGTCCAGGAATATGGCGTTTCCAATCCCGAATTTCTGGCGGGCCTGAAGGAACGAGGAGCGCAAGTGACGCGCGTGCCTGTCTATCAATGGGCGCTACCGAAGGACCTGGCGCCCCTCCGAGCCGCCATTGCAGCGATTGCCGAAGGAACCGTGGATGTGGCGCTCTTTACGACCGCAGTCCAAGCGGTCCATCTATTCCAGGTTGCCGCTGAGATGAAGCTTGAAGAGCCAGTGAGGAATGGCCTTGCCCGCGCGATTGTGGCTTCCATCGGGCCGACGACTTCGGAAGAATTGCAGCGGCGAGGAATCCGAGCCGACCTGGAGCCCTCGCATCCGAAGATGGGTTATCTGGTGAAGGAAGCTTCTGAACAGGCCGAGGAACTGCTTCGCCGGAAGAGGCAGGGAATTGCTTCCGGCGGATAAGGCCAATGAATGTCGCGAAGAAAATCGCGCGGACCGGACTGGTCAGCGAGAATTTGCGCCGGCAGCCGCTCCCATAGTTGATTCAGAGCCTGGAATCACTTCAAAATCGACCCCGGCCTGGGTAAGAACTCCCGTTTCCTCGTCGGACTGAGCGGCTGCGCCGCTGGACTTAAGACGCACTACCTTATGGCCGTCCCGCGCCGCTGCGATCAGCAGGGAATGAATTTTCTCCTCGAGACTACCCGTTTGCAAGGCGAGCTTGTGCACGTTCCGCACTTGCGCCGAAGGGGGGACCAGTTCGAGGATTTCCGGTGATACAAGGTCATCATGCAGGACGACTTCGGCAGCGCGAAGCACGCGCACAGCCTGTACATTCAGAAGATCGGGAGCCCCTGAAACGGCTTCCATCAGATAAACTTTGCCCTTCATGGTAAGCACCTGGATGCGATTCCACCACCAGCCGGAGCCGATGGCCCTTCTTGCGGCGGCACTTGGAACTAGCCGCCAGCAGCTAACAACACACCATGACACTAGCACCATCGCTAATGCAGCAAGGCGCGAAAGAATGAATCCATCGAATCGATATTTTTAATAGAAAATGAGAAATAGGTGGGGTTCAGCAAGAATCCGGAAAACTCAGCTGGAGCGTTTCGATTTCTGCCTGCTTCTGAGGAACGCTTTAAAGGCTTCCTCACTGGCGTCCTCGTGCAACAGGCCTTTCCGTTCTTGGGGATCCGTATTCGTGGAGCGGAGTTTGTCGCGCGCTTCACCGAGCTGCGCGACCCATTCTTCGTACTCTGGGCCAAACTGATCCTCGAGCTCTTTTCGGAGGCGCTGGGCCAGGGCGGGGCTTTGCCCAGCAGTCGAAATGGCGATCTGCAGATCCCCGCGCTGCACGACGGACGGGTAATAGAAATCGCACAAAGAGGGAACGTCCACGATGTTGCAGAGCACGCCGCGCCGCGTCGCCTCTTCGAAGATGCGCTCGTGCAGTTCCGTCGATGATGTAGCTGCGACAACCAGCAACACTCCCTCGAGATCGTTGGGCTGAAAAGAACGCTGATGCCATTCGATACCTTTTGTTTGCGCCCAGGAGCGCACTTGCGGTGTGGCTTCCGGCGCGACCACGCGCACGCGGCCTCCCGCTTCCAGGAGGCTGGCGATTTTGGACTCAGCAACGGTTCCCGCTCCGACGACGAGGCACGGGCGAGCCGAGAGCTTGAGGAACATCGGGAAGAGCTTTGCAGGCTTCATGTTTTCTGGTGGTGCGCTCCTCGCCAGGGCCTGGAAATCAAGTCTAAAGCAAATCCGGCTTGTAATCGTACTCCGCGTCGAGCTGAGAGCGCTGGGAATTCGGAATTACGAGAGGCGATCGGGGGTCAAGAGAGCCGTCATTTCGAGGACGCGGTGATAATAGTCGCGCTGAGTGAGTTGCGAGGCGGCGGCATCGTCGACGATGAAAGTCACGTCAGGATGGAGTTGCAGGGCGGAAGCTGAGACGGCGGAGGTGATGGGACCTTCGATGGACTTTGCTATGGCCCCGGATTTGGAAGCGCCGGTGGCGAGGAGCAAGATTTTCCGCGCCTCGAGGATTGTGCCGATCCCCATGGTGATGGCGCAGCGCGGACTCTCTTCGCCGGGCGCAAAGAATTTTGAGTTGTCGTCCATCGTTTCCCGGCTCAAAACCTTCAGCCGTGTGCGGGAGCCGATGCTGGAAGTCGGCTCGTTGAAGCCGATGTGCCCGTTGCGCCCAATGCCCAGAAGCTGAAGGTCGATGCCTCCGGCCTTTCGAATGGACTCTTCATAGGATACGCAGTACTGGTCGTAATTGCCGCGGATGGTTCCGTCGGGAATATGGATATTGCGTGGATCGATGTTGACGTGCGCGAAGAGATTTTCCTGCATGAAATAATGAAAACTCTGCGGGTGTGCGGCGGAGAGACCGAGGTACTCATCAAGGTTAAAGGTCACCACGCGAGAAAAATCGAGCGAGCCTTGTTTGTGAAGACTCACGAGATGCCTGTAGACGCCGACCATGGTGCTGCCAGTGGCCAATCCAAGCGTCAACGCGGGCTTCTTGCGCACGGCGCTGGCAATCAGTTGTGCGGCCTGGCGGCTGATTTCTTCGTGGTCGCGTTTCAGGATAACCAGCATGCGGCGTCCCCTCCGAACGGCGCTTTACGAATGACCTGAAGATTATGAGCCGGCGAAAGAAACTCGCCAGCCTTACCGGAACCGGCGAATGACAAGATTGTGCCGGTCCGAACGATAGAAGCCCAGCACGTACATGATCGGCCGGCCTTTGGTGGAATAGATGATCTGGCGAATGCGCAACAAGGGATCGCGGCGGGGAATAGAAAGAATGTCGGCGATTCTTGGGTCGGCCGCGGTCGCATCCACTTCCTCATCGGCATAGCCAATTTCAATCTTGTAATCGCGCTCGAGCATTCCAAAAAGAGATTCCTGGCCGATGGGTGCGTCCAAGAGCCCGGAGAATTCAGCGGCGCTGAGGTAGCAGGTCTCCAGGGCAAAAGGCTCGCCCGCGGCATGACGCAAGCGCTCGAGTATGATGATGTGGCTGGTGGGCGGAAGGGAGAGCCGCGCGGCGGCCTCGTTTTCGCTGTCAAGCACTTTGGCGAAGAGCACTTTGGAGGCGGCGGTGAGGCTGCGGCTGGACATCTGCTCCGTATAACTCATCAATTTGTTGAAGTGAATCTTCGGGGCCGAGACAAAGGTTCCAATGCCGCGGCGGCGCTCAACGATTCCTTCGCGTTCCAGCGAGGCCAGTGCGTGACGCGCGGTCATCAGGCTGACCTGATGAATTTTGGCCAGGTCGCGCTCGGAGGCGACCGCGTCGCCCGGATGCAATTGTCCAGTGTCGATGCGCTTGCGGATGGCGCTTTGGATTCTCTGGTAGGCGGGCAAGCCGTTGCGGTTCTTGGCAGGCATCCGCTGTCTGACAGCAGCACGCTTCTTATTCGCGGTCATGTCAAGCCCAACCTAGAACAAAAGACGGATGTTCCACGCGGTTTTGCCCTTAAAAACTGGCGCCTATCGACTGCGCCCGAAACACAAACAGTGTTATAGAGCGGCACCTGGTAGTGCTATAGCTTGCATTTCTGGTTTTCCTTATATACCAGCATTTTTCGCTTGACAAGCCTTATTTGGTGCTATATAGCTATCGCCCAATCGGGCATAGAGCAGGTCGGGGTGCTGGTTAGCAAGTCGAGAATCTCAGCCAAGAGGAGAAGCCCGTCGGACGGCCGGCGGCTTCGAATCGGAGGAATCAACATGAGAAAGATGCAGTCTTTGGGGTTGGGCCTGGTTTTCATGGCGCTGGTGGCGCTGCTGCTGTGCACTGCGAATCCAGCGTGGGGGCAGGAAGTAACGGCTTCGATCACGGGCACGGTTTCAGACCCGACGGGCGCGGCCATCGTCGGGGCCACGGTTACCGCAAAGTCCGTGGAACGCGGCCTCACGTACACGGCCGTGACCAACGATTCCGGCATCTATCGCATCGCGCAGCTCCCGGTCGGCAGTTATGAACTCAAAGTGGAAAAGCCGGGGTTCGCCTCGGCGGCATACCCGGCATTCGTCCTCACGTTGAATCAAGTCGCTCGCATCGACGTTCCACTGAAAGTCGGCCAGGTCACCCAAATAGTTGAGGTAACCGGCGCAGCGCCCGTCTTGAAAACAGAGGCGACCCAGGTCGACACCATTATCAATGCGGCTACCAACGACAATTTGCCTCTGGCCTCGCGCAATTACGTCCAATTGACCCTGCTTGCGCCCGGGGCTGTGTCGACCGATCCCAGCAGCTTCAATAACGGCAACAACACCGGCGGTTACGGCGGCCGTCCATTGATCAACGGTAACCGGGAGCAGTCCAATAACTTCTTGCTCGACGGCATGGATAACAATCAGGTATCGGATAACCTGCTTGGCTACACGCCCGCCCCCGACGCCATCGAAGAGTTCAACCTGATTACCAGCAACGCCTCGGCGGAGTTCGGGAATTTCGAAGGCGGCATTGTCAGCGCCACGATCAAGTCCGGTACGAACAGCTACCACGGTGACGTCTGGGAGTTCTTCCGGAACGATAAACTCAATGCCAATAGTTGGTCCAATAATTTCAACGGAACGGCCAGAGACAAACTACGGTGGAACATGTTCGGAGGTACCCTCGGCGGACCGGTCATGAAAAATAAGCTGTTCTTCTTCGCTGACTATCAGGGCCAGCGTTTTGATATCCCAAGCTCCTCGAGTAAGAACAACGTTTTTTCGACCGCTGAGCGTGGTACTGCTGTGCTCCCTGGCAACTTCGGCGCCCTGTGCACGAACGGATTCGACGCAGGGGGCGTCTGCACAGATAGGCTTCCCGGTCCCACGAGTCCTGCTAACACCGTGTGCCCACCAGGAAGTAATGCCAACGGATGTTTGGTGGCGCATCAGTTGTATAACCCGTGCGTATCCTTCACCGCGCCATGCACTCCTTCTTCTACCTCAGCGACGACTCGCCTGCCATTCCAAAACAACTTAGTTCCCGCCGCGATGCGTAGCCCCGTGGCGGCGGCGTTGTTTGCCTCCTCGCTCTATCCAACACCCATCGGCACTGGCCTGCAACAAAACGCCATCAATACTACCGTTTCCGCCTTCAATGTGAATCAGGGCGACATCAAGGTAGACTACAAGGCCACGGACAAAGACACGATTTCGGGTCGGTTTACAAGGGCTTTCCAGATTAACCCATCAAGTAATTCGCAGGTCTTGTTGTCCAATTCGTTCGCAACTTCGCCAATTTACAACACTGTAGGGGATTGGACGCGAGTGATCAGCACCAGCCTCGTCAATGATGCCCGCATTGGCTGGAGCCATGTTACGCTGAACAGCGGTAATGGTTGGGCTTCGGGCGTCGGGCAATTCGGCAATACCATCGGCATCGGCAATGGTAACCCTGCCGGTCTCGACGGACTGCTGGCCCTCAACTTTTCCAACTCAGCCCTCTCAAACATAGGAACCCAGGAAAGCACCCAGAGCTTCGATGACCACGTCTGGCAGTTCGAAGATGCCGTAACGTGGACGCACGGCCGGCACAATCTAAAATTTGGCGGCCAATTCTGGCGCCAGACCATCAAGACCTTCTATGCCGGTAACAACGGTCAACTTGGGCTTATGGACTTTGACGGAAGGTTCACGAATGCATCCTTCACCGCGCCAGTCACCGGCACCGGCGACGGTGGTGCGGACTTTTTCCTCGGACTCCCCTTTCAATTTGGCCGCGGTGTCAGCACCGGGAAAACCTGGGAGCAGTGGAGTAATATCATTGGCATCTATGCCCAAGACACATGGAGGGTCACGGATCGCCTCACCGTGAATGCCGGTTTGCGTTACGAGGCGCACACTCCTTGGGTGGAAACCAATAACCAGCAGGCCAATTACAATATCGCTACAGGCAACGTTGACCTAGCTGGCCAGAACGGAGCAAGCAGGGCCCTCTACAAAGGCTTCTACGGCGGGAGGGACTTCCAGCCGCGCATTGGTTTCGCCTGGACTCCCGCATTTTTGGGCAACCACACGGTCGTCCGCGGGGCTTTCACAATCTCCTCTTATCTGGAAGGGACAGGCACGAACCTGCGTTTGACCTTGAACGCGCCTTTTACTCCGGCCGAAATCAACCGCATCTATAACAACACGGCACTGCCCGGGACGAGCACCTCGGACGGCATTGTGGGCTCAGGTAGTTCGGCATCCTGCGCGGCGCCCGCCTTTGCTTGCTACGCTGGCGCCTTCCTCCGCGTTTGGGATCCCAACGTACAGCCGGCGATCGCTGACCAGTGGAATCTGACCATTCAGCGCCAATTCTGGGGGGATACCACCTTCCAAATTGGCTATGTGGGGCAGAGGGGCACTCACTTGATGGTGCCATTCGACTACGCGCAACGAGCCCTGCTTCCCAATTCCGGTTGCGCGACTATAAATAATAATCCGCCGGTGCCGTGCACCAACCCCAGCCCGTTCTTTGCCAAGAATCCGGCGCTTTATTCCGTCCTGGGCCACCCTACGGCCAACCCTCCGGTGGCTGACGCTACGGTTTCAGGCACGCAGTCCAACGGCACCATGTGGTACCACTCGCTGCAAGCCGTCCTCCAGAAGCAGATGAACCACGGTCTGCAATATCAAGTGTCCTACACCTACTCCAAGTGCATGTCCGATAGCACCGGTTACTATGGTGCCTGGAATAACGCGCTCAGTGCGTCGGCATACTGGCAGAACGTCTACGACCAAAAGGCTGAATGGGCGCCGTGCTATTACGATGCCACCCACGTTCTCTCAGCCTATTCCATTTATGAGCTACCCTTCGGCCGCGGCAAACTCTTGGCAAAAGACGCCAACAGGGCCGTGAATGCCGTTGTTGGAGGCTGGGAAGTTAGCCCGATTCTTTTCTTCCGCACTGGCTTCCCCATGCCAGTTTACGGAGCCAATGATGAGTCCGGGACGTTTTCTCGCGGCTCGCGTGCCGATTGCCATTCCATTCCGAAAATTACCGGAGAAACGCCGATCAACCAGACCCTCTTCCCAGGAACAGGTGGCTTCCAGTGGTTCACAAACAGCGGAAGTTTCACCACACCGGCGGTTGGGACGTTTGGCTCGTGCGCGCCGCAGCTCGGAGCGTTGCGTTCGCCCCGTTTCACGGACGTAGACCTGAGTTTGCATAAGAACGTCCAGCTTACAGAACGCTTCAAGCTGCAGTTCCGAGCTGACTTCATCAACGCATTCAACCACGTCCAGCTCAACGCGCCGAATATGAGCCTTGGATCCACGATGGGGCAGGTTACCGGCGCCCAGCCTCCGAGGAATATCCAGTTAGCGCTGAAGCTCTACTACTAAACATAAACCGCGTATAATGAGGCAGGCGCTCACCCCAGCCTGCCTCATTTTTCTTTTTGCAACGACGTTCAGAGGGGCAGGTTCGAAAGCAGAAACGCCTAATGCAAAATGTCTAGATACTCAGGTACGGCCGCGGTTTTTGTCCTCTTCCTTGGTTTTTTGTGCTCCGATCCGATCATTCTGGCTCAGCAAGCGAAAGTTGCCACACCCGGCGCTGCGTCTGGATTATCCGCGGACAAAGCGCTCACCCTGGCAGAACAGGGGCGTTGCCAGGAGAGCATCTCCGCGCTCAAGCGTGCTATGACCGGCCAAGTCCCGGCGGAAACCAGGAAGAGGGCCGGAATAGCTGGGCTGCGCTGCTCTTTGACTTTGGACGACCGCGACTCCACCGCCGACTTTATCCGCCTACTCAACAAACAGTTTGCCCGCGACCCGGACGTACTTTTTATCCTTGTTCATGCCTACTCCGATTTATCGACGCGCACGGCCCAGGATCTCGGGCGCACGGCCCCGCAATCGCTTGCTGCTCATAAGCTGAACGCGGAAGCCCTCGAAATGCAGGGGAAGTGGGAGCCCGCCCAGCTGGAATATGAAGGCATGATTGAGAAGGAACCCAATACGCCCGGCATTCACTTTTTGCTCGGCCGGCTCTTGCTTTCACGGCCCGATGCCGGTGCGGACGCCACGGAACGCGCGAAACAGGAATTCTTAAAGGAAGTCCAAATTGATCCAAATAATGCAGGCGCCCACTACGTCTTGGGAGAACTTGCCCGCCGGGACGAGAAATGGGATGAGGCTATCTCCCGGTTTTCCCAGGCCGCAAAGCTCGATTCCAATTTCGCGGAGGCCTACCTGAGCTGGGGGATTTGTCTTGTCACCGTCAAGAAATACGAAGACGCAATTCCTCCTTTGCGCGTGGCGGAGCGTCTAACGCCTGGAAATCCTGCTATCCATCACGCGCTCGCCACAGCTTTGCAGCGATCCGGTCACAAGGAAGAGGCAGAAAAGGAATTTGCGATTCACCGAAGCCTCGATTCGGCGGCGTCGGCCCCTGAGAAGCCACGATAGTTTTGTCCCATTTGATTTCGGATGCCAATACTTGAAAGACTCTGACGGTTGGCCCGGCACGGATTGAAATGGAAAAGCCAAGTGGGTTTCGTGCACGGCGACTGACACGGCGCGATTTCGTCTCCAAGATGGCGGCAGGAGCGTTGCTCGCACCGCGGTGGCCGGGATTTGTCTCGCCTGAAGCGGTGCAATTTCCCTTCGAGGAAATTCCCCCTGAGAGGAGCGGAATCCGGTGGGTTCATTCCAACGGAAAATCACCGGAGAAATACCTTCCGGAAAGCTCGGGTGCAGGTTGCGCATTTCTCGACTATGATAATGACGGTTGGATGGACATCTACCTGGTGAACAGCGGCAAGTGCGATTTTTTCACTCCGGACCTTCCGTTGCGCAACGCGCTGTACAGGAACAATCGCGATGGAACGTTCACCGACGTAACAGAAAAAGCCGGCGTGGCGGCGGGCGGATTTGGCCAGGGCGTCGCGGTTGGGGATTACGACGGCGACGGTTTTCCAGACCTATATATCACGCAGTATGGCCGTAGCATTCTTTATCACAACAATGGAGACGGCACGTTTTCCGATGTAACGGAAAAGGCGGGAGTCGCCGCTCCGGGCTGGGCGTCTAGCGCTGTGTGGTTTGACTACGACAATGATGGCCGCCTTGACCTATTCGTGGGACGCTTCGTGGATTTCAGCAAGGAACTCAACAAACCCTGCGGAATCCACGAAGACGGTCGCCATCACTATTGCATTCCCAAAGTTTATTCACCCATGCCCAGCTGGCTGTTCCACAACAACGGTGATGGCACGTTCACGGACGTCAGCAAGGAATCCGGCATCGCTAGCCGACTCGGCAAGGTATGGGGCGTGGTTGCGACCGACATTAACAACGACGGACTAATGGACCTCTGGGTAAGCAACGACACGGTCGCCAATTTTCTCTTCGTCAATCGTGGCAAGGGAAAATTCGATGAGATCGCCACGACTGCCGGCGTTGCTTACAGCGATGGCGGCCGGGCCCGATCCGGCATGGGCGTGGACTCCGCCGATTTCAATGAGGATGGATGGATGGGCCTCTTCGTGTCGAACCTCGACCGAGAAATGTTCGCCATATACAAAAACAATCATGACGAAACATTTGACGACGTAGCGCTTCCTACCGGCATCGGCAAGGCTACAAGATTCATGAGTGGCTGGGGTTTGAAATTCTTTGATTATGACAATGACGGGAACCTGGATCTGTTTCTCGCCAACGGCAATCCGGATGATCTCATCAGCTCCTTGCACGGCGAGGTCACTTACGAAGAGCCGCTCATGTTGTTTCACAATACGGGGAAGTCCTTCCAAGATGTCGGCGCGCAGAGCGGACCAGTATTTGCCAAGCTGATGTCCGCGCGTGGATTGGCGCTTGGTGATTTCGATAATGATGGCGCGGTTGACGTGCTGATTGCGATCAACAACGGAGCGCCGGTGCTGCTTCGTAACAATGCGGGAAAACAGAATCACTGGCTGGGCGTGAAACTCGTGGGCAGGAAATCGAATCCCGATGCGATCGGTGCGCGAGTTACGTATCAGGCCGGGGATTTGAAGCGGCACCAGATGAAGGTGGGCGGGGGAAGCTATCTTTCTTCGCATGACCCTCGAATGGTGCTTGGGTTAGGCAAGCGGGAAAAGATCGACTGGCTTGAAGTGAAATGGCCAATGCCGGGAGGCACGACGCAGCGTTTTACGGGCCTTCCGATAGATCGCTACATCACGATCGTCGAGGGGCAGGAAAAATGGAAATAGGCTGAAAACAAATGGCAAGCAATCTTCCAACTTCTGATAATAACGGAGCAACCGCAGAGAAGGCAGGTCTCCTCAGGAGTTCAGAAAAGCGGCGAGTTCATTGTTGAGCTGATCTTGGGCTTCGATGTTGGAGAGGTGCGCGGCGTTCAGTTCAACGAATCGCGCGCCGGGAATCTGCTGCGCGAGAAAACGACCGCCTTCCGGTGGCGTGGCCGGATCGTGGGCTCCGGCGATCACGAGAGTTGGCGTGCGAATCTTGCCTAGCTGCTCGCGGCAATCGAAGTCGCGAACGGCGGCGCAACAAGCCACATAACCTTCCGGATTTGTTTCTTCGAGCATCTTGAGAATGTTTGCCATCGTCTCCGGCGCTTTCTGGCGAAAAGCCGGGGTGAACCATCGTTCGAGAATCCCCGATGCGACCGATTTCATGCCATTTTTCTGAACCGCCTCGATACGGGCGTTCCAACCTTCCGCCGTTCCAATCTTTGCCGCGGTATTACTGAGCACCAGCTTGTTCAGGCGCTCGGGGGCGTTGAGCGCCAGCCACATCCCGATCATTCCGCCCATGGAGAGGCCGCAGAAATGGATGCGGTCCAAATCCAACGCATCCAGCATTGCGATAACATCTTTTGCGAGCAGTTCGATCGAATAAGGGCCTGAAGTCGGCGGGGACTGGCCGTGACCTCTGGTGTCATAACGCAAGACGCCGAACCTCTTGCGAAATTCGTGTGCTTGCGGATCCCACGTGGAATAGTTCGCGCCGAGCGAATTGGAGAACACCAGGACGGGCGAACCGCTCTGACCCTCCAACATGTAATGAATGCGCGCTTCGCCAGACTTAAGGATGGGCATCGAGCTTATTTTTCTCCCACGAGAATTTTGTTTCTGCTCACGCGCCGGCCATGTATTGGAAATTCCAGCCTCACGAAGCCGGTGTGATGCTAGACGCGTTCGAGAATGAGAGAGATTCCCTGGCCCACGCCGATGCACATGGTGCAGAGTGCATATTTTCCGTTTGTACGCACAAGTTGATAGAGAGCGGTGGTTACAAGCCGCGCGCCACTGGCACCCAAGGGGTGCCCAAGAGCGATCGCGCCGCCGTTCGGATTTACGTGTGGCGCTTCGTCTGGAATGCCCAATTCGCGCAGCACCGCTAGCGCCTGCGAAGCGAAGGCTTCATTCAATTCCACGACGTCCATTTGAGCGAGCGACAGTCCTGCTTTAGCCAGAACTTTTCGAGTTGCGGGAACCGGACCCATGCCCATGATGCGCGGAGCGACGCCCGCGGCCGCAGCCGCGACGACGCGGGCGCGTGGCGTCAATCCGTGCCGTTTCACGGCTGCTTCAGAGGCTAGCAATAGCGCGCAAGCTCCGTCGTTGATTCCTGAAGCGTTGCCGGCAGTGATCGTGCCGTTTGGTTTTACAACCGGTTTTAGTTTTGTGAGGGCTTGCAGCGTGGTGTCCGGCCGGGGATGTTCATCCTGCGCGAAAAGCAGAGAGTCGCCCTTCTTTTGCGGAACGGGGACGGCTACGATTTCCTGTTTCAACCTGCCACTGCGAATGGCTTCGGCGGCGCGTTGCTGGCTTCGGAGGGCGAAGAGATCCTGATCTTTTCGAGAGATATGAAATTCTTCGGCGACGTTTTCGCCAGTTTCCGGCATGGAGTCCACTCCATACTTTGCTTTCATGCAAGGGTTCACGAATCGCCAGCCGAGCGTAGTGTCTTCCATTTTCATGGAGCGCGAGTAGGCGCTGTCCGCTTTGGCGACGACAAAGGGCGCTCGCGACATGCTTTCGACGCCACCGGCAATCACGAGATCGGCTTCGCCGGACTTGATGGCGCGCGCGGCGGTGGCAACGGCGTCCATGCTCGAGCCGCAGAGGCGATTGACCGTTGTGCCTGGCACTTCTTTCGGCAAGCCCGCAAGCAAGAGCGCCATGCGGGCAACATTGCGATTGTCCTCACCGGCCTGATTCGCGCAGCCGTAGACGATATCGTCCACGGCGTTCCAATCGACACCGACGTTACGCTCGACCAGGGCCCTTAGGGGAATCGCTGCCAGATCATCGGTGCGAATCGAGGCAAGCGCTCCAGCATACCGGCCGAAGGGCGTTCGGATGGCGTCGCAGATGTAAGCAGTCTCCATCGTTATCCTTGGAATCTCAGCGATACCTAATCTTATACGGAAGAGCGACAACTTGCTTCACCCGCTCACGGTGTCAGGAATGGTCCCGGTCTATCTGTCAGGGATGCGCCCGGTCCGTACCACATGTGGATTGTCTCACCCAATGGGAGTAGGGGCGAAGTGGCGGGAGGGGGCGGGATATGGCGGTAAGTGGCGGGAATTGTTGTTGTTGCGGACTTCGGCGCGGTCAGGGGGGCAGGGCGCGCCAAACGGGAGTAAGGTCGGAAGATATGTCGAATCTAAAGGACTTAGGGCAAGGTCGGAAGATGCAAAGGTCGGAAGGTCGGAAGAGGTCGGAAGATGGCTCAGATCGCGTCCAGGTCGATTTTCACTGGCAGCGGCCTACCTGAGTAGCAACTCAAACAGAGATTCGCGCGGTACGCGGGGACGAAACGGCCACGACGCTCCCAGTGACCTTCACACGCGCCCGGCGGACACGGCTGCATCGCAGTCAGCGCCGATATAGTCGGCGGCGGCGCGTTTCGTTCTTCATCCGCGCTCGATTCGCATTCAGTGGCAGCCGCGTAGTTCGGATTCGCCTCATGCCATCGCAAAAGAAAAGCCTTATCTAGCCACCAGGTCCCATGCTTGTTTCGCCGAGCGCGGAGCGCGCCGCTCTTGCAAAGTCGAATCACCTGCATCGAGCCAAGCCCCAAGAGATCAATCGCGACATATAGCTGCACTTCTTCGTCTGGCCGTTTCTCGGGACTCGATTCCCGCATCGGAGCCGAAGAGCTCACGCGCGCACCTCTTCGCGGGCGGCGGTGAGCTTCCAGATAGTTTCGGCGAACGGAGGATGGATCGATTCCGGCTGGCGGCGCGGAGAGCGAAGCATTTTTGAGCAGCGTCAGAATAGCAGGTTGGATGCTCGGAAACTGAAGAGGGTGTCCAAACTTAAAACAGTTTCAGCCGCCAGAAAAAGTCCGCAAACTCCGCAAAACAATGGCCTCCGCAACGCGGCGGCGATGCCGCGTCCACGCGCACCGGAGTTTCACTTCACTTTCCGGCAGGAACCTCGATTGTTTCTCTTCCCAGCAACCGGAGCGCAGCAGTCCTGGCTTCCCGTTCGTTTTGCAAGCATTCCTGATGCGCGGCAGCGATCGTTCGAGTCACGCGACAAAGCCGAATCTGGCCGAGATATTTGCCGATCGCGTCTGAAGCCTTCTTCTCGTCATTCGATATAGCGGCCCTTCGCAGTTTTTGCCGAAGGCGCTCGGCCTTTAGCTTCGCTGGCTCGAATACCTGGTCGGACATTTCAGTTTCGCCCCACAGGCGCTCCACGGCGTCCAGCGTATCGTCCGCGAGACTTTTGAATTTCGGGGACAGAGAAGTTTTTGTAACCTTCTCAGATTTCACGCCAGCGTCGGGCGAGCTCTGAGCTGAGAACGCGCCTCCAGCGAAGGCTAACCACATGGAAAGAGCAAGAGTGAGCCTCATTCGGGGCTTCCTTTGCAAGACTGTCACTGTACCACCACCAATCTTATCGCTTCAATTCTGTTACGCGCAAACTCCGCAATTACCGCACGGCCCGGGGCTCATCGCCAGCCGTCATTTTTGTTCCTCCGCGCGCCGCAGCGCCAAGAGCACGCGGTTCGCGTCGCCCAATGTGCGGATCGTCCCGCCGGGCACTGTGGATTCACTCGAATGCAGAAACGCATCGAGTCTCTCGCGTGTCCACCCCAGCCGCGCCAGGCGCTGATCGATAAGCCGCCAGTGCCCGGCGTCCATGGGATGCAGCAGGTCAGCGCGTATTTTCTCCAGCCGCACATTTTTCAGACCTGCCATTGCAATTTCCAATAGCATCTCTTCAACAGAGATTCCTCGCTGATGGGCCAACATTTTGGCTTGACGCCTTTGTCGAAAGGGGAGCGATGCGAACGCATCCATGAGGTCGTCCATAGAGCACTTTTTCATTGGTGGCTTCCTTTTTGTCGGCGGTGTCCCGCCGAAATTCCAAGACCCCGGCGGTTCACCCGGCGCGCTTCAGCGTCGCCGCGCCATCGCCGCCAGGATCGGAGATCGAGCCGCCGCTCTTCGACGCTGAATGTTTGCCTCGGCGAAGCAAACTTTTCATCACCCACACCACGCGGTTAGCCTCGCCGAGCGTGCGGATCGCGCCGCTGCGTACCGGAGAATGCTTCGAATGGAGAAACGAATCGAGACGCTCGCGCGTCCAGCCGAGCTGCTCGCGGAGCCGGTCGAGCAGCTCCAGGGTCGGCGCGTCCACCATCTGAATTTGGTTCGAAGTCTCGCCGCGCCGTCCGGCAGTTCCATAGGCAAGCGCCAGATCGCGGCCTGGTCGGCGCTGGCGTTGTCTCTTGGCCGGATTGACTTCCTGGCCGAGCGCTTTCTTCATCGTCTCGATTAACTGCGCGGCCTCGTCCGGCCGCAATTCGCTGAATGAGGAGAGCTCGCGGCCGATGGTCCCTGAAGCCCAGGAGAGGCGCGCACTGCGCGCACCATCGCTGCTAGTGCCGCCGTCTGTCGCGTTCAGGAAGCGCGGCGCATAGAGATGAAAGAGCGCGTGCAGAGCTTGAAGCTGGCCCTTCGATAATTTCGAGATGCTCACGCGACCTCCTCGGCCAGCACTCTTCCAACGCCAGCCTTTTTTTTCTCCCGGATGAAGTGAAGGAGTTTGCGGGACGAGTAATACGTGGGAACGTCAGCGAGCGGTTTTCCGCTTGAGTCTGTGGCATAAGGATCAATCACGCGGCAGGTTTCGAGCAGCTTTTTCTCTTGGTCGGCTGTGAACTTGGCTTTTTTGCCGTTGCCCCACGCCCTGCCCGCCAGTTCCAGGACCTCCGTGGCCGTCATTCCGCTGAGCTGAACACGAGTCGTCAGCCGTTGCAGCCACTGTTCCAGCCGGGGCCTCCGCGACGGATGCATGAAATCGCGATAGAGAGTGTGAGAGCCCATCAAAATAATTCCCGCGCCAGGACGGCCACGGCGGCGCGTGCGGTCATGCAATCCGCGAACGATCTCCAGCGCTTCGACGCTCAGATGTTGTGCCTCGTCAAAGATCAGCGCTGGCGGACTGTCCATCCGGCCAAACGCCTCGATGAGCGCACTGAGATAATGCTCGCGAGTCCACGCGCGGCGCACCCAGACTTCGGCTTCACTGGCGATTCTTTCAAGCAGGGGAAACGGCGCGATGTTCGCATCGCAGTAAACGTAGAACGCATCCCTCTTCCCGGCCTGGTACCGTTGTGCAAGCACTGTTTCGGAGATGAAGGATTTTTCGGAGGATGGGGGACCGTAAATCAGCGCGTTGGTTCCCTCTTCGATCGCGGCGGTGATAGCGGCGCGAATCTGGCGGTAGGCATCGGTTTCCAGCAGTGGCTCCGCGTAGCCGCGCTCTTTCGGCTTGGGTGTGTTTCGATTGCAGAAATCCAGCACCAGCTCATCCATGTAAACCAATTCCTCGGCTTTCACCGCTGCCAGGCGCTCCCCCCGCAAATAAAACAGCCAAAGTGTCGCCGTCCGAATCGTGCGACGGCCACCGCGCCCATATTCCTTGCGGAGCAACTCTCCGAACTGTGTTGCGGAGAGACCGGTGCGCGCGCAGAAATCTTTGGCGCGAGTCACACATTCCTGATGTGATGGCGGTTCGAGGGAGCGAAGAGACTTTTGCTCAGCGGTACGCATCTCAATCCTCCTCTGTTTTCACGGGGCCGAAGTCATCGCCGAATTTCTTAACGTAGTCCATGGGAAATTCGGATCGAGGTTCTGGGACCGGAGCGCCAGCGAAATTGAGCGGGCGTCCAGGCGGTAATGCGCGAATGCTTTCCGTGCCCGTAGCGCGCAGAGCTTCCTGTCCGAGAAAACCGAACGCGCCTTCTGGAGCGTGATAGGTCCTTCGCAACTGCTCGTCGTACTCGCGACAGGTCTTTGCCGCCCGTCGCTGGTGACGCATGTTCGCCCGGATCGAGTTCTTATCCGCGCCCCAGGCGAGCAACTTTTTACACTGGAGAGCGCCTAGTCGTTCACCCGTCTTCGGATCGAATGCCACGGCGTCGCCGACGTTGTGGGAGTCCGCGGCGACCAACACTTCCTGTCCGATGCACGCAAAGAGTCGGCCAAGGCTCTTTTCGTCCGCTGGTTCGAACTCCTGCCCGAACATTCGCACACAGCCGCCGTTGGAAACCTTGCGGGACTCGCGATGGCGGAGAAACACGTCC
>Ga0210407_10001888_pt1 | contig 18776 bp, 25 predicted proteins | sample IncBWC27MmetaG_FD_150860 | JGI IMG/M metagenome (GOLD analysis project Ga0210407, IMG submission 150860) | Forest soil microbial communities from Barre Woods Harvard Forest LTER site, Petersham, Massachusetts, United States - Inc-BW-C-27-M | ecosystem: Environmental > Terrestrial > Soil >... | reverse complement strand
CAGCCCGGACTCCCGGCTCTCCTGATCCTGACATGATCGGACTAAAGCCGCTTGCTTCATCAAACAGTTTGAAAATAAATTCGAGTTCTTCCAAGTAGTTTTCCGGCGGCGGGTCCAGTAGTTTTGACGCTTTTGCGTTAGGGTTTGGATCATTAATGAAGCCTCCCTCATTGACGATCTTGAAGTATTGTTCCTCGGTGACGGAGCTGAACCCGCTGAATACTTGTGGAGCGTTGACATTGCGGTCCCACATTACTTTGATGTCGCGCATCCGCTTGTTCAGCATGTCCTGCAACATCTGAACGTCGGCGATCATCGAGCGGCCCCAGAAATAGCCGGGCGTCGGCTGCGGCTGCACCTTGACGAAGCTCGACTTGCCGGGGACGCGCGACAGGTTGCGTCGGGTGTCGTCGCCTTCGATGATGATCGGCTCCGCGCCGTAGATGACTTGGATCGTCGTCCAATCCTCGTCCCGGTCGCGGTCCTTGATCCACACTTCGCAGTGCTTGACGGTCGGCGCGAACGATCGCTGCGGTCGCCATGGGGTGGGAACGGGAAAGACGTTGACGATACCCGCCGCGCTACTCGGCGCGTCGCCAACGTCCCCCAGTGGTTGCAGTCCGCCCACAACCATTTGGTGAAAGTAGGTCGGCTCCTCCTCCTCGCGCATCGGCCCCGGCTGGGTTTCCAGCTTGTCCATGATTTCTTCGTAGCGCGGGTGTTCGAGGAGCATCGTGCGCAGCCGCGACTTGGTCGGATAGCTGACGTGGCAGAACGCCTCTTGCTCGTCGAGGTTGAGGGTCGTCTCGGAAAGCACGCCGAAATTCTGCGGATGCACGGGGGCGGTCTTGAACGTGCCGCTGTCGCCGTCGGGCAGGACTTTGAGGATTTGACAGCCGTTCACGAGGCTCCACACGACCGCCTCGGCGAAGGTGATGTCCGCGTCCGTCTGGCGGAAATCCATGCTGAGTTTTTCGGCCACGAGCTGCGAGCGTTCGAGGATGCTGTCGTCTTCGCCGCTGTCGTAGATGAGCTGGAAGCGCACGTCGGTCGGCTGCATGAGGAAACCGGCGAGCTTGTCGATGAAGGGCTTGGTTTTGTTGTAGAGCGCGGCCCTATTGTCCATCGAGCCCATGTAATAGTATTGGGCGGCGCGGGAATAGATCATGCCGCGCTCCTCGGACGACGCCATGCACTGGTCGATCATCTCCCTGATCCAGAGCTTGAGGTCGCCGGATTGTTTCGGGATTTTGAGCGCCATGCGCTACCAGACCTTGATGGCTCGCCGTCTACTCGCCTCAATTAGGTCCGGTTGCGCCCCGCTGGCAAGGTTCGCCTTGAGCATGTCGAGCCCGTCGAAGCCGCCATTCTCGCGGCGGGTCTGCTTGCCGATCGCGGCGGCGGTTTCGAGCGCGTTGGCGATCTGGCCGCCCCACGTTGATTGCAGCGCGGTCGCCGATTGATCCTTGTAGCGGACCTTCGGCACGCCGCCCTGCCGGTTGTCGAATTGGACGTTTGCCACCTTGTAGTCGTTGGCGATGATGTCCTCGGCGACGCGATGCGCCCTCATGCTAACTGAGCCGCCGATCGCGGGCGGCTTGAACTCCTGCCCCATCCGGGCGTCGCAGCTCTCGCACGAGGGCGGGGGCGCGTCCCATTGCTCGGCCGACAGGACGACTTCCATCCGGTGGCTGCACTCGCCGCACATGTAGGTCCGCATGATCGGCATCAGACGAAGCCCAGCAACCAGAGGATGAGGAACACGACGAGGATGACGCCGACGATCCCCAAGCCGGGCGTGCCGTAGCCATAGCCATACTGCCAGTTTGGATTGAAGCGCGGCCCGGCGAAGCCCCCGAACAAGATCAGGATCAGGAGGATGACGACGACGATGCCAAGCGGACTTCTCATGGCCGACGGCCCAGCCCGATCGGCGGCGCGGCGACGCGCTCCTCAAGCTTCTCGACGCGTTCGATCAAAGCGACGTGGCTGGTGAACAGGGCGTCGACGCGATCTAGCAGAGAAGCGCCCGGTATCGGCCCCTCGGTGGGCTCCGCGACGGCGGCGTCGTCTTCCTCGGGCTTAGGCTCGGGCGGCTCGGGCTCGGGTTTCGGTTTCGGCTTCGGTTGCGTCGCCATTAGCTCCTCCAAGTCGCCGCTTTCACGGCCCACATCTGCGCCGTCTGCGCTTCGGTGATCGCCACCGAATACATGCGTTTGACCTCGGGATCGGTGGCTAATTGGCGCTCGTTGTTGCAAGCGTCGACGAACTCCGCCGATGCCCGCTTCAAGCTATCAACAAGGCCCGAACCGCTCGGATTGAAACTCAGGCCCACCGCGCGCTCGCCAAACGACTGTTCCTTGTCCATTTTGTTCCTCGCCATGCGCAGAAAGTGCGCGGTTGTGTCTAACCCGTGGCTGCGCGCCAAACGCTCCAGTGCGGGAATGAAGTCACTTAGAAAGCCTCTTTGCGCCGGGTCGATCGCGCGTTGATCGCCCGGATGTGTTCGCTGAACGCGAACGATAGCACGGTCCCCATGTTCTGCGGCGGCGGCTCGCCTTTGACGCTATCCCACGTCAGATTGCGGGCGATCAGGCCCGGCCGACGCCACTCGATCCACGTATGATGCGCCAGCGTGACGGCGCTCACAAGATCGTCGTTCTCGCCGGTGTCAGGCCCGGCCCCTAACCAGCCCTCATCTTCGACGATCGCCTGCAACTGCTTGACCAGCCGGATCGACCGCAGCTCGATCGTGCGCAGCATGAGGCTGTCGCGCAGCGCGCTATAGATCGCCTGCTTGTTGTCCTGATTGGTTTTCCAGTTGATGACGTTGCCCGCGCCGCCCAGCGTGTCGGCGCGCTTGTAGAGAAACCAGCGGACGGCTCCAACCATGTTGAGGATGCTGTCGCTGCCTTGCTCGGCTTGGATGATGCCGCGCTGCGCGAGCTGGCGGAGGTTGCGCACTTCGGGGATGACGGCGGCCCCGACGCCCGACACTTCGACGTTCGCCAGATGGTCGCGGTAGGCGCCGCACAGATGGCAAAGAACCCACGCGAACTGATAGGTCAGCGGCTTGTTCGATTGGAACTCGGCGACTTGAACCAATCTGTCGGCGTAGCAGCGCAGGACTTGCAGCGAGTGGTCGTTAGCGTCCCCCCCGCCGCCCCCCGACGGATCGCCGCCGATGACGTACACGCCCGCCGGTTCCGGCGGCTCCCACACTCTTAGCTGCACTTCGTCTTTGTTCGTCGTCTGCTCGATCGACGAGCCAAGGAAGGCATCCTCGAAGTGATACCGATAGCCCTTGTACGGTGGTCCCTCCGCTAGGCTCTCCGCCAGTTCGAGGGTGCGTGCAGCGGGGAAGAAACTCGACCCCGATGCGATAAAACATTCCCTCTCGTTCCACGGGTAGTGCCTCAACATATATTCTTCCGCGCGGAACTCCGCCTCGCGTCGCCACCACGCCACTTGCTCCGGTTTGACGATGATGTTGTAGCGCTGGCGCACGTCACGCGCCCGCTTTAACTCCTCGTCGTCCAGCCTGCCGTCCCAATAGACCTTGTAGTCGGGATCGTGCTTGTCAATCGAGTAGGTCGGATTGGCCCAGAAGCCGACGAAGATGAACCGCATGTGGCGGTCGGTCTTCGCTTGCTGGCAGTGGTTGTAAAACCAATTGAAGCCGTTTGCGATGCTCTCCCAGATGTAGAGCCGGTGCGGATTGACGCGCGCAAGGCTGGCTTTCAAGCTCTCGACGCCCGCCAGCGACTTCCACTGGCCGCACTCGGTGGCGTGCATCATGTTGAGCGCGCGGGATGCGCCAAGGTCCGGGTTGCTGGCCGCCGCCATGAGGTCGATGACGCTGCGATTGGCGAACGCCATGCCGTTGCGATTGTTCTGGGTCAGCCGGTGTTCGGAGCTGCGCCACTCTGGCGGCAAAGTCTCGAGGAGCGCGGCGAATATCCTGCGCAGCCGCTCAAGGTTGTCGGTGCGGTCGGCGATGATCGCGCCTTGCACGCCCGGATTGGCGAGCGCCCAGAACAATTCGATCACGCTGCAAACCGTCGTGATGGCGACTTGGCGGCATTTGAGGACGACGAACTCGTGGACGCCCTCGTTGAGCCCCTTGGCGACGGCGTCAATCACCAGCCGTTGACTGAGCCACGGCTCGACGTGGGTCCGCCCTTCCTCCTTGGTGTCGATTTCGACCGCGCCTAGGAGGTCGTAGATGCCGGTTCGGATGCTCGGTTTAGCCGCCATCAGGTGGGTCCAAGGTCGACGATGACGATCTGCGAACGGTCTAGCACAAGGATGTTGCCGCCCGCGACCGTGTAGGTAATCGGCGAACCGCCAGTGATCGGGAAGGCGTTCAACTGCACCGCGACATTGAGCGTCGTTACGCCAGCGGCGGGGGTGACAAAGAAATTGACGGAGAACCCAGCGGCGGGGTCGGCTGCGGTGCCGCCGAAGCCGAAGATGCGCTGCTCCGGTGTGGGCGAGATGGGAACGCGGGCGCCAATGCCAGCGACATTGTTGACGCCCTTGAGGTTGCAATTGACGCTGACCATGAGCATCGACGTGACGCCGGGGCGCGGCGGCAGGGTGCAAGGGATGTTGGCGATCTGCGTCCAATCGCCGCTGCCCGGAATGACGATGTCGGCGGGGACGTTGTAAATGACCGGCTTGGCGCGAAGGCTGTCAACTTGCGAGAGTTGCAGATAGCGAGCGTCGCCTAGCGATTGGTCGAGGATCGGTTGCGGGTTGGTGCCGTCATTGGCTCTGACGACGAGCGGATAGTTGCCGGTGCCTTTGGTGAACACAATGGCGTTGTCGGTTTCGCTCCACGCGAGGCTAGCGCCGCGCACATAGAGGTTGAGTTTGGCCATGACGGGTGGGCCGGTCGTCCCGATCATGTTGAGGTCGCCGGTCAGATTGCCGCCGGACAGCGGCAGGAAATTCCCGCTGCCGCCCGCTGGCGCATAGCGCGCATCGCCCGTGCGCAGATTGAGCGCGTCATCGGCGAGGACCGGATCGCCAACGGCGTTGAGCGGCTTGCCGGTGAAATTGACCGAGATGAAGAACGCCGCGAGCGCCGGTTGTATCTGCATCACGCCCACGCCGCTGACGGTCGTGACCAAAAGATTGCCGCCGGTGCGATAGAAGCCGGTCGAGTTGTCGCCAATCGCGAGGCCGGGATTGGTCAGGCTGCCGCCGTCCCGCGTGATGAGCGGGCCGGTCATCTGGCCGCCCGCCTTGTCGAGGTAGTTCCCGGCTGGCGCGTATTCCCCGGCTGGCTGGAAATTCGCGAGAATGTCGTCGAGCGACATCCACGTGACGGCCGATCCGGCGCTCGCCCGCGCCCAGCCGTAGGTCGAGCGTCGCGCGGTCAGTCCGGGCGCTTCCTCCACCACGGGTTGCCATGTGTTCTGATAGCGCCCGTAGTAATTCTGGTCGGATGGCGCTTCGGGGATCGACAGCTCGCCCGGATAGTCGCCGCCGTCGCGGCGTTGCCAGCGCCCGGCCATGAAGCCCTGCGCGATGGTGGGCGCGCTCGGCCAGCCGGTGAGGACGGTTTCGCGCTCGCTTTGGAGCTTGGCGAGTTCGCGTTCGAGGCGGTCGATCCGGGCGGTCAGCTCGTCGGTGTCGCCATTACTCATGGTTGTCGCCTGCACGTTGCGCGTGTTAACAGGCTTTTTTAGCGCCGTTCCCGTCACGGGGGAACGGCTCTACTCCGGGTTAGATGCCGCCGGGTTCCCCGCCCGGCGGCCTTTTTTGTGTGTCAGTAGTCGTAGCAGGACGTGGAGCAATAATCGCCTTGCGGGGTGCAATGCGTGAAGCACGTTCGTCCTGCCCACGCCGGGACGGTCAGCGCGAGCGCGATAACGGCGGCGAATAAAAGTTTCATTTGCCTTCCTTTCTATGTTGTAGGCTGTCAATCCATACGCTTTACGCTGCGTTTGTCAATCCATCCGGCACGCTTCCGAACGTGCCGTCCTTCTGGAAGATTGACACATAGCCATGGAGGTAGACGAAGATCAGTTCCTCGCGCATCGCCATGACGGCGATCGGCTTGAGCGGCGGATCGCCGGGATATTGCAGCGTTGGCGTTCCGTTGATCGCAGTGAAGCCCTCTTGGTTGCGCCAGCCGCCGTACTCGTAGCGCTCGGCGAATTGCTCTTTCGCCGGGCGCGGATCGTCGAGGTCGAGGAACGTCGGAATGAAGCCGACGAAATTCGGGTCCGAATAGCGGATGTCGAGGATCAGGACGTGCGGGTGGGTCATTTGAACGTCACCCCCTTGCCGAACTGCCACTCGAAACACACGCTGTCGTCGTCGAGGCCGATGATCCGAACCATGCGGATCACGCCCATCTGCGCGGCCGGTCTGGTCGTGTAGCTGTGCGCCAGTTTGACGGCGTCCTCGGCCGACAGATTGTCGCCGACTTTTTCGTGCCAATCGTCGGGCAGATACTGCCACACATCGAAACGCTCCTCGCTCATCGGAAGCCCTCCACCCACTCGCGCACGCCGCGCACGTCGCCCTCAGTGATCCGGATCATGGCGACGTACATCAGCATTCCCATTTTCTCGCCCGCCATCCGGGTTTCGGGATGCTTGTCCATGTCGCTGCCCATGCTGGCGACGGCGTTAGCGAGGTCGCCCCGGTCGAGGTATTCGCGGGCGCGCTCCTTGCACCATTCAAGGTGTTCCTCGCGCGTTCTCATGACCGTGTCAGCTCAAAGCTGGCGTGCAAGGCGGCGCGCTCGAAATTCGGGTCGTCGTCGAGCATGACCGGCTGACGGGCGACGCCAACGACAACTTGGGCCGGGCAGCTCAGGCACGCGTACATGTCGCCGCTCCAAATCGCGGCTCCCTGATAGTCCTTGAAGAAGTACCCGTTTTTGCGGCATCGCATTTCGCGAGCGCACTGAACGCAGATTGGAGTGAACGCCATTTGATTTGCCTCCGTTGGGGTTGCGCCTTCCCCTTGCGCCAAATCCTGAAATGTGTCAAGCTCCTTACATGACGCCTTATGAACGATTGGTCATCGCCCTTCGACACGGCGTCGTAGTACGGAGGAAGGCAATGCAAAGGTATCATTCGGAAATCATCACGCTGTCGGCGCAGAAGAAAGACGATGATCGGTTCACGGTCGTTCCAATTGAGGCGGCCGACGCAATGAGCGCGGCGCAGCGGATTGCGGAGATTGCTGCGCGCCGTCGCTATTCGGATGACGGGTCCGTTGGCTACGTCTCGCCGTCGGCGACAACAGGCTGGTATCGCGCCGCGATTGGCGTGCAGCAGCGCAGCCATGACGGGATCGCGCTCAAGGGCGTCACGATTTCAATTCACGTCTGGCCCACGGATTAAGCACAGATTTTTTTTGGGAATTATTTCGAGAACGATCTTTGATTTCCCGGCGCGAATTATAGGGTTGACTGTCAACCCCTATACATGACATAGTGATGGGCGCGGGGATCGCACACAGCGGTCTTCGCGTTCTCTAACGGAAGGCAATCCGATGGACCCTACAGCAAACCTTCGCGAGCAATTAGAGATTGCCCGCGCCATTCTCGATCTTGAACGCGAGCCTATCGAAGCAGAACGCTTGCGCATCGCAGCGGATCGTTTGGCCGAGCTGGTTGAAGCTTTGAATGGCTGGCTCTCGCGCGGCGGTTTCCTCCCCGTTCAGTGGAGGGCAAAATGACCGACGCCACGCAAGAGGGCTTCGATAGCGCTTTCGAGGAGCTGAAAGCACAAGAGGCGGCCGACGCGGCGGATCGGCTCAAGCGCGGTCAATCGTGGGACGATTGGCTGAAAATCGGCGTGTTCCTCAACATCGGCCGCAACAAGGCGATGTTGCGCGCCGGAACCAACGAGCCAATCGGCGCGCGTTACATCAAGGCGTTTTCCGAGTGGATGGCGCTCTACGCGTGGATCGGCGACATCGACAAGGCCACGAGGACACACGCCATGTGGTGCGTCGACCATCTGGAGGAACTGGCGAAGCTTCGTGAGAACATGGGGCTAACCCAGCGCATGACGTGCAACCATCCAACGACAATGCGCCGCCGTTGGGACAAGTCGCAAAAGGAACTGGACAAAGCCCCAGCGGAGAAAAAGGAAACGCGAGCGCAAAAGGTCGAACGCGAATTAGAGGCGATGTCGGCCGAACGCGACAAGTGGAAGCGCGAAGCGGAGAAAGACGGAAGCTTGTTCGATCTGAAACAAGACCCGGCGCCGCTCATCGCCAAGGTGATAGTGGCGCACGTCACGCCGTACAAGGTGGGCGAAATCCTCAAGGCGTTAACGGCCGAACGGGATCGGCTCAAGGCGGTCAAGAAACAAGCTGGTTGACACAATCGCCTGTCATGTTCCATACATGACAGGCGAACTAACGAAGGAAGGCAAACCCAAAATGTTCAAAACATCATTCTACGGCGCAACGGATCGCACGAAAGTCGCGTGCGAGGATTGCGATTGGCAAGGCGAAGCTTGCGAGCTGGAAGGCATAAGCGATTTCAGTGAACGCGTCGCGCCCGGCGAAATATGCCCGGCTGGCGAATGCCCCGAATGCGGCGCCCTCGCGCATGTCGCCAAACCGCGCGTTGAAATCAAGCCGCACATGTGGCGCGGAACCTTGAACGGCGTTTAATAAGGGAAGGCAAACGACAATGACCGAATATCTGAACGGGAAAGAACTCCCCCTAACCGAATTGAAGCTCGCCGATTGCGTCGAGGCGTTCGACGGCCCCTACGGGACCGCCATCGTGCGCAAGATCGATGGCGACATCATCACGTTTTTTCGCCCGTACGGCGCACACCATGATTTCTCGTATACAGGTGGCGTGATCTGCCTCACAGGCGTTGAAGAGTTCACGCGCATGATGACGCCGCGCGAAACAATGCGCGTTTGGCGAAGGGAGGAATTGCGCTAAACCAATCGTCGCGCGTTAGAGTTGACACTGGCGAAGTGTCATGCTAGACAGATGACACCGGCGCAATGACGCGCCGGTGTTTTCACGTTGGAAGGCAATCCAAATGGCTCACAATCTTGAAATGGTTAACGGCGTCTATTCCTTCGCGTTCACTGGCGAGCGCAGCGAAATCTGGCACAGGCTAGGGCAGGAGCTCCCACAAGGTTCCGGCCGCGAAGAATGGATCAATGCGGCTGGTTTCAACTATCACGTGGAAAAGGTTCCGGCGATTGCGTCATTGAACGGCCCTGAGTTCGATCATATCGCGCCGGAAAAGCGCTTCGTTGAAACGGATAAGCGCTTCACAGTCCGACAGGACAATGGCCACGTTTTGGGCATTGCTGGCGATGGCTACCAGCTGGTGCAACCTGTCGACGTTTGGGACTGGTTTGAGCAGTACATCACGTGCGACGATAGGTTCCACATAGACGCGGCTGGCGTTTTGGGCAGTGGCGAGCGCTTGTGGATGACGGCGCGTTTCAACGGTAGCTTGGACGTTGCAGGGGATCGGCATATTCCGCGCCTCTTGATGTCGACAAGCTTTGACGCGAGCCAAGCAACGCGCAACGAAGCCACGATGACGCGCGTTGTCTGCCAGAACACGTTGCGCGCGGCGCACGCCAACGCGAAGGCAATGATTAAGACGCGCCACAACACGCGGTTTGACGGCCGACAGGTTCACAAGGAACTAGGACAAATCGCGCAATCGTTTGTTGAGTTCAAAGCGCTTGGCGACGCGATGGCGCAAACCGCGATGTCGCAACGTGACGTGGAAGTCTTTTTTACGTCATTGCTCGGCATACCAGCCGATGCAAAGGCGGCCGACATTTCGACGCGTACGCGCAACATCGCGGCCGATCTAGGGTCCAGCTACAGGAAGACGCAACGCGAGCGCAACTCGGATCGGAACGATTGCTGGACGGCGCTACAGGCCGTCACGCGGTATGTCGACCATGACAGGACCGTGCGCAACGCGCCTAATGAGACTGTGGGCAGGTTCGACAGTGGCACGTTCGGCTCTGGCGACGCGATGAAAGGCAAGGCCATGAACCTGCTTTTCCCGCTGATTGATCCCTCGCTATTCCGCGAAAAAGTGTTGCTGCCTGCCTAGCGCTGGCCAGCACTCGGACTAAGGGCGCCCTTTACGGCGCCCTTAGTTTGTGTCATGTATGGCGCGTGACAATCCCGTCACAAGGAAGGCAAGCCATGATTAACCTGATTATCAAGGGCAATATGTTTGACGCGTTCAATGCGTCGCACGCGCGCGGCATTGCGCTAATCAGCGCCGCGCAATTGTTCAATGACAAGCCTAACGAAGTTGTGGCCAGTTGCGCGGATAGCTCGATTGACGCCGTGCGAACATGGTTCATGGCCAGCGATGGCCCGGCGCCCTATCCGGCCGGCGCCCTGCTATTCTACTCAAACAAGCCAGACGCGGGCGCCGCGTCGCCAGACGAACGTCTGGCATGGTTCAATGACGAACGAGCGGCGCCCGCGCGTGACGTCGACGATAGGCGGTATGAGCATGTCACGTGCGACGCGTGCGGAAAGGTTTGGCAACGCATTGATTGGGGATCGGTGGCGCACGCGTATTTTTGCGACGCTGGCAAGGCGCCGCCCGCGAGCGATGAGGCAGTCTTACGCGGTTTAGAGCGCATGGGAGTGGATAAGCACGGTTGACGCGATAGCCTCTACAATCGCTTAGGGCGCCCTCTGAGGCGCCCTTTTTTTGTCTGGTATCATTCTACCTCGAAATTTCGAGGGCACTCTGTGAGGCGCGTAGCGCCTCCGCTCCCCACATACCTTTCGCGTGAATAGGGATTTTGCCCCATGGTCGACTTGCGCCAAATCGCGTGCTTTTCCGAAGCCTCGAGCAACGCCAGCGTATTCGCAAGTAGAGCGCAGTATAGCACCTCTCATAGCCGAGCCTCTTTACTTCATTCTACTTCGCGTTGCTTGCGCTCTACTCTCCTCATCCTGCCAAGCCGTAGCTGTGTCGCGCCGTTTCGGGAAATCCGAAGCACAAAGCATTCCTGTGAACGTCTCTTGGACCGGAACTAGCAACCGAGTGCGGAGCAGGCTCCGGGTTTTTCCCAAGCTGAAAAAGTTGAACCCCGGATTTTTTTGGGGAAATTTTCCGGGCAAGAGGCCGCCCGTTTGGCACAGACCCTACAGACCCTACAGACCGTTGCGCCCTACTAGACCCCAACGCGTGCGCGCGCGCGAGAATATAGGGCTAGTAGGGGCAGAGGGTCTGTACGGTCTGTGACGGTCTGTTTATTCCGGCTTTTTCCAAACGGCGCGACCCTTCCCATCGAGGGCTTTCGTCCATTTGAGCTTTCTCAGAATTGCGCCCAAACGCTTCTGCGCCAGCATGTCCAATCTCTCCCTAGGTATTCCAATGACTTGCGCGGCGTCGGCGATGGAGATTGTGGCCCGCCATTCGAGGTCTTGGGCCAAGGTTTCCTCCCACGCGTCGTGGAATAGGCGTTTGTCCTGCTGCGGCGAGATGACCCTTCGTTCGAAGTTTCGATCGGGCCAATGGGGCTCGCCAGCCTCGTAGGCTTCGCGCGCTTCGGCGAAAAGCTGGTCGCGATATTCCTCCATCCAAGCCAGATCGACATGGACGACCTTGACCGGCCAGAAGCGGCGACCCCCGGTTTCGTCGCGGTTCCAATCGTCAGTATTGGTGGTTCCGATGAACAGGCACTGGCGCGGTTCGCGCCGCTCCTTTCGCCCATACTTGGGGGTGTAGATTTCCTCGCGGCGGGTGATGAAGGCTTTCAGGCTCTCCACATCCGCGACCTTATTGAACGCAGCCAACTCACTGATTTCTATCAGCCATTTTCCGCGCATATGCATTGAGACGCGGACGTGATCGGAGTTCAGCGAGGGGATGTTGTCGGAAAAATACTCGGCCCCGGCGAGGGCGCGGCAGAAGCGGGATTTCTCCTCGCCCTGCGGTCCCTCAAGAACAATCATGTAATCAGCTTGGCAACCGGGATCGAAGACGCGCGCCACCATGGCGATCGCGAACCGTTTGCCGACTTCGCGGTGATAGGCGTCGTTCGGCACGCCCAGCGCGTAGGTCAGCCAGTTTTCGAGGATTGCCGGGCGGACGGTGATTTCGCGGGTCTGGAGCCAGAGGCGGAGCGGGTGGATCGGGTTTGAGCGGGCGAACTCCTCAAGCGCGTTGAAGACGTTCTCGCGGCTGAGTTTCGGCATGATCGTCTGCAACCACTCTTGCAGGCGGGTCACGTCCTCGTCCGTCACCCAACGGGGAAACCCGTCCCCGGCGTCGGCGCCGCGCACGAGCGGCGGCTTGGCGCGGATCAAGGTCTGTTGCTGCATCTCGTCGAAGGCGAAGGCGACGGTGAAGCCGGGCTCGTTGCGCAGGACAACGAGGGTATTGTGCAGATCGGTGAACGGCTTTCCGACCGGCGGGCGCATGAGCTGCCGCCAGCCCGGCGGCGGAACGAGGGTTGGGCGCTTAGTCATGGAACGCCTCGGCGATCAGGCGTTGCACGTCGTCTTGGCCGATCCGCTTCACGAGCCCGTGGTCGACGGCCCATCGGGAAAGAGGGTCAACTGCGCGTTGGATGTCCTCGCCGAGATGTCCTTCTCGCCAGAGGTGGCCGCGAGCCCAACAGAGGGCGGTGAAAACCTCGATTGTGTCGGCTGGCCGATCGTCTGGCACGTAAATTCCTCCAAGTGTTTGCGGCAGAACCATTGCGGGTGGCGAGGCCACCCAACCGCAACGAAGGCGAGGAGGGAGCCGCACACCGAACAGGGATGATCGCCGGGGTAGGGCTGGTACGGGCGAGCTGGCGCGGATCCACGCACGAGCGCATCGAGCGACTGCGCGTGTAAATCTAACCAGTTGTCAGGAGAGGATTTTTCGCCTACATTCGGCATTCCTTCCTCGTGCGCTCTGTGCACCTGTGTTGGTGCTTTGGATTTGCCTTCCGAAGTTAGGGGCTGCGGCGCACGTCGCGGCCCCTTTAATTTTTAGACTACGCTTCCGCCGTTGGCGCGCAAGATCGCCGCCGCGCCCTTGTGTCACGTTCCCGCTGTTTCCTTCGCGCTGCCGCTTGTTCTGGCGGTAGCGGCAATCTCCAGTTGCGATCGAGAGGAGCCGGGTGGCGCTCCTTTGGCTCATGCAGACGAGCCGCGTGACGCTCGCGTTGTTTACGAATTTTATCAGGATTGGCGCGGCCCCACGCGAGCCGTGCAGCCGCGTGGCACGGGACGCACCTTCGCTTCCCGTCGGTACACCGTTCATAGGGACCGCCGCATTTCTCGCAGATCATTTTCAGCTTTCGTCCGCCCTTGAGTTTTCGGGGCATCGTTCCTCCTGTAAGGTCGCGAAGGTGACAAGATGGAACACCTTCGACACCCAAGTGCAAGACCGTCTGTCGTGGTCGACCCGGCCGACTTCGGCGTCGGGTTTCCGCCCGGGCAAGTTGTCGGCCGCCCCGGGCCGTTCGGCCGCGAGCGGGTCATGTCAGCGCTGCCACTCGATCCGGGGCCAGCCCTGCTATCGCCACCGACTGTCGTGCGCGATCCCGGCGCGGCTTACCTCGCGGACCCGGACGGCAATCTGATCGGCGAGGCGGCGGTGTGGGTTGGTCGAATGCTGACCGCCCGCTGGACAGAGGACACTCGGAGGTTTTGAGTGCCGCTCTCCCGCCGGTTCACGCCCGAACACCCGCCCGGTGAGGATTGCAGCTTCGGGATTGATTTCAGCTTCATCATCCCGCCCGGCGTCTCCCTCGCCTCGGGCTCGCTCGCCATCCTGACGAACACCGCGGCGCCGGCCGACGCCTCCGCGGATTGGACGATCGGCCCGGTGACGGTGCGCGGGCGCGCGCTCTACGCTATGCTTTCCGGCGGCGTCGCCGGTACGGACTACCAGCTCAAATTCACGGCGGTCGACACGGCTGGAAACACGTGGCCACGAACGGCGCTTGTCCTTTGCGCAGAGACGAGCTGACCGATGCCCGCTGACGATCTAGTCCTCAACGTCCGCCAGATCGCGCAATACACGCCGACCGAGAATGCGCCGACGAACGCCTCGCTGCTGATGCAGCTCGGGATCGGCGGCCCCTACCAAAGCATCTCGCCGCAAGACTTGGTTGCGACCGCGCTCTCCACCGGCGGCTCGATGGCGATCGCCGGGCCGCTCTCGGTGCAGTCGCTCCAAGGCGGCAGCGCGCAGTTTTCCAACGCCACGCTCAACGTCTTGAGCGCGCAGAAGGCGTGCATCGTCGACTTGGCGGCGACGTGGGGCTCGATCGCGGGCGTCAAGATCGCGACCGTCGACGATGTTTCGAACCTCAACACGGCGATCCGGGCGGCTTCGGTGTGGTCGTTCAACGGTCGCGTCGGCGACGTGCGGCTGTGGATCGACGACATCGTCTGCGCGGGTGGAGCGCCGCTGTTCTCGCCGCGCTTTGAAGGCTCGCCTCGAGCATGTACCCCGCCGCTCGACAGTAATAGCTCGAGGCTGGCGACCACGGCGTTCGTCCACGCCGCGATCACGTCGGCCGACGCTGGGGTGATTTCGTTCAATGGACGCACCGGCGACGTCGTTCTGACCGCGCTCGACGTGACCTCGCTTGTCCTGCCCTATGCGCCGATCGACAGCCCGAACTTCACCGGCTACGCGACCTCGCTGACGCCGCCCCCCGGCACGGTGACAGGGCAGATTGCGACGTGCGCCTTCGTCATGAATGCGGTGACCGAAGCCACCACCGGCGTTTCCTCGTTCAACACCCGCACCGGGGCCGTCGTCTTGCAGCAAGCCGATGTGGTCACGGTTGGCGCGGCGCTTCTGACCTCGCCCATCTTCACCGGCACGCCTACGGCTCCAACCGCCGCGCCGGGGACGAACACCACCCAGCTTGCGACCACTGCCTTCGTGAACACGGCGACGGGCGGCGGGGCCTATGCGCCGCTCAACTCGCCTGCCTTCACCGGCGTTCCGACCGCCCCGACTGCGGCGACCGGAACCCAGACCACCCAGCTCGCGACCACGGCGTTCGTGATGGCGGAAATCAACGCCGTCAACGCCGGGGTGATTTCGTTCAACGGTCGCACCGGCGACATCACCTTGCTCGCCAACGACATCTCGGCGGCGGGCGGCGCGACGCTGCAATCGCCCGTCTTCACCGGCACGCCTACAGCTCCCACGCCGATGCCGGGGACGAACACGGCGCAGATCGCGACGGCGGCTTTCGTCACGGCGGCGATAGCCGCTCTGCCAACCCCGCCCATCGCCTCGACCACGCCTCCGGTGATGGACGGAACGGCGACGCCCGGAGTGAGCGCCGCTTGGTCGAGGGGCGATCACGTCCATCCGACCGACACCAGCCGCGCCGCGCAAGCGAGCCTCGCCAACTATCTGCCGCTGGCGGGCGGCTCGCTGACCGGACAGCTCAACGGAACCGCCGCGAGTTTCAACGGCGCGGTCAACGGCGCTGGCACCTGCACCTTCGGGCAAATCATTTCGAGCGGCGCGATCTACGTCGGCCACAACGTCCAAGCCGACATGATTATTCTCGCCACCAACCTTGGCGGCGCGAACGGGAACAACCTGAGCTACCAGTTCTACAACGGCTACAATTTCACCGTGAACACGGGAAACGGTCTGTTGACCTATTGGGCCAATTCGAACGTGGCCTTCACCGTCGCCTACACCGGGCTGTTCACCATTCCGGGGACGCTTTCGACCCCGCAAATCAGCAACGTCACTCTGATAAACCCACAAGGGAACAACGCTTCCACTTGCGGCCAGCCCGGCAACGCGTGGTTTCAGGTGGCGTCGTTCAACTTCCCGCTGGAGAGCGACGCGCGCGGCAAGAGGAACATCAGCGTCGCGCCCCCCGGCGCGCTCGACGCGGTGGCTGAAATCCCGGTCCACGTTTTCGGCTACGTGAACCCCAACCGCCGCGCCCCGGCGCGGCGCATCGGCTGGCTGGCGCAGGAGGTTCTGGCGGTCACGCCCGCCAACGTGCTGGTTGGCGAGGACGAGGATCAGACGCTCGCGGTCGAGCTCGGCTCGATGCTCGCCACGCTGTGGCAAGCGGTGCAAGAACTGACGGCGAGGCTCGCCACTTTGGAGGCCAAAGCAGCATGAACGCTCCCCCCTTCCCGACGAACCCCTCGTTTGGCCAGTATTTCGGCAATTGGGTGTGGAGCGGCTCGCGCTGGGTCTGCACCAACACCAACGGGATCCGCATCGTCGTCCAGACGTTCCTCGCTTCCGCCCCCTACATGCCCTCGCCGGGGCTCATCTCGTGCATCGCCGAGTGCCATGGCGGCGGTGGTGGCGGCGGCGGGGCGATTGGGACGGCGGCGCCGGGGGTCGAAGGCTGGCAGACCGGCGGCGGCGGCGGCGGCGCTGGCGGCTATTCACGCATCGCCCTGGCGTCGGGTCTGGTCGTGGGCGGGGTCAACGTCACCATCGGCGCGGGCGGGACCGAAGGGACTTGGGTGGCTGGCGTCAACGGCGGCGACGGCGGGACGACTTCGTTCGGCGCGTTCTGCGTCGCCAACGGCGGCGGGGGCGGGATCAGCGCGACCCCCGCTGGCGGCATCGGCGGCTTGGGCGGCGCGGTCGGGGTGGGCGATGTCGCCCTGCCCGGCAATCCCGGCACCTCAGTCGCCGGATCGCTCAACAATCCGGGCGTCGCTGGCGGCAGCATTGTCGGCGGCAATGGCGGCGTCGGGTTCTTCGGCGGCGGCGGCACCGGAGCCATCGCGGTGGAGGGGGGATCGTGGCCCCGTCAGGCGAACGCGGGAGCGCCCAACTCCGGGGGCGGCGGCGGCGGCGGCGCAGCCACCGACACGGCCTACTACAATCAGGGCTCCCCCGGCGGCTCGGGCATCTGCGTCGTCACCGAATTTTGCTGGGCCGACACGATCGACGACGGTTGCGGCTGTGGGCCGACCAGCGGTCAGGCGCGGGTAGCGATCGGCGGGCCGCAGGGGTGGGACAATGATTGAGGTCCGACTGCCGCTCGAACAGTGGCAACAGGTCTTGGCGATCCTCTCGCAAGCCCGTTGGGCGGAGGCCAATCCGCTCATCATGGGGATTGGCGAACAGCTTCGGGCGCGGTCGGAGGAGCGAGCCGCCTCGGCGAAGCGCGGCAACGGCGTGGACGAGGAGGCGGCGCAGGGAGGCCGCCCCGCCTGACGTGGACGCTCCGGGCGTCGTCAACCCGCCGCCTGCGACGGCGATCCTGCCCTATCCGTCGGCTGTCGCGATCGTCCTGACCGCGCTGGTGACGGGCGTGATCCTGTTCCTCGCCGGGAAATTCGACCGGACGGGGGGTCCGCTGACCATTTCGGTCATGATCGTCTTGGGGATGCTGGGGACGACGGCCTACTGCCTCGTGTTCACCGTGCCGCAGGACGACCTCACGCCTAGCGTGGTTGGGGCTCTGTCGGCGGGCTTTGGCGCCGTGGTGGTGTATTGGTTGGGTCGCGCCACGGGGGGTCCGTCTCCTCCAAAGCCATGACCCGGCCAAATGTCTGGAAGGCGACCGCAAGGCGGTCGAGCTGGCGGCGCATCCGGTTGACGTCGACGGTCAGCCTCTCGACTTGCGTGCGGAGGTCGGCGTCCAGCTCGCCTTCGTGAAAGCCCACGCCGCTCGGGCGTGGGCCTCGGGTGTGTTCGCCAAACAGAGCTTACTTCTTCGGCTGCGGGCCGCCGGGCTCCTCGGGCGTCTCGATCGGATGCTCGGGCCGGGCGTCCGCGTCGATCACGACATAGCGGTACTGAACGCCAGACGAGCCCTTGACCAAGACGAGCGCCCAATAGGTGCCGGAAACTCCGGGAGGAAGCGGCGGCCAGATCGTGCCGGGCTCCCAGATCGGATGCGTGGGACGCTCGCCGCCTTCGCCGGGCAAGCCCTGATCGGGTCGCGGCGGCTGTCCCGGTCGAGGAGGACGGGCAGGCCCACCGCCGACGTGAGGCGGTCTGCCGCCGACGCCGTAGCCCGGATCAATCGGACGCCACGGCTGGTCCGGGGTTAAGGGCGGCCAGATGCCGGGCGGGGGTGTGGGCAGCTCGTTGTCGACTTCGGGGGGCGAAACCTCGGGGCCTTCGGGATAGCCGGGCTCGCCTTCGTCAACGCCATAATCGGGATCGACCGGACCTCCGGGTCGGGTGCGGCGGCCGATGTTGAGGTAGCCGCCTCTAATTCGCACTCGCGTCATGAATGCTCCTTGGGGTTTTGGCGCGCAAAAGCTGCACGCTGGCCCCTTATGGCACGTCGGCGTGACGGTTGTGGAATGTTCCCTTTGCTGTCGTTGACAACAGGTCCGACTTGTGGGCCGGGCGGCTCACCCCCTGTTCGTTCTCAGCGGTCGGACCACGCCTTCCAATCGAATGGCTTTCGTCGCTTGCGCTGGCGCGGCCGGTCCCTGTGGAACAAGGGCCGATGGTGTTTCCGGCAAACCCAGATGACGTTGAGCGGGTCGTAGTAATCGACGTGGTGCATCTCTGACCGTTTGGCGCCGCACCGGAAGCAAGGCTTTTTGGTCAGCTCGCCCCGACGCAGGGCGTAGGTCGCGAGCAGGCGAGCGCGTTGGCGCACCGCAACTGGTATGTTGGAAGTGGACAATAGCGGCCTCCGACAAGGCTGGTGTGTCAAGTAGCAGCCGGGCGTTGGCGCGCTCGGCTGCTGCGATTTGGCCTCCGATTACTGCGAGGCGCAACCCCAGATTTCGCTTGACATGTTGAGGAAGGTAGAGCAATTGTGTCATAGTAGTAAAGTATAGATGTATCGGTGAATAC
>Ga0210407_10001887_pt1 | contig 18782 bp, 16 predicted proteins | sample IncBWC27MmetaG_FD_150860 | JGI IMG/M metagenome (GOLD analysis project Ga0210407, IMG submission 150860) | Forest soil microbial communities from Barre Woods Harvard Forest LTER site, Petersham, Massachusetts, United States - Inc-BW-C-27-M | ecosystem: Environmental > Terrestrial > Soil >... | reverse complement strand
CATTCTGCTCGACGGCTTCTCTAAGACCTACGCCATGACCGGATGGCGCTTGGGCTACGGCGTTATGCGTGCTGATCTTGCGGTGCACATCTCGCGGCTCGTGATCAACTCGAACTCCTGCACCGCTAGCTTCACGCAGATTGCCGGAATTGAAGCGCTGCGCGGAGACCAATCGTCCGTCGACAAAATGAGCGCCGAGTTCAAGCGCCGCCGCGATGCCTTCGTCGCCGGACTGAACAAGATCAAAGGCTTCTCCTGCCGTACGCCCAAAGGCGCGTTCTACACTTTCCCCAACATTACGAAGACGGGCTGGACTTCGAGAAAATTGGCCGACGCGCTACTTGAACAAGCGGGCGTTGCCTGCCTCTCCGGCACCGCGTTCGGCGAATATGGAGAAGGCTATCTCCGCTTCAGTGTGGCGAATTCGCTGGAGAACCTGAACAAAGCCCTGGCGAGGATAGAAGCATGGGTGGGAAGGAACCCGCACTGGGCTAAGGGCTAAGGAGGGTGATCATGCCAGTGAGACAAGGTGAACTCCAACTCTTGCAGCACCCAGCCTCGAAGCAACTATTGCTGTCAACAATTCCCGCGCGTTTGGCCTATGTGTGGACCGACGGCACTCCCCGGGTCGTGCCAATTTGGTTCCATTGGAATGAGCGCGAGTTTGTTCTGGCCACTCCACCGAAGGCACCCAAACTGAAGGCGCTCGCGAAGAATCCCAAGGTGGCACTTACAATTGACGACAACACTTTCCCCCACAAAGTGCTGATGGTGCGAGGTACCGCGCGACTCGAAACCGTGAAAGGAGTTGTTCCCGAATATGCGGTTGCTGCCGAGCGCTATTTCGGAAGCGAGCGAGGAAAGGCATGGGTCAAGCAAATGGGTTCCATGATCCAAGAGATGGTGCGAATCACCATCACTCCGGAATGGATCGGTCTCCTCGACTTCCAAAAGCGCTTCCCGAGTGCTCTGCCGCTGTGAGTCTTCGCGTCTAGGCTCAGATGTGCGCCGCCGCGCGCCAAAGCTGCGCGCCGCTTCTGGGCGGACTTTCTCTCAACGAACATTCCAACCGTTCATCATCTCCGATTGGGCGAGTCGGCCAAACTCGGTCGCGCCGCCCGCAAGCGGGACGCACGGCTTCGGTGGAGGCGCTACCGGACTGGGCAACACAGGAACCGTAACTCTCGGCTTAGTCAGGTTGAGGGCGGTCGCCAGGTTCCCCACATCGCTCGATGCGTCGCGCGCCGTAAGTGGTGGCAAGCCCCATCTCCACTCGATTAGCTTCAACGCTGAGGTGTGATCGAAAACCGTATTGACGACCCGAGGACTCGCTGGATTTCCACGCGTGAACGGTGAGGCAATCACCGTCGGCACTCTCGGACCGAGCAGAGTCTTTCCATTCACAATGTCGGGATCCACATTGTTGGGCGCGGCTGCCCGCGGCGGCGGGACGTGTTCGAAGAAACCGCCATTCTCGTCGAAGTTCACGACGAACACAGTGTTCTGCCATGACGGCCCGCTTGCCACGGCATGGAACGTCTTCGCCAGAAAGGCCTCGCCCGAGCGTATGTCGGCATGGGGATGGTCGTCGTTCCCTGTCCCGTCGTCGGTCAGTGTGTAAATCGGATCGACGTAGGAGACCGCCGGGAGATTCCCACTCGCCGCATCCACGAGAAAATCGGCGTAAGAAAAGCTGTTGAAGAAATATTTCAGACCCCACAATCCGAGAAAAGGCAGATTGTTGAAGTAGTAGCGCGCGCTGATTCCGGCGTTGTTCAGCGTGTCGAAGATGGTAGGCAGACTGGACAGCGTGGTCGAATTATCCAGCCGGTCGGTTTGCGCCGCGAACTGGAAAATCCGATTCGGAAAGGTCGGCCCGAGTATCGAGCAAAAATAGTTGCTGAGCGTCGTATAGTGAAGCGCCAGCGCGGAGTAGAAGGGAATATCCTTCTTGGTGTAATAGCCAATGGCGAAAATATCATTGGCAGGGTTTTTGAGGAAGCCGTCCATCTTCCCGCCGTCGTAGTCAATCCGGCCTCCGGCGTAAGAATGGTCGGGGTCCGGATGCGGGCAGCCCGTATAGTCGGGCGCCAGCGGGTAAGGCGAATGCGAAACCCCGTTGGGATCCAGGTAAGACAAACCCGCCTGCTTACCATTGGCGCCGGGGAGCCATCCGAGGAAGTGATCGAAGCTGCGGTTCTCCATGGTTACAACTACGATGTGATTGATGCCCGACTGGTCGGGTGACGGGAGAGCGATCGTGTCGGATGCCTCGCTGGCGAATAGTGCTTTGGGATTTAGCCCGGCGACCGATCCCAATACGGATGCACCACATGCCCCGGCCACGCCGGACAGGAAGTCTCTTCGATTGATTGCCATCAGGAATCTCCAATCCAAGCTCGGACGAGCTTATGCGAGAACTTCGTCTGATACGAAAGCGGCCAGCCCAGCCGCCCAGCGTTTCGGTCCTTGCTTAGACGCAGCTTCTCGCAACGAGGTTGTGGATCGCAAGCGCGGCAGTGTTAAAGAAGTGTGAAAATTTGAAGGGCGCGACTTCGCGGTCAAGCGGCCCGCGCATCGTCAACTTGATCAAAGACTTCGAAATCTCTGCCGAACGCAATCGCAGGCAAGAGCCCTTGAGTCAAACAAACTGTGAGCACTTCAACATGTGTCGACAATGTAGCTACGATAGGATATACTGTGTATTATCCGGAAAGGATCGCCGTTCATGAAAACGCAGATGGCTAAATGGGGCAACAGTCTGGCCGTGCGCATTCCCAAGTCCGTGGTTGAGGAAGCCAAGCTGAAGGAAGGCGATTCGCTGGAGATCGAAGCTGCCGCCGAAGGCCACGTCGAACTGCGCCGGCCAACGAAGATTCCCACGTTGTCGCAGCTCGTTTCCCAGATCACAGCGGAAAATCGCTACGGTGAGATTTCAACCGGTGCGGAGGTGGGGAGGGAAGTTGTTGAATGGTAACTTCTTATGTTCCGGAAGCCGGGGACATCGTGATGATGGATTTCGATCCACAGGTTGGCCGCGAACAGGCCAAGCGACGGCCCGCACTGGTGCTTACCGATCAGCGCTACAACCGCGCCAGCGGCCTCGCCGTAGTTTGTCCGCTTACGAGCAAGCGCAAGCCCTACCCCTTTGCCCTGCCCATTACCGTTGATAAAGTCGAGGGCGCGGTTCTCGTCGATCAGTTGAAGAGCATGGATTGGGTCGGGCGAAAGGCGAAGTTCCGTTCCACGGCTGAACCAGCATTGGTGGGCAAGGTTCGGCAGTATGTTGCTGTGCTGCTCGGACTGCGCTGATTGCAATCGATTTTCGGAAGTATGTCTTTTACGCAACTCACTGAAAATCAATAAATTCGTCTCCACAAAACCGCAAGGGCCAAGCTCATCGGAGCTTGGCCCTTTTTGACTTTCGAACAGATGGTTGCCAACCGTTGCTAACGGTACGACAATCACCCCTTCCCAGTCAAATTACTGGTGTGTCGCCGACGGGACTCGAACCCGCATGAGCTTGCGCCCAGATAGTTGGCAACCATCCGCGTCTGCCAATTCCGCCACAGCGACGAGGACCATGCTAATGGCCAGCAGACCGCAGTGTCAAGGCATACCTCGCCGTGGATAGTTAAGCTCTGAAATTGCCGTGCCGAGCCAGACGATCATGCCGACTGCACCAGAAATGGTGCAATTCTTGGTATATATAGCGTTTTAAAGAACTAAAATCCATTTGACAGTCGGGTGCTTCCGGTCCCATAATAATGCCTGTTAGCAACTACGTCGTTCGTCTGGAGGCACCCAATGAACGGGAACGATCACTTAAGACAAACACTGGAATATTACAAGCAGCAACTCCAAAAGAAAATTGAGGAGATCGCCCCGCTGCAATTGATGATTCGCCAGTTAGAGCGCGAACTGGGAGAATCATCCTCAACAACTGACATCTCGGAAGCTGCGTCCGGCGCGGCTTTTCAAGCAGTGCAGAATTTTAGTTCGGAACGCGGGACAGATGTTCGGCCTGATGAGTTCTTCGGAATGTCCCACAATGAAGCGGCGAAAGCATATCTGAGTAAGGTGGGACGCGCCATCTCTCTTGATGAACTCGTCGCGGCCTTAAAAAAGGGAGGCGCTCAAGTCGGAGGCGCAACACCCAAAAAGAGCCTCTATGTATCACTGATGCGAAGCCCTATTCGGGAGTTTGTTTCTCCCAGTGAGAACCACATTGGACTTCGGTCGTTCTATCCCGGATTGCCCAAGGGCGATAAATCACCGAAGGCAGGAAAGGCCAAAAAGGGCAAGCCCAAGAAAAAACTGCGACCCATGAAGAAAGCTGACAAGGTGGAGACCGCCGCGGAGGCACCCGCGAAAGAAGTCCCCATCGCCCTCGAATCCATCATGAAGGATGGGAAGGCGCGAAAGCCTGAGGCTATTCTGACGGCACTTGAAGCGACTTTGGGCCACCCGGTTAAGAAAATTTCCGTGACCGGGACATTGCAAGGCAAGCGGTATCAAAAGTTGGAGACTGGTGAATACCAGTTAGTGAGCGTGCAGTAAAAGTTAAAGGGCCTTCCGGGGAGGCACCCCCAAAAGGCCCGTTGAACCAATCTTTCGCTTGGACGGCGGAAAGGACGAGCACAATGAAGCACTCGCGGTTCTTGTGTATTTTAGTCCGAGGCCCACCTATAAACAAGGGCGTTTTTACGGGGTTCCAGCCTCGTAAAGACGCCCTTTTCCTTTTCCCTGACCACAGTGCGCTTGTAGCTCAATGGATAGAGCACCGGGTTCGTACCCAGGGGGTTGTAGGTTCAAGTCCTATCAAGCGCGCCAGAATCGCTGGACAGGAGTCTTAAGCGGACGTGGCGGAATTGGCATACGCACTCGGTTTGGAACCGAGGTTGGGATGCCCCCTCGGAAGGTCTACATCCCATTGCGAGTTCAAGTCTCGTCGTCCGCACCATGTTCGTTGTAGCACGTAGCAAGCCTTGCGTCAATCAATTTTATACTTGACGCAAGGCTTGCTTTATGTATAAAATTACTCTCATGAAGAAACGCCATCATCTGTCGAACTCGGACGTTATCGGCGAGATTCCACTTGCATGTTCCGACGAAACCGCCGCTGTCGAGTTCCTCGAAAAGCAGCGCTGGGGAGGTACTCCCGCGTGCATGAAGTGCGGAAGCGTTGAAGTCTACAAAATGACCGATGCAAAGACTGGTGGCCGCAACAAGCGTTACCTCTGGCGTTGCCGTGACTGCAAAGAGCAATTCACCGTTCGCATTGGCACTGTTTATGAAGAATCGCGGATAGAACTCCGTCACTGGTGCTATGCGTTCTGGCGTGCATCCACTTCAAAAAAGGGAGTGAGCGCACTGGAGATTAAGCGGCACTGTCAAATCAGCTACAAGTCATCCCTGTTTCTAATGAACCGCATTAGGTTTGCGATGGCGCCAGCACTCGACGCTCCGAAGCTGACAGGAACAGTTGAACTCGATGAGGTTTACATTGGACCTCGCAAGCCGCGCTACAAAGGTGTTAGTGGGCCGGGACGATCTACCCTCAAGACTCCCGTATTCTGTGCCGTAGAACGCGGTGGAGAGCTTCGCCGTCGCGTTGTGGCCGATGTCACAGCCGCCACATTGCGCCAAGCAATCAACGAGGATGTGGACAGCCGTGCTCGTTTAATGACCGATGAATATTCGGCCTATCGCTGGCTCAAGAAGGGCTGGACAGGAACGCATGAAACCGTCTGCCATCGCACATTCGAGTACGCCCGCGCCGATGTTCACGTTAACACTGCCGAATCCAGCCATGCACTGATTCGTCGCGGCCTCATCGGTATCTATCACAACGTAAGCCGCGAGTACTTGCATCGCTATTTGTGGCAGTTTGACTTTCTCTGGAACAATCGCCAGATGAATGACGGAGAACGCACTATTGCCGCGATTAAAGCAGCCGAAGGGAAACGATTGATGTACAAAGACCCAGTTGCAGAGCAAGCGTATATTAGAAATCGTGGGCAAGAAAAAGGCGGTGAGCAACTCGAACCATTCTAAAAAGAAGAAGGCTACTCCCGGACCGAAGGCAGACAGATTAAAGCTGAGCGGGAACTGGAAAGACCTTGTAAGGAAGTCCCTGTCCAAAAAGAAGCCCGCTCAAGGCTGGCCGAAGTGAACAAAATGCCGCACAGTGGCGCAGTTTGAAATAGTTTCAGGCTTGTCTTTTGCTGGCTTTACCTTACGAGACACCGAATGCAGAAAATAACGACCCTAAGCACCACAAATGTAAAGAGTATGCCAGTGGCCCAGAGGACAAATCGCATGTCGATTGGTGGCTTCCCCTGATTCACGCGGAAAGAATACTACTAAATGCGTTTGCCTAGTTGCGTAAAGTGCATACTTCCGTCGATTTTTTGCGAAACGGCTGCAGCTAAGGGGGTCCCGATCGTTTGCATCTCCTCGGTGCAGGATGGTAAAACGCTTCCGAGGCTCCGCTCGTGAAACGGTTCGTGAAAAAAATCACCGCTATCTCTCTCTTCGCTCTTTCTACGCTTCTTGTCGTGTTCATCGGCGCTCGCGCCGCCGACCGCTTGCGCCGAATCAATCTCCCGACCAGCAAGGCTCTGACGCTCCCCGTCCCCGGATATCTGGCCCGCACCAACAGCTTTCCCGCGACCATCGCCCTCAGTCCCGATGGCCGTTACGCGGCGCTGCTCAATCAGGGATACGGTACGCAGGAGGCCGGTGCGCGCCAGTCCATCGCCATTCTCGATCTCAGCAACAATGAACTGCACGATTTTCCCGACGACCGCCTGAGCGACGACTACTCCACCCGCCAAAGCTATTTCATCGGCCTCGCCTTCTCGAGCGACGGCAACCACCTCTACGCCTCGATGGGATCGATCACCGACCCGACCGGCGAGAAGCCGCCGGGCACCGGCAACGGCATAGCGGTCTACAAATTCGCGGAAGGGCAAGTCACTCCGGAGCGCTTCGTCAAGATCGCGCCCCAGCGCATCGCTGATGGAAAAGAAGTCGCGTTTGGCTTGCGCAAGACTTCCGCTGGAACTGCGTTGCCGTATCCTGCTGGACTCGCAGTGTTGCTCGGCGCGAAGGGCGATCGCTTGCTCGTCGCTAATAATCTCTCGGACAGTGTTGTACTGCTAGACATTAACTCTGGAAAAATTGAACAGTCGTTTGATCTGAGCCGCGATCGCTACATTCCCAGCGCCTATCCATACACGGTGATTCCCAACAAGGCCGGAACTAAAGCCTGGGTCAGCCTGTGGAATGCCTCTGCCGTCGCGGAACTGAATCTTGAAACAGGCAAGGTTACGCGCTGGATTGATCTAGCGAAGCCGTCTGATCCGATCGCACCCGCTTCACATCCGACTGCGATGGCGTTAAGCCACAATGAAATTTTGCTATATGTCGCGTTGGGCAACGCCGATTCTGTGGTCTCAGTTTATTTGGAGAACGGTGCTCTGAACCGCGTTTATAGTACAAAGACGCTTGGTGGAGCAGTTCCACAAGCGATTGCTCTCTCGAAGGATGACAAGCGTCTATTCGTCGCGAGTGGCGCGCTCGACGCGATAGCTGTCTACGGAGTCGAGGGTTTAGCTCACGGCTTTGAAGGAGGGACGGAACTCAATCCTCTCGGCTTCATCCCCACCGAGTGGTATCCGAGTGCGCTAGCCATCGCAGGCAACGACCTCCTAATCGCGACCGCCAAAGGAGAAGGCAGCGGCCCCAACAACATGCAGGGCCAGCTGAAGGGCGAGCGCAAGAGAAAAGAGCACCCCTACATTGCGACTCTGATCGGTGGGTCCATTGCCCGCCTCAGCCTCGCTGACATCGACAAGAATCTAGCTGCCTACACGCGCCAGGTAGAAGAAGACAATCTCGTCCGCTCGGACGGCGGAAAATTCGAATTCGCCGGTGGAACGAATCCCATCCGCCACATCATCTACGTGCTGAAAGAAAATCGCACCTACGATCAGATCTTCGGCGACCTGCCCGTCGGCGACGGCGACGCATCCCTAACGATGTACGGCGCCGACATCACTCCGAACCAGCACAAGCTAGCGTTGCAGTTCGGCGTGCTCGACAACTTCTACGACAGCGGGGAAGTTTCCGGCGACGGACACCTCTGGTCGACCGCTTCCACCACCTCTGACTACAACGAGAAGACTTGGCCTATCGGTTATCGCAGCAAAGAACGCACCTACGACTCCGGTGGCAGCGTGGCCGAAGAGTATCCGCTCGAGCAGGGAATCCCCGACGTCGACGACCCCGCCACCGGCTTCCTCTGGGACAACCTCGCCCGCCGCGGCCTGACCTATCGTATCTACGGAGAATTTATTGCTGCCGTGTGGTGCAAGAACCAAAAAGCAAATTCACCGAAAGAAGGAACGCCATCTCCCGCGTCCGCGACCTGTCCAGTGAGCGAAATTAACAAAGGAGAGCCTCTACCGCCGAATGTCGGTAATCCGCGCGGTGGGCCAAGTCCCTGGCCTTGGGCGATTCCGCAAGTGAAGCGTATGCGTCCCACAAAAGCCGCGCTGCGCGACCACTACGACCCGCAATTTCCCGACTTCAATACCGACTATCCTGACCAACTCCGCGCCGACGAATTCCTTCGCGAGTTCGCTGAGTTTGTAAAAGCGAAGGGAACCGCCAAAGAACTTCCACAGTTCACGCTGCTTTATCTGCCCGACGACCACACCGGAGGCACGCGTCCCGGCAAGCCAACGCCGCAGGCCTCGGTCGCGGATAACGATCTCGCGCTTGGACGCGTCGTCGACGCCGTTTCTCATGGTCCCTACTGGGATGACACCGCCATTTTTGTTCTCGAAGACGACGCCCAGGATGGCGCCGATCACATCGATGCCCATCGCTCTACTGCTTTGGTCATCAGCAAATATGCGCCGCACGCGCCGCAGCCGTTCGTCGATCATCACTTCTACACTACCGTCAGCATGGTCCACACCATGGAGACTCTCCTCGGACTTCCTCCGATGAACCTGTTCGACGCGCACGCGCCGCTTATGGCGCCACTGTTCTCCGGCCCGGGAACGCAACCGCCTTTCTTGGCAGACGACAAAAATCTCCGCAGCGGTCTGATCTACAAAGTGAACGAAAAGAAAGCCGCGGGCGCGAAAGAATCGTCGCAGATGAATTTCTCCCGCCCCGACGCGGCAGATGCCAAAAGACTAAATGCGATTCTTTGGCAGGATGCGAAGGGCGGCGTCCCGATGGCCGCCCCGCAGCATTCGCATTCCGCGCCTTAGGGCAGAGGGAAATGTCGTGGCGGAAAGCGGTGCACGAGCGATATCCTCCAGGGGTCTGCATTTTGCGGCCAACTGCAGATCCCTCGCTTCGCTCGGGATGACAAACTCTGGTGAGGTTGAGAATTTAAGGGCGGCTCTCACTTTCGCAACAGGTCGCTAGCGACGGCTGCGATAAAATGCCCCAGTGAGGCCGACAATCGCGACTCCAATCGAGTGCACCAACCTGCGCAAGACCTATGACGGAAAAGTCGAAGCCGTCCGCGGCATCAGCCTGCGTATCGAAGCCGGGCAGTGCTTCGGACTCCTCGGTCCCAATGGGGCAGGGAAGACCACCACGATCGAAATCCTCGAGGGCCTGCTCGCGCCCACCTCCGGAGAAGTTCGCATCTTCGGACACACATGGAACGACAACCCACGCCAGTTGCGCGAGTGGATCGGTATCTCGCTGCAAGAGACGCGCCTGTCGGAAAAGCTAAATGTCCGCGAAACTATCGAACTCTTCGCCAGCTTCTATAGTGAGCCGCGCCCCGCCGCCGAAGTTCTCGAAGAACTCGAACTCACCGAGAAGGCCGACTCGTGGGTCGGCAAACTTTCCGGCGGCCAGAAGCAGCGCCTCGCCGTCGCCACCGCGCTGGTCGGCAACCCGCGCATCCTTTTTCTCGACGAGCCCACCACCGGACTCGATCCCCAAAGCCGCCGCCAGCTCTGGGACATTGTCCGCGTCTTCCAGAAAAAAGGTGGCACCGTCCTGCTCACCACTCACTACATGGACGAGGCCGAACGCCTATGCGACCGCCTCGCCATCGTGGATCACGGCCAGATCATCGCCGAAGGCACTCCCTCCGACCTAATTGACCGCCTCGGCGGCCATCACGTGGTCGAGTTCCGAGTCAATGGCCGAGTAGATGGCAAGGCCGGCGGCAACTCGAACGTCCAGGAAACCGATGCGTGGCGCGCGCTGCCCAGCGTCGAATCCGTCCGCAGCGAGGACGACACAATCTGCCTCAACGTGCGCGAACCTCATCTCACCATTCCCGCGCTGCTCGACGCGGTCAATCAGCAAGGCCACCAGCTCGAACACCTCAGTACGCGCCAGGCCAGTCTCGAAGACGTTTTCGTGAACTTGACCGGCCGCCATCTGCGGGAGAATTAAATGGCAACGGAAACTACTGCACCCCGAACTCCGAAGACTCCAGAGCCGACTCCGACGACTCCGAAACTCGACCAGTTTAATCGTCCCGCGCGCCGCAGCGGCCGCTGGTCCGGATACCGGCATCTGCTGTGGGCGCGAATACTCGAACTCAAGCGCGAGCCAGAAGTCGTATTCTGGGTCTTCATCTTTCCACTGCTGCTGGCGGCAGGCTTGGGCATCGCCTTTCGCAACAAGCCCGCGGACATCACGTCGGTCGTAGTAATCGCGGGCGACGGCGCGCAAAGAACGCTAGCCATGCTCCAGAACTCCGCCCGCTCCACCATCCGCGCCGCCGTGCTCAATCGCGACGCCGCGCTCAATGCTTTCCACGTCGGCAAGTACGATCTCGCGATCGAGTTGAATCCCGACGGCAGTTACACATATTATTACGATCCCGCTCGCCCGGAGAGTGTGCTCTCCCGCGCCGAAATCGACGCCGCACTCCAATCGGCCGCCGGACGCAAAGATGCGGTCCCGACTTCCTCCCAATCCTCCAGCGAGCCCGGCTCTCGCTACATCGACTTCCTCATCCCCGGCTTGCTCGGGATGAACCTGATGAACTCCGGCATGTGGGGAGTGGGCTTCGCTCTGGTGGAAATGCGCCAGCGCAAATTGCTGAAGCGCTTCGTCGCCACGCCTATGCGCCGCAGCGATTTCCTGCTTGCCTTAACCAGCAGCCGCCTGGTCCTGATGGTGATTGAAGTAGGACTGCTCTTAGGCTTCGGTGTACTCGTCTTTCATATGCGGGTGCAGGGATCCATCCTCTCGGTCATCTTTCTAGGGATGCTGGGCGCGGTAACCTTTGGCGGCGTTGGCCTCCTAACCGCATGCCGAGCGCAGAAAATCGAAAGCGTTTCCGGACTCATCAACCTGGTCATGATGCCTATGTGGATCTTCTCCGGCGTCTTCTTTTCCTACGACAAATTTCCGGCGATGGCCCACCCCTTTATCAAAGCCCTTCCGCTAACCGCGCTCAACGACGCGCTACGAGCCACAATCATCGAAGGAGCGTCGCTGGGCTCACAGTCGGGACGATTGCTAGTGCTTGCAGTTTGGGGCGCCGTGTCGTTCGTCCTGGCGCTGCGCTGGTTTCGGTGGACGTAGGGCAACTCTCAGCTATCAGCTATCCGCGAGCCCTATTCCAGGACCTTCACGCCTTGGACTTCTTGAACTCGTCGAAGGCATCCAAGAAACGGTCAATATCCTGCCTCGACAGATAATACGGAGTGGAGAGACGCAGCTTGTTTGGTTCGGCTCCGCGGATGCGAATTTTCCTTTCTTTCCATAGCCAGTGCTCGAGATCCGTGCGGACGATCGGGGGCACATTTACCGTCGCTATTGCGCAGCGCATCGACGGATCTGGAGAAGTCCACGACGTTGCGCCTCGTTTGATCATGGCTGCCAGGATGTAGTCGCAGAGCTGGCGGTGGCGGCGTTCGATTCGGTCCATCCCGATGTCGTTGGCCAGCTGAATTGAGGCGCGGAGTCCCCACAGCGCGGGGACGTTGGAACTGCCGATGCGCTGGAATCGTTCGGCGCGGATCTTTACGTCGTCCCAGCCTTCGGTTGCGATTGTGTTCCACAAGCGGTCGATCATTTCGTCGCGGACATAGAGAAATCCCGAGCCTTTGGGCGCTTGCAGCCACTTGTGCGGGCTTGAGGAATACATGTCGCAGCCCAACTCGTGCAGGTTCAGGCGCATCATGCCCGGAACGTGCGCTCCGTCGACGGCGGAAATAATTCCTTTGCTCCGGGCCAGAGCACAGAGTTCTTTGGCCGGCAGCACCACTCCGGAGAACGTGGTGATGTGGCTGAAGAATAAAACTCTTGTGCGCGGCGTAATCGCATCGCTGACCAGATTCAACACCTGCGCAGGATTCTCTACTGGCCTTGGCAGCGTAATCTTCTTCACCACGATGCCATAGCGCTTCGCCCGCAGATTCCACGGATGCTCGCCTCCGGGATGCTCTTGGTCGGTCATCAGCACTTCGTCTCCGGGTTTCAGATCGACACCATTCGCGATGTAGCTGTTGGCCTCGGTAGCGTTTCTTAGGAGCGCGATCTCGTCGCGGTTGCAGCCTACAAATGCGGCCAGAGGATCGCGAAACTGGTTCCACGACGCATATCCCCAGATGGGATAGTCCTCGGGATCGGCCTCGTTCAGCTTCTCGCACGCATCATAGCCTTCAAACACCGCGCGCAGCACGGGCGCGGGGCTCGATCCCACGGTGCCGTTGTTGAGGTAGATCTCGTCCGGCGGAATCAGGAACTGCTTGCGAAGTTCGCGCCAGTAGGCGTCTTCGTTCTGGTCGAAGACGGAGCGCTCGGGCAGCTTCGACGGCAGCGACTCAAGCTGCGCCCACAGATTTCCGCGCCAGGCTATGCCAGCGCCCACAGCCAGGGACGAGGCGAACGAAGACGATAGAAAGCTGCGACGGTTTAGCATGCGCGGTTCCACCTTTCTAACTCGTTTCCAAACTCGTTTTCTAAACCCGCGCCATGGTATACCGGCGAATGGAAAACACAAAGGACGCTGGTCCGCGGCGCGCACGAAACCAACCACAAAGGACACGAAGTTGGAACACGAAGTAACACGAAGGACGACCGCAGTGTGTTCAAGATGACACTTGTCTGGGCGGATGACGGCCCGGATTGAGCTTGCAGCCGCCAGGTTTGTGAAAATAGTGGGTAACTTTCCGGCTCGAGCTCGCGTCAAACTAGGTGGGAGACTCTGTCCAGACCGACTTGCTATCGGGGGTATAATGAGTTCAGCCGACCGGGTTTCCACGGGGTATCCAAATGTCGTTCCGTAAATCGCTGATTTCCCTAAGTTTAATGGCGCTGATGTCTCTGCCAGCGCTGGCGCAGGATCAAACTTCCCAGACTCCAAACGCACAGCCTCAAGCCTCGCAGCCGCAAACATCGTCAACAGATCAATCCAAGACCGCTGATCAGACGGCGCAGCCTCTTCCTCCGCAGGATCCCGCGCCGACCCCGGACTCTGCCTCGAGTGGCAACGACTCGACGCCTAGTGGGCCGCCTCCCATCCAGGAGCCTGATGACAGCAAGGTCAAGCATAACGGCACGAAGAGCGATGTGGACGCCATCGGCAACCGCAAGGTTGGCGGGCGCGGCATGGGCAATTGGTACTCGCTCGAAACCGAAATCAGGATGGGCAAGCAATACGCGATGCAGGTCGAGCAGGGCGTGAAGCTGGTTCAGGACCCGGTGGTTAACGAGTACGTCAACCGTATCGGCCAGAATCTGGTACGCAATTCCGACGCGCAGGTTCCGTTCACCATCAAGGTGATTGACTCGGACGAAGTGAACGCGTTCGCGCTCCCTGGTGGGTTTTTCTACGTGAACTCCGGCCTGATTCTGGCGGCGGATGAAGAGGCAGAAATGGCCGGCGTCATGGCCCATGAGATCGCGCACGTCGCTGCCCGCCACGGGACTCGACAGATGACGCGCGCACAATGGGCGAACATCGGTACGATTCCTCTGATCTTCATCGGGGGTGGCATAGGCTACGGCATCTACGAAGCAGCCGGCTTGGGCTTGCCGCTCACATTCATGAAGTTCCAACGCAATTTCGAAGCGGAAGCGGACTACCTCGGCCTGCAATATATGTATAAGACGGGATACGATCCGCAGGCGTTCATCAGCTTCTTTGAAAAAGTTCAGGCGAAAGAGAAGAAGAAGCCGGGCACGCTCGCCAAGGCCTTCGCTTCGCATCCGCAGACACCCGACAGGATTGAGAAATCGCAACAGGAGATCGCGACCATTCTTCCGGCACGCGCGCAGTATGTCGTTTCCACGTCGGAGTTTGACGACGTGAAAGCGCGGCTGGCTACCATAGAAAACCGGCACAAGGTGATCGAAGAGAAGGATGGAAGCCGTCCCAGCCTACGCCGGACTTCTAGCACCGACAAGACGTCTAGTGGCTCGGATAAGAGCGACGATGATCGTCCAACCCTGAAGCGGCGCGAGGATAAACCGGACCAGAATTAACCTCTACGATTATGAGAACAAGAAAAACCGGCGGGCTTGCCCGCCGGTTTTGTATTGAATGTGTAGTGGCGGTGGAGAACCGGGCGTCCCCGCCCGGCCACAAGACTCTTGGGCGGGCGAGACGCCTGTTGCTCCACAGTCTGAGTTACGATCCAGCGACTACCGACTTTACCGCGATCGTGGTGCCGTCCACTTCTCCCGTTACTTTTGCCTTCGCGCCCGCCAAATCGTTCAGCTTTTCGAGCGCGACCTTATCCGAGGTCTCCAGCGCGTAGACTTTGTCCCCGACTACGAGTGCGTACTGCGATCCATGCTTCATGCAGACGCGCGTGCAATCCGCGGCCTTGCCCTTCATTTCATGTTTTGCCCCGCACATAGCGTCGCTTACTTCGCCGGTCAAGGTCTGGGTCTGGCTCTTGCCGGCAGACAGCGCTGGAACCGCTGCCAACCCGATCAACATCTGCATCCCAAGAACCGCAGTCGCAATTCGGTTAACGTTTCCTTTAACTCTCATTCCGCTTTCGTCTCCTGTGAAATTGCTTGATATTTCAAAGAGTGCACACTCCGTGATCCGACTAGCACGATCTCACTATCATGATGCCAATATAAAGATTCTCACGCAAGCGTCGCGTTGCGCGGCAATATTACTGCTGTTTGAAACGGACCTCCACGTCCACCGTCTTGTCCTTCGCTTCCAGCGTTTCATGGATGCTGATGACCCACCGCACGCCGCCAGGAAGGAGCTGTTCGGTGTCGTCCCGGAATTTTTCGGGATAGTCGGCGTTGTAGGGTTGACCTTCGCGCAGAGTCCACGCTGCCTGCATCCGAGCTGTGGCCTGCGTGTCTAGTCCCAGGATATCCAACTCGCCCATTTTGTAGAGGTCGCCTTCGACAATGTTCACATCGTAGTGAACGGTGTTTCTCTCGTCGTCGAGTTGAGCGTCGGGCTTAATTTGAACCGTCATGTAGCCGCGGCTACGGTAAAGCTTGCCCACACTTTCGATGTCGCGGAGAAGACGCACGGCGTCGGCGGGCTGGCCTGGCGGCAGGTGAAGGAGAGGCGCGAGCTCGTCTATTTCTATTGCAGAATTACCCTTCCAGAGGACGCTGGAGGTCGAATACACTTTACCCGGCGTCACCGGCACAATCGCATCCACCTCAAGCTCTGCGGGACCTTGTGCATCGCTCGGAGGAGAGGGTTGAGGCACCACGCGCGCGTCGGACGGCCCAAACGCGGCCTTCAGATATCCGCGCTGCAGGTACACCGGGAGCAGGTCAAACTTTGCTGACGCGGCCAGAGTAGCGCGCCCGTATTCTGCTCCGGTGAGGCGGCGGGCTGCGGTTGTGAGTAGAGCCGCCTGCTCCGGCGAAGCTCCGGGGAATTCGACGCTGCGAATCCGGATGCTGACTTCCTCGACCCGGTAGGTGATTGCGCTCAAGGGGCCACCCGATTCGTCCTGGATCTCGCGCAAATAATTTACCCGTCCCGGAAATTGTTTCTCGGTGAGGATGGCTTGTAGCGCCTCGGAAACCCGGTCGGGAAGATTGCCCGTAACTGGCAATAACTGCTTGAACAGCGGAACGCGGCTCTGGAGGGCGGTGCGGAGTTCGTCGTCGGTGAACCAGACGAAGTTTTCGAAGCGGGCAGGAACCAGTTTGCTCGGGTCGGCGTCGGCGAGGTGCATCTCGAGCCTTACGCCCGCACCTGAAGAGGAGTACGAATAGACAACGTCGTTGAACAGGCCGGAATCGCCCAGGCGCTGGGCCGCTTCTCTGAAGTCGCCGTCGGCGGCATTCTGGCCGATCTGGAGGCCGCTCGCGGCGAGAATCTCTTTATTGCTGTAGCGGCTCGTTCCCGTGACTTTCAGCGCGACGAGCTTGTTGGCGTCGACTGCAGAAACTTTGCCGCGGGTGGGCTGCTTCTGGGCTGTGGCAGCTGAAAGGAGCAAGACGAAGAGGAAAACGGCAACCCTGGTCATTTAGATTGCTTCCCAGCACCGGCTGCGGAGAAATTCTTCTGCTTCACAGCGATGTCCATGAAAGCCTTGGCGGCGCGGCTGAGCGATTTGTCTTTGCGGAATACGATAGCGAGGTCGCGACGGATTTGCGCGTCGGAGAATTTGATCGCAACCAGGACCTTGGCCCGGATATCCTCCTCGATATTCGATCGCGCGATAAATCCGACGCCGACATCGGCTGCCACAAAACGCTTCAGCAGTTCGCTCGAATCGAGCTCCATGGCCAGGTTCGGCTTCAGGTGATGGTCATAGAACAGCGCATCGAGAGCGTCGCGGGTGTGACCGAGTTTGGGCACGACCAACGGATAGATCGAGACCTCAGCCACGGTTACACTCTTCTTCGCCGCGAGCGCATGATGCGGGGCTGTGATCACGACCAGTTCGTCGCGATGAATCATCTGCGCCTCTAGCCGGTTATCGTTTACCGGCAGCGAGACCACGCCAAAGTCCACCACGTTTTCGATGACCGACTCGAGAATCTTGGCGTAGTCGGAGCGTTTGATGCTCACGGCGACGTTCGGATAGTCGCGTTTGAATTGCGCGAATACCTCTGGCAGAATGTGCAGGCAAGTGCCTTCATTTGCTCCGACGACGATTTCGCCGCGGGGCACGCGTTCGGTCTCAGCAATCTCGGTGAGGATCGTCTTGCGCCGTTCCAGCGTCTCCTCGGCGTATTTGAAAAACAATTTGCCCGATGCGGTGAGCGAGACGCGGCCTCCGGAGCGGTCGAGCAGGCGGGCGCCTACTTCCTCTTCCAGTGCCCGGATCTGGGATGAGATGGCCGGCTGAGTGCGGAAACGCTTCTCGGCCGCGCGCGAGAAGCTGGAGAGGCGCGCCACTTCCAGAAAAATTTCGAGCTGATCGAAGTCCATGCCTACTGGCTTCAGACTGCTGGCCTCAGACACTATAGCGAGAGTGAGGCGATGACGAAAGAGAAATCAGAGTCGGCCAAGCGCAGCCGGCAAGTCCTCCGTCTCTACAGATGGTTTTTACCTAGACGTTGATCACCGCTATAAGTTCCTTCACGGCTGCGACGCTCTTTTCCAAGGCCGCCTTCTCATCCGGAGTGAGTTTGATCTCGATGATCTGCTCGATCCCCTTGGCGCCGAGCTTTACCGGCACGCCAACGAATAGCCCGTGGATGCCGTACTCTCCGTTGAGGTACGCAGCGCAGGGGAGAATCTTTTTCTTGTCTTTGAGGATGGCCTCGACCATCTCGGTGACAGCGGCCGATGGGGCGTAATACGCGGATCCGGTCTTGAGATGTTTGACGATCTCGGCGCCACCGTCGCGGGTGCGCTGCACGATTCGCTCCAGGATGGCTTTATCCATGAGTTCGGTGATCGGAATGCCGGCGACGGTGGAATAGCGCGGAAGAGGAACCATGGTGTCACCATGGCCACCGAGGACGAAGGCGGTTACGTTCTCGACGCTGACTTTGAGTTCCTGGGCGATAAAAGTGCGGAAGCGGGCGGAATCGAGCACTCCGGCCATGCCGATGACACGCTCGCGCGGAAAGCCGCTCATCTTATAGGCGGCCTGCGCCATGGCGTCGAGGGGATTGGAGACGATGATGAGGATGCAGTTCGGCGAGTGGTGCACGATCTTGCCGACTACGTCGTTCATGATTTTGTGGTTGGTATTCAGAAGGTCATCGCGGCTCATACCGGGCTTGCGCGGAATTCCGGCCGTGATGACGACGATGTCAGAGTTGGCGGTATCGGCGTAGTCGTTCGTGCCAAGGATGTTGGAATCGCGCTTCTCGATTGGCATGGCCTCGAGCAGGTCGAGACCTTTTCCCTGGGGGATGCCTTCGACTATGTCGATTAGGACTACATCGGCTAGTTCTTTGGAGGCGATCCAGTGAGCGGCGGTGGCGCCTACGTTTCCAGAGCCGACTATCGTTACTTTATGGCGCATGAAGTTCCTTTCTAAGTTCAAGTAAGAATTCCCGTAGAGACGCGGCTTGCCGCGTCTGGCAGCGCCTCTGCGTCGACAGAGACGGGGCAAGCCCCGTCTCTACGATAAAGCGATTTCTCAGTCAGCTGCTACTGCGACTCTCATGTTCTCGATCATGCACGTAGCAAACTCGCTGGTTTTCACTTTGGTAGCGCCTTCCATCAGGCGCTCGAAATCGTAGGTTACTTTTTTCTGTTCGATAGTGCGCTCCAGGCTCTGCTCAATCAGATCGGCGGCTTCGGTCCATCCGAGATGGCGGAACATCATCACGCCAGACAGAATGACGGAGCCGGGATTGATGACATCCTTATC
>Ga0210407_10001885_pt1 | contig 18790 bp, 13 predicted proteins | sample IncBWC27MmetaG_FD_150860 | JGI IMG/M metagenome (GOLD analysis project Ga0210407, IMG submission 150860) | Forest soil microbial communities from Barre Woods Harvard Forest LTER site, Petersham, Massachusetts, United States - Inc-BW-C-27-M | ecosystem: Environmental > Terrestrial > Soil >... | reverse complement strand
TTTGAGGGTTCTCGAAGATGCTTCGCTACATTTCGCGTGCCCTAGCTGTGGCTCTGAGGTTGACCTTAGGACACTGCGGATCCGGAGGTCGTATTCTTTCTCGTGCCCCATCTGCGACGCGCCAATTCGAGCTGCGGCAGCCTACACGGGATTGATTTGCGCAATAAGTCTTATTTTTTCCGTTGCTCTCACGTTCTACTTGGGATTCCGTGGCCTTCCATTTGCGCTCATAAGCATTGTGGGGTCTGTATTGATTTTCGCGGTGTCTTGCGCCGTCATGGCTCTCGTTCGGCCAGCCACGCTAGAATTGCGTCCATCGAAAGATTCGAACCTGCGACTACGCGACGGCCCGCGCTAGTAAGTCTAATCTGTGCGAAGCATGCAAAGGCGGGGTGAGTCTGAGACCCGCGGCTACAAATTCAAGATCAACGGCGACTGAGCCGGCGGGACGCCGGCGCTACGAAAGCAAAACAGCATCGCTGCTGCAGTTCTGCTGCACGCAGAAAGCAAAGACAGAGCCGTCGCGGGGCTGACGCGATGGCGAGTAGGGGCGCAGCAAGCAGCGCCCCTACCGAGAATTGGTGTCCTCGATCGTGTATGGGGCGGGCACGGCATGCCGTGCCCCTATCTTGCCGCGCAATCATTTTGCTGGGATGGACTGGGCTAGTTTTTGGCGGAAATATTCGTAGGTACGTTGCAGGCCTTCTTCCAGGGTTACCTTGGGTTCCCAATTGAGGATGCGTTTGGCTTTGGTGATGTCTGGGCAGCGCTGCTTGGGGTCGTCTTGCGGGAGCGGGTGGAAGACGATGGGAGTTTTGGCGCCTACTAGTTTGCGGACGCGTTCGGCGAATTCGAGGATAGTGATTTCCTGGGGATTGCCGATGTTGGTGGGCTCGTGCTCGTTGGATTCGAGGAGCTTGTAGATTCCGGCTAGCAGGTCGGAGACGTAGCAGAAGCTGCGGGTCTGCTTGCCATCACCGTAAACGGTGATGGGTTCGCCTACGAGCGCCTGGTAGAGAAAATTGGGGAGAGCGCGGCCGTCATTGAGGCGCATGCGCGGGCCGTAGGTATTAAAGATACGGACGATGCGTGTATCCACGCCGTGATAGCGGTGATAGGCCATGGTCAACGCTTCGGCGTAGCGTTTGGATTCGTCGTAAACACCGCGCGGGCCGACGGGATTCACGTGGCCCCAGTAGCTTTCGGGCTGAGGACTGACTTGCGGGTCGCCGTAACATTCGGAAGTGGAGGCGAGGAGGTAGCGCGCTTTTTTGGCCATCGCTAGGCCGAGAGAGTTGTGAGTGCCGAGAGCGCCGACTTTCAAGGTTTGAATGGGATATTTCAGATAGTCGGGCGGGCTGGCGGGCGAAGCGAAATGCAGGACGACGTCCAGCGGACCGGGGACTTCGATGTAACGCGAGACGTCCTGGTGGGCGAAACGAAATTTAGGATGAGGCAGGAGGTGGGCGACGTTCGAGTCGCTGCCGGTGACGAGGTTGTCGAGGCATAGCACTTCCCAGTCTTTTTCGAGCAGCAGCTCGCAGAGATGCGAGCCGAGAAAACCCGCTCCGCCGGTGATTGCCGCGCGCACGTCGTGGCTCCTTGATCGCGATGAGGAATGCTCGCGATTCGATGGGCTTCATTATCTATGAAATGGGGGCGTGGGGGAACTCTGCTTGAGCAATTCGATTTAGCGCGGAGACGCGGAGAAAAGCCAAAGCGCGGACGGGCACGGCATGTCGTGCCCCTACGAATGCAAAGTGCCGCGACGACCGTTTAGTGCGACGCGGCTGGGACTACCGCGGGGGTGGGGAATGCTGTGGTGTGATCGAGGACGATGCGCCAGCCTTCGGGGAATTTTTTGAAGTCGAGGGAGAAGACGCCGGAGGGGTGGTCGGCTTCGCGCATGAGGTGGAAAATACCGACTGCGTAGGCGGCGTCGGCGCAGGTGAGATGAACTTCCAGATCGGAAAACGACAGAGTGCCCATGGTTGTGCGGTCGGGATAGGAATGGTGGTAGCGCTCGAGCACGGCCTGCCAGCCTCGCACGATGCCACTGGCACCGATGAATTCGGTCTGCTGCGATTTCCAATAGCCGGCCATGAAAGCGTCAATATCGCCGCGATTCCAGGCGGCGGTCTGCATGTCGAGCACGGCGCGGATTTGGGATTCCTCGGAGGGATTTGCCGGGGACGAGATGGAGGAGCGTGATGCTGCTGCAAGGCAGATTGTGATTGCTACCGCAGCGAGTAGGGCTACGCGAGATTTTGCGGGCACTTCGGGTTCCTCCTGAATTGGACGAATTTGGATTTGTTCGTGCAGCCAGCCGGCGCGACGCGATTCTGGCTGGCACAGGGTAGCAACGAATGCGGTGCGGGACAACTGGGCGGATTCGGGGTGAGTTTACGATGCCGGGACCACCCGGCGAGTTTACTTGGCTTGGTACTGACGTTCTATTGCCGCGGGCGGAGGGGAAAGGCAAACTATGTGAGGTCGAACATGATGATCTCAGCCTTCATTCTCGTGATCTGCTTCGCAGCGATGGTTCAGTTCGCCGTCTTCAGCTGGCGCGCTGGGCTGCTGCGAACCATCGCCACCGAGCCTATCGGTGACCAGGCTGAGGTAACGGCCGAGATATCCCGCAACCTACTGAATGGAAGGGACTTCGCTGACGTATCCAGCTTGCAGGGGCTTTGCCCGGACTTGAAGAACGGGCGAGTGAATTTGCGGTCAGTGCGAGTCTATTACAGCTTTCTGAAGGCCATGAACAAGCTGGGCGATCTGATCGTCGCGCCGGGTGCGGATGGCTTCGGGGGCTGGACGAACCGCGAAATGGCTCTTTGCACGCGATATACCGCCGCGGTGTTGTCGCAACGCCTGCACAGCAACCAAGAGCTGGCGACGGAAGCTCGGTCTTACTAGTCCTCGCACGATTCCCTTTCTTGCAGACTGTCGCTCCGGCATGTAGCTAGTTCCCAACCTTTCTGTCCATCCAGCCAGTTGCCTGATACGCCATTCGGGGCGGGTATTTCCCATCAGCGGCGCGGCTTTTCGTGCCTAAATATTGTGGGCGATTCCCACAGCGATGACGTGCGTGCCGACCGAAGGAGGCCCCATGAAGACCCGCGCCGGATTCTCTTGTTCACTTGCATTCATAGTATTGGCCTTGATCCAGCTCTCCGCCTGCTCCGGCACACCATCCACGTTCAACAAGGTGACAATCTCTCCTAGCGGGACGATGTTCCTGGGGCAGGGCGGGACGATTCCATTGATCAGCGCAACGGTATTAAATGATACGAAGCTGAACGGCGGGGTCGCGTTTACGTTGCTACCGGTGGGCGCCGGCACGCTGACGCAGCTCAGTTCTACTACAGCAAGCTATGTGGCGCCGGGTGCGGTGACGTCCGAGACGATTGTGACAATCACGGCCACGTCGGTGGATTTTCCGAAGCAGTCAGCGACGCTGACGGTGAAGATCGAGCCGCCGCCGGCGATCACGACGACTTCGCTGCCGGATGCAACTTTGAATGCGTCTTACAGCGCGGTGATCACGGCGACCGGCGGAGTGCCGCCGCTGAAGTGGACTCTGGCGTCGGGGACGCCGCCGACTGGGTTGGCTTTGGGTTCGAGCACCACGGATACGGTGAATATTACTGGTAAGGCCACGACAGCGGGAGCGTTCACGTTCACTGTGACGGTGACGGATGCTACCGGGGCTTTCAGCACGTCGGTGCCGCTTCAGATTGTAGTGAGCAGCTTGGCGTTCACGACGACTTCGCCGCTACCTCCCGCTACTGTTGGCGTCGCCTACAGCGAACAATTCGCCGCCACGGGTGGCACCGGGACGCTGACATTTTCAGTAGCCACCGGTTCGAACTTGCCTACTGGCTTCACGCTCACGACTACCGGGCTCCTTTCCAACGCGAATCCGTCCACTCAAGGCACATTTACTTTTGGCATCAGCGTGACGGACAACGGCGCTCCTCCGGCGGTGATCACGAACACGTTCACGCTGGTGGTGAACCCGGTGCAGAATCTGACGCTGCTTCAGGGGCCGTATGCGTTCAGCTTCAGCGGATTCAACGCCTCCGGATTCGTTGCGGCCGCCGGAACATTTAACGCGAACGGCGCCGGCACTATCACAACAGGTGAGGCGGATTTCACGACATTGCAAGCGAACACGCTTTTCAAAAACATCACCGGCACGTACACATTGGGACAGGATGGCCGCGGGACGATCACGTTGACGAGCGTCACAGGGTCGCCCACTTTTGCATTTGCGATTGATACCGGCGGTTCGGGGCATGGGCGGCTGATCGAGTTTGACGCTGCGCCGATTGTCACGCGCGGATCCGGGCGACTGGAGGCGCAGAGCGTTTCCACTTGCGTGGTCACCGGCACGAACACGAATACTTATTCCGGGACGTTTGCATTCGGCGGGGCGGGTTCTGCCAGCTCGCTCGCTGCTGGTGGTGCAGGGCCAGTTGCATTCGCCGGAACATTTACGGCGACACCGCCGACTTCGCCGGCGACGCAGGGAAGCCTGGGGAGCGGTGAAATGGATTCAAATGCTCCGAACAATCTGCAGTTTGGCAACAGCGGAAACTCGGTGACGGGCACCTACCAATCAGGACCGGATGCGACGCACTGCACGATGGCGCTTACGACAGCAGGATTGGCAGATCTGAATTACGACGTGTACCCGATTTCGTCCAGCGAGGCGTTCCTCATCGAAACGGACACGAACAGTCTCACCACTCCGTACGTGACGATTGCCGACATGAGGCAGCAAATTGGGCAACCGTTTGCCACTGGTTCGATGAGCGGAGCGCTGGCTGGCGGAGTGAGCGGACAGGATTTGAATGGAAGCATCGCTGAGCCATATGTGTCGGTGATACAACTGGTGCCGACGCCGGGGTTGGGGACGTTCAATTTTTCGCTCGCGGACAACACCGCGGGAACTGTCACCAACACCAATGGCACTCCGTTTTCGGTGAGCTACACTTCCGATCAGTTTGGCCGCGTGGATACTTCAGGCTTTGTGGTTAGCGGCGTGTTTCAGCCGATTTTCTACCTGGTCAGCGCCGATGAAGCCTTTACCGTGGGCATGCGGAACGGCGCGCCAATCGCGGGACATCTGGATCCGCAGACGCTTAGCTCGTTCACGGCGGCGAGCATTAATGGAACGCTGGTGGAAGGAACTTCGGCGCCAGCGGTCAGCGCGGATCGTGATTTTTCGGGCTTCCTGACGTTTAATGGCTCGGTGACGCCTGCGACGATTAATGGCGTGCAGGATGTAAGCACTTCAACGGCGAACACATCGGCGGAGGCGGTGACGGGCACGTACGTGCTATCGAACATCGGCGCGACGGACGGCAGTGGCACGGTTACGTTGACGTCGCCGGCTGCATTCACCGGAGCGTTTTATATTGTGTCGCCAACGAAGATGGTGATGATTACGACGACCACGGGCGATGCGAATCCGGTGTTGGTGATTGTCGGGCATTGATTTTCGGGCGGCCTCGAATCTGTGATGCAGAGCAGGCGAGGCAAGCCTCGCCTAGTTCGAGCGTGACAAATCTTGCGTTTTTGCGAAAGCGGCGGCAAGCCGCCGCACTCCAAAATGGGCTCGGCTGGCGAAATTGGGTAGAGAAACGTTCGGTCGCGCTGCGGAGCGTTGTGTCCGCTGCGCATTGACTTGCGATTTGTAGACGGTTCGGCGACTTCTTTTGGTATGCCGGATTATTATTCCGTACAACTACTATTTAATAAGACCAGCGCATCAGGACTGCGCCGGTGGTGTAGCCGGCGCCTACGGCGATCAGGAGGACCAGGTCGCCTTTGCGGAGGCGCTTTTGTTCCACGGCGTCCATCATGCCGAGAGGGATGGTGCCGGCGGTGGTGTTTCCGAAGCGGTCAATATTGACGAGAACTTTCGAGTCGTCCACTCCGAGACGTTCCTGCATTCCACGAATGATGCGCAGATTGGCCTGGTGCGGCACGACGAGCGCGAGATCTTTGCTAGTTAGTCCGTTGCGTTCGAGGATTTCAACCGCCAGCTCGCTCATGCGGCGCACGGCATATTTGAAAACCTGCGCGCCTTCCTGATGGACGAAGTGCATGCGGTTATCTATGGTGTGCTGCGATGCGGGATGCAGCGAGCCGCCGCCGGGCATGTACAGGTTGCAGCCGCCGGAGCCGTCCACGTCATGGACGAAATCGAGGATGCCTTCGGAATCCGAGGTTGCGGATTCAAGGAGGACTGCGCCGGCGCCGTCGCCAAAAAGGACGCAGGTGGCGCGGTCGGTGTAATCGAGAATGGAGGTCATCACATCACTGCCGATGACCAGCACTTTTTTGTGCGCGCCACTGGCGACGAATTGCGCGCCGACGGTGAGGGCATAGAGAAAGCCAGAGCACGCGGCCGAGAGATCGAATCCCCAGGCATTTTTCGCGCCGAGCTGGTCCTGAATCAGGCAGGCGGTGGCGGGAAAGAGCATGTCGGGAGTGACGGTGGCGACGACGATCAGGCCGATATCGTCGGGGCTGACGCCGCGGGCGGCAAGAAGTTTGCGTGCCGCTTCCGCACCCAGATGAGAAGTCGCCACGCCGGGGTCGGCATAATGCCGCTCGCGAATTCCGGTGCGGGTACGAATCCATTCGTCGCTAGTGTCCACTCGTTTTTCGAGATCGAGATTGGTGACCACGCGCGGCGGAACGTATCCAGCCACTCCGGTGATTTTTGCGGCGATGCGTCGGCCCATTCATTTCCCCCAGGAAGAAAGAAAAGAGTTAAGGATAAAGAACAGCACGTGATTGTATGCAATCGGACGCAGCTGTGACAAGGGATTGTCGCGGTGGGTGATGCGAGCGACGCCGCGCTGGATTTCTTGCCGGGGCGACGCCACTCGATTTCAAGCGGCGCTAGGCGCTGGCAGCAGCTGCTTCTTCGGAAACCTTCGTGCAAACGACGGTTAAGCCGTTCTTGTTGGCGTCGAATCGTTCTTTGCGATCCAAGCCCTTCAAGAATTCCCTGGCAGCTTTGCCGATCGCCGCGGCCATGGAACCGGTATCCACCTGAATCGTTCGTCCTTGCGGACCATTGGTGCGGTGCTGGTATTCCAATTTCACTGCGTACATGGATTCTCCCTTCGCTTATAGGATAAACCGACATTCTAAGTGCTGTCGCATGTTTGGGGCAAGCGCGTTCATCCGGAGCGCACAGCCAGGAGTGCAATCCTGCGGCGGGCAGACCTGTGCCACAGCGGGCGCGGCATGCCGTGCCCCTACGAATGGTCGCGAAGGATTTCGAAGCGGTAAGTGATTTCGGCGGTTTTGCGGAGCATGGCGGCTACGGAGCAATATTTGTTTTGGCTGAGTTCGATGGCGTCGCGGACTGCTTTTTCTTCCAGTTGGCCGGAGAGGCGGTAAACCATTTCGATTTTGGTCCAGACCGAGGGCGGGTCTTGGGCGCGTTCGCCGGAGATTTCGATTTCCAGGGTGGCGAGCTTCTGGCGTTTTTTCTCGAGGATCATGATGACGTCCACGGCGGTACAGGAACCCAGTGCACCTAGAAGCATCTCCATGGGGCCTGCGGCGGAATTGTGTTTGCTGTCGGCGTCGAACGGAACGGCGTGGCCGGATGGCAAGGTCGCTAGAAATTCCTCGCGGCCTACCCATTTCACTTTTGCTGTCTGCATGATTTGCCCTCGCGAAATTCCTTCGCAAGATTTACACATTAAACTTTAGCGGGGATTGTGTGGCGCGTCCAGTGAGACGTCCGGTCAGGTGTGTGCGTGGCGCGAGCTGGCGGGAGCGAGTTGGTGGGAACCTCTTGGGCGAAGCGAGCTTCGCCTAGCGCGATTTGCGCTGCGGCTGAGTGTGTGGCGAAAGCGGCGGCCCTTCTGCCCCGATGCAATCGGGGCCTCAGGACAAGCAAGCCGCCGCACTCCAAATGGGCCTCGGCCATGTTGACGGGGTGGTTTTGGGGTGTGTTACGCTCGCAGCGCTGGGCGGGAGGATTGCGCGCGATGCGGAGCGATTGGACGCTGGTCGCATTTTTTGCGATTTTCACGACCGTGTTTTGTGGCGCGCGCTCGATTGGGGCGCAGAGCAACGCCGGTCGCGCGGGCGACGCCGTGTCATTGAACAATCAGGGGCTGGAGCGCTACAAGAAAGGGAAAGTGGACGAAGCCATTGCGTTATTTCGCCAGGCGCTGACGTTGAATCCCAATTTTCCGGAGGCGTTGAGCAATCTGGGCCTGGCGCAGGACAGCAAGGGGAAAGACGACGAAGCGATTGCGGATTTCGATAAGGCGCTCGCGATCAAACCTACCGATGCGGTGACCGAGAGTAATCTGGGCCTGGCGCTCTATCACGAGAAAAAATATTACGATTCCATTTCCGCTTACCGCAAGGCGCTCGGGCTGAATCCGAAACTTGCGCAAGCGCACAACGGTATGGGTGCGGCGCTCTTTGCTTCCGGAAATGCCACAGATGCGATCGCGGCCTATCGCCGGGCGCTGGAGCTGACGCCGCGTTACGTGGACGCGCTGAATAATCTGGCGGCGGCGCTCGATGCCACGCAGCAGTGGAACGAGGCGATCTCGATTTACCAGCAGGCCATGGCGCTGGAGCCGCACTCGCTGGAGCTGCAAACGAATTATGCGGCGGCGCTCGCGAATGCTGGACGCGATGAAGCAGCCGCCGCGCAATACCGGGAGATTGTGGCCGAGCATCCCGATGACGCGCACGGCTGGTTCGCGCTGGGGCATTTGCTGTACAAACAGGGCCAGCTCGACGAGGCCGTTTCCAGTTTGGAAAAAACTTTGGCGCTGAAGCCCGATCAGGCCGACGCGGATTTTAATTTGGCGCTCGCGTATCAGGGCCAGGGGAAGCTGGAGCTGGCGATTGCGACGTATCAAAAAGGGCTGACGCTGAAACCAGATGAAGCGCACGCGCTCTACAATTTAGGCAACGCGTATTTGCAGGCGAACGATCCGGGCAAGGCCGCGGAATATTTTCAGAAGGCGCTGGACCAGCAGGGGAATTTTCCCGAGGCGGAGATCGGGTTGGGCGCGGCGAAAATGCAGTTGGGCGATTTGGACGGGGCGCAAACCGCGTTTGTGAAAGTGATCGCGGACTATCCGGATAATGCGGATGCGCGATTCAATCTGGGGAACGTGCTTTTCAATAAGGGACAGTATCAAGCTGCGGCGGACAGCTACCGCGAGGCCAATCGGCTGAATCCGAATCTGGCGCACGCGCACTACAACTTGGGAATGGCATTGCTGCGATTGAAAGATCCTGATGCGGCGCAGCTGGAATTTAAAGAGGCGACGCGGCTGGATCCAAAACTCACTCCACCGAAATAATCTTCGAGTGCCGCCAGGTAACGATTGAATGCGCGTTGCTGCCGGTGGAATCAAGGCAGCGGAGGAGACGGACATGGAAAATAACACGGCAAAGATTGTGCGCTTTCATACTTTGGGCGGGCCGGAGGTTTTGAAGATCGAGGAAGAACCGATCCCCGTGCCGGGAAAGGGCGAGGCTCTACTGAAGGTGAAGGCGATCGGGCTGAATCGCGCGGAGGTGATGTTCCGCGGCGGCTACTATCTGGAGTCACCTGTGTTGCCGTCGAAGCTGGGATATGAAGCGGCGGGCGTGGTGACGGCCGTGGGGCCCGATGTGGACAAAAGTTGGGTCGGCAAGAAGGCCAGCACGGTGCCGGGATTTCTGATGACGAACTACGGCGTGTACGGAGAAGTGGCGCTGGTTCCCGCGACCGCGCTGGCGATTTATCCGGAGAAGTTGACGCCGGAGGAGGGGACGTCCATCTGGATGCAGTATCTGACGGCTTATGGAGCGTTGATCAAGAATGCGCGGATCGGCAAAGGCGATTTTGTGATCATCACAGCGGCGAGCAGCAGCGTGGGAATTGCGGCGATTGAAATGGTAAAGGCCGAGGGAGCGATCAGCATTGCCACCACGCGAACGTCCAAGAAGAAAGGAGTGCTGGTGGAGGTGGGAGCGGCGCACGTGATCGCAACTGCGGAAGAGAATTTCCTGCCGCGCGTGAAGGAAATCACCGGCGGCAAAGGCGCGCGGGTAATCTTTGATCCGATCGGAGGTAAGGGCGTCGCAGCGCTCGCTGAGGCCGCGGCGTTTGAGGGAATCATTTTCGAGTATGGCGCGCTGGCGCCGGAGCCGACGCCGTTTCCGTTGTTTGCCGCGCTGAGCAAGGCGCTGACGGTTCGCGGATACACGGTGCGCGAAATACTTTCGCTTCCGCAATTGAAGGCGGCGGCCGTGAAGTATGTTTTCGATCATGTGGCGGCGGGTGACTTCAAGCCGCGTGTGGACCGCGTGTTTCCGTTGGCGCAAATTGTGGAGGCGCACCGTTACATGGAATCGAACCAGCAGATTGGGAAGATCGTGGTGACGGTTTGACTGGCGCCTGCAGTGTGTGTGCAAATCCGCGAGGGGCAACAAGGTCATAGATTCTGCTAATACGTTGGCGGCCGAACGGGGCCGGCGTGCACGGCGCAGGCTCTCCTTGACAGTCGAGGAGAGTGCTGGTATTTTCTCTCCTAGACCCACAAGGAGAGTCAGTGACGAAACCGATCGATCTGCTGCAAGGCACGCTGGATATGCTGATCCTCAAGGCCGTATCGCTGGGCCCATTGCATGGCTACGGCGTTCTGCTGCGCATCCAGCAAATTTCAAGAGACCGGCTGGAAATTCAGCAAGGCTCGCTGTATCCGGCGCTGTATCGCCTGGAGCATCAGGGCTGGATCGTGAGTGAATGGGGTGAATCGGAAAACAAGCGCAAGGCGAAATATTACCGGCTTACCGCGGCGGGCAAGCGCCGCTTCCAGGCGGAAACGGAAAAGTGGAATCGCATGGCGGACGTGATCGCCGGAATTCTGAGCACCACGCCGGAGGAAGTATGACGCAGTGGAGCCGGCTGCGTTCGTGGCTGCGCACGATTCTGCAGCGCTCTCGCATGGAGAGCGAAATGGATGTGGAGCTGCGGTTCCACGTGGAAGCTCGGGCCGAGGATTTAATCCGAAGCGGTGTGCCGTGCCAAGAAGCGCTGCGACGCGCGCGGCTGGACTTTGGCGGGATCGAAAGCGCCAAGGAAGAATGCCGCGAAGCGCGCGGTGCAGGCTTCATCGAAACTTTGCTTCAGGATATTCGCTTCGGCTCACGCATTCTGCGCAAGAGCCCCGGTTTCACGACGCTTGCGGTGCTTACTCTCGCGGTGGGCATCGGCGCGAGCGCGGCAGTTTTCAGCCTGGTGAACGCAATCCTTCTGAAACCGCTTCCCTATCCGGAACCTACCAGTATCGTACTGCCCGAGCTCGTTGCTCCAGCGGGAGTCAATCTTGGCTCCGAATATATGCCCTGGGGCCAACTGCAATTCCGCGCGCTGACGCGGGACGCGCATCCTTTTCAAGCGGTGAGCGCCTTCCAGAACGATTCGTTCAATCTGACGGGAGTGGGCGAACCTGCTTCCCTGGACGGATTTCGCGCGTCCCAGGAATTTTTCCCTTCGTTGGGTATTGCGCCCGCCTTGGGACGCGCGTTCACAGCCGAGGAAGATCAACCGGGCCACGAAAACGAAGTGATCCTCAGCGACCGTTTGTGGCGCGAACGTTTTGCAGCCGACCGCAATATTTTGGGGCGAAGCGTAGAGCTGAACGGATCCGCCTACACGGTGGTGGGGGTGATGCCCGCAGGATTCGCATTTCCGCGCGCGGAAGAAATGCCCAGCAGTTTCAATTTTCCCGTGGAGCCGCAGCTTTGGGTTCCACTGGCAATTCCAGCGGAGCCGAAACCGGGCCCATCCGAACTCGCGGTGATCGGGCGGCTGAAACCCGGTGTAACGGTGCAGCAGGCTCAGGCTGCGATGGATTTGATCACCAGACATGCGGAGGCGCAGGATCACCGGTGGACAGGCTGGTTCACCATGCGGGTGGTTTCACTGCAGCGGCAAGTGGTGGGCGATACACGGCGTCCCTTGCAGCTAATGCTAGGCGCGGTGTGCATTGTGCTGCTGATCGCTTGCTCGAATGTGGCGAATTTGCTGCTCACGCGTTCGTTGGCGCGACGCCGGGAATTTACGCTGCGTGCGGCGCTGGGCGCTGGACGCGCGCGATTGATCCGCCAGTTGCTGACGGAGAGCCTGCTGATTGCGGTGGCGGCAGGAGCGACGGGGATTCTGATCGCGAACGCGGGAATTTATTTCGTAAAAACTTTGGGCCCATCAAGTATTCCGCGCTTGCGCGAAGTGACGCTGGACTTGCCGGTGCTGGCGTTTGCGTTGGGAATTTCGCTGGCTACCGGGATTCTCTTTGGCCTCGTTCCCGCGATTGCAACCGCACGCGAGAACCTGGTGGACTCTCTGAAAGAAGGCAGCCAGAAGCCTGGAGGCAGCCGGATTAGCCCGAGGCTGCGGAATGCGCTGCTGGTTTCGCAGGTGGCGTTGGCATTGGTGCTGGTCGTCTCTGCCGGGCTGCTGACACGGACATTTTTCCAGTTGCTCGGCGCGGATGGCGGATTCAATGCGGAGCGGGTTTTGACGTTTCAATTGCCGCTGCCATCTTTGAAGTATGCGGAACAGAACCGCATCGTCACGCTCTTCGGAAACGTGCTGGAACGCTTGCGCGCAATCCCCGGCGTGCAGTCCGCGGGAATTGGCGAAACGGTTCCGTTGGGCGGCGAGGGTGAGAGTACAGTGATTCGCATGCCGGACCATCCGGCCGCCAGCCAAAAAGAATTGCCCTTCGCCAACTTCACGGTGATTTCGCCCGGTTATTTCCCGGCAATTGGAACGCCCCTGCTGCGCGGCCGCGATTTTCAGGAGACGGACACCGCGGACTCCGTGCCGGTGGCGATTGTGAATGCGACGATGGAGAAGAAATTCTGGGCACGCGAGGGTGCGCTCGGTAAGCAGGTGGGACCAGGGAGTACGCGCTATCCGCTGCTGACGATTGTGGGAGTGGTTCCGGACGTGAAGCATACGTCTCTGCGCGAAGAGACGGTGCCGGAAATGTATGTGCTGTACAACCAGAATCCGTGGCCTTCGATGCTGGACATGCGCGTAGCGCTGCGGACCAAAGCCGATCCCGCTGCGATGACCGAAAGCGTGCGAGAAGCCGTTGATGCGATCGATCCGGATTTGCCGCTGGCAAGAGTCGCGACGTTGACGACGCTGGTAAATGATTCGATGTCGCAACCGCGATTTTCCGTGTTCTTGCTGGGAGCGTTCGGCGTGCTGGCGCTGCTGCTCGCTTCGATCGGAATGTACGGAGTGATTTCCTATTCGGTGTTGCAGCGCACGCAGGAGATTGGAATCCGGATGGCGCTGGGCGCGCAGCGGCGCAGCGTATTTGGCATGGTGCTGGGTCAGGGCGCGCGGCTGGCGGGCTTGGGGATTGCGATCGGCCTGGTCGCCGCGCTCGGCGTCGCGCGCCTGATGGCTAGTTTCCTGTATGGCGTGCGTCCCACGGATCCGCTCACGTTTGCAGGCGTGTCGCTGCTGTTGCTGGGGATCGCACTGCTCGCCTGCTACTTGCCGGCGCGGCGGGCGATGCGCGTTGACCCCATGGTGGCGCTGAAGTACGAGTGACCCGCAATGATTTTTGCTGGAAGCCTGAGGTTGCAGTCGGAGGAAGCATGACGGTTTGGAGCCGCGCGCGTTCGTGGCTGCGCGCAACTGTGGGGCGCTCTCGCATGGAAAATGAAATGGATGCGGAGCTGCGCTTCCATGTAGAAGCGTACGCCGAGGATTTGATCCGCAGAGGCGTGCCACGGCAGGAAGCTCTGAGACGCGCGCGGCTGGAGTTTGGCGGGATCGAAAGTGCCAAGGAAGAATGCCGCGAAGCGCGGGGCGTACACTTCGCCGAAACTTTGTTGCAGGATTTGCGTTACGGCGCGCGCACGATGCTGCGCTCGCCGGGATTTGCTATCACTGCCGTGCTCGCCCTGGCGCTGGGCATTGGAGCGAACACTGCGATTTTCAGCGTAGTGAACGCCGTGCTGCTGCGGCCGATGCCGTTTGACCACCCGGACCGCCTGATGCAGGTCTGGCACACGCCGCCACAAAAAAGTTTCCCCGGTATTCCGACGTTCGCCGTCTCGCCTGCAAATTTCCTGGATTGGCGCAATCAAAATCATTCATTCGATGGCATGTCGGCCTATGGATACGGCCGCTACACGCTCACCGGCTCCGGGCATCCCGAAGCAATTCGCATGGTTGCCGCGACCGTGGGCTTGTTTTCGATCTTGCACGCGCAACCGCTGCTGGGCCGCGGATTTCTTGACGGCGAAGATGAGCCAGGCCACGAACACGTCGTTGTGTTGAGCTATGGAATATGGCGCAGCCACTTCGCAGGAAATCCTGACGTCGTCGGCAAAAACATTCAGCTCAACGGGCAGGCGTTCGCCGTGGTAGGCGTGATGGGGCCGGAGTTCGACTTCCCTATCTTCAGCGACCAGGACGCTCGCGCGCAGATGTGGAAGCCGCTCGCCTGGAGCGCGCAAGATCGCGCCATTCGCGGCGACCACAACTACGCGGTGATCGCTCGCCTGAAGGATGGCGTGACTTTGCGGCAGGCGCAGGCCGAGTTGGACGCTATTTCCAACCGGCTCGCAGAGGAATATCCCAACGACAACAAAGGTTGGGGCGCAATTGCGATTCCGCTGCGCGATGATCTCGTCGGCGATGTGCGACCTGCGTTGCTGATTTTGCTGGGCGCCGTCGCGCTGGTGTTGCTGATTGCGTGCGCGAACGTCGCGAACTTGATGTTGGCCAGGGCGCTTTCGCGGCGCAAGGAGGTGGCCGTCCGCACGGCGTTGGGCGCCACCCGCCGCCGTTTGCTGCAGCAAGCTCTTTCGGAGACGCTCCTGCTGGCGTTCGCGGGAGGAGCGCTGGGCTCGGTGTTCGCACACTTCGGCTTGCTCGTGATCGTAAAATTTCTGGCGCAGAGGTTGCCGCGATCCAGCGAGATCGCGCTGGATGGCTGGGTCCTGGCGTTCACGCTAGGCATTTCGTTGCTCACAGGATTTGCCTCCGGCCTGCTGCCCGCGTTGCGCATGGCGAAAGCAGATTTGAATCAGGCGCTGAAACAAGGCCTCGGCCGGACCGCCGCGGATTCGGGCGGAAGCCGCACACGCAACGTGCTGGTGATATCGGAAGTGGCGCTTTCGCTGATGCTGCTGATTGGCGCAGGTCTGCTGATTCGCAGCTTGTGGGTCTTGCACAACGTAAATCCTGGATTCGATGCTAGTCGCGTCGTCACGATGGCAGTCTCGCTGCCGACCGGGAAATTTGTGGAGCCTGCGCAACAGATCAGCTACTTCGGGCGCGTGCTCGATCGCGTTCGCACCTTGCCCGGTGTGCAATCCGCCGGCCTGATTGACAGCCTGCCGCTGAGCGATGACGGCTCGCACCAGCCGATTTCGATCGAAGGACGCCCGGCGGCGGCGATGGCGGACCTGCCCGAAGTGGAAGTTCGCCTCATCAGCCCCGGATACATGGGCTCGATGCATATACCACTCTTGAGCGGGCGCGACGTTGCTGACTCTGATGTTGCTGGCCGGCCCGGCGCGGTGCTGATCAGCGAATCCATGGCCAAATTTTTCTGGCCGAATGAGGATCCCATCGGCAAGCGACTGACGCTTTATTTTTTCCCGGCGCTGACGCGCGAGGTTGTCGGCGTGGTGGCCGACGTGAAGATTTCCGCCATGAACGAAACGCAGCCCGAGCCGACGCTTTATTACCCCTTCGCGCAGATGTCTGCCGCCAGGGGCGAAAACTGGAACTCTTTCGGCATGAACCTGGCGGTGCGGACGAATGCGGCGCCGCTGAGCGTGGTCCCGGCGATCACTGGTGCGGTTCGTGAAATTGACGCGGAAGTGCCGCTGCTGAATATTCGCACGATGGATGACTCGGTGTCGGCGTCTTTGTCGCCTGCGCGATTCACGATGCTGCTGCTGGGTGCGTTCGCCGGATTGGCACTGCTGCTCGCGGTGGTGGGGATTTACAGCGTGATGAGCTATTCGGTTTCGCGGCGCACGAACGAGATTGGAATCCGTGTGGCGCTGGGCGCCAGCCGCGGCAATGTGCTGCTGCTGGTTGTGCGGCAAGCATTGCTCCTTGCGCTGATCGGGTCGGCGATCGGAATCGTGGGAGCTCTGGCGCTCTCGCGGCTGATGGCCAGCCAGTTGTACGGCGTGCGGCCTACCGATCCGGTTACTTTCATCACGGTCGCTGCCCTGCTGATGATTGTCTCGCTTGCCGCGAGTTACATCCCCGCGCGCCGCGCGATGCGTGTTGAGCCCATGATTGCCCTCCGCTACGAATAGGGCTCACGTTTCGTTATCGAACGTTTACGCGGGTCAGCCCGCCTAAATCCAAGCCGGAAACAAAAATGCAAAGAAAAAAAAGGAATCCGCCGGAGCGTGCGGCCCATCTAAGCTGATTATGACTATGAAAAAAGTAAGACTTGGTTCGCAGGGCGCTGTGGTTTCCCGCATGGGACTCGGCTGCATGGGGATGAGCGACTTCTACGGCGAGCGGAACGATGTAGAGTCCGCCGCAACGATTTTGCGCGCGCTGGATCTGGGCATGAATTTTCTGGATACGGCGGACGCCTACGGAATCGGCGACAACGAGGAACTGATTGGCAAGACCATCCGCGGGCGTCGCAATGAAGTATTTCTGGCGACGAAGTTTGCCAACATCCGCACCAAGGCGGAGCCGAACCGCTGGTCCATCAGCGGGAAGCCGGAGTATGTGCGCGCGGCGTGCGACGCATCGCTGCAGCGGCTGGGCGTGGATCACATTGATTTGTATTATCAGCATCGCGTGGACCCGCAGACGCCGATTGAAGAAACCGTTGGCGCGATGGCGGAGTTGGTGAAGGCCGGGAAGGTGAAGTATCTGGGACTGTCGGAGGCGTCGCCGGCGACGATTCGGCGCGCGCACAAAGTGCATCCGATTACGGCGCTGCAGACGGAATATTCATTGTGGGAGCGGCACGTGGAGGCGGACATTTTGCCGACGGTGCGCGAGTTGGGAATTGGCTTCGTGCCGTACAGTCCACTAGGACGCGGCTTCCTCACCGGCGCCATCACCAAGAAGAGCGACCTGGTGGAGACGGACGCGCGCGCGGTGCGCATGCCGCGGTTTGCCGACGAGAACTTCGAAAAGAATCAGGCGCTGGTCGCGCGCGTGCGGGCGATTGCGGAGCGCAAGGGCGTGAAGCCTGGGCAGCTGGCGCTGGCGTGGGTGCTGGCGAAGGGCGAAGATCTGGTCCCGATTCCCGGCACGAAGCGCCGGAAATATCTGGAAGAAAACGCGGCGGCGGCAGATATCAAGCTCAGCGCAGCGGAAGTAGCGGAGTTGGAAGCTGCGGTGCCGCAGAGTGATATTGCAGGCGATCGCTACGCAGCGGCAGCCATGAACGCGATTGATCGCTAACGCTAACCGCTCCGCCTCGCCCCAATTCAAGTGTGTTGTCGGCGTTTCTACGGTTCGAGTTCCTCTTCAATTTCCGGCGACTCCGAAAGGTGCGTCTCACTGGGCACAACCGCCGTCGTTGTTTCCGCCTGGTCCAGGGCTTGTGTATCGAAAGTGTAGGCTATCTGGTTGGCAGTCAGGACGAAGAGCCGTTTGCCGTCGCCACTGAACGCCAATATGGAGATGTGATAGGGAAAAGTCAGTTGGTTGCGCTTCTCGAGCGACTTCAGGTCGTAGACGTCGACCTGTCCGGATTCATTTTCAATCACCAGGATGCCCGCCGCAGTAGACAGTGTCGAGTATGTTCCAAACAAAATCGCTTTCTGCTCGCCCGTTGACAGCGAATAGACGCGTATACGATTTTCGTTGTCGCCGACAAGAACCCAATCGCCCTCCACGGAAGAACGCGTCACACGGAAGGAGCCCTTGCCGGTGTCGATGAGGAGTTGTCCGCGCAAATTCCCGGTGGCTGGATCGAGAACCTCGAGAAGATAGGCGCCCTTCTGATCCCGCATCGCCGCGAATCGGGTTTGTAGCGAACCCGTCCCCTTGATCTCGTCCTTTGCCGCGGCCTCTTCGACGCGCCACCCCAGGATCAAAGAATCGCGCTTCGGATTCAGAGTGATGGACGGCGCCTCCTTCGAAAAACTCCGCGACCAAAGCAAATGACCATCGCGAACGTCCTTGACGTCCAACGTGATATCGCGGCTCAAAGTGTTCACTTTTCCAGCCGGCTTGCGGACAAGGAGGAATTGTCCATACTGCCGGGTGGCCACCTTTTCATCGATCGGGGCGCCGGGAATCATATTCTCACTCGAGAGATTGGCGCGGGCGATGGTCCGTGGTTGCGGGTCCTCCTTTGGGAAATCGGCGTAGAGTGCTTGGTCACCGTCGAAGTAAGCGCCGCGGAAACCGCGAGTGTAATAGAGGCGCTTCGAAGCGGAGAGATCCCAGACAGCGCCGCGGCTGGTTCCAGAAACGGCGAGCCATCTGAGATCGGAAGACACAGCCCAAGCTCGGAGCGAGCCAAGAGCACTCTTCGGAAGTTCCGCCTCACCTTTGCGCTGGTGGGTGGAGAGATCGAAGATTCCGACTTCGCCGGAGACCCTCTGACTGAGTACTGCGCGATCGAAAACGTCAATCACGGACGATTTCGCGGAACCAATCACGAAAGTCTGTGATTCCAAGTCCAGCACGCCTACCCGTGCGTCTTTGACGGGCTTCAGGATAAGGTAATAGCCACGCGTGGGGGCTTCTATGTCC
>Ga0210407_10001883_pt1 | contig 18817 bp, 25 predicted proteins | sample IncBWC27MmetaG_FD_150860 | JGI IMG/M metagenome (GOLD analysis project Ga0210407, IMG submission 150860) | Forest soil microbial communities from Barre Woods Harvard Forest LTER site, Petersham, Massachusetts, United States - Inc-BW-C-27-M | ecosystem: Environmental > Terrestrial > Soil >... | reverse complement strand
AGCCGTCGACATTTTGATCGGAGTTGTTCGACGGATACCAGATAGTCCGCAAGACGTTCGGGCCGGTTGTCCGCTGCTACTTTTGTCACAGGAGATGTCTCCACTGGACGAGCAATTCCGCAAGCGGCTGGAAAGGATATTCCTTGACTGGCAGGAAGGTGTTGCAACGCTTTTGCGGAGGGGGAAGTCCCAGGGAACAGTTCGCAGCGACCTGAATCCAAACGAGGCTGCCAGGTTTCTGATCGCCACAGTCGAGGGCTACGCCACGTTAGCCAAGAATGCTCAAGATGCGAAGGCGTGGAAAGCGGGAATCAGAAGTATCGTCGGATGGCTGAGGTCTCTTCGGCCGGACAACTACAAGCGGGGCTGACCATATCGCGATCGGGCTAAGCGTTTAAAACACATCATGAAAAGGAGAACGAACAATGACAAGGATCACGATGCCGCGCAGAAATCTGCTCGCGACGGGAGCCTGCGCGCTGGTCGGTGCGGCGACCCTACCCGGACTGGCAAGGGCCAGCGCATTGGGAGGGCCTGACTTAGCGAACGAGGAGATCATCCGTAAGTGGTACGCGGCGTGGGAAAAGAAGGATTTGGGCACGTTCAATATGCTGCTCGCCGACAACTTCACCTTTTCGAGCGCGGCTGGCGACGACCACATCAGCAAGAGCACTTTCAAAACGCAATGCTGGGACACGCAGGTTGATTTCATTAAACACTTTGACCTCGAGCGAATCACCGCTGGCGAGGGAGATGCTTTTGTGAAGTATCTTTGCCACACCAAGAACGGTAAATCGTTCCGGAACGTGGAGTATCTCCGCATCAAGAACGGACAGTTGGAATCGATTGAGTGTTATTTCGGCGCACAATCCAGCTTTCCGTCAGCAGTAAGCACTGGGCAGAAGTAAGCCTAATGGGCCGGCTGATCCAAGGCGCTGGTTCTCTTCATGAATAAATCGAGGATTGCGATTAGGAGCAGTGCAATCGTCAGTCTCGCTTCGTGAGCAGGCAGTCGAAGCGAGAGAGCAATACGAGGGTTCCATCATGAGCGCCCGCGAGATTCAGGATCAGAAGGCCATTGCACGGGAGATGGTTCTTCAAGTAAAACGACAGGCGCCACGAATCGCGTTCAAGGCAAACGGTAGCATCGTATTCTTGGATTTAGCCGAGATCGTGGCAGTGCAGGCCGAAGGTAATTACGTTTCGCTGCGATACCGACCTAGTCCCTATTTGGTGCGCGAGTCCCTCTCGTCCATGGCGGAGAAGCTCAGGCCCTACGGTTTTATTCGCATCCACCGCTCGGTCCTCGTGAATATTTCGGCAGTGGAAAAAGTCCAACCTTTATCGACGGGAGAGTACAGGCTCCGTGTAACGGGTGGGAAAGAATACTTGGTAACGCGTACATACAAACATAATCTCAGAGATCTGGCTCAACTCTGGGTCGGCTCAGAGCGCCTCCCCGGCTAACAGCTCGGAGCGTCAGTGCTAGATTCAATACCGATTGTCAGAAAAAGGTAGAGGCAGAGGTTTTCCAAACCGCCGCCTGAGCAGAACGGTTCTTACGGATCAAAACCTGAGTGCGATCGGTTGATCGCACTCAGGAATTGTTTACAAGAGGTCGCAAATAACACACCTGCTTGGCAGGCAGCCGCGCTACCCAGTTCAAACTGTTAGGGCGGTGGGCTTTCGATCCACGACCCTGTGCGTGCGCAGTTGGAATCTAGGCGCGCCTCAGCATCCCGGATTGCCCGCTATTCAGCGGGTTCGTCAGAGCAAGTCGTTGATTCTAAGAAGACGCGATCGGGGCGGATTTGAACCACCCACCTCCTGGTCCCGAACCAACGTGCGGAAGTCGAGAAAGTCAAATCTAAAGCGTTGAATCGGCGTCGGATAGATGAGCAACTTTCTCCCTTAATTGGGCTCCTTCTTGGGCTACAAATTGTAATGGTTGGGATTGTCCTCGGAATCAATTGAATGGCGCTAAACACGGGAGCCGTATGTAGCACTTTGTCACCATCGAACGGCATTTAGAATGGAGCGCGGTTGTACAAATGTTAGTATGCGCTTGCGACCCATGAATGGACAGCTCATCGTATTTGAAGGCCCGGATGCAGTCGGAAAATCAACACTGGTTAAGTCTCTTCGATCCATCCTAGCGGATAGGCAAATATCCGTTGAGTTTCTCTCATTCCCCGGTGACCGCCCCGGAACATTAGGCAAGTTGGTTTACGATCTCCATCATTCCCCGAATCAGTTTGGCGTAAGCAAAATCACTCCGATTAGCCTTCAGGCTCTTCACGTCGCGGCGCATCTGGACGCTATCATTCAAACGATTATTCCGGCACTGAGTGCTGGAACCTGGGTCGTGCTTGACCGTTTCTGGTGGTCAACTTGGGTCTATGGAACGGCAGATGCCGTCGAACCAGAACCACTCGATACACTCATCGAAACCGAAAAATTACTCTGGGGCCCCTTCCAACCATCCGTCGTGTTCTTGGTTGAGAGATCCGTTCCCCTTCGCGATGAGGAAACGGCAGCACAGTTCATAACATTAAGCAGTTTGTATAAGAAGTTGTGCAACTCCGAGCAGAACAAATACCCAATCGTTGAGCTAGTGAACATGGAACTCGAATCGGCACAAAAGTTGATCACACAGTGGGTCAACGAAAGGCTTCCCAATAAATGAATCATCCCATGCAATCCGATGCACAGGAAATTCCAATAGTCCTTGCACGTCGTGACAGCGGCGAAACAGGGCTCAGTAATTCTGTTTTTTCCCGTTGGCACCCAACTACTGTCTTCGACTCATTTTGGAAATTCGCAACCGAACGTCAAGCAATTTTTTACCGTAGGCTTGCCGCCCGCTCGTCGCGCTGGACAACGGACCATACACTCGCGACGTTCAAGTTCACGAATGTCTATCGCGCCTCAGACCGTGTCAGCCAGTTTCTTATCCGCCACGTCATTTACACCGGAGATCCTTCACCTCGCGAAGTATTCTTTCGAACCATTTTGTTTAAACTATTCAACAAGATCGACACTTGGGATCTCCTTCGAGATCATTTCGGAGAAATCAATTCCATGCTCCCTCTCGAAACAATCAATTCCGTTCTTTCGAAGGCCATGGCCTCCGGCCGTAGAATCTACTCAGCTGCCTACATAATGCCATCAGGGACCAAAGAACTCCGGATGGGACGGAAACACACAACCCATCTGAATCTTTTGTCAAGCATGATGCAGGACGGTGTCCCAAATAAGCTGGCGGACTGCAAGCGCATGTCCGACGCCTTCGCAATTCTCCGTTCCTATCCCATGCTCGGCAATTTCTTGGCATACCAATATGTTATCGATATTAACTACAGCGAGATCACGAATTTTTCGGAATCAGAATTTGTTGTCCCCGGTCCAGGCGCACGAAATGGTATTCGAAAATGCTTCGCGCGAGTCGACCAAAGCGAAGAAATTGATGTGATCCGCGCCGTTGCTGAAAATCAAGAAAATGAATTTCGTCTAAGGGGACTCGATTTCAAGTATCTCGCAGACAGGCGGCTCCAACTAATCGACTGCCAAAATCTATTTTGCGAAGTTGATAAATATGCTCGCGCGGAGCATCCGGAGTTCAACAAGAAATCAGGCCGGACGAGGATAAAACAAAAGTTCTCTCCAAATTTCGCCGCCGTGGATTATTGGTACCCCCCCAAATGGGGAATCAATGAGTCATTCCTACACGGTCCCAATGGGAACAATTCCTTTAAAACAGCAGCCGCTGGAACGCTATTCAACTGTGATAGTGCGGCGCAATAGATTTGCGTGAACAAGTCCACCATGATTCTTTCGGATTTTCCGAAAGCCATCATAGCCAGTCAAAATCGCTTTTTCCCACTCCCACAGTGCGCACCGCTCAACCTCAAATCCTTTGACAAGTACCCGGATCCGCTTAAGCAAGTCGTAGTCGAGGCTCGATCTGCCTTCAAAAAAATTATGACGCGCCGCGTAATTAAATGCCCAGGTCGAGACTCCCTCCTCAATGATAATCGCTCGGGCTCCGTCTTCCACCTCATCGACAACGCTGTTGCTCTTTCGCTTGCACTTGAACAGCGCCCGGATAACTGGTGACCAGCCCAACACAGCCGCGAAGGCCAAGTGAAAAATATCGTGATAGCGGTATCCGTCGTCCTCGGTCATGTTGTCGGTAAGCCGGTCGCCAATCTTGATCCCGTTACATTTTTGTATCGCGTAGATTTTTTCTCCCACTTTCTTTTCGATAAAGAACATCTTGATCTCACGCGGGAGTTGTTCATCCGAGTCAAATCCGCCGTCAAATAACGGTGTATGCTCTGCATTGGGTTCAGGCCAACGATCTCGAATCTTCTTTATGTTCTTTTCCGCTGCTTCTAGGAGACCGATTCCGCCGAAATGAGCAGCGTCTGCTAGCGCCGAAAAGACCTTCGGCAAGTGATGGACCAGCGTGCTCTCGTGCGCCGCGTCTGCTTCATTCCCAAAAGCATTGACCAGTGTACCGACCTCTCCAGCAAGCCTTATCAATCGTCCCTCAAATCCATCGACATCCGAACTACTCATGCGATCTATTTTGACCGCCGGTAACCGTCCGATCGCATTTTGGGAATCGAGGCTGGCTAAAGTTGTCCCTGCCCTCGACGCGAGATTGCTGAAGTACCAAAGCGCATCCCCAAACTCTTCCACCATTGCTTCCCTGAAATCGGCATAAGCCAGACCGTCTCTCTGATTTTTCTTCGCCTCAGCCAGTAAGCTCCCTACCTCTCCGAATAACCCCAAGATCGGAAATCGAACTCCACCAACCCCGGCCCTTCTGTTCTGGTCCGTCGTAAGAGCAATTTCTTGGTAACTCTTCAGCGTTAAACGGTTTGGTGTCGTTGTCATGCTAGCCTCAACAGATACACAATCACTTGGCTCTAACAGAAAAATTGTTCTCTGCCGCATCTCCCAATGGAATCGCCTGGGAGCCATTTATACTTTCTAGAATCTTCCTCGCTTCTTGAACTCGCTTTGCTATTCGCGCTTTTCCCAAAGCCAATTCGGCGTCCGCGTGCGTACTGATCGACATCAGCTCTCCGACGTGGTATCCCACTTGGTTCGCCACAAATTTCATCAGCCGCCCAAGCCCGAGAAAATTGCCGTATCCATGAGTTACAAAATGGTGATTTCGGTACAGAGCCGACAGATGGATCCTCTTCAGTTCGACATCCAATTTGAAAGAAAGATGACTTAGACAGGGGAATCCCATATACCCCGCATCCACTCCAGGCGAGAAAATGGCCAGTTCGTAAGCGGATGTTTTGGGCCCAGAGTTCTGAATCTCACTGCGCATCCGGATTATCACGTTCTCAAGTTGGGGAATCTTGTCGCTTCCCTCTTTGCTCCTCCAAGCTACTATCCGCCCCAAATATGAATCGCTGTGTTTTGGATTGGCCAACTTGATCGTGGGTATTGCCACCTCTTTCATGCGTGACATGATCTTGTCTAATTCCATCCCGGGGCGGGCCAACACGTATGGCCAAATAGCATTTGCATTTTCCATTGTCGACATCGTTCCCGCTTCGGTTGCCAACGCATCAACAACATTTGTTATCTCCCGCATTTCGGTCAGTGGATCCGCGATCGTTGTTACGAGATGAAAACATTTGCCGTGCGGCTGTTCTAACAAATACTCCATGATCTGTGTCCACGCATCTGGCACATTGCCGGCCTTGAGATAAACGCTCATGACTTCCGCCTCTCGATTGTCCACAACTGCCGACAATATTTCGTGAAATACTCTTTTTCCAGCCGCCCGATGCCGCCCTCGCCCCACTTCTGGCCCCAGGAATTTAGGAATATGATCCGGTCCCCGGACGGCGCCGACTCAATCTCCAGGAGTAGAACGGCATGCAGGCCTATCTTCTTTTCGGGCGCAATGGGCAACGTCAGCATCCCCTTTTTATCCACACGGTATGCACTGTCAAAGAGATCGATGACACCCACGACCGGCACTTCGCCCGACAAATCACGTTTCAAGGTTTCCCATTTGAGATCCCGACGAACAAGCGAACTCAGAGTCTTCGATCGCGCGTCGCTGAACGCTGCTGCACTCGGTTTCTGCAAAAGCCCATTTGAAACCTGATACGGATGGAGTTTTTCTAGGCATTGGCCACTGACTTTGAGCCATCCACTTGCCGCATCAATCGTCGTTCCTGGAATCCCGACTAGACCATCCCGTTGCTTACATCCGTAATAGAGAAACTCTTCCGAGAGATCGAGCAGTATTGCACCTTGCTGCCTGGCAGACACATCCCGCCAATATTCATGTAGCGAACTGACGGCGAAAGCGACACATGTAGGTCGATCACCTTGGTCCTTTACGCGACCTGTCAGCCTCTGACGGGTGACTCCCATCTAACCCAACTTCGGAAGAACCAGCGGTCCCGTCTTCCGAATCTCCTGCGGATGTATTTGAATAGCAAACTGCGCCGTCGTTCCGTCCTGATCCCAAGGCCGACTCTTTTTTATGATCAGTTTTGAATCCTGAGCGTCCTCGGCGAGAGAACCTACGAATTCATGAATGCGTGTACCTCCAATCGCGGTCTCATCGCCTTTGTACTTGTCTTCGAGAAGTTGCATTCCGACGGGCTGGTTTTGTAGCAGCCACGTATAGCCGGAAGTTGGCGTCTCTTCCAATCGAATCCGAATCGTGTCCCGAATGGCGGGAAATATCTCCTTGCCATTCCAGTGCTCATCGAGCAACCAAATGTCGTGTCTCCCCGGCGCCTGTTCATCATTCAGTTTTTCTTTGATTTCCTTCGGCGCGTGCTTGCGCAACTCGGTCGCCTGAGCCGGGCTCAACAACTTCAACGTCTGCATTTGGTTTATTGTCGCGGCATAGCTACTACCCATTCGCAACGCCATCAGGTAAGCGTCCGCCGGTTTCACTCGCTCCCGGTGAACGCCGAGCTCGCGCATCGACCCCATGACAAGCGCTTTCGGCATTAAGAAAAAAGCGCCGAACGTCTCCGCCACGATCTCATCATTGTCAATGCCAGACCGTCTCTCGGGAACAAAATCCACTTCTTTTTCTAGACTGATTGTTTTGTGCCCCAGGTACAGATGCCCCAACTCATGGGCTGCTGTATATCTCTGCACACTCAGCGGAAGATTTGAATTAATCAAAAGACCGGGAAGCATTTCCCCTGTTGGCAGGTACGCACCATATATGGACCGCAACGGCCGAAAGAAAACATGAGCGCCTACGTCTCTCAGAACTCCAAACACATCAACCCTCGACGTTGGGTCCACACCAAACTCTTTGTGCGCCTTGTGAGCAGCGCCTATTGCCATCACAGCAAGCTGCTGTCGGTCCACGTTATGGCTCCGTCCGATTCGACGTATTTCTGTGCTTCAGATACTCAACGAAACGAAGAATCTCTTCCCTGTCCTCTGCCTTCAGACCGCGGGTCATCGCACGCAATTTCCCTTCAATGGGATCCGCACCAGCACCTATTGCGAGTTCACTCTCTTCTTCACCGCTTCCACCAAGTAAGTATTCAATCGGTCTTCCGTACAATTTGGAGAATCGCTTCAGCTCCAGACTGTCGACTTTGCGACGTCCACCCTCGATTTCGGAAATAGCGGGCCGTGAAATGCCCGTCTGCTGCGCCACATATTCCTGCGATAGCCCAAGATATTCACGCGACTCCCTAAGCCGCTTAGCGAGAGTTTCTTTTTCGTGCTCATGCTTCATTTTCCCCCCTTGTTGTGGCCCGCCACAGCGGACGGGTTCCCGGCCTGGCGTGCCTCTAGAACTTGCAGGCTCTTCGTCAAACCCGATAGCGTTGTCAAAGACCCGTGATTCAATATTTGCTTTGGTAGAGGGGTACCAAACACACTGTCCAACGAACTCAGAATCTCAACAGCAGCCAAAGAGTCCACGACTGATGTATTCGGATGAGAAACCGCAAAAGCTAGGCTCGCCTCGACATCAAGTGCGGGCTCGCACAGTTTTTGGTTCTCCAGCGCTTCACGCATCACGTCCAACGCACGCACACCTACGGGCTCCGGGGTAGCCACTTCGGTGCTTGTGCGCGTGTCACTCACAACCGTGAAGATAGCAGAGCATTGTCGGAAAATCAAACAATATTTTTGAGCAATGAATGAATTTCCGACCACGAATCGTGACTCATATGACCGTCATGTCGACGAAACGGGGGCTAAACACGTACTTTATATTGGTCAGTTTCTATTCCGCGTTGATTTGACTGTTATATCAGTCATTTTCTGATGCGCTTCTCTCGATTTGCTTCGTTCTAGCAAACTGAACCGGCCAGTGCTTTTGGAGTTCTCCCGTACTCAGCGAAGTTCCAAAGATTCTGACCGTTCCCGGCTGCTCCAGATCTCGTAGGACTTGACTCTGGGTCTCTCCTGGAACATGCATTTCGTCCAGGCCCTCCGTAAGGGCTTTGAGGTCGGGAAAGACCTTTGCTTCCATTGCTCCACCTGCACCGAGATTCGGCGCGAACGATGCAGAAAAAGTTCCGTTATCGTGCCGCCGAACGAGGAGGGTTCCTTCCTGCTTGCGGTCCACCATATCGAGAACACTGAGAATGCGAAGGATCGATGAGAGTTGCACGTCGCCGCTGTTGTTCTCAAATCGCGAAAGCGTTGACCGGCTAACCTTTGCGAGCGCCGCCAGATGCGTCTGCGTCAAGCCGCGCGCTTCGCGCCGTCGCCGCGCTTCGGCGGTTATCGCTTCCCAATCAAGTCGAATGTCCCGTTCCATCGTTTCCTCATGAATGTTTCTAACTTTTGTTTGAGCTCTGCGCTCCCGATTGGAGACTCACCAATTGCTCGAAGCGCCGCAGGCAGGCGGCGCTTTAGATCCCCGACCGCCAATGTCAGCGCGTTTTCGCTCAACTCAAACGAGGTCGCAAGCGTGCTCAAGTGTTTCGGACCCAGCGACGCAAGCCCTCTAGGATTTGCTCCCGCACCAATCTTCAGTGCCAACGAGCCATCCTTGAAACGGTCATAGAGCGCCGCCGCGACGATGTCGTAGAAAGGTGCCATTCGGAAACCGTCACCCGTGTAGAGCAATCCGAAATTTTTCGCGTGCGCATCGTTGTTGCCGAGAAGAATGCAAGCCAAAATCCGACGAAAAAGACGGTCGACATCCTGCTCTCGCTGTACGCGTTGGTTCGCAAGGATAAACCTCGCCATCTCTCCGTATGACCCCTCGTACTTCGCATCTGCGGGCCGCCCGAAAAGCTGGTTGAACTCTTCAAAGTGCGTCTTCCCCCCCGTGGCAGTTCGGTCGAATCGGCGGACCAACAGGCAGTTGCCTTGAATTCCATCGATCGGCGCAACCTCAACCTCCACGATTTCATCTTCGGGAAGCAAAGCGGCGGCGCCGATCGTCGTCAAATATTCAAGTTCGACGATCTCCGCGAGTTCTCCCGAGGGAAGCTTCGCTATGTGCGTACTCAATTCGCCGGTGTGCGCGGGACGGTACGAACCCCCATCGCGGAGAGCGAACAACTTTGGTTGAACACCCGAGATTGAAGCCCGATTGGTGAGCGCGGCAATTTCCTCCGCCGATCCCTCTTGCAGATCTGGCTCATGCGTCGGACGCGGGTCTGTGACGGAAACTGCCCCCGGGCAATCCCTCCCGAATGCCAAAAGCCGTCCGAACCGGTCGGTGGCGTTTATCCCTAGAGATCGAGCCTGGGCGCGCGCGAGCCATCCTTCCGCAACAAGGTTGTCAAAAAAGCTGTGCAACCCTGGACTGTAGATGGGCGCGTTATCGCGCGCCAATGTATAGGCAATTGGAGGTTGGCCTAAATCCAAGTAGGCTTTGTCGTAGGTGAACGCATACCGGCCATCGGGGACTTGTTGCAACGTCCCCGCGACCTTATCCTGAAAATAGACCGTCCCGTAGAGATAGGTAGCCATGATTCATATACGAGACAAGCATCTAGAACACGCCACGACATGACTCGTATACTAGCCATATTAACACAGATAAGGCAGCAGTACAATATATCGCGCATCGAACAGGAAGTGAGAAGCTGGATCAAGAATGAAGATTAATACATTCGAACCTGGAGCCGGGGGATCGAACGCCTCGTAAGTTACGGCGCCAAAACGGTAGCCACGACAGCGTTCCACTCGGCGACGTGCCTGAGGGCAAAGAGAATCAGAGCTTACCACCACGGCGGAGGATGGCCGAGGAATTCCTCAATACCCTCATACGGCCAGAACCTCTGGCCGGGAAACATCGTACGCCAGCGAGTGCGGACTGCCGCGGACGGATCGATGACACTCACGTCCTCCAGGCAAGACCGCCCCGGGCCGAGGGAGAGTTTCAACAACTCCAGCGCTTTTAAGTCCGTCAGCGGCAGCGAATATCCCCAGACAATCAATCGAGCGGTTTTGCGGAGATGCGCAGCCGCTTGCCTCCAAATCTGACTCCAAGGAGATTCCTCAACCTTTTTGTCCCAATAGGGAAGCATGATGGCGAACAATGACTTGTTGCTGTGCGCACGGTATCCCGGCTCATCATCAAAATCCTTCCAGGCCTCCTGCCGAACTGCAAAGTCTCCTTCGTCTTCGTCGTACACCCAATTCACGCTACCGTGTAACTTGTAAAGAGTCGGAACCTTGCCCTTGTCCTTCGGCCTCTTGCCAAAGCCATAAAGCCAGTCTCCAAAGACAGGGATGGACGGCAGTTTCTTGATGGCCCTTTCCGCAACCAAGTCGTAGTTGAACGTCACCACGCCATCGGTGGCCCTCATTCTATGCAGCAGTTTGATGTGGTGGTCACAAGACTCTTTGCCGTGCGCCGCGCGCAGGAGGGCATCGATCGCTCGTGTGAAGCCGTTGAGCAACTTGGCAACGTCTGCTTCCAACTTCTCGTGAGGAAACAACACTTCCGACATCCGCGCACGCATGTACAACGTGTAAAACGTACGTTCCATCGAACTCCAGATTCCGTCGCCGCTAGCCAGAATCCATTGAATGAGTTCCAGCACTGCGGGTTCGTCTTTGCTGGCCGGCTCAATCTTTTGCAGCAGTTCGAAGAAATCCGAATCGAGCGGTGAGAGAATGCGCCGCTCACCGGCATAAGACACCGCACGGCTTGCGCCAGCCCCGAGTACCAATGTGATCGCAGGAGCCATTTCTCGCCAATTCGCGAATCATCTCATAACACAGCCACTGTAGGGAGGCCGCCAACCCTCGGAATAGTCTTCGAAGAGCAGTTCAGCATGATTCTTGACCGATATCATGGAGCAATCTTCTCGAAATATGCGGAAACGAAAGCTGCCGTATTGTCATAAGCCAAGACCGCATCTGATTTGGAAAACCTGTAGCCCGGTATAGCCCGGGGATGTGCTCCCGGCACGTTCCCAATGTTTCGCACTGCATCGGCAATATTGAGCCAATGCCTGGGGATAAGGAGGGGCGTTGTGTTCTCAAATTTTCTGATAATGCCGTTAAGGTCGAATCCTTTCCCTGGCTTCGCGGAAAACAATTTCTCGTACGCTACTTCCATAAGCGCTTGAAGGGCTCTGCGGCACATTACGACACAGGATCTCCAATTTCGGCTCTCCATTCCTCGCAAGGCTTCCCGCATTGTGGACTCGATCTCATGAGGCACTTTGGGACCCCAGCCGAGGGCACTGGCGGCGGACCCCGCAAAGAAACAAACCAAGCTCTTGTCCTTGACCCAACGGCTCTTAACCCTCCAATTCCTCACGCCGGCGAATGTCGGAGGGCAGTCTGTGAACACTCCCCGAAAGAAGCGTGTGGCTGAATCTTTGTTGTTGCTGAGGATTGTAACCGCGCCATCGATGTTTATTTGGCAGTGAACCAATGCTTTCTCATCGAAATCCAACTTCCTGATTGTCAGCCTGACAGCAGAAATTGGCAATGCGCCATCCATTGTGTGCCAAAACCGAAGCCGGTCCGAGAGGTTCCAGCTTGACTCATCCAAAAGTGCGGCTAAATCGATGTCAACGGGCGAGGAATACGGACGCGCTTCCAAACGGAATACGGAAAGCTCTCTGAGCTTCTTGGGCGTGTATGCGGAAATGTCAATAGTTCTCGCCATCTTGATAGTGTTGAGCATTATATCTCGCGGCTGAATCATAGCTCTATTCGCCATGACCTTTCCCGATACAATGAACTGGACCATTTTTCGGTAAGAGGGTCAGGCGTGAAAAAGAAATCCGGCAGCAAGGTACGAGCGCGCGTAGGGTCCGGCAGGGCAAAAGCGACGAGCCCGAAAAAGATGCGCGGCGATTGCATCATCCCGCCCCGCGTGGCCGACGAAGTATTGAATCGCTTCACGCTTGGACGAAACGAGAAGGAGGCGGCTCGCATCTCTGAATATGTCGAATGGCAATGCGCCAAAGACAATGAGAAAGTTACATACCTAGAAAAAGTTCTGACCGAACACATCCTTGGCGTGCGTCACGATTGTTGGAATATCCGAACGGATAAACAGCGATATTGGGTCATCACAAATCCCACAAACTTGTACTCGCAAGAACTATTCCCCAGCGTCGATTACACGCTGTCGTTCCACCTTGGCTTAATGCTCCGCGTGGAATCAACGCGAAAAGGCGCGAAGGATGAACGGACTGGTGACCGATTAGCCGCAGCTTTTCGCCGATGGGAGCAGGCAGCCGAAATGCTCGATAAAGCCGAGGAGTCTGAGGAAATCCAAGCTGTTGGCATGCGTTGTCGTGAGTGCTTGTTGGCCTTTGTGCGTTCAGTGGCAAACCACAGCATGGTCCCCAACGGCCAACTTGCGCCAAAAGCTGGCGATTTCATTCACTGGTCCGAGTTAATCGCCGACACGATCGCCCACGGCGGACCCGCCAGTGAAATTCGCAGTTTCCTAAAAGCTGCGGCGCGATCTACTTGGCAGCTCACTGCTTGGCTTACGCATTCTGCCAACGCAGTGCGGTACGACGGCACCGTAGCGGTTGACGCAACCTATGCGGTCCTTAATGCGTTCGGAGCCGCACTTCTACGATACGAGCAGCCCACCAAGGACCGATGTGTCCGCTGCGGTTCGCTCCGGATCGAGATTGTGGACCACCCAGAATCCAGTACGGGTGACGCAGTCGGGTGTGAGACCTGCGGATTCTTGGACGTGGAAAAACCCCGGGACAGAATTGTGGCCACTTCAGACCGCCGAGTGCGGCACTAGGCGCTCGTTTTTTTGGCGGTATCAGATGCGCAGACCGAAGGGACATTCTCAATTCCACAATTGGAGCAGGCCCGAGCCGCACTGAGCAGATTGTCAGTGACCCGGGTCGTGGAGTGCTTGCCCACTTCTCTAAGCGGCTCGCGTTCCAATTATCTTAGTTTGTTTGCTTTCCCAAGACATTGCTGACAAAACCTTGCACGGTTTCGAACCCTGCCGACAGCCTTACATCGAGATCACATTCCTGAGCTAGTGCTTGGAACACCGGTTCCCACACCGCGGGCGGTGGCTCAAGCTTCCAAGGCATGGGGTGTGTCGCCCGTTTTGCGAATGTTGCTTTTATTGCGGCCGCAAGTCTCGGATTGTCAAGCTTTCCCTGCCGAATCAGAAGCAGCATATCGATCAAATCTTTCGTTCTAGTGTTCACGCGATCCTCGCGCGGCAGTGAGTACGCGTGCAGTTTCTCTGCAAACTGCTGTTCCCGCGAAATGATGGGAAAGGAAGGCGGAGCGATTCCGCCAAACCCGAGCCAATCCCGTCCCTCGACCACCTCAACAGGCTCCATCACTTCGTCGCCGATCTCAATATCCACGTGAAAACGCGCGAATCCTCGACCGTCCATCCGAGCATCGACAGGGTAGCGACTTCCACCCTCGGGCGCTCCGTCCAACTCTTCGCGCGGCTCTCCCACAAGAAACTCAAAGTAGTCGTTGAGTTGGATCGCGGCGGAGTCTTGTAACATCGCCCGTACTTGCTTCCGCCGCTCGTCGGGGTCTTTGGCTAGGCGAGTTCCGTCGTGAAGCGTCAGGTCGATGTCTTTCGTCGTTCGTGCCGAACGAATCCGCAGCTCCATCGCATAACCTCCCTTCAGGATCCACGGATACGTTCCCTTTGGCCCCTTCGGAAATAATCTCGCCAGAAAGCGATCAAAGGCGACTTGCCTGCGCAGGCGCTGCAAGTCCGTCCGTTCCACCTGCGCCCGCGTTTGCAGTCTGGTTTCTAGAGCCGTGCGAAATGCACCGGCCGTTTTATATTGCTTTACTTCATCCATTAGCGGAGTTGTCCGGCAAGCTCTCGAAATGAGTCTCGGAGTCTATCGTGTGGCAGTGAGTCAATCTGTTTCCCGGTGATGAGCCCGCGCCGCATTGCCTCGTCGATAGCTTGCCGGATGAGATTTCGGTCTACATGGCCGGTCTGGAGAAGATCCAAAACCGTGTGCAGTGGGCGTGTAACTCGCACTCCCTGCATTTGTTCGATATCGCTTTCGCTGAGATCATCTCGGTGAAGAATCAGGATTTCCGGGATTCGGCTGTTGCGTCGAAAATGCATGGGGACTGTCATGTGCAGCTTTGAGGGCATGACATCGGAGAGTTCGTGAAGACTGAGAGCCGTGTCGTGACTGTATGTGCCTTCCGGAACTTCTTTACGATTCTGCGACCACAGATACCAAAGCATCAGATCTGGACGCTCCGCCGTAGGAAAATCGGCCAGCCGATAAATACCACGATGCTCCCTGATCCAGTTTCCAACGTTCACGTGATAGGAATGGGTCTTTTCCGCGAATCCTGCCTGTATGGCTTGCTTCGTGGTGAAAAACCCCTGCTGAGATTGGGCCGTTTCGTATACTCGTCTTGCGGCTTCTTTGTAGGGTCCTGCCATAGCACAATCCCCTTACTTTCTTGGGGAATTATGCATCAGGCCTTGGCATAAGGCAATAGTCAATCCTGCCGTGCTAACCTCATGAAAACCGGGAAGATCCACTATCTTGCCCCTCTTTGCTCACTCGCACTGTGCATGATCCAAGCAAGGCGTACGGTCATTAGCAAGGTCGTGGAGTGCTTCACCCCAAGTTTGTTACAGGACGGGCGCGTGGTCCTGAAGCAGGGAAAAGAGTGACTCGGGGCCCAGACCACACAATGAATTAAAGGGAGAGACAGAGCTAGCGTCCACGCCCAGGCTTCTCGTGTTGTTTTGCCGAGTGCAAATCCTTGCCAAACACCTTAGCTGCCCAGTCCGGTATCGTCTGTGCGGTTTTACTCAATTTGCCACCGATGAAATGCGCCACTACGCGGAAGCCGCGCCGATGCGCTGTGTTGTCGTACACGAGCAATTCATCGGCATGTTTGGGAACTTCGGAGAGATTCTTCGTTGACTCCCGATAGGAGTCAATCACGCTGGACACAGGCACGGCCTGTCCGCCTCTACTCATGCGCACCAACACCCGCCCCACATTCAGATTTGCGTCTTCCGTAGAAATAAAAAGAACCTTCGTCGAATACCCTGCTGCTTTAGCCTGGTCGAGTAGCTGCGTGTCCACACGAATATCTTCGACCGCAAAAGAACAACGCTCCTCAAGAAATGGTTGTTGCTGGTGTCTCAGCGCGGGAACAAGTGTGGGGAATGGCTCTTTCAGGTAGGCTTCATAGAAAGTTGTCTTACCGGTGCCCACCGGTCCCGCGATGATAAACAGTGCTGGCTTTTGCTGGCTCAGGACGCGATTTCCTCGTGTGCAATTTTACGCGCACCCTTCCGGCGCGTGGGCTCAAAGCTTGTTTCTAATTTGTCAACAGGGGTTCGCTCCCCGTCAGGCGTTACTTTCACTGTCGCTTTCAGGTTCCGATCGTATTCGTAATATGTTCCATCGGGTTCTTCCGCATCGATGGGAACTGATTGCAATGCCGAAAGCCCTGAGAGCATCTGATGAAGCTCCCGACGCTCCAATTCCGACATTGAGTCGTACGAATGCACGGACGAACCGCGACCCTTGGTTGATCTCTTGAGTTTGCCGTCTCCACCCTTCGAGTAGTAAGCCAGAAGAGCACTATTCACGAGCTGATTCATCGAACAATTCCGCTTTTTGGCGACTTGATGAATGCGCTTACGAAGTCGTCGCAAGATGACGACCTGCGTTTCTCTCCCCGTTTGTTTCTGTCTGGACTGAAGGGTCACGAGCCCGACAGTATTCAGGTCGACCGCCAGAAGCGCATCGTTAATCGAAGTCGACAGTTCTCCCATGTATCTCGGTTTGTCCCGCAGGAGTTTATCGAGGGCACTTAACAGCCGGACATTGTAGACTCCGAAATGAATGCTTCGCCGCTTGGGCACGATTCCCTACTGTCTTCAGGATGGGGTTGCCGCGACTGAAGATACGTCACGGCCCGTACATGCGGATATATACACCACCCTCACAGCTCGTTCAAGCTGCCTCAATTTCGTAAGAGTGTGCGTATGTCGAATCGTGATCTACCCGATCTGGCCGCCTTGGTGCAAAATGCATTCGGAGGCCCGGCGCCAGGCACAAGATCAATTAAGTTCACCGTGCTAATCGCGAATCAAGCCTTGGCCTCACAAGGTAAAGAGCGATGATCTACTCCGACGACCTCCTGGCTGCCGCGAAGCGCATCTTCTCGTTTGGAACTCCAGAAGAAGCCCTTGAATTTCCGAAGCGCTTTCTTACCCACGCCATGACATATGCATCGGACGAGGATATTGAAATTCTCAGGAAATATTTCACCGACGACGATTTCAAGCCCACACTGGATGACCCCGCACCCGGGATTTTCGACCGAAGCTCTTGGGCCAAATGGAATGAACGTTACAAGCGCAGTCCCGTCCCGCCGCTTCCGAGCAGAGAGATTCCCGGCGTCGATCCCGATACGGTCCCCGATTTCTTTCCCACCAAATCTTGAAACCGGAAATGTACCAACACCAAGTGATCGCCGATATCAGAGGTGGATGTGAATTGACGTTCCACTGCTTCCATCACTGTTTGTTCTTGTCATTCGTGCCTTCCGTTCCACGCACCAATGTTTTCAAGCTTCGTGTACCCCACCAGTGAAAACCAGGCCTGTCTTCCTCCAATCGCCTTAGATTCGCAAATGGGTCCCGCCCTTCAACTGTTTCCACTTTTGCTTCCTGCAGCCCTTGCGACTCAGAAGGTTTATCCCGTTTTCCCCAGGAGCTGGTTGCAGTTGGGTTTCTAGTTTTTCTCGCGCGCCAGACGGTCATGTGAAAAACGTGATAGGTCATCTGCAAGCCTTCGTTTCCCAATGCTTCCCAAATATCTTTAAGACTCTGCCCTGAGTGCAGTGCCGCTTCTATCCCCGGTAGAAGAGATCGAATGAGCGCGGCTTTTCTCTTCGGGGGAGCGCCGGCCAGTTTTTCCAGACAGGGGCGGTAGTCTTTTTGCATTGACGCGCCTTCTCACACTGCTGTACATATAGCAGCATGACGTACTGATGTAACCCATGAAAAGGTTCTGAGTCAACAGAAATCAACAAAAGTCGTCTGAAGTCTCCAAATCTCAACGCGGGTCAACACTTCTCAGCAACGGTCGGCGCAAGTCGACAGAAGTCAACACTCTTCAACAGTGGTGGGGACAACATGCATGAAATGGAGGCGGATCATAGGGGAGCGACACAGGTATTGGAACATAAAGGGTTGTGGCGACGCGGCGGGTGTTTCTACAGCCAAGTTCTTATTTTTCAGAGGGAAGGGATGTGGCGGCTTTTCCTCCAATTGTGGCACAAATGTGCCACCGCAGATTCTTCCACGTTTCTCGACTCTTCGACACTCTAAATGGGAGGAAATATATGGCAAAACCCAGAATTGAGCGCAGTTTGCTGTTTCCGAACAAGGAATTCCGAGAGCGAGTGCGGAAAGCGTCGAAGGACCGTGGCTTCCGATCCGAACAGGCATTTATCCTCGCCGCTTGCGAACGCGAGATTCGCAGGGGTGATGAGGCCGAATCCGTAACGCAGTTTGAGACGCGCATCGCAGCCACACTCACGAACCTGGCGAAGCAGGGGCAACATCTTCAAACGCTCGTAGAGGCGCAGGTGGCCATAACGGACGTGCTCCTGAAGTACGTCATTACCTGTGTTGTGGAACCCCCGGAAGATGCGCTCCCTGCGGCGCGCGTTCGCGCCAGGTTGCGCTACGACAAGCTGATCCGCGCTGCGGCGAAAGAGCTCTCGAACAAAAACAGAGACACTCTGAGGGAGATGGTAGCCGATTACTGACGAACCGCCACTGCGGTCGCGGCTGGGATAGTAAAACAGGGCCGAACGGCAATCGGGTGATTCCGCTCCCTAAAAGCACTTTTCATGGTACTATACATATAGTATGATGAAAAAGAGACTTAAGCGCGCGCAAGTCTTCCGTCTATTTCGTGCGCTCATTGAAAAACGCTTGGTAAGCCTGGCCGAGTTGACGGGGAAAAGATCACCTCGTGAGAGGACCGGAGCACGCGAGACCGTAGCGGTCGAACACACCTGAAACGAAAGGTGCACGTTATGACTCGAGAAGCAATTCTTCAGATTGATCGACACAATTCCACGCCATCCGATGATCGTCCTCTGTCCGTAAAGGAGGCGTCCAGATATCTTGGCGTCAGCCCGCAAACTGTGTATCTTTGGGTCGAGCGTAAGCAGATTCCCCATCTCCGCGTAATGGGTCGAAATATCCGCTTCCTGAAAACGGATCTCGAAACATTCCGCGCTTCTTTCAAACAGGAGATGGAGAATGCCTAGATCGAGAAAATATGATGGTGTTGTGTATCGAAGAAAGGAGACGCCGTTCTGGTGGATTCGCTATCGC
>Ga0210407_10001882_pt1 | contig 18824 bp, 16 predicted proteins | sample IncBWC27MmetaG_FD_150860 | JGI IMG/M metagenome (GOLD analysis project Ga0210407, IMG submission 150860) | Forest soil microbial communities from Barre Woods Harvard Forest LTER site, Petersham, Massachusetts, United States - Inc-BW-C-27-M | ecosystem: Environmental > Terrestrial > Soil >... | reverse complement strand
ATGATGTCCTCGGTTTGCACCTTCCGCTTGAACCGCCGCAGCGCGTTTTCGAGGGATTCACCCTCTTGAAGTCGAACTTCCGCCAACGGACTACACCCCCCCACTCGCCCCAAACTGGACTCGTTAGTTATGGCAAGCATTGCTGTCTTAAGTCAAGTAGATTATGAAAGAATTTTCATCTTGCCTCAGAAGTCGAGCCGCATCGACAGTTGCATCCGTCGCGGAGCGAACGAGCTTGTCGGCTTCCCGAAACTCGTAGGTTGCTGAAAATAAGCCGGATAGTAAGTTCCCCCCGCGGATTGCGAGTACTTTACGAACGCTCCCGCCGAATTATAGTAGCCATTGTCCGTCACTCCATACCTCTGATTGTCGCGATTGAACAAATTGAAGGACTCCCCGGTCAACTCCAGACGATACCGTCCGCCCAGATTCATCTTCCTTGCCACCCTCAGATCCATGGTCGCGTAGTCCGGACCGAGAAGTGCATTGCGTCCATACTTCGACAAGCGGTCATTGCTCGTGTTCCCGTCCTGATTCGGATCACCCGACACCGTAGCGTTCGCCGGGCGTCCGCTGCCATACGTCATAATCCCCGAGATTTTCCAGTGATTGAACATCGCCGCTGGAACTTTCTGTCCTGCCGCAAACGGATTCGGCTCCTCAATCGCTGAAATCGTCAGCCGCTGCCTCTGATCCGTAACACTCGACGCCCGCTCACTCTTTGTTGAGTATGAGTTCTGGACCGTTGCCGGCGCTCCCGCCACTAGCGCGTCCTGTCCACTGTCGATTGCGTGCGCCCACGTATAGGCCAGCCGGAAATACAGCCCGCCCGCCATCCGCTTGTGCAGCGACACCGTCATTCCGTGATACACGCTCGAGGACGCACTCTCAAACTGGTTGATTGCCCCCAGTTGCGATATCGGGCGATTCACAGTGTTGATACACGGCGGAAACGGACAACTGATAGTGGAAGTCGTCTGCCACGTCGCAAACGACTCGACGTTATAAAACGCATTTTGAAAATTGGTGCCAGTCGGATCGTAGATCGGATAGCTATAGAAAGTCGGCGGGGGCAGATTCACATCGCGAGCCCGGATCATATCCACCCCATGCACATACAGGTAGGACAATGTCCCCGTAACACCGCCAGCCAGTTCCCGCTCCAGACTCAGACTTCCCTGCTGCACTCGGGGCGTCTTAAAGTCTGGCGAAAACGCCGCAATCTCGCTGGTCGCATACTGCTTCCAGGCATCGGGCAGCGTGCACGAGACCGGCCCCCGCGGACAGTTAACGGCCGCATTCGGATAGGAAGGAAATACCTGCTGCTGGTAGAAATTCGTATTATCCAGGGAAAGAAAGGTATTGCTCATCCCGTTGTTATTCATAACCGCCGACTCATAAATCTGCGGAATGCGCGTATAGAAAATTCCAAATCCCGCCCGCACCATCAATGGCCGGTCGTCGCCGATCGCATAACCAATTCCCACCCGCGGCGCAAAATTCTTCTCTTGCAACGGCATCTTCCCCGCCGCCGGCCACAACGGATTACTTACCATCTCCGTCTTCGAAAACGTCTGCACGTCGTAGCGCGCGCCCAGGCTCAAGGTGAAGTGTGGCGTCAACCGCACGGTGTCCTGGACGAACCCCGCATAGTCGTTGCTGTTCGGATGCGACACCGGATTCCCAAAATTCTGTATGTAATATCGCGGCACGTCGTGCGCCCACGCCCGCAGCGGCGTCAGAACCAGCCCCCCGTGCATCGGCACAAACGTAAACGGATTCACCGGAATGTTCTCGTAGAAATACTCCCCTCCGTATAACGAGGGAAAGTAGTTGTAGTCCCAGGTCAACATCCCGTCGCCCCCGAACTTCCACTGATTTCGCCCGTGGCTAAGACTCAAAGTCTCCGCGATGTGCAGCCGGTGTTCCCGCGTCTGCCGCGGCAATATCGACGACTGCCCAAAATTCTGGAGCCAACCGTAGATGCTCGTCCGCACAGCGGTAGTATTGGAAAACGATTGCTGCAAATCACGCGAAAACTGCACCCGCAGATGGCTCGTCAGCCGCGGAGTCAAGCCGCTCAGCAAACCCAGCGACGCGCTTTCCGTCGCCACATCCTCCTCCCCATTCCCGCTGACCGCACTATTCGTAATCGGGCTCGCCGGATCAAAGAAGACATTGTTCGCCCCGTAATACCGGGACGTGCTCAGTCGCGCCGAAAGATGTTGATGCGGCGTCAGTACCCGATCCAGCTTCACAAATCCCGTGTCCCCCAGCAACTTCGCACGAAACGTCCCGCCCATCGTCGAGAGCTGTGCCGCCGATGCAAACACCAGCGTCTGATCACAGGCTTGCCCCCCTACAGCGGGATCGCAGATCTCGTAGTCCCCTGGAGTCGGGTACGTGCCCAACTGTGGCACCACTACCGTGTGGCCATTGCTGAACTGCACCACCGAAGGCACATGAAAAATGTGCTGATCATATCCCGCAAACAGGAACATCTTGTTGTGCTGGATCGGACCCCCGATCGTCCCTCCAAACTGTTGCTGTCGATCGCTCGGATTGAAACCGACAAATGCTGGCTTCGCTCCCCCCAGTGAACTATCGCGCAAAAAATAGAACGCGCTCCCGTGCCACTGATTCGTGCCCGACTTGGTCACCACATTCACCACCGCGCCCCCAGCCCTCCCCGACTCCGCCCCATAACCGCTGGACGACACGCGGAACTCCTCGACCACTTCGTTCGAAAACTGGTACGGCGCGCGATACCGCCCCGATGCCTGTGCAAAGAACCCGTTATTGTCGTCGCCACCGTCCACCAGGAAGCTCGTGTTATATCCCCGAATCCCCCCGTAAGAAAGATCGCCGTTCGATCCCGACGTCAACCCTCGCGGATCCTGCGTCACTCCCGGTACCAGCAGCAACAGATCCGTAAACCTCCGCCCGTTCAGCGGCAGGTCCTTGATCGCCCGCTCATCCAGCAGCGCCGATACCGAACTCGGATTCATCTCCACCATCCGCGGAGCATCCGCCACCGTGATCGTTTCCTTCGGTCCTGCCACCTTCAGCTTGAACGTCAACTGCGTTGACGCTCCAATCTCTACCCGAAGCACCGGCGAAATCTGCGGCAACATGCCTTCAGCCTCTGCCCGCGCCGAATACTCTCCCGGCGGCAGCAAGTCCACCGCGAATCGTCCCGCCGAATCCGTGGCGGAGTGGTAGCGGATTCCCGTGTCTACACGGATCGCCACGATGTCGGCGGTCGTAATGGCCGCTCCCTGGGCGTCCAATACCACGCCCCGCAACGCGCCCGTGGACGCGTCCTGCCCCCAAGCCACGGAGGCCGTAAGCATGAGTTGAACGAGGAATGCCCGAAAGACAACTACCCGAAAGACGTTACGAGTCGTAAGTAGAAATGGGTCACTGCGGCGCCACATACCAATCCTCCCGATCCGGACTTCGGAATCGGGAGGCGATTCCAGAGACCCTGCCTATTGGTCTATCAGAGTGCGCCTTGTCAGAATGTGACGCACGCACCTGCAATATGTTCAGTTATGTGTCCTCTTTCTTTGGTCTTTGGTCGGCGGTCGTTCGCCAGCGGGGTTGCCAGCGACCGACGGCCAGGGCCGATGACCATTCACCACTAGTAACCACCCATTCCCTGCTGCCCCAGATACAGCGCCGTCGCCTTTCCCTCTCCCTCCCCATCCCATGTGCAACTCTTTTCACTTGGGGATCAGCCCCGCCCTTCTAAGCAATTGATAATTATGTGCAATCAACGTGGTCATGAGGTTGCATTTTAGGAATACATCGGGCGATCCCCTCACCGAAAAGTGAACCGGAACAGAGTAAGTCGGAAAGTAACTTCAGTAACCAGAGGAGCTCGCGCCATGAAAAACCGCAAGAGGAATCAGAAAGGCTTTTCGCTAATCGAGTTGCTGGTCGTCGTTGCAATCATCCTGATCGTGGCCGCGATCGCCATCCCGAACCTGCTCCAGGCGCGAGTAGCCGCCAACGAAGCCTCCGCCGTTGCCTCGCTGCGCACCATCAACACCGCGATGATCACCTACAACAGCAGCTATCCGACCGTCGGCTTCGCGCCCACGCTCGCCGCCCTCGGCGGCACCAATTGTGCTCCGCCCGATGAGACCAGCGCCTGCCTCATCGACACCTTGCTCGCCGCTGGCGCCAAGAGCGGATACACCTTCAACTCCACCGGGATCGGCTCCGCTCCCGCCAGCCAATACTTTGCGGTCGGATCACCAATCTCTGGCAGCGGCAACCGCAGCTTCTGCTCCACTGAAGATGGTGTAATCCACTACGATTCGACTGGCGCCGCTATCGCCGACCACGATTCCTGCATTCTTCTGACGCCGCTCCAGTAACAACCCTCCGGTAGAGACGGGGCTTGCCCCGTCTCGCTCCGCGGCAGGACACGCGGCAAGGCGCTTCTCTACGAGAAACAGAGATGCCCCTTCTAACCCCTCAATGAGCCGGGGCCGCCGCCGGAGCGGTCGGCTTCGTCCCAAAGTCTACCTTCGGCGTCGCTCGCGAAGCTTCCGAAGCCTGGAAGTACGCTGGGTTTTGCTTATAGCCCGTAAACCCCGCATACAGACTGTTCGGGAACTGCAGCACGTAGGTGTTGTAATCCTGCAGCGCGTCGTTATACCGCTTGCGCTCGACTGCGATCCGGTTCTCTGTCCCTGCCAGTTCATCCTGCAGGCGGAGAAAATTCTCATTCGACTTCAGCTGCGGATAATTCTCGACAACCAACAGGAGCCGGCCGATCGCTCCATCCAACTGCCCGTTCGCAGCGATCTTATCGGACGGCGTCTGCGCTGAAAGCAATGCCGACCGCGCCTTGGCGATGTCTCCAAACACGGTCACTTCCTGTTGCGCATATCCCTTCACCGTCTCCACCAGGTTCGGAATCAAATCCGCGCGCCGCTGCAGCACGATGTCCACCTGCGACCATGCCGCCTTCACCGCCTGATCCTTCGCCACCAGGTTGTTTTTTACTGACACGTACTGTCCAAATAATGCCAGCACGATCACCACCAGCACGACCAGTACAATCCAGCCCTTGCTCATATCACTCTCCTGAATGCAAAATTTTCTTGTCGGTGGAGCGCCGTGCCCCGCCCGGCCCCAGCCAACTCTGGCGGGTGAGACGCCCGTCGCTTCACCGTCGGACTCATCACGCCGCCGGATCCAACATCTTGTCTACCCCCGCCGTCACCTGTTCCACCAACTTCAGATAGCGCGCGAACATCTCATCCACCTTCGCCGCCTTCCGATCTTTTTTACGCTCTCTAACATCCAGCAGCTCACCAAACACGCTCGCATCGATCCCAAGCTTAGCCGCCAACACAGCCGCGACTTCCCTCTTCGACCCCGCTCCCGCATCGCCCAATGCGATTAGCGCATGACGGAACAGAGTCCCAAACGCCGGCAGCGACCGCAGCAGCAGCTCCCACTTCGCTTCCGCATTTCCTGACACCAGCAGCAAGCGCTGTCGCAGCAAAATCGTCTTCTCCCGCAGCTCATACTCCACCTGCGCCCGATGCAGCCGCATCGGAATCTCCAGCGTCTTCAGAACGTCCTCTCCCCACAGCACCCGGTAGTTCCGCCGCATGTCCAAAAATTCGATAGAGAAAACGTCGGCCGACCGCCGTATCTCTTCCGCACTCATCAGCAGCGGCGCCCGATGCTTCTGTTTCCCCCACCACTCGATAGCCGGAGCCAGCGCCTCAATCGCGGCGAAAGAAGTCTCGTGAAGCACGCAGAGCAGGTTCACGTCCGAATGCTCGGCAATGTAATCTCCCGCCGCCGCCGAGCCATAAAGAATCGCCGCCAGCAGATTCGTTCCCGCCGCCGCGCGCATCCGTTCGACAAACTCGCTAATCAGTTTTTCCGGAACCATTCCGCGCCTCTCACTCTCTTAGCAACTACCGCATTACCAACTCCCACCGGCGCCACCACCACCAGTACTCCCACCGCCAAAACCTCCAAACCCACCGCCGCCGCCCCCACCGCCAAAGCCTCCAAACCCTCCACCACTATATCCACCGCGGCCGCCGCCGAATCCTCCAGACCCCAGCAGCATCCCCAGCAAGAATCCCATGCCGCTTCCGCCACCACCGCCGCTCCGAAATATCGCTCGCAGAATGGAAATCACAATAAAGATGAGAATGAGGAGAGCAATCGCCGCCCCCACTCCACCGCCAGGCACAGGTCGCTGCCGAGTCGCGGCGAGCGACGGCTGATTCTCCAGCGTCACGCCCGCATCCTGCGCGATTACCACGGCCACGCGCGCAGTCATCAACGTGACCGCGCCCGCATAATCCCCGTTGCGCAGCAAAGGCACTGCTTCCCGTCCGAAACCGCCCACCTTTCCATCCGGAAGAATCGGCTCCAGACCGTATCCCACCGTAGTCCAATACTTGCGATCCTGCGTCGCCAGCAGGATCAGCACCCCGCGATCTTTTCCTTTCGCCCCTATCCCCCACTTCTGATAGAGCGCCACTGCGTAACTCACTACGTCCTGCCCATCCAGCGACTTCACCGTGACCACTGCAATCTGTGCGTGCGCCTTCTGTTCGACCTGAAAACAAAGATCGTTCAACCGCGCCTGCGTGGCCGAATCCAGAACTCCAGCAAAATCATTGACGTAATTGCTCGGGTGCAGAGAAGCAATGGGCTCGGCCGGAACCCACACCGCCCCCAGCAAAATCCAAAGGATCACCGAAACTCTCGCCAGCCGCTTCATTCGGGAAAATTGTACAGGAGAGTACTCCGCGAGAGGTTAGGGACTGCGACGACAATGGGGGAGATTCCCCGCGCACTTAGCCCCGCCGCGGAGCGCGTCTCTTCTTCGTGCCCGTATTCTTTTCCATCCGAAGCTTCCACGCCGCGCGCAGAGCACCATTCATCACGTCCTCGTTCGCTTTCGCCAGTCGAATGTGGGTACTCCCCATCCGTCCCCATCCACCGGGAATAGGCAGGAAGACTTCCGGCAGCTCTTGAACAAATTGCGCTTGCAGCTCCGGTGTGAGCATCACGTTGCCGTAGCCTTTGTCCTCGGAGGCGAGCGTGGCGAAGATCCTGCCTCCTACACGGAAGTCAGCCGCTCCCATGTGCGACCCTTCCTCCGCCCCTTCGAGGCTTAGCGCAATCCTGCGGAAATCTGTGGCCTTCATCGCGAATCACTCCGGTTCGTCTTCAAGTTTGTGCGGAACTAATTTTATTGGATCTCCCTCTCTTTTATCCCCTCGGCTGTCGTGGTATGTTGACTTTTCATCGTGCAAGTACCGAGCTACATCTAAACAAACCATGATCCGCTCCTACAAAGGCGTCACTCCCCAGTTCCCCGACACCTGCTACGTCGACGACTCCGCCCAACTCATCGGCGACGTCATTCTTGGCGAACACTCCAGCATCTGGATGAACGCGGTCCTCCGCGGCGACGTTCACCAGATCCGAGTCGGCCACTATTCCAACATTCAGGACAACTGCGTTCTCCACGGCATGAAAGAACAATATGGCGTCTACGTTGGCGACTATGTCACCGTAGGCCACAACGCTATACTTCACGGCTGCACCATTGAACCCCGCTGCCTCATCGGCATGGGTTCCATCATTCTCAACGGCGCCGTCGTCGGATCCGGCTCCATCATCGCCGCAGGTACCCTGCTCCCCGAGAAAACAATTGTCGAGCCGAATTCCCTCTGGATGGGTTCCCCAGGAACATTCCGCCGCCATCTCGACAAGAAAGACGAGGAAACAATCCTTCGTTACGTCGACAATTATCTCGGCTACAAGAAGTCTTATTTGGTGGAGAGAAGAACCTCTTAGCTAGCAGTTCGCCAGCGTCGCCGTTGTTGAATGACTTCCGGCGACGCATGCCCGCGGATAACCAATCAAATAAGTAATCGGCGCTCTCCCACTCGCATGCTCGCCTATCTCCCACTGATATTCGTTTGCGGTTAGTTTGTCGACGATCGCACGCAGTTCCTGTGGCCGATATGTCCGCAGGCAGGACACCACTCCATCGAACAAGAAGACCAGGGGAATGATCGGAATCAGATACGTCCAGAGCAACCGTGACCAGCGGAAGGGACGAATCCATGGAGTGCAGACGAATGGCATGAGCGCCCAGGGAAACATCAGTCCGATAGTCAACGGAGCGCGCCGAGTGACTTCAAATATGCCGATGCCTTCGCCGGCATCGACGGCATTTTGAAGTATGGCGCGAGCCTCTTCCGGAAAGAAATGATGAAACGACGTGAACATCGTTCGAAACCCCTTCAATCCAGAAGGAACTTTCATCGCGTCAACCGGGCTCGGATAGTAAGTGATATTCTCCGAAGCCGCTCCGGCATTTTCGAGTGCCCTGAGGTTTGGGTATTTATCGGTGAGCCAAATGTGCGGAGTCTGAAGTCCCGGCGCGCCTCCTTGCAGCTTTTGAGATTGGAGCTCTCGAGAAAGCTCTAACCATGGTCCGCCACCGCCTGAACACAAATCGACAACCGAGCAACTCCTCGTAGAGTCAAGCACACCTTGCAGCAGCGGAGCGATGGGCGCGTAGGCCTTTGAGAGATTTAGCGCAAACTGAAGCGCATCCGTAATTTCATCTCGAAGAGATGACGGGACCCACGGTTGTTCATGGAGTTCGATGAACTGTACGCGACGCATGGCAACTCAGCCTGTAAGGCTGCGGAAACATTTCAGTTGCCTAACAGGGTTTTGTATCAGGGCATGGTATCAGGCTTTCGTATCACCGGACTGGGCGCGCCGAGGAGCCAAATGTGATCCGCATCTCGTTCTTTCCACAGTTCATCCCTCGCTTGCAGAGCCGCTCCGAAATCTCACGCTGGTCTTCTATCTGCTGGTCATACTTGTCCAAATAGGATTTTCATTGACAATCAACTCCCGCAGGTTCATCCTTGCGGCCTCCCCAGAAAGCAGCGCGATTCTGCGCAGAAGGTTCGGCACCCTAACACAGATCGCTACCCAGCCGACCCCGGGCCCTGATTCCGTGGCACAGGAGGTCTCCCATGACCCGCAAAGACACTCGTAACACTAGCGTTCTCCGTGGTATCGCTCCATTCATCGCGGTCCTGACCGTAATGATCGCTCTTGCTGCCCTGGCACAAACGAGAAGTGAGCCGCGTGCGAATCCGTCTGTAACATCGACGCGACCGGATCCCAGCTCGCTCTCCCGAGAGCTGCAGCGCTCCCTGCCGGAGGTCGCTAATCTGGCCCACATCGCTGGGAGGGGGTGGCCCAGCGCTGGAATCAACTCCGGGGCCATCGTCGCGCCCCAGACGCCCCAGACTCTTTTCTTGCCTGCGGTAGCCTACGACTCGGGCGCTTACTATCCCTATGCAGTAGTGATTGCCGACATCAACGGAGACGGCAGGCCGGACATGCTGGTGGCGGACACGTGTGTCGACCTGAACGATTGTAATAAGCTCGGAGGAGTAGTTGCCGTGTTATTAGGAAACGGCGACGGTACATTTCAGCCAGCAGTGACCTACCGCTCAGGCGGATCGCATTCCTCCTCGTTGGCGGTGGCGGATGTAAACGGCGACGGCAGGCCAGACGTGGTGGTTGCGAACGAGTCCTGCGCACCTACCAATTGTACAAACGGAAACCACGGTTGGGTTGGCGTTCTGCTGGGAAACGGCGACGGCACTTTTCAACCGGCAGTGCCCTACGGGTCGGGCGGGGAGGAGGCGCTCTCCGTAGCAGTGGCGGATGTGAACGGCGACCACAAACCCGACATAGTGGTGGCCAATAACTGCACCAGCCTTGGCTGTTCCCCCGACCCTCGCGGACTTGTAGGTATCCTACTGGGTAACGGCGATGGCACCTTCCAACCAGCGGTGAGCTACGCCTCGGGCGGCGACCATGCAGCGTCGATAGCAGTCACCGATGTTAACGGGGACGGGAAACCCGACCTATTGGTGGCCAACCTTTGCGTCGATTGTCAAAACGATTCGACCGGTGTCGTGGGAGTGCTGCTGGGCAACGGGAACGGAACTTTCCAGCAGGCGGTAATGTACAAGTCGGGCGGGGGGGGTGGTCAATCGCTCGCCGTGGCAGACGTGAACAGCGACAGCAAACCCGACCTCGTCGTGGTTAACTACTTCTCTGATACGGTGGGTGTTCTCTTAGGCAATGGCGACGGGACCTTTCAACAGGCACTCACGTACAGCTCGAGCGGGCAATTGCCCGATGCGGTGGCGGTCGCAGATGTGAACGGCGACGGTAAAACTGACCTGTTGGTTTCGAATCGATGCCAAAGCCCCGCTTGTGGGTATAGGGGCTTGGTGGGTGTGCTCCTCGGCAATGGCGACGGAACGTTTCAGATGGCGGTGGTCTACCACTCCGGAGGGACTGGCGACGCACATGGGTTAGCCGTCAGCGATGTGAATGGCGACGGTAAACCAGATGTACTGGTGACGAATGCGTGCGTAAGCACCACGAACTGTGCCACAGGCCCAGTGAGCGTGCTGCTCGACAACCCCGGCCCATTCACGACTAAGACGGTTGCGACCACAACCGGGTCGCCTTCATTCGTCGGGCAGGCGGTCACATTCACTGCGAGGGTAAAGTGGACGTACGGCATTGTTCCGGATGGCGAACCGGTGACGCTCTTCGACGGCACGACCGCGATTGGAACCGGCGCCACAGCGAGTGGCGTGGCGACATTCACCACCTCCTCACTAACCGCGAAGACCCACTACATCAAGGCAACCTACGCCGGGGATGCTACGTTCATGCCGAGTTCCGGGACGGTTAAGCAGGTTGTGAATAAGTACCCGACAACGACGACCCTAACCTCAAGCTTGAATCCATCACAATTCGGGCAGGCGGTGACTTTTACTGCGCACGTAACGAGTTCGGGACCGGCGCCAACCGGAAGTGTGAAGTTTTTGGATGGAACACTCGCGATTGGATCAAAGACGCTGAGCGGCGGTGTGGCTAAACTTACTAAATCAACACTGGCAGTTGGTACTCACTCGATCACGGCTTACTACAACGGGGATGCCGCCTCGAGCACGAGCACATCCCCCATCGTGAACCAGGTGGTGCAATAGAATGCGATGGGCGGGCAACTCGTTTTCGAGGCTTCTTTCTGATTGAAGGTTGGCTGCCCGCGAATTTCTCGGACGCAGAATCGAGGCTAATCGTCAGGAATCGAACATCGTGGAGTCGGGTGGGCTGATTTACTTCTGCAACCTGACCTCGACATCCTTCAATCGGTAGTGCCGTTTCTTCTCCGGCGGCTTCTTCTCTTCTTTCCTAGTGACAGAAAACCCCGACCTTTCCTGTTCAGCTTGAGAAGGCACAAGTCGTCTAGATCCGCAAAAATCCCAATTCGACGTTAAACTAATCAAGTCCCACACTGACAGCAGGATGAAAAGCTTCACGCCAAGGGCCTGGCGAACGACTAGTGGCGAACGATCAAACGACCATCGACCAATGACCAGCGACCAACGACCGACCATCAAATCCCCCCGAGGAACCCGCGACCTTCTCCCGCCGGATACGGCGCTCTGGAATTTCGTCGAAGCTGCCGTCCGCGACGTCTTCCGCGCCTACAACTTTCACGAAATCCGCACGCCCATCTTCGAGTCCACCGAACTGTTTGCCCGGGGCGTCGGCGAAGAGACCGACATCGTCACGAAAGAAATGTTTACTTGGGAAGATGGCGAGCGATTCAATGAGAAGAAACTGATCGATGAATGGTTAAGGGTCAACGAATCCGACGATCCGGCCCACGTCCAAGCTGGGCGCGTAAACGTGCAGGGTACCCCATCCCTCCTCGCGAAGCTGAACGACCTTGGCGTTCAGCTGCTAGTTTGGCGAGGCATTCAGGTCGCGCACAGCCTGGCCCTCGGTGGCCGGGTGGAATTCGTGGCCTTTAGGCCGAGCATCTCCTCCGATGCGGTAGCGGCACTGAAGAAGGCACGTGATGTGGCCAAGAATGAGTACTCGCAAGAGTTCGCCAATCTTGCAATCTTCCTCCGGCTCGTGGTTCCTGATGAAGCCGCCAAAAGATCTCGGTGGGTCGCAACCGAAGGGATAGAAATTGAAGGTTTTGCGGGAAGCTTTTTCTCAAACTCTCAGTCCCTCACCCTCCGCCCCGAAAACACCGCCGGCGTAGTCCGGGCCTACATCGAGCACACACTCTGGGACCGCGGCCTAAACAAGCTCTTCTATATCGGACCACAGTTCCGCCGCGAGCGTCCGCAGAAAGGTCGGTACCGGCAGTTTTATCAGATCGGCGCGGAGGTGATTGGGCCAACCTCGGCAGGGAGTGAGCGACCGCTGCACGACGCAGAAGTACTAGAGATGCTGGATACACTGTTGCGCCGCCTCGGAGTCCTCGATTTTACTCTCCACGTCAACTCCATCGGAGACTCTGAGGATCGGACAACGTACAATGAAGCGCTGCGCAGAGCTCTCGAACCCGTTGTCGCGAGCATGTGTACGGACTGCCAGCGACGGGCAGTAACGAATCCGCTGCGCGTATTCGATTGCAAAGTGCCTGAGGACCAGCCGATTATCCAGACGCTGCCGCTCATCAGCAACTACCTGGGCGCGAAAAGCCGGGAACACTTTGAAAACGTCCAAGCACTCTTGAGAAAAGCTCGGGTTCCCTTCGAGGTGAATCATCGGCTCGTTCGTGGACTGGATTACTACACCCGTACCACGTTTGAATTTACCCATGGCGCGCTCGGAGCACAAAATGCCATTTTGGGCGGCGGACGGTATGACGGGCTTGCAGAGTTGCTCGGCAGCCCACAGGCCGCTCCTGGCATTGGATTTGCCATCGGTGAGGACCGGCTGGTGATGGCACTGCAGGGACGAACATCTGAGACCGTGCAGAACGTGGACGCCTATATTGCGCCAGTTGGAGAGGGCATGAATCGGCATGCGCTGCTGTTGGCCAAAGATTTGCGGCGCGAAGGCTTGGTCATCGAGCTCGGAGATCGCAGTTTTCGACTTAAGAAAATGTTCGAGATAGCGGCCAAGTTAGGAGCGCGATACATCCTCATCGTCGGCGAGAACGAAGTAGCGGCCGATGCATTCGCGCTCAAGCATCTGGCTTCCGGCGAACAAATCACCGTTCCTCGCGCCGAGCTGGCGCAACGGATTTCGGGGAAGTAGCTTTTGGCTTTGACGTACTCTGTGTGTCCTCTGTGGTAAACGCTCTTAGCCCTCTACCACAGGGTACACAGAGGGCACCGGGAAACACAGGGGTAAAATTGTTTCTCTCGGGAGGCGATTATGCGCGGCGTTCTTTTACTGTTGGGCACGGTTCTGGTTAGCGTGACTCTGGTTCTTTCTCAAACTCCATCTTCCAAGCCGGTCTCCGCCTTCGACCAGCAACTCATCGATCAGCAGAAGCAGTTCCTGCAGGAGATCCAGACGAAACAAGCAACCGTGGTTGATCGCGCCGTGGCGGACGATTTCCAGGGTATCGCAACCAACGGCGATTTCTACGACAGAAGTGAAGTCGTCGAATCCGCGGAAAAGGGGATGCCGAAGGACACGCGCGCCTACGATTTCCACGTCGTCAAACTGAACGATGACTCAGCCGTCGTCGCCTACAACCTGATCGTCCCCGGAGAACACCCGCGCTATCGCCACATGGCGGACACCTGGGCAAGAAGCGACGGCCAATGGAAACTGAAATTCCGCCAGATCACGCCCAACCTTTGGAGCGCTAACGACCTGGATTAGCGCGCAAAGTGTCTTAATGATTCCGTTGACTTGCGCGTTCCACGTGTCTACCATCGGCTGCCGGGGTAAAGATCACTTTGGCTTTCGCACAACAATTCACTTTCTGGAGGCGCTCTCTATGAAGCATACGTCGAAACGTATACCGAGCCTTTTCATCGCGACTTTCATCGCTAGTCTGGTGCTCACCGCCACGGCTTCCGCGCAAATGCAAATGCCAAAGCCTGGACCTGAGCACAAGAAGCTCGACTACTTCACTGGTAACTGGACTTGCGACGGGGACATGAAGTCTGGGCCCATGGGGCCGGGGGGCAAGATGACCATGACCGATGACTCGAAGTGGATGGATGGTGGCTTCTTTGTCGTCATTCATTCCCAGTTCAAGAGCGCCAGCATGGGTGATGGCAACGGGATCGCCTTCCTCGGTTACGATGCCGACGAAAAAAAGTACACATATAACGAGTTCAACAGTCAGGGCGAAGCCGTTGTGTCCAAGGGGACGGTGGACGGTGACGCCTGGACCTGGATCGGCGACATGAGACCAGCCGGGAAAGGCCGCTTTAGCGAGAAAATTCTGTCGCCGACGTCCTACACGTTCAAGTTTGAGATGTCGTCCGATGGCACCAGCTGGACACCGGTCCTGGACGGGAAGTGCACGAAGAACAAATAAAGTACTTGTCCTCAGTACCCAGCAAAACCGCCTAGTCCGGCTGCTAAACTCTTGTTCTGGCAACTGGGTGCTGGGTACTGACTCTCCGCCATTTATAATCTTCGTTTCGTATAATCTTCGTTTCGGCTCACCACGGTAATTTTCAGCTAAACGAATTTCAGCTGGACAAGGCGAAAACGTGCTCGATTTTTTAGGCGACCTCAGGCGAACTCATATGTGCGGGGCTCTTCGGGTCTCGGATGCAGGCAAGAAAGTTGTGCTCATGGGATGGGTCAACCGGCGGCGCGACCTGGGGCAGATCATCTTTGTCGATCTGCGCGACCGCACCGGCGTGACGCAGGTCGTGTTCAACCACGAACTGAATGCCTCCGTTCATCAGAAGGCGGAAGCGCTACGCAACGAGTTTGTGATTGCCGCGATCGGTATGGTCAAGCGCCGCGATGCCGACACCATCAATCCCAATATCCCAACCGGAGAAGTCGAGCTGGTCGTGGAAGAGCTGCGCATTCTGAATGTGTCGAAGCCGCTGCCGTTCTTGCCTTCGGACACGGTGCTGGCAAACGAAGAAATGCGGCTCAAATATCGCTACATCGATTTACGCCGAGATGCCATGCAGTTCAACATTGAGCTGCGGCACAAGGTGGCGCTTGCGATCCGCGACAACCTCGCTTCACAGGGCTTTTTCGAAATCGAAACGCCATTCATGACGCGATCGACGCCCGAGGGGGCGCGAGATTATCTTGTGCCGAGCCGCGTGCAGCCGGGATCTTTCTACGCGCTGCCGCAATCGCCGCAACTGTTTAAGCAGATCCTGATGATCTCGGGCTTCGACAAATATTTCCAGATCGTGCGCTGCTTCCGCGACGAAGATCTGCGGGCCGACCGCCAGCCCGAATTCACGCAGATCGATCTTGAGATGTCTTATCCGCAGCCGGAGCGGGTTTGGGAAGTGGTCGAGAGCTTTTTGACTGCGGCTTTCAAGGCGGCGGGCCACGAACTCAAGACGCCTTTTCCGCGTATGGACTTCGACGATGCCATCCGGCAATACGGCATCGACAAGCCTGACCTGCGCGTGCCGGCCTTCACCGACGTGGGCGATTGTTTTGCGGCGGCTGATCTGGGACAACTGGCGATCAACAAAGATCTGCCGGTGATTGCCATCCGCGTTCCGCACGTGGGCGAGCTTTCGCGCAAGGAGCGCGACGACATTAAGCCGATGTTTGTGTCGAAGGGCGGGGCACGCGTATTCGAAGACTTCAAGCGCATCGAGAACAAGTTTCCCGAGGCGGCTGCGAGAGTCCGCAACAAAGCCGGCGCGGCGGCGGGCGATCTGCTGGTGCTGGTGGTGGGCTCAGCACAATCAGGCGCATCGGGAGATGCACATCCGGCTAGCAAGCGCAAAGTGACGTCCGCGGAACTGGCGATCTATGCCTCGGCCGGACTGCTGCGGGTGGCGCTGGCGCAGAAATATTCCGACCGCCACAAGCTTTTCCAGAAAGGCGACTTCCGTTTTCTGTGGGTGACGAACTTCCCCATGTTCGAGTGGGATGAAGGCGAGAGGCGATGGAACGCTGCGCATCATCCGTTTACTTCGCCGCACGATGAAGACATGGATAAGCTGGAGACCGATCCAGCCATGGTGCGCGCTCTCGCCTACGACGTGGTGCTGAATGGCACGGAGTTGGGATCGGGATCGATCCGTATTCACCGGCAGGATGTGCAGAGCAGAATCTTCCGCGCGCTCGGCATGACGGAAGAAGAAGCGCGCTCGCGCTTCGGCTTCTTCCTGGAAGCGCTCGAGTTCGGAACGCCCCCGCACGGCGGGATTGCGCTCGGCCTCGATCGCATCGTGATGATTCTGGCGGGAGCGGATAGTTTGCGCGAAGTAATTCCCTTCCCCAAAACCGCCGCCGCCAAGGACTTGATGATGGAGGCGCCAACGCCGGTGGCGGAGGGGCAGTTACGGGAGTTGGGTATCGGGATTGTGGTCAAGAAGTAGGCGCGGGCAGCAGTGAATCCCACTCATCGCAAGAGTACGCGATGAGTGGGGCACCCGACAGTCAATCACGGTTTTGAATCCTGATTTTGCGTTCCATGTCCGTGATGCATGTGACGAGACAACAATGAGTGTGGTCCGCCATAGATGAATTCGCGAGCGATGTTTCCGCCCGCATATCCCAGCAAGGTGTAGTTGCCCATTCGGAAACCATCCTTGGCGTTATAGCGGCTCGGAAACCACCCATAGACGGCGGTCATGGTGCCGGCATACGGAGCGACTAGCGACGGGACCGAAAAGACACGATGGCCATCGTCGCCGCGACGCGTTACGAGAGTCGAAATCATGGCATGGCTCAGCCGTGGAAAGAAGCCTTTGCACTCGCAGCGGTAATACAGAGTGTCTTCGCCGAAGGCTTCCGCAAGCGCATAGCGCGTCGTGGTGCTTACGGCGGCGATGCCGAAATTGGAACCGAACCGCTTGCCATAAGCCTCCGCACCTTGCCGCCACTCTGGTGGAGTGTTATCCCACTGGTTAATGCCAGCGGATAACGCGGCGCCGAGGATGGGATAGGGGCCGATCATGTCGAAGACGTAGCTGTGGAGCTTCGTTTTCTCGGTCGGGCGCACGTAGGCCGGAACGGGATGCGCCGGGGACGTGTTTGCGACCGTGCCGGGGGAATCCGGCGGGGCAGCCGCTGATTGAGCCTTTGCCAGCACTGGCACGGCTGCGAGCTCCGCGATTACCACCAGCAAGAGCATAATTCGGCGCATCTTCATGTTGAAATTCTCCTCGGCCAATCTGAGATCCAGCTTACAGCTCAAAAGGTTACTTCTTCATGTGCTAAACGGGCAAGGTCCGATTTGTTAACCGCCCGCGGCGGAATCGGCATTTTACACCACAAACATGGCTACACCTGCGGCGAACATCGCCGCTGTGGCGATCGCAACGACGGTCCATCCCAGGCGTGAACTTGGTTGGCCCTGCATCAGCTTCTTGTCCGAGGCGACGATAAGGATTGCTACGAGTAAGAAGGGGGCTAACAATCCATTGATGACTGCTGTCCAGTAGAGCGCCTTCACAGGATTGATGCCCGCGAAGTTCAGTCCGACACCTACTCCCGTTGAAAGGAGAATGAGAGTGTAAAACGAGCGCGCCTGCTTCAACTTCTTGTCCAGGCCTTGGCGCCAGCCCAGGGTTTCCGCGAATGCGTATGCTGCCGAGCCGGCCAGCGTCGGGATGGCAAGAAATCCGACGCCGACAATGCCCACCGTAAACAGGGTCGCAGCGAACTCGCCAGCGAGGGGCCGAAGGGCTTCGGCGGCCTGGCGAGTAGTCTCAATGTGCGTGATGCCATGGCGGTTGAGGGTAATCGCAGTCGTCAGGATGATAAAAAACATGACCAAATTTGAAAAAAACGTTCCGACGCCGACATCCATTCGTCGCAGGTGAAGTTCTTCGACCGTTGCTCCTCTGCGTTTAGCTAGCGTACTCTGACCCGCGGCTTTTTCTTCTTCGACTTCTTCACTCGCCTGCCAGAAAAACAAATACGGACTGATGGTGGTGCCGAGAATCGCGACCAGCATCGACCATTCGTCTCTGGTGCGCGGCATCGACGGTACGAGAGTATCGCGCGCCACTCGGCCCCAATCCGCGCCAACTACAAATGCCGTAATGGGGTATGCGAAGAGCACCAACACCAGCCATTTGAGCACGTTCGCTATCTGGTGATAACGGAGCCGAACCGTAGCCCACGAAATCAAGAGTGCGAAGACTACAACAAACCAGTACGACTTGATCCCGGACAGCATTTCAGCTGCATCCGCCATGCCGGCCAGGTCTGCCGCGATGTTAATCGTGTTGGCGGCAAGCAGGGCGATGATGAAGATGCGTAGCAGCCAGCCTGGAAATCGCTGCTTAAAATTCCCGGCCAAGCCCTGCCCTGTCACCATCCCGATTCGGGCGCACATCATTTGTACCGCGGCCATCAGCGGCCACGTCAGGAGTGCGGTCCAGAGAAGTTTGGTTCCAAGCTGCGCGCCCGCAACAGAATATGTGGCTATGCCAGACGGATCATCGTCGGCGGCGCCGGTGATAACGCCCGGGCCCAGCGACTTCACCAGCAATCGTATCCATCGGGCTGGGGCCAAGGTCGGCAAGCAAACAGGCGGAGCGTAATTCCCTACAGATCATAGCGCGAATCGATTCATATCCTGCGCAGCGCGCCGCACAAATCGCCTGCAAAAGTGGTTTCGGGAGGGGCACGCGTTTCAGAGGCTGCTGAAAAGATGAACCGGACTTGTTGAGCAGTCTGAGACGGGGCAAGCCGCGTCTACACGAGTTCTATGGGAGTCAGGCCCCGGTCTAAGATGTATCCGTTGTCAATTAGGAGTATTACTCGCG
>Ga0210407_10001879_pt1 | contig 18831 bp, 16 predicted proteins | sample IncBWC27MmetaG_FD_150860 | JGI IMG/M metagenome (GOLD analysis project Ga0210407, IMG submission 150860) | Forest soil microbial communities from Barre Woods Harvard Forest LTER site, Petersham, Massachusetts, United States - Inc-BW-C-27-M | ecosystem: Environmental > Terrestrial > Soil >... | reverse complement strand
GGGGCGATGGCCTGGCCTGCCGGGAAATCGGCAAAGCGCCGCTTTGCTCTGATCTCGTCGCCCTGGAAAATCCCGGAATAGCGCTCGATCGCCTCCATGAGCGCGCTGGCTTCGCCCTGTTCGGAAGTGCTGCCCTTGCCGAAACTGCCGCTGCTCAACCCCATCCTGAGCTCATTGACCGACTCGGACGGTCCTGAAAAATTGTGCGCGGCATGGTAGTTGGTGTTCAAGGGCAAATCGGCTTGAATGCGCTCGAGACGCGAGACAACGCCGGTGAGCGGGCTCACGTGCCTGCGAAAACGCGCAACCGTGGCCGACGGCGAAACGCTGCGGTACCCGCCGCTCGTCATGACCAGCTTGTTGCCCGCGCCAAGCTCGATCGGCGCTGGCTCGCGGCGGGGATCACGCAGCTTCTCGCGGCCGCAGCTCGGACATTGCGGACGGAGCGCCACATTGTGCTTCACGATGGTCGAGCCCAGCAGGTCGAGGCTGATGATGTGATCGCTCAATTGAGTGCGAAAACCGGTGGCGATCGCTTTGGCGATCTCGACGGCCGCAAGCTGGATGGCGCTCTGTCCGAACGTGTTCCGAGCCAATGGCGAAACGGCGACGCAGCGGGCCTGTCTGCGGTCCAGGAGCGCCTTGACCTCCCGGTTCCTTTTCATCCGCTCGGCAAGACACATCCAACAGGCGCTTTCGCCTGGGCGGAAGACCGGCCCCACCAGGGGGAAAATGCCGGAAGGTTGGACGAGCACCCAGGGAGTGCGGTCCGACAAATGCCGCCCATTCAATTCTGCCAATTGCGCTTCGAGATAATCGTTCACCAACGTGACCGTCAGGCCGGGGGAGCGCTTGACGATGCGAACGCCGAGCTCGCTCAGGGCGGCCCCGAGTTCCGTTGCTCCCTCCACATTGATCGATTGAATGCGCACACGACATTTCTGGAGATTTCTCTCCGCAGTCTCCGGCGATAGCCCAAGGCTCGCCCAATAGGCGGCCGCGGCGCCATTCGAACTGCGCGACGTCGGGATGACATAGTGGCGGTTGAGCAGCCGCGTTAAGGCCTCGTGGATCTTGTCGGACGGAAAATCCGGCTCCAGCTCGCGAACGAGCTCCCGAAAACTTTTTCCGCCCTTAGCTATCGCGGAGGCGAGCGCACAATAGAGCTCGCCGTGAAGCAAAAACTTCCGGTCCTCCGAATAAAGGCACACGACATCGGGCGGCAGCACATAGACGGTGAAATTCGGCGCGAACTGCGGAATGCCCTTGCCATTTTGCTGGGTAAAGCTGTTCCCCTGATCGCCTGTCATGAGGTCAGCACACGCACCTTCGCCACGGTTCCGGACGCGCGCGCCAGACGCATTCTTCGATTGCCAGCCCTCCATTACCAGGGTCGCACACCAGCTTTTCTGAATCTAGAAATTCGCTCGATAAATTGGCCGCCCAACCGGTGGCCGCGCACACGCCTGACGCGCGCGCCACCTTCGCGGCTCTGCAAACAAGACGTCGTTGCCAGACCGAACGTGGTCAAATCCGGCTCTCACGACCTGCGCGTGTCTGACGGAATCGGAAGGTAGCCCGGTTAGCAGAACGCGCACCCTCCCCATGACAAGCAGCAGCCGCCCCAACCACAGCCCCAACCGCAGCCGCCGCAGCCTCCAAAGCCACAGCCCCTCCCGCAGCCTCTAAAGCCGGCGCAGCCTCTAAAGCCGGCGCAGCCGCCGTGTCCGCCGCATCCGCCGCAGCCTCTAAAGCCGGCGCACCCGCCGCGTCCGCCGCAGCCGCCGTGTCCGCCACATCCGCCGCAGCCGCCCCCGCAGCCTCCTCGAGCGAGTTGTACCCTTGGCAGCGGCGTTTCCAGGCTTTCTCCGTCAACGAAATGGAAAGTCGCAAGGCTGACGTCCGAGATTTCCTCCTCACCCAGGTTGAGGACCTGAAACGGCGCCATACTTTGCGGCGGTATATCCGCCACCGATCCGCTGGTCGATGACGCCAAAAAGGCGCCGGCGATTCCGGCCACGGATACAACTTTGGTTGGACGCCTTATCTTTAAGTTGCGTTTCGGTTGCGGCATAGCAGAGTTCCTCCTCGCTACTTTTCTTCGAGCAGATGCGTAACGACTCTTGCGTTTTCAAGAAGTGGAGCAGCTCGCGAACTCTAACAAGTTAGTCATAATGTCCCGTTTTCGTTACTTCTGGCCCTGGTGCAGCAGCGCGACCCGATCCAGACGGCGAAGCTCGCCGCCTCGGTCGATCAGGTGTCGAACGGTCGCTTTCTGTTTGGTGTCGGCGCGGCTGGAACCGGGATGAAATGGAGGACCACGGGCACCGTGTTCGAAAGCCGCTTCAAGGCGATGCGCGAGCGGACCGAGGCGATGAGGGAGATCTGGACCAAGTCCAAGGCCGCGTATCACGGCGACATGGTCGATTTTCCTGAGTTGATGACCTGGCCCAAGCCGGTGCAGAAGCGCTATCCGCCGATCCTGGTCGGCGGCGGCTTTCCGCAGGCCGCGCGGCGTGCAATCCGTTATGGCGATGGTTGGTGCCCGTTCGGCCGGACCGGATCGAGCCTGCTCGATGTGCTGGGGCAATACCGACAGATGGCCCGCGATGCCGGGCGTGACCCGGAAACGCTGCCGGTCACCTCTTCAATCCGGCCGAGGATGAGGGCGAACTCGCCCGCTATCGCGACATAGGCGTCGCCCGCGTGATCCCGATGCTGCTCTCGGAAGAGCGCAACAAGATCCTGCCGATCCTCGATCGCTGGGCCGAGCTGATCGGCCGCACGAACCACTGATTCGCTGTTAGGGGGTCGTCACGCGGAGACAAGGTTGGATCGCCACGCTTGCGATGCTCGCGGCAATACCTGCAGCGACGCAGACCTCATTTCCCGGCCTGCGCGGCACCTGGAAGGGCGACAGCGAGTCGATCGTCAGCGACAACGGAAACCCGCATCATCCGTGACCATCGCAGAGCGAGCCGCGACTGACCAGCGTCCCATTCACATAGACGATCGACAAGCAGGACGGGCGCCGCTTTTCCGGCACCTTTTCGTCGCCGCGAGACGCCGGATCGGTCATCGGCGTCATCACGCGCGCCGGCAACCTGTTGTTCGTCGACACCGACGGCTACGCTTCCGGGACACTGCTCGGACCGGACCGGCTGGAGGCCCGCTTTCTCCAGATCGCCACATATGGGCGAGGAGCGTCCTGCACCGAACTGACGAGACAGCGGTAACGCGAGGCGCGCCGGCCCTGCTTCTGCGGCGGAATCAGGCTTGCGCGGCGCGGTTGCGGCGCAATCGCTCCTTGCTCTCGCCCGACCAGACCTCGTCGAGCTTGTAGCTCGACGGAAACGCCGGCACCCCTTCCGGCAAGCTAAGCCATGGGAGTTTGCTGCGCGTGTAGATGTGAACATCCGGCTTGACCGCCTCCGGCGTGTCGAGTGTGCCGGCGCGCACGAACAAGCAGTCGCCGGGTACAATGTGATAGCGGCTCCACAGGGTGGTGCCGCAAGCCTCGCAAAAGAACACGTCGTGGGGCTTGCCGGTGCCCGCCGTCAGCCGGAACGACTTCGGCATGACGGGGCTGGGCTCGACGAATTGCGACTCGATCCAGATGTTGATCACGAACGGGCCGCCGGTCAGCCGCTGGCAGTCACGGCAGTGGCAGGCGTGGACGATCAGTGGGCTGTTGGTCAGCTTGTAGCGGATCGTTCGGCACTCGCACCCGCCCCCAAGATCCACTGGAAGATTCATGCTTCCTCCTTGGTGGGCGCCAGCGGCATTACGGTGCGCGCTTTCGCCCGCTCGACCACCCGCCATAAGTACCAGCTCGCTACGGTCCGATACGGCTTCCAGCGGCTGCCATAGGCGGCGAGCTCCTTCGGCGACGACAGCTCGCGCTCAAAGGCGATGGCGAAGCCTTGGCGCACACCATAGTCATCGACGGGCAATACATCCGGACGGCCGAGCCGGAACATCAACAGCATCTCGGCGGTCCACCGGCCGATGCCGCGCACCTCCGAGAGCCGCTCGACGATCGTCTCGTCGGGCATGCCCTTGATCTCGGCGAGAGTCGGCAGGCGGCCGTCAGCCACCCGTTGCGCCAGGTCGCGCAACGAGAGCAGCTTTGTGCGCGAGAGACCGGCGCCGCGAAGTTGTTCGTCGGGAATGCCGAGCATCCGCTCCGGGGTCGGAGCCCCGTCGGGGAACAGCGCGCAGACCCGCGCGAAGATCGCGGCCGCCGCCTTGCCGTTGAGCTGCTGATAGGCGATCGCCTCCGCCAATGCCGCAAACACGCTCGGCGCGGGTCGGAGCCGCATGCGAAACGGGCCGATCTCGTCGATGATGCGCCCCAGCACCGGGTCCGCCGCGCGCAGATGCTCGACCGCAAGGCCCGGGTCGAAGCCGAGCGCCTGGTCATCATTGATGGGCGGGGTCGCCATTTATCCACGCGCTCTCGATCGCCAGCATGCGGCGCTTCGTGGCGACGCCCCCCTGGGCGGAAAAGCCGCCGATCTTGCCGCCGGCGGCGAGCACGCGATGGCACGGCACCACGATCGGGAACGGATTTCGGCCGAGCGCCTGCCCGACCGCGCGCGCCGCACCGGGTGCGCCGACCCGCCTCGCGATGTCGCCGTAGGAGAGCGTCCCGCCGGGCGGAATGGTGCGGGCGGTGTCATAGACGCGGCGATGAAATTCGGGCACGCCATCCATATCGAGGGCGACGGTCGAGAGGTCGCTCGCCTCGCCGCGCAGCAGCGCGACGATGCGCTCGACTGCCTGCTGCACCACCGGCGGCGGTGCCGTTTCCCCGGCGGCAGGAAACCGATGGAACATGCGTGCCCGCGTCTCCGCTTCGCCGGCTTCCGGCAGCTGCACGCCGGCGACGCCGCACTCACCCCAGGCAATGCCGCACCGGCCGATCGCCGTGTCGAAAAGCGCAAAGCTACTTGCCGTCATGACCCGATCCTACCATCCGCTCAGGTTTCGCCACTTGGAGAATCTTGCTCTCGATCGGCAGTCGTCAACCACTCGTCGCGGCGCGAAAGACGCGCTCGAACTCGACGAGTTCGGAGGGGGCGGCATCGGAGGCGGCCCAGAAGCCCAGATCGCCTTCATTCCAGCGGCGCAGGCTATAGCCGTGGCGGCTCAGCGTGGAGGTGAGATCGCCGCGTGACGCGGGCAACACAAAGACATTGATGACATGCTCGCGGCGCCGGTACACGAGTGCGGGAACCGGCTTCCCGGCAATGACATCGAGCCGGCCGCCAACCAGCGGAAAACCCTCGTTGGCGAGGTCGACGGCAGGCGGCGCCAGGTCGCTCTTTCCGGCGAACCACGGCTTGACCGTGTGCTGGTCGGAGGAGGCGACATCAGTCAAATGGCTGGCGAGCAACGAGCGCAGATGGCTGTCGATCAGCTCGCCGGCGACGGCGTCTTCCTGCCGCTCTCCGGTGACTAGCAAGGTGCCGCCCGAGCCGACGGCGACGGCTACGAGGATCGAGGCGGCATAGGCGAGCCAGCCGGGTGCGGCCCGCGCCGTCGATGCGCTCGCCGTCGCCTCGGCGCGCAGTGCGAAGCGGATGCGCGAGCGCAACGCTTCCGGTGCGCGATAGATGGGCGCACTCAGCCTGATCCCCTCGCGCAGTTGCTCGAGTGCGGCGGCCTCCGGTCCGCATTCCGGACAATCGGCGAGATGGGCGAGCAGCGGCGCGCGATCGGCCTCGGCGAGCTCCCCGTCGATATAGGCGTCGAGCCGCGGGCGGACCTCGTCACACTGCATCACCAACCTCCTTTCCCTCCCAAGCCCGGCGCAATGACGAGCGGGCACGATGGAGCCGCGACATCACCGTGCCGATCGGTACCCCGGTGACCTCGGCGATCTCGCGATAGCCGAGTTCTTGCAGCTCGCGCAGCACGATTACCTCGCGCAGCGGCGCCGGCAGCGCCTCGATCAGGGCATCGAGACGCCGCAGGTCGGACCGGTTCTGCAGCAGCGCCTCGGTACTGCCCGCCGTCTGCGGCGCTGTCGTGCCTCTCTCCTCTTCCCCAGCGTCGGCTTCGAGCGGGACGACTTCCGCCGGGCGATTGCGCTCCAGCCAGCTGTAGGAGGTGCGTCGCACGATGCGCAGCAGCCAACTTTTCGCGTCGCCCTCGCGATAGGTATCGAAATAGCGATACGCCCGCAGCACCGCCTCCTGCACGACATCGGCGGCGTCGGCATCGTTGCGCGTCAGCCAGCGTGCCAGCGCATAGCCGGCGTCGAGATGCGGCAGCACCACGCTCTCGAACCGACTGCGACGCCGCCGTTCGGCGATCCACGCCATCCGCTCTACCCCGCAATCTGCAGGACCGCAATATCGGCCATCTTATTCCCCGTGCCGCCGTTGCAATCGACTTTAACGAAGCCCACACTTCGGCGGGAAGGAAAGGACGAAGCCGATGGAGATGACCGGCGAATTTCGCATCTCGGCGCCGCGCCAGCGCGTTTGGGAGGCGCTCAACGATCCGGAAATTCTCAAGCAGTCGATCCCCGGCTGCCAGACGCTTGAAAAGGTGTCCGACACCGAGTTTAACGGCAAGGTCGTCGCCTCGGTCGGACCGGTGAAAGCCACGTTTGGTGGCAAGGTGACGTTGTCGGACCTCGACCCGCCGCAGGGCTACAGGATCAGCGGTGAGGGCAGCGGTGGGGTTGCCGGCTTCGCCAAGGGCGGTGCCAAGGTCAATCTCGCCGAAGACGGCGGGGCGACGGTGCTGCATTATGAGGTCCAGGCGCAGGTCGGCGGCAAGCTCGCGCAAGTCGGCTCGCGGCTGATCGACGGGGTGGCGCGCAAGATGGCGAACGATTTCTTCGCGCGCTTCGCCGCCGCGGTGGCTCCGGCGGAGCCGCAGGTGGCACCGGCCGAGCCCATGGAGGGCGAGGCCCCGGCGCCGGTTTCCGCCGCCGAGAGCGAGCGGATCGCGCCTGAAACCGCGCCGCCCGCAACGGTGCCAAGCCCATCCACCCGCAGGCTTCCGCCGGCGGTATGGGTCACCGGCCTGGCGGTAATCGTCATCTTGATACTGTATTTTTTCACCGGGCATTAGCACGCGCTGAATGCGGTAACGCCTTGACCCGCGGCATAGCCGGCATGAAACTCCAGCCGGCTTCGACCGCTCCGTGGCGGCCGGGATGCTCGATCCAGGGAGGTGTGGGATGCAAAAGACGGTGAGCCTCACCGTGAACGGCAAGCCGGTCTCGGCAACGGTCGAGGGCCGCACGCTGTTGGTGCAGCTGTTGCGCGAACAGCTGGGCCTCACCGGCACCCATGTCGGCTGCGACACGAGCCAATGCGGCGCCTGCGTCGTTCATGTCGACGGCGAGGCGGTCAAGGCGTGCACCCTGCTCGCGGTTCAGGCCGACGGCCACTCGATTCTGACCATCGAGGGCGTGGCCACGGGCGACACGTTGCACCCGATGCAGGAGGCGTTCCGCAACAACCATGCGCTGCAATGCGGTTTCTGCACCCCCGGTATGGTCATGAGCGCGCTCGACCTGGTGAAGAACAACCCCAAGCCGACCGAGCGCGAGATCCGCGAATATCTGGAAGGCAATCTCTGCCGCTGCACCGGCTACCACAACATCGTGCTGGCAATCGCCGAGGGGGCGGCGGTGATGCGCGGCGAGGCGCCGCCACCCAACCTCCATGGGGTGGCCGCGGAGTAGGGCCGTGGCCACGATCGGAACGCCGGTCCGGCGGCGTGAGGATTACCGCTTTCTGATCGGGCGGGGTACCTACACCGACGACATCAACCGTCCGGGCCAACTCTACGCCTACATGCTGCGCAGCTCGCACGCCAATGCCCGCATCACCGCGATCGACACTTCTGCCGCGACCGCAGCCCCGGGGGTCGCCGCCGTTTACACCGGCAAGGACATGGCGGCCGACGGCGTCGGCGGTCTGCCGTGCGGGTGGCAGATCCATTCGAAGGACGGCTCGCCGATGGCTGAGCCGCCGCATCCGGTGCTCGCCATCGACAGGGTGCGACATGTCGGCGATCCGGTCGCGGTCGTTATCGCTGATACCCTGGCGCAGGCGCGCGACGCGGCCGAACTGGTGAGCGCCGAGTATGCCGAGGAGCCGGCGGTTGCCGACCCGGTCGCGGCATTGAAGCCGGGGGCGCCGCAAGTGCGCGACGAGGCCCCCGGAAATGTCTGCTACGACTGGCACCTCGGCGACCTCGCCGCCGTCGATGCTGCGATCGGCAAGGCAGCCCGGGTGGTCAGGCTCGACCTCACCAACAACCGCCTCGTCCCCAATGCGATGGAACCGCGCGCCGCAATCGGCGAGTTCAACCGTGCGACCGGCGAGTACACGCTCTACACGACGAGCCAGAACCCGCACGTGATCCGCCTATTGATGGGCGCTTTTGTGCTGCACATCCCCGAATCCAGGCTGCGCGTCGTCGCGCCCGATGTCGGCGGCGGGTTCGGGTCGAAGATCTACCACTATGCCGAAGAGGCGACCGTGACCTGGGCCGCCGGCAAGTTGGGGCGGCCGGTGAAGTGGACGGCCGAGCGTTCGGAAAGCTTCATGTCCGATGCGCACGGCCGCGATCACGTCACCCATGTTGAGCTCGCCCTCGACGGCGAAGCAAAGTTTCTGGCACTCAAGGTCTCGACGATCGCCAATATGGGGGCTTATCTCTCGACCTTTGCCCCGTGCATCCCGACCTATCTCTACGGGACCCTGCTCGCCGGCACCTACACGACCCCTGCGATCTATGTCGAGACCAAGGCGGTCTTCACCCATACCGTGCCGGTCGATGCCTATCGCGGCGCCGGCCGCCCCGAGGCGACGTTTCTGCTCGAGCGGATCGTCGATCTTGCGGCCGACCAGATCGGCATGGATCCGGCCGAGCTGCGCCGCCGCAACTTCATCCCGGCGACTGCCTTCCCCTACCAGACGCCGGTGGCATTGCAATACGACAGCGGCGATTACGGGACGACATTAGAGCTAGCGCTCAAGGCGGCCGATTACAATGGCTTCGAGGGCCGCCGCCGGGAAGCGATGACTCGCGGCAAATTACGCGGGATCGGCATCGCCACTTATATCGAGGCGTGCGGCATCGCCCCTTCGGCGGTCGTCGGCTCGCTCGGCGCCCGCGCCGGCCTCTTCGAGAGTGCGGCGGTGCGCGTTCACCCGACCGGCAGCGTCTCGGTGTTGACCGGATCGCACAGCCACGGCCAGGGGCACGAGACAACGTTTTCGCAGCTCGTCGCCGACACGCTGGGCATCCCGATCGACAGCATCGAGATCGTCCACGGCGACACCGCCAAGATCCCCTACGGTATGGGGACCTACGGGTCGCGCTCGCTCGCCGTCGGCGGCTCGGCGATCGTCAAGGCGATGGACAAGGTCATCGCCAAGGGGCGAAAGATCGCCGCCCACCTCCTCGAAGCTGCCGAGGCCGATGTCGAGTTTACAGACGGCAAGTTCAGCGTCGCCGGCACCGACCGGTCGAAGAGTTTCGGCGAGGTGGCGCTGACTGCCTATGTGCCGCACAACTTCCCGCACGACGAGCTCGAGCCCGGCCTCGACGAGACCGCGTTCTACGACCCGAAGAACTTCACGTATCCATCGGGCGCGCACATCGCCGAGGTCGAGATCGACCTCGAGACGGGCCAGGTCGCCGTCGTCAACTTCACCGCAAGCGACGATTTCGGGCGGATCATCAACCCGTTGATCGTCGGGGGCCAAGTCCATGGCGGGCTCGCCCAGGGGATCGGCCAGGCGCTGCTCGAGGGTTGCGTCTACGACAAGGCGAGCGGTCAGCTCGTGACCGGCTCCTACATGGACTATGCGATGCCGCGCGCCGACGACCTGCCGATCTTCACGCTGTCGACCAACGTCACCCTGTGCACACACAACCCGCTCGGGGTCAAAGGCTGCGGTGAGGCCGGGGCGATCGGTGCGCCGGCGGCGATCACCAACGCCCTCGTCGACGCGTTGAAGCCGCTCGGGGTCCACCATCTCGACATGCCGGCGACCCCCGAGAAGCTCTGGCGCCTGATCCAGCAACACCGCACTCCGCTCGCCGCCGAATAGGGAGAGCCCGATGTACGAATTCAATTACCACCAGCCGACGAGCCTCGACGAGGTCGCCAACCTGCTCGGCGCCAACGAGGAAGCCAAGCTCGTCGCCGGCGGGATGACCCTGGTTCCGACCCTGAAATTTCGCCTCGCGAAACCGTCGGACCTTATCGATCTTGCTTCGATCTCGGCGTTGCGCGGGATCACCGATGCCGGCGACGCGCTGGTCATCGGGGCGATGACGCGGCATGCCGAGGTCGAGCGCTCGCCGCTCGTCAAGCAAGCAATCCCCGCACTCGCCGCACTCGCCCACATGATCGGCGACCCCGCGGTGCGCAACCGCGGCACGATCGGGGGGTCGATCAGCAACAACGACCCGGCGGCGGACTATCCGGCGGCGGTCGTCGGGCTCGGCGGCGCCGTGCAGACGACGCGGCGCCAGATCGCGGCCGACGATTTCTTCACCGGCATCTTCGAGACCGCCCTCGACCGCACCGAGATCGTCACCGCGGTCCGGCTGCCCAAGCCGCAGGCCGCCTGCTACATGAAATTCAAGAACCCGGCCTCGCGCTACGCGATCGTCGGCGTCTTTGTCGCCCGCACAAATGCGGGCGTGCGGGTCGCGGTGACCGGCGCCGGGCCCTGCGTCTTCCGTGTGCCGGCGATGGAGGCCGCGTTGACGCGTTCCTTCACCGCGGACGCGATCAAGGACATCACGATCCCGCAGGACGGGCTCAACACCGACATCCACGCCAGTGCGGAATACCGCGCCCATCTCGTCGGCGTGATGGCCCGCCGCGCCGTCGCCGGCTGCGCGTGAGGCCCTCCGAGTCTCCCTGAGAACAGGGAGAAAACCGAATCCGCGGCGTGAGAGGGTCCGGTTCAAAACCAATAATCCATGTGCTATCAATATCTTAAATATCCTGGAGCGGCGAATTCTCTGCCGAGAGCAGGGAGCAAAAAACGGCTTCTGAGGGAGCGAGCAGGGAGGGCAAAATACGCCACCTCGCCGTTCGTTGCGTGCGTTGGCGCAGCGCCGAACAGACCCTACCGCCGCTCCTCCTCCCAGCAATATCGAGTGTTGTACAGCACGACTTTGGCCAAAGGATGGCGAATGGATAAAAAGCGAGCGAATCTCGACGAGGGGATGCGGGTAAATTAGCTGCCGATCAGCCGCACCCGGTGGTTACTGCAGGTCCGCCAGAAGGATCTCCACGTTCGCCGAGACCGGTTCCGCGGGGGCGGGGAGGCTTTGCGGGATCGTGATGGCCTTGATCGCGTCCGGCGTGAAGGAACGCACCAATGCCGCTCCATCTCCGGGACGTGGAAGACGCAAGACGGGCTCAACTCCGACATCCACGCCAGCGCCGAATACCGCGCCTATCTCGTCGGCGTAATGGCCCGCTGCGCCGTCGGCCCTGCACGTAACGCGGCGCCGGGCTCGGCCACAGCTGCGGGCGCGCCAACAGTCGGAAGCGTGTTAAGATGTGATTTCGAATTGTCGAGGACCCATAGCGATGGCCCACGAGCGGATCGAGATCAATCCTGGAATCATGGGGGGCAAGCCGGTAATCCGCGGGACGCGCATCCCGGTGGAGCTGATCTTACGTAAACTCGGGGCTGGTATGGCTTCGGAGGAAATCCTCGCCGATCATCCGCGGCTTACGATCGACGACATTAGGGCAGCTCAAGCCTTCGCGGCCGACTACCTTGCCGACGAGGAGCTCGTATATCGCTGAGCGGGACGAGAGTGCGCTGGCTCGCTGATGAATGCGTCGATGCGGGCCTCGTCAGCCGGCTTCGCGGCGCCGGGCACGACGTAGCCTACATAGCTGAGATCGCGTCAGGCGCGCCCGATGCAGAAGTGCTACGGCGTGCATTTGACGATGGCAGACTGCTGCTGACCGAAGATAAGGATTTCGGCGACCTTGTCTTCCGCTCGAAGATGAGGGTGCCCGGCTTGTGCTTCTGCGCCTGAGTCCGGAAAAACATCTCCTCAAGTGGAACCGTCTGGACGCCGCGATCTGCCAGTTCGGCGCGCGGCTGTTTGGACGCTATGTCGTCATTGAGGAGGCCCGGTTCCGCTCGCGGCCGTTGCTCAGTCAATAGGCGGATAGCGACAGCGCTCCTGATTTGTAAGCACGACGACGTGGGACGCCGGGTCGGGGTTTTCGTCGCCCGCACCGGCGCCGGCACCCGCGTCTTCCGTGTCCCCGAGATGGAGGCGGCATTGGCGCGTTCCTTCGCCCCCGAGGCGATCAAGGACATCACGATCCCGCAGGACGGGCTCAACTCCGATATCCATGCCAGTGCGGAATACCGCGCCCATCTCGTCGGCGTCATGGCCCGCCGCGCCGTCGCCGGCTGCGGGCAACGCCGGCGACCGCATAGATGAAAAGACCGCCCGCAACTTGCGTTGCGGGCGGTTTTCTTAGGTCAGGCGAGGCAGCTAAGCGTGATTGGCGTGATAGTAGGTGTTGCGCAGCACCCGGCCGGGCAATGCGCCGGTGTGCTTGCCGTTCTCCATCAGCACTTGGCCGTTGACGATCGTCGCCATGATGCCGGCCGCCGGCTCCTTCACGCGCCAGCCGCCCGCCGGGAAGTCGTGCACGACGCTTTCCGGCAGCGGACGAACGGTGTCGGGGTCGAAGATCACGATATCGGCCGCCATGCCCGGGCGCAGCAGCCCGCGGTCGTAGAGACCCAGGGCGGAGGCCGAGTCGAAGGTCAGTCGCCGAACCGCATGCTCCAACGTCATGACCTGTTTCTCGCGCACCCACTCACTCAGGAGCCGCGTGCTGTAGCCGTAGCCGCCATGGAACTGGACATGCGCGCCGCCATCGGACAGCCCGACGATGGCGTTCGGGTAGGTTAGGATCTTGGCCATCGCTTCGTCGTCGACATTGTTCTCGGCCATCATAAAGCCGGTGTCCAAATTCTCTTCGACGACGAGATCGAGGAAGGCGTCGATGACGCGTTTGTTCTGCTCCTTGGCGATCTGCCCGATGCTCTTGCCCTTCAAGCCCTGGTTCTTCTCCAGCGCCGGGGTTTCGACCCACATGTAGTTGTACCACTGGCGCGAGTAGCCGGCGGCCGGGACCTCGACCGTGTGCTCGACGACTTCGTCGTGCAATTTCTGCCGGATCGCCGGATCGGCATAAGCGCGCAGCTTTTCATCATCCGAGGAGAGCAGGATCGGGTGCCAGGTCGGCGAGCCGCGGAAGGTCTGGCAGTTGCGCATCGTGAAGCTCTGGGTCGTGCGGTTCGGGCTGCACAGCGGATAGGCCCGGATGCCGGCCTTCGAGGTTTCATCGACCCGCGCCATGTGCTTTTTCCACAGATCGGGCTCGCGCACGGTCTGGCCGAGATTGTTGTAGATGACGGTGCGGCCGGTCGCCTCCGACAGCCGCGCCATCAAGCCGCCATTGAGCTCTGCGACCCGGCCGCCGCCGCTCTGGATGATGCCGGTGCCCATTTCGCGCAGCACGTCGCCGAGCGCGAAGATTTCCTTCTCGTCGGCCCACAATGCCGGGATGTGGACACCCTGCGGGTCGTAGTGGCCCTTGTTGCGCGACACCGAGAGCCCGAGCGCTCCGCCCTTGATGCCGTCGCGCACGACATCCTGCATCTTCGAGATTTCGTCGTCGGTCGCGGTGCGCTTCTGGCTCTCGTCGCCCATCACGTAGTAACGCACCGTCGAGTGGCCGATCAGGTTGCCGACATTGACCCCGAGGTGCTGGTCGAGCCGTTCCATGTATTGCGGGATAGTCTCCCAGTCGACCTCGACCGTGTTGAGCACCTCCATCGGGATCGCTTCGACATAAGAGAGGAACTCGGCGACCCGCTTCGCGGTGCCCGGGCGGACCGGCGCCAACGCCAGCGAGCAGTTGCCGAACATGACCGTGGTGCAGCCGTGGTCGGGCGAGAACGAGCACAGCGGGTCCCAGGTGACCTGAGCGTCATAATGGCAGTGGTTGTCGACAAAGCCGGGTGCCACCACCTGCCCGGCGGCGTCGATCGTGCGTGTGGCTGGGCCGCTGAGTTTCCCGATCTCGGCGATCTTGCCGTTCTTGATACCGACATCGCCGCGGAAGGCCGGCGCTCCCGAGCCGTCGACGATGCGACCATTCTTGATCAGCAGGTCATATGCCATCCTTTTCCCTTTCTTCGTTCAGGTCACGACACTCGCTTCCTCTATGAAGAGTGTAGCATGGCGCGCCGCTTGCTAGCCTCAAATTGTGGCGGCCCGGCCATTTTCGTTCCAAGCGCTTCCGCCTTCGACGGCATGGACTTCGGCGTGCCAGGTTGGCAACATCGCCAAACCCGCCTTCACGGAGGATGACGGCGGCTCATGCTGTCTCCCCGGCCGCCGAGTGCAGGCCCGATAGGTAAAGCTCGCGGTGCTCGGCGTTCCGCAGGTACGCGACGTCCGGTATCGCGACAGCGGTAATGGCCCGCAGCTGCTCGAAGATCTCTCGCGCTTCGTCGAGCCGTCCCATATGGGCGTAGCAGGCTGCGAGATACCGATGCGGGTTGGGGAGGCTCGGATCCTCCTGGATCGCGAGCAGGAGCTTCGGGACTGCCTCATCGAAACGCCGAGCGTAAAAATGCGCGGCGCCTATTGTGAGGAGACCCCAGCCGACGCGGGCGCGCGGGCTCAGCCGCAGCGACGCTTCGGCATGCTCGATCGCGATCTCGGGCTGGCCCGCATACAATCTGAGGACGCCGCTGATGTGCCAGCCGCGTGCGAAGCTCGGGTTGAGCGCTAGTGCGCGGTCGACCAACGCCATCATGGCGCCGATGTCCTCGCCGAGATAGGCCAGCGTGTAGGCGGCATTCGCCAGAATATTCGGATCATCGCCGGCCACTTCGACCGCGCGCCTTGCGAAATCGGTGCCCTTCAGACGGTGCGCCGCTGGATCCTGGCTCCGACCGTCAATAACAAGCCGATTACAGCAGAACGCGGCCCAGGCGAGCGCGGGCCCGTAACGCGGATCGCGGTCGATCGCCAGTTCGAGCAGCCGGAGCGCTTCGGTGTACCGTGCTGCCGACGACAAGGAGATCGCATAGGCGCGCAGATAGAGGTCGTAGGCGGTGAGATCATCCGTGGGGCGGTCGGCCGAACGGGCAGTTTCGGCGGCCTGTAATGCCGGCTCGATAACCCCGGCTACGCTGGAGGCCACCTTGTCCTGGAGCTCGAAGACATTTTCGAGCGGGCCGTCGAAGTGGTCGGCCCACAGATGCGCGCCGTTGACGGCATCGATCAGCTGCGCCGTGATGCGTACGCGACCGCCGGCTTTTCGGACCGAGCCCTCGAGCACGTAGCGGACGCCCAATTCGCGTCCGACCCGCGTCACGTCGGGAGATTCACCCTTGTAGGAGAAACTCGAATTGCGGGCGATGACGAAGAGCCAGCGGATGCGCGAGAGCGTAGTGATGATCTCCTCGACCATGCCGTCGGCAAAATATTCCTGGTCCGGGTCGCCGCTCATATTTTGGAATGGCAAGACCACGATTGACGGCTTGTCGACGGGCCGATAGATGGCGGCAGCCGCCGCAGTGCCTGGGTCCGGCGCGAAGTGAGGATCCATCGCACGGGCCCGCCCGAAGAAAGGCCGTTCGGATACCGTTGCGGAAAGGTTTGCGAGAGGGTGGGGCGGCGGCGCGGCAACGGCTCCGCCTGCAACCTCCGGCCCCGAGGGGGCCTCGGCGAGATCCTCGGAGCGCGTGTGAAACTCGCCGATCAGCGCCTTCGCCGCCCGGAGATCCGCCGTCTCAAACCCCTCGGTGAACCGATCATAGATCGGCGCGAGGAGCCGATGGGCTTCTTGCGTTCGGCCCTGGTCGTGCCACAGCCGTGAGAGGCTCGTGGCGGTACGCAGTTCCCAGGAGAGCGCACCTTGACGCCGCGCCCAGTCGAGGGCTTTGAGGAAGTGACCCTCGGCCGCTTCGGCGGAATTCGGTCCGCCCTCGTGCAGAACAAGGCCGCCTTTGATGCGCAGCAACTCGGCCATGCACCAGCGTGCTTCGGTGCGCTCGGATCGCGCCAGGGCCTCCTCGATCGCAACGAGGCCCTGTTCCACTTGCCCGGCCGGGCCCAAGGCTTCCGCGAACGTACCGAGAGGCCCCAAGTAACGGTGGAAATAACCGGTCTCACGAAGCTCATCAAGAGCAGCACGGAGAAGCGGCAACCCAGTGACTACCTCATCTCGCTGGATCAGCAGCACTGCCTCGCAGATGTGGCCCAAGGCGAGCCAGGTGTTGAATGCATGCTTTCCCGAATGGTCGATCAGCATCGCGACAAAGCGTTCCGCTGCATCCAGATCGCCGATTAAAAGGGCGATTGGGCACGCTCCGTCGGCCAGTGCAATACACAACGAAAGCGCATGATCGATTGCTAGAGCGTCTTCCACATTGCTTTGGGCAGTGCGCATGGCCTGGTCCGGAAACCCCTGGAGCCAGAGTATCGACGTAAGCCTCGCGCGCGCTGTAACCCGCTGGTCTAACTGAAAGCGGACCGTATGCGGCCGTTGAACAGGTGCGATATAACCGGCAAGCATGCGCTCGATGTGACGCCGTGCATCAGTCTGGTCCCCAAGATAATGCAGGGAGGTCCCGATCATGCGGTCGCCAACCAGCAGATCAGCCGGGTCGCCTCGGTCCGCAGCAACGCCGCAAAACCGCTGGGAAAGGGTCAACGAGGCCGGATACTCGCCGCGGTTCCCATGATAAGCCCACAGTCCACGAAATGCCCGCAATTGAGCGTCCGTGTCACCGAGTTTCTCTGCAATCTCCAGGGCGTTCGTCCAAGCTGCGCCGGTTTCAGGTACAGAACCTTTGGTATAGATCAGCGACGCTCCGAGTGCCGTGTACAATTGCATTTCGTGGCGCGAGCCTCGCGTAGAAGCCGACCGGAGGTTGGAGAGCGCGCGTTCGACGCGCACGCGACACTCGTCCAATAGCGACAGGTGCATCCACAAAGGCACCGAGGCAACCGTCAGGGCCACACCGATCGAGCTGTCGCCTCTTGCCGAAAACGCCCAGTCCAGCGCGGCCCGAACGTTGTCGGCCCGCGGTTTATAAGTCGCTGACCATTCGGCAGCGGGTTGTGTCTCCCATTCTGCCGCCGCTCGCTCGAAGAGGTCCCGGTAGTATTCGGCGTGGCGTCGGCCGACCGACGTGAGCTCGCCGCTTTCGGCCAATTTCTCAATGGCATAGGCACGCGTCGTTTCGAGCAGCCGGTGGTGGTCTGTCGCGTCACCGACATCCGCAGTGACGAGCGACTTGGTGACGAGACTCGCGACACAGTCGACGACAGCCGACGGGGCGATTTCGGCGCTCGCGGCGACGACACCCGCCGCCTCCAGGCCGAAGCCGCCGGCGAAGATCGCCAAGCGGCGCAGCACCACGCGCTCGGGCTCGGAGAGCAGCTCGTAACTCCAGTCCAATGTCGCCTGGAGCGTCTGATGGCGAGGCAGCGCCGTCCGACGACCCCCGGTGAGCAGACGGAACCGATCGTCCAGGCGCGATGCGAGGTCCTCTATACCGAGCGCCGCGCCGCGGGCCGCCGCCAGCTCGATCGCCAGCGGGATGCCGTCGAGTCGCCGGCAGATTGCCGCTGCGACAGCGGCGGTGCGCCCGTCCGGCGAGAAGTGCGGATCCGCCGCCCTCGCTCGTGTTACGAACAGCTGAACCGCGCCGTGTCGCAGCAGCTCATCCATATCGTCGGCACCTTCAGCCGGCACGGCGAGCGGTGGCACCCGATACAGCTGCTCTCCTTCCACTCGCAGCGGCTCACGACTAGTCGCCAGCACTCGTATCGCCGCATTGGTGTGCAAAAGCACTTCGGCCATGCGGGCCGCTGCGTCGATCACATGCTCGCAATTGTCGATCACGAGCATCAGCTGCTTCCTGCCGAGCGCATTCGCGACACGTTCGGCCGACATAGCGCCCGCGGCGAGCTCGAGACCGAGCGCTGTGGCCACGGTGACCGGAACAAGCTCGGGATCGGAGACCGGCGCGAGTTCGGCGACCCAGGCTCCATCGGCAAATTCCGACAGAAGACGCCGCGCGACCTCGATACCGAGGTGCGTCTTGCCGATCCCTCCCTCACCCGTCAGCGTGACGAGCCGATGCTTCGTTACGAGAGCCGTCACCTCGGCGAGCTCTGCCTCTCGGCCGATCAGTTCAGAAACGGGTACGCACAGGCTCTTGCCGCCGCTCTGCACGCGGCTGCTCACGACTTCAGGGCTAAGTGTTTCGATTTCGGGGGTGCGCGAGGGGCCGTCATCGATCTCGTCCGGCATCCCGGCAAGGCGCAGGCCTTCGAGGATGCGTTCGCTCTCGCGCCGGTAGATCGGGCTTACAGCGTCGAGCGGAACGGAAGAGCGCTCCGCGGCAAAACGGCGGACGGTCATTTCCGGTTCGATAGCGGTGTATTCCGCCAGATGCAGCCCGGCTCGCTCGACATCACCGGCGAGCGCCTCGGCCGCCGCCAGCCACGCCTTGCCGCGGAGATAGCTAGGGTTGCTGTCCATCGCCTGAGTCAATGAATCTACCGCCTCGGCGTCGCGACCTAGCTGCATCAATGCACGGCCAAGACCCTGCAACCAGGTCCAGCGGTCGGGGTCACGCGGTGCGATCTCATCGGCGCGACGAAACCACTCAGCCGCCTCCTGCGTCTCGCCAAGGTAGAGTTTATTAAGCCCCATCTCTTTATAGAAGAGCGGTTCGCCAGGGTTACGGACAATAACTG
>Ga0210407_10001878_pt1 | contig 18835 bp, 15 predicted proteins | sample IncBWC27MmetaG_FD_150860 | JGI IMG/M metagenome (GOLD analysis project Ga0210407, IMG submission 150860) | Forest soil microbial communities from Barre Woods Harvard Forest LTER site, Petersham, Massachusetts, United States - Inc-BW-C-27-M | ecosystem: Environmental > Terrestrial > Soil >... | reverse complement strand
GTCGGAAATGTGGCAAAACCTGGGGCAACGTTCCCCGCTCGTTCTGCGAAGACTGTTTCTCCCCGCTCGAAGTTGCCTACGATTATGACGCGCTGAAAAAAATCGCCCGCCGCGAAAATCTGACCCGCCGCGACTTCAACATGTGGCGCTATTCCGAGCTTCTCCCTCTTCCCGAAGGCTACGCCGGTCCAAACGCCGTTGGCGGGACGCCGTTGGTCGCCTCGCGCAAGCTTGCCTCGCAATGGGGCTTGAAGAACCTCTATTTCAAAAATGACGCGGTTTGCTTCCCCTCCCTATCCTTCAAAGACCGCGTCGTCGCCACGGCTCTCTCCGCCGCGCGCCGCTTTAATTTCTCCACCGTCGGTTGCTCTTCCACCGGCAATCTCGCCAACGCTGTCGCCGCCCAAGCCGCGCAGCAAGGCTTCGATGCTTGCGTTTTCATTCCTGCCGACTTGGAGCCTGCAAAAGTACTCAATACTGCCGTTTACGGCGCGCGCATCGTCCGCATCAACGGCAACTACGATCACGTGAATCGCCTGTGCGCGCAGATCGCCGACCGCTTCCAGTGGGGACTCGTCAACGTGAATCTGCGCCCCTATTATTCCGAAGGTTCGAAAACTCACGGCTACGAAATCGCCGAACAGCTTGGCTGGACGCTTCCCGACAACGTCGTTGTCCCGATGGCCGGCGGCTCGCTCATCACCAAAATCGCCAAAGCATTCCGCGAACTCGTTACCCTCGGCTGGGTGGAAGCCAAGCCCGTAAAATTCTTCGGCGCGCAAGCGACCGGCTGCTCGCCCATTTCCGATGGCGTCAAGCGCAATCTCGCTCGCTTCGAGCCGCAGAAGCCCAACACCATTGCGCGCTCGCTCGCCATCGGCAATCCTGCCGACGGCCCCTTCGCCATCAAGCAAATCCGCGACTCCGGCGGCTGGGCCGAAGATATCTCCGATCCGGAAATCGTCGCCGCTATCAAGCTGCTCGCGGAAACCGAAGGCATTTTCACGGAAACCGCCGGCGGCGTGACGGCAGGCGTCACTCAAAAACTAATCGCGCAAAATCGCATCAAGCCGCACGAAACTACCGTCGTCTGCATCACCGGCAACGGCCTGAAAACCACCGACGCCATTGCCGCCGAATTCCCAGCCACCGAGGCCATCGCTCCGCGCCTCGAAGCCTTCGAGGCCTATCTTGACGCGCAGCTTGGCGCAACCGCCGCAGGCGCTAAGGCGTAAATTGAAACTGGATAAGGAGAATTAGAAATGCCCGTCACCATCGAAATTCCCACCGCCTTCCGCCGCTTCACGGATGGCGCGCCCAGAGTGGACTGTAGCGCCGCCACCGTCGCCGAAGCTCTCAACGAGCTCACTTCGCGCTTCCCCGATCTCTCGCGCCACGTCCGCGATGATCAGGGCCAAATCCGCCAATTCCTCAACGTCTATCTCAACGAAGAAGACATCCGCTTCCTCGGCGGCGAATCTTGCTCCCTCAAAGAGGGCGATCGTGTTCTTCTTGTCCCCTCGATAGCCGGCGGCTGCTAAGCCATTCCGTCGCCACAGTTCGCCTGCCGCAACTTTTTTTGACGCGCCGTGTTTCTAGAGATATGAGACTTCGGCTCGTCATTTACGTCTGCGCTTCGCTTTTCCTTCTAGCGCTCCACGCGCCTATCCAAGCGGCAGCCTCGTTCCTATCCGAACTCCGAGAGAGCTAATCTTTCCAGCGCGGGAATCGTCTAAAGCAGACTCAGCTGCTTGCTTTCAAGTTCGAGAAGTTTCTTCTTCGTGGAAATTCCGCCGCCAAAACCCGTGAGGCTGCCGTCGCTGCCAATTACGCGATGGCACGGAACGATTATGGGGACGGGATTGCTCCCGTTCGCCAGTCCCACGGCGCGCACGGCTTTCGGATTGCCGATGCGCTCGGCAAGTTGCAAGTAGGAAATCGTCTCCCCGTAAGGAATCTCTCGCAGCACATTCCAGACGCGCAGTTGAAACTCCGTTCCCTCCAGCGCCAGCGGCACGTCAAATTGTCTCAACTCGCCGCGGAAGTACGCCTGCAGTTGGCGGATGACTTCCGCAAACGGCGCTTTGTCCCGCTTCCAATCGGCTTGCGGAGGCGCCGCGTGCTTGCTGCTTTCGAAGCTCACCAGGCGCAGAGCATCCGAATCGCCGGCTAGAAGTAGCGGCCCGACGGGACTTTCGAATGTGGTGTAAGACACCGCGTTCACTTTCTCCGCCGTTCGCAAAGCCATGCCTCCCCAGATCCCTCGATCCTTATTCTATTCCCTCGCTGCACCTTTGCTCGCAGCCGCCTCGGCGTACGGACTCTCCGCGCGATATCTTTTCTCGAACTCCTCGCGCGTGCACATCGTTTTTATGTCTGTGATGCGGTCCACCGCCAGGATTCCATCGAGATGGTCGATTTCATGCTGCAAGAGTTCAGATAAATTGCGGTCTTCCGTCGCGTGAACTTCATGCCGCTCTCCGAGCAAATCCTGATAGCGCAGCCTGATTTCGCGATGTCTCTCCACCTGCATAAAGATGGACAGAAAACTCAAGCATGCGTCCCACACCACGATTTTTTCGTCGCTTCGCCACGCAATTTCCGGATTCACCAGCGACCACGCCGATTCCCCGGGGAGTCGCAAAAAAATCACTCGCAAATTCGCGCCAAGCTGAGGCGCGGCGATTCCCCGCCCGTATCCCGTCGTCTTCCTCCAATAAGCAAGCGTGTCAGACAAATCCTCGACCAGCGCGCGAATCTCCGCTGCCGCCGGATCGCCCACTCTCTTCGCCACTTCCCGCAATCCCGGATCACCCAGTTGCAATACCGTTCGAATCGCCATGTCCGTCTTTCTTTCTCTACGCTAATACCTCGGTTTCTCCCACCGCCCCGATTCCCCCGCCCGGAACACCGCCTCAATCACCGCCATGTTCGCAATCGCATCTTCCAGCGGCACAGGAACCTCGCCCCCCTCGCGAATCGCCCGCGAAAACGCGTCTCCCTGCACCGTATACTGGTCGCAAGTCGGAATCGTTTCCATCCGGATACCACTGCCAAACACATCGCGTCCGTCATCAATAAAAATCCTTGTCGGACGGTCCGGCGGCGCATTAAATGGTATCTCGATCTCGATCCGCCCTGTCGTCCCCAGGAATTGCATTCGCTGGTAATGCACAAGCTGCGTGCCGCACGTAAACACCGATTGTCCCGACGGGAATTCCAGAATCACCGAAGCCAGCCGGTCCGTCTTGAAATCCGGGTCGAACTCGATCAGCCCTGCGACACCCGTCGGCTCCGCTCCAAAAATAAATCGCGATGTTGTAATCGGGTAACATCCGATATCCATCATCCCGCCTCCGCCCCATTCCACCTTGTGCCGCACATTTTCCGGGTCCCGGTTGAAGTAACTGAACGCGCCCACAATGGCTCGCAAGTCGCCAATGACTCCCTTTTGAATCAAATCGCGAACCCTCAGCCACTGCGGATGTGTCTTGACCATGAACGCCTCGCCGATTTTAACGCCGGTACGGTCGCGCACGCGCAAAAGTTGCTTCGCCTCCGCAACGCTCATGCTCAAAGGCTTCTCGCACAGCACGTGCTTCCCTGCTTCCGCCGCTTGGACCGACCACGGCACATGCAAATGATTCGGCAGCGGATTGTAAATCGCTTCGATTTCAGGATCGGCAAGCAACTCTTCATAGGAACCGTACGCCTTCGCTATTCCCAGCTTTTTCGCGGCGCCCTCCGCTTTCTTCAAATCCCGCGAGGCAATCGCCGCGATTTCGCTCGACTCCCCTTTCTGCATTCCGGGGATGACCTTCCTGAGGGCGATCCCTGCGACGCCCAGCACGCCCCACTTCACTTTGCCTTGGTTCACGGATCCCCCACGCAACTCTTCAAGGCTCACTTTTATCACGCATTTTTGTCAGGTCCAACGTTTTGTCCCGTCGAATCTTGCCCACTCTGCGATGGATCGCCCCCTCCAATGCTTAGAACAGCCAGTGAGCGCCGGGCGCGAAGAGACCATGGAACGAAAATTCATTTTCGGGGCTCCGTACCGCTGGTATTATGGCGCTGCCACCGGCGCTCCGCGCCGGACCACGCGGCAAACTCTGAGGAGGACCATTCGTATGCGTAAAGGAATTGCCATCCTGCTGCTGGGGATAGTCGGTGTCATGGCCCCACGCGCCGGGAACGGCCTGTCGGCACAAACCGAGAAGAAAGAAGCCATGCCCGATCCGGCCGTCAAGGTTGGAGACGTGGCGCCGGACTTCACGCTGATGGACACGCATCGCAACCAGGTGTCCCTCCACGACTTCCGCGGCAAGAAAAACGTCGCCCTCGCCTTTTACATTTTCGCCTTCACCGGTGGTTGAACCAAGCAAATGCAGAACTTCCAGCAGAACCTGGCAAAGCTGGAAGCTGCAGACACCCAGGTCTTGGGTGTTAGTATGGACAGCGCCTTCAGCAACGCCGCGTGGGCCGAAAAAATCGGCGTCACGTTTCCCCTCCTGAGCGATTGGGGCGGCGACGTCACCAAACAGTACGGCCTTTACAATCCCAAGTACAAAGCGGCCCGCCGCGTCAATTATTTGATCGACAAAAGCGGCAAAGTCGTCGAAATGCAAATCGACAGCGATGCCGTCGACCCAACCAAAATCGTCACCCTCTGCGAACGCCGCAAAACCAAAGAATAATGCCTGGGGCGAAAGAGAAATCCTAGAAAAGGCCCGATTTGTTCACACCGACTGCGGGCTTGCGAAACAAGCCCGGAAATCTCCTCCGTTTGCCTCCCACCACAGGAGTGCTAGAATCCGAATGGAAACATCATGACGCCTAAAACCCTCTATCAGAAAATCTGGGACTCCCACGTCGTTCACGAGCAACCCGGCCAGCCCGCGATCATCTACATTGACCGCCACCTCATTCACGAAGGCACCTCGCCCCAGGCCTTCGCCGGGCTTCGCGCCGAAGGCCGCAAGGTCCGTCGCCCCGACCTCACCTTCGCCGTGATGGACCATTCCGTCTCCACGACCGACCGCACGCTGCCCATCCTCGATAACGACGCCAAGCTCCAGTTTGACGCCCTCGAGAAAAACTGCCGCGAATCCGGCGTCCGCCTCTTCGACATGAACAGCAAGAACCAGGGCATCGTACACATCATCGGCCCGGAGCTCGGCATCACCCAGCCCGGCCAGACGATTGTTTGCGGTGACAGCCACACTTCCACGCACGGAGCGTTCGGCACGCTGGCTTTCGGCATCGGCACCAGCGAAGTCGAGCACGTGCTTGCAACACAATGTCTTGTCCAGTCGCGCTCGAAGACGCTGCACATTCTCGTGCATGGAAAGCGCCCTAAAGGCGTTACAGCAAAGGACTTGATTCTCGCCATCATCGGAAAAACGGGCATCGCAGGCGGCAACGGCCACGTCGCGGAATACGGGGGCGAAGCCATCCGCGCCCTTTCCATGGACGGACGCATGACCGTCTGCAACATGACCATTGAGGGCGGTGCGCGCGCCGGCATGATCGCACCGGATGAAACCACCTTCGCATATCTAGAAGGGCGTCCGTTTGTCCCGCGCGGCAAAGCGTTTCAGGAAGCCGTCGAACGCTGGAAGCTGCTCAAGAGCGATGGCAGCGCCCACTTTGACATGAAGGTCGAGCTGCAAGCGGAGCAGATTGCTCCGCAAGTCACCTGGGGCACCAATCCCGGCATGGTCACCAGCGTCACCGCGCGCGTTCCTGATCCGCACGACTTCAAGGATCTCAACGATCAGAAAGCCACGGAGAGCGCGCTGAAATACATGGGGCTCAAGTCCGGAACGCCTATTGTGGATATTCCCGTGGACCGCGTGTTCATCGGCTCGTGCACCAATTCGCGGCTCGATGATCTCCGCGCCGCCGCGCATTTTGTTGAAGGCAAGCATGTAGCGAAAAACATCAAGCAGGCGTTGATTGTCCCCGGCTCTCGTGGCATCAAGTCACAAGCCGAGAAAGAAGGCCTCGACAAGATTTTCCGCGCCGCCGGTTTCGAGTGGCGCGACGCCGGCTGCAGCATGTGCATCGGCATGAACGACGACGTCCTGCCGCCGCACGAGCGCAGCGCCAGCACGAGCAACCGCAATTTTGAAGGCCGCCAGGGCAAAGACAGCCGCACACACCTCGTCAGCCCGGTAATGGCCGCAGCCGCCGCCATTGCCGGCCATTTTGTAGATGTCCGCGAACTCGACGTCGCCCCCGTCGAGTAGGTTTTGTGGCACCGGCATCTTTGCCGGCGGTTTTGCTTTGTTTCTTCGTAGTGGCGTAGCATGCTACGCCCTGCTGAACCAGGATTGCCAATGCCGGTAGACACGCACGGATTGAATGAGGGCCACGTAGGCAAGCGAATGCGCGTCGAGTTAGCAGATGGAGAATCGCTTGAAATTCGGCTGCATGAGCTGACGGTTTGCGCCAGTCCCGAGCCATGCTGCGGCATTACGTACATATTGCATTCCGCGAATCGCTCTGACGGAAAGAGACAGAGTGGCGCCGCGTATTGGACGGCCTTTGGCGAAATTGAAAAGTTTGAAGTTTTGGGAGACTGAATCGCATGCAACCGTTCTCAACGCACACCGGCATGGTCATGCCGCTCGATCGCGTCAACGTCGATACCGACCAAATGGTGCCAAAGCAATTCCTGAAGGCGCTTACGCGCGAGGGCTTCGGCCGGATTCTTTTTTATGATTGGCGCTATCTACCGGGCGAAAAACCAAATCCCGAATTTGTGTTGAATTTTCCGCGCTACAAAGGCGCATCGGTTTTGCTGGCGCGCGCCAACTTCGGCTGCGGCTCCAGCCGCGAACACGCACCGTGGGGCGTAAAGGACTACGGTTTCCGCGTCGTGATCGCGCCAAGCTACGCCGACATTTTCTACAACAATTGCTTCAAGAACGGCATCCTGCCCGCAACGCTCTCCGAAGCTGAAATCGATGATCTCTTCAAACGCACCGAAAAAGAAGAAGGTTATTCGCTGACCGTCAATCTGCTCAATCAGACCATCGCCGACAAACACGGCCTCATATTCAAATTCGAAATCGCCCCATCGCGCAAAGAAGTCCTGCTAAAGGGCCTCGACGACATCGGCACCACGCTGCAACATGCCGCCTCAATCGACGCCTACGAAAAATCCCACGCCGCCACCGCCACCATGTACGACCCCGTCGACGTAAAGTACTACACCAACGGCCGCTGAGGCAGTTTTTTAGACGACCTTCTTAGCTTTGCCGGAACTCTGAACCCGGATGCAGTGGGAGTGCGAGCAAAAGAAAACGGGGAAAGCTGCTTGGCAGCTTTCCCCGTTTTCGCAGCGGAACAGTGAATCCCGCCGGAAGACGTTAGAAGCGGACGCGTAGACCAAACTCCATCTTACGCGGAGAGTTGACCTGCCCTTCCAGAGCGCCCCAATTGTCCGGTTCGCCGATGACCATCCCGGGGAGGCCCGGATCGAACATCTGATTGTGGTTGAACACGTTGCTGAAGATAGACGAAAACTCCAAATGGAACCGTTCGGTAACAAGAATGTCCTTCTTCACGCTTAGGTCCACGTTCCAGAATGGCAAACCTCGAAGCGTGCCGGCGCCGCCGTTGTGTCCCGTATCGATGCCCAGGACCGGATTCCGGAAACAGTTGTACGCAGCCGCCGGATCTTGGAAGAACGAAGGGCCGAAACCATTTCCGCCAAAGCTGCTGGGGGTTGGGTTGTTGTGTCGCGAGCTCCCAAAGTTGTTCGGGCAGAGGAGAATAGCATTTTGTAAGCCGCCGAAGTTGGTCCCGTCCGCCTCGCCGAACGCCTGTCCGCCTCCGTAAGTGTCGTTTCCAGCGTTGTCCGACGGAGAAACACTCAGCGGTAACCCGCTCCCCGCAGAGAGAAGGGGTGCGATGGTCCAACCGCCCGCTACGCGTCCCAGGATGCCGTGCTGGCTCTTGAAGAATGGGGGTTGGTACACAATCCAAGTATTGAACAGGAATTTGCGGTCCCAAGGCTGTACGCCGTAGTTTTTGCTGAGATCAAACGGGTCTATGGCCGTGTATTGGCTGGTAGCCTGAACTTGCGATCCGGTGCCCAAGGCCTTTCCATAGGTCAAATTGGACTGCATCGTCACGCCGTGCCAATTTGCGGTTTTTAGAGAAACAAATCCAGCGTTGTAGTTTCCCCAGCCGAGGCTGGTATTCAGGCCCACACCGGAAGACAACTGCCCGCTGCCGCCGTTCGCGGAGCCGGGAATCGGCGTATTCATCATGGACCGAGGGAAGTTGAAGCAACTGCTCGGGGCGTTCGTGGTAGTCACACACGACGGTATGGTGCCGTTCGCCGGTATGGTGCCGCCGTTCAGGCTGCCGACGTCCAAGTTGCTCCAGAGGGACCAAACCTGTGCGTTCTGAATCTCCGAAGCCTCGTTTAGGGCCACGGCTTGGGTGCAGTTCGCCGGCGTAACTGTTCCAACTTTTGCAGTACAGAACGCGGGGTTCATTGCCGCTCTAAAGAAAGGTTGGTCGGTAACGGCAGCAAGGTTTTGCGTGCAGCCGCCACCAGCCAGTCCTGCATTACCGCCGCAGAACTGCATAACCATCTGGCCGTAGGCCTTGTCGAACCGCTGGCCACCGAGGGTCATCATGTAGGGCACGGTGTTAACCTGGACTGGCTGAAATTCGTGGGTAATCTTCCGGCCGATATATCCGAATTCCACCGAGATTTTGTTGGTGATCTGACGTTGAATGGTTAGGTCAAACTGATAGTTCACGCTGGGGCGGAAATTCGGGTCAATACCTTCGCCCGCGCCCGCAGCAATGGCGTTGATTCCGGGGAAATCCGGCTGGGGCAGCGTCTGGCTGGCTGGAGGGAGGGGAGCTACCAAGCCGCCCCAACCGCCTGCTGTGGGCCCTATACGGAAAGCGTTGTTTGGCGTCGACTTACCTGGATGCAGGCATTGCGGATCATTCATCACGGGGCTAACGCACTGGACTGCTTGAATCAGGCCAGTGCCAAGCAACGGAACGAGCACCAAGTCCACACCATTCAGACGCCCGTAGAGAATGCCGAAGCCCCCGCGGATGACCGTCTTACCATGCCCGAACGCGTTGGCAAGAAACCCACTATCGAAATTCGGGTTCCAGGCCGCAGCGACGCGCGGGCTAAAGGAGCCATAGAAGGGCCTGTATGGATATTTTTGCCCCCCGCTGGTATTGCCAACCAAGGCAAAACCGACCTCGGGATTATAGACCTGTCCTTGGAGAGCAGCAGCCTTACGTGCGTTGAGGAAGGCTACGGTGTCGATCTGTTGGCCAGCCTGATCAACGAACTGGATTTGCTTTCCTTGCGCTTCCACCGGAGGCATCTCCAGCGTCCAGCCCAAACCATAGTTGAACGTAAATGTCGGCTTCACGCGCCAGGAATCGCTGAAGTACACGTTATAGAAAGGAATGACGCTCTGGTCAAACGCAGGCGTATTGGGCGGATTTGCCGTTAAGTTGGCACCCGTACGCGTGTAGGCGATTTGCGTCACGCCGGGCATCCCCAAGACAATGCCATAGAGGCGAGCCCATGCCGTAGCACCAACGCCCGCCGGCGTGAAGTCGGCCATGTTCGTACTGCTTATGCCGTTGGCGCTTCCGACGCTCGAACCCAGCCAATAGACAGTATTAAAATTAATGCCCCCGCCGTTGTCGGTGCGCTGGTGGTAATCCCAGTTGTGCTGGTAGGTTCCGCCGAATTGGAAGAAGTGCGAGCCTTTGATCAGGGAGAGGTCGTCGCGAAACATATGATCCTTGCCGTCCCAGAAGCGGGTACGCACATTCTGCGTGTCAAGATTATAAGGAGCTAGCACATTAGTGGAAGTTTCGCCAAAGGGTTCCAGTGCTCCGCCCAAGCCGGTCAACTGGGGGGGCTGGGCTGCCGAACCGCGAGCCCAATAGTTGCGCAAGAAGCTGTAGTGGAAATCGTTGGTAAGGTTGGGGGTAATGTTCGTCGTAACGCCCACTGTCAAATACCACGGTACCTGCGGACGAGAGGCCAGCGTAGCCGGCACACCGAGTTTATCGCCGGGGAAAAAGCCGCCGATGTCCACCTGGTTGGTGGTGGCGCGCTGCATCTTGTAATAGCGGTAGGTTGAGTTGAAGTGCCACTTGGGTCCAAAATCATGGTCCAGGCGAACGACACCAAAGTTGTCGTTCCAGACGAGCGGCATGTTGGCTTTAAATTCCTGCACGTTCAAATGGTCACAACGGCTTAGGCCGCTGCAAGACGATGTGTTGGAGGGCGGCATGAATGCCCACAGAGCTTGCATGGTTGGGCTGATTCCCAAACCCAAGGGATCGCATGCGCCCGTCGGATTGGCCGTGGTCACAGTACATGCCGTCGACATAGGTCCGTTGGCGGGGTTGAAGTTGTATAGCGTAGAACCGAACTGGATGATGCCCTGCCTCAACTGGGCGGACGGAACCGCCTTCGTAACCGTGACGGCATTAGGGAAGCGGAATCCTTCGTAATTGCCGAAAATATAGGTCTTTCCACCAAGGATATCCTTGGGGATGATGGGCCCGCCGGCTGCGGCACCGAAATGGCTGTAATGGTAGCTGGGGAGTTTCGTATTCGTGGCATTATTGTCGAATGTATTACCACTCCAGTTATTATCCAGATAGTATTCGTATACGGTGCCGTGAATCTGGTTTGTGCCGCGCTTGGTGACGAGTTGGACTATGGCGCCGGCCGAACTATTAAAGTCGGCCGTCTGGTTCGTTGTCCCGACTTTAAATTCCTCGATGCTATCCACTGGGGTGGGCATCACGCCTGTAGTAGCCCCGCCACCCGGGCTGCCGGCAGGAGAAGTTCCGGTAACCAGGTTATTGATCAAACCTCCGGACGGATCACCCGCGAAGCTGGCAGTGTAGGTGTTCTGCGTGCCGTCCATGTCACTGGAGTTGTTGCCGCCGTCCAGCATGAAGGAATTCTGATCCTGGTTCGCACCTGCGACGCTGCCGTCCGGAGCGACTCCGGGCTGCAGGGTCGCGAAGGTGCTCACGTCGCGGCCAAGACTGGGCAGCGCCTCCAAGGCCACTCCCGTGATGGTATTGCCCACAGTAGCGTTCATGGTCTGCAACTCAGTATTTGTGGCAATGACCTCGACGGTCTGCGACGTCGGCCCTATCTCTAGGGCGACATTCAACGTGAGTGAGGAACCCACGTTTACGACCTGATTGGTAACCTTCGCGGCGCGGAATCCTGCTTTGTTAATTGTCAGAGTGTATGCGCCTGGTGGAACATTCGCGAACACGTATCTTCCTACCTCGTTTGTCGTAGTCGTTCGGGGAATGTTTGTCGCCGTATCGGTCAGAGTAACCGTCGCGCCAGCGACTGCCGCATTCGACGGATCCGTCACCGTTCCGGCAATCGTTCCGGAACTAATGTTTTGCGAATACAGGGCCGCCGGAACCAAAGCAACCACACAGAAGAGAGCAACCACCACCAAAACCACTCGCTTGCTTAGCATGCGACTGCCTCCTGGTTGGGCCATGACTGGCTCACCTGAACTTTGCACACCCCGACCTGCGAACTGACAAAACGAAAAACGAAGAACTTTGGAAGACCCCATAGATCAGAAATCCACTCGGAAACTGGGACTTGCCGAACGTAAGAGCAAATCCCGTGCCACCCGCAGCTCCACCCACTAAATTCTAAGTTCTTCGTGATTTACACAATCTTTACAAGAAACGAAGGTGTCAGTTATCTACGCTTGCCCGTAGCTTTATACGGACTTTCATAGATACTCTGCCGGTTTCCGCCACGCCCCTGACCGCGTATCGGAAGGACTGCGCTGCATTTACCGACAGTCTTGAACCCAACCACTTTCAGACACCCGACCGTGTAACCACAGGATTCTATGCGGCGTATATATTGCGGGCGATTCGCTTTGTCAACACATTTCTAATCTGGGCCACAAATAAACTTTAGCTAGAGTGAAGCTAAATTCATGGTGTCTCTAAGTACTGGTAGGCCTAGTTCGCAGGCGCAGCTCTGGGTGAGAACGTCAAGCGAGTGGACGATTTTTGGAGCACGCGTTGCGAGCCGTCCCAAGTGCTAAACGATGAGGACGTGGAAACACGGCGACTGCTCAGGCGATTTGGTGCTGTTCGGGCGGGCATCGGCGGGGGCATAACGGGGCAGTCGAGCGAGGCCCTTAATTCGCCGAGTAGACGATGCGGCCACCGACGACGGTGCGGAGGACGCTGGTCTTGGTGAACTGGGCGGGGGGAACCTTGGTTAGGTCGTTCGAAAGGATGATGAAATCGGCGTACTCGCCAGGTTTCAATTCACCCTTCTTCCCTTCTTCGAACTGCGCGTAGGCGGATCCTGAGGTGTAGGCGCGGATGCAATCCTCGAGTGAAATTTTCTCCTGGGGCTCCCAGCCATTCTTCGGGCCGCCATCGGGGCGTTCTCGTGTGACGCAAGCGTACAGCCCTCGAAACGGGCCGATGGGCTCCACGTTGTAATCGGTTCCAAACGCCAAGTGCACTTTGTTTTTCAGCATAGTGGCCCAGGCGTAGGCGCCCATGATGCGCTCGCGTCCGATGCGATCCTCGGCCCAGCGCATGTCCGTGGTTTGGTGCGAGGGCTGCATGGAAGCAATGACATGGAGTTCCGCGAAGCGCGCGAAATCCATTGGCCCGACGACTTGCGCGTGCTCGATGCGGTCGCGGCGGTCGCGCGGGCCGTTGGCTTTGGCGACGGCCGCAAAAACATCCAGCGCGATACGATTGGCGCGATCTCCGATGGCGTGGAAGGCCAACTGAAAGCCGGCCTTGTCGCGCTGAATAGCCATCGCCGTGAGCTTTTCCGGATCGCTGGTGAGAATTCCACTCGTCGAGGGATCATCGGAATAGGGCTCGAGCATCGCAGCAGTGCGCGAACCCATAGCTCCATCGAGGAATGCTTTCAGGGCGCCTATCTTCAGCCAAGGATCCTTTGTGCCGCCCTGGGCCTGCATATTCTGCAGTTCGTTGAGCGGCAGATTGAACGGCAGCCACTCGGTGATGCGGACGGTGAGTTTGCCTTCTTCTTTCAGTTGCTGGTAGACCTGAAAATCCGCCCACTCGGAATTATCCTGGACGGAAGTGACACCGTTTCTGGCGACGTTTTGAAGGACCAGCTCGATTCCCTTGCGGCGCTGCTCGAAGGTGGGGTCGGGAATTCGCACTTTCACCAACGAAATTGCGGCGCCTTCTTTTAACATTCCCGTAGACTCACCAAGCGCATCGTGCTCAATCTCACCGCCCGGCGGATTGGGAGTGTTTTTGTCAATCTCGGCGCTCTTGAGCGCGAGAGAATTGGCGACGGCCACATGGCCGGAGATGTGCGTGAGGATAACCGGATTTTTTGGCGCGACGGCATCGAGTTGCTGCCGATTAGGGAATCTTTTTTCGGACCACAGCGTGTGGTCCCATCCGCCGCCGGTGATCCATTCGCCTTCCTTGTGCTGAGCGACAGCAGCGGCGACGCGCTTCTGCATTTCTTCAGCGGAGGGCACACCCGTGAGCGGGACGGCGAGTTCATCGGCGGCAGCGCCGCCGAGATGCACATGGGCATCGTTGAAACCAGGCATCACGAACTGTCCCTTGAGATTGACGGTTTCGACGCCTTCCTGGCCGCCTCCGCAATCGAGCAGGACATGGTCCATCTTGCCGACGCAGGTGATCCTCCCCTCGCTAAAGGCTAAAGCTTCGGCCCATGGATTCGCGGGGTCATTCGTGTAAATGCGGCCGTGCGTGTAGTAGATCGTGCGCGGAGGCATAGCTTTTTGCGCCGCGTTCGTTTTCGCATGGAATGCCACAACAAGTGCGACGACAAAAGGGACAATGCAGGCGAGCAATCGAACGCGATTCTTGCGTATCTTCACCGGGATTTCTCCTCCGCAACTCCGGAGATTCCCAGGATGGTGAGCAGGGCACGCTTCAGGCCAAGTTCCCGGCCCGCAGAATCGTACCATTCCTGCAAAGAATGCGCCCCACCGCCGTTGCCGCCAGCCCCGATGGAAATGGCCTCGATTCCCTGAGAGAGAGGAATATTCGCGTCCGTCGAAGAGCGTTCAATGCGCGACTGATTGTCTACAAACTCGTCAGCGGCGCGAAGCGCGGCCAGCAGCGGCGAATCCGGCGACAATTCCCCGCCTGGACGGCTGCCCAGCAGTTCAACCTTCCACTCCAACTTGCCCTTCGACCGGTCGCGCGCGGATTCCATCTCGTCGCGAACGCCCGCGATGATGCACTCACGAAGCGCGGATTCGAGGCGGGTCAGTTCGTCCTCGCTCTCCGAACGAATGTCGACTTTCAGGCGTGCTTCATAGGGAATCGAATTCACCGAGGTGCCGCCTTCAATCTGACCGATATTGAATGTTGTGCGAGGGTTGGCCGGAACTTTAGTGTTGATGAAGCGCACGGAGCCGCGCACCAGGGCATTGATCGGATTGGGCATGCCGAAGTCCGACCAACTGTGGCCGCCGGGGCCGGTGATCCGGGCTTCGAGGCGGCGCGACGCCAGCGCCTTCGTCGTCACGTGATCGGTGCCGGAACCGTCAAGCACCACAACTGCTTTCAGTTTGCCGCGGTAGCTGTCCACAATCGCGCGCATGCCGCGCAAATTGCCTTCGCCTTCTTCGCCAACGTCGGCGACGAATAGAACCGTGCGGTGAGGCTTGACGTGCGCGAACTGCACCGCGCGCGCCAGCGCCACCAGCGCCGCCAGTCCACTTCCGTTATCGGAGATTCCGGGCGCGGTCATGCGGCTGCCTTCACGATGAACTTTCACTTCGGTGCCGGGAGGAAATACCGTATCCAGGTGTGCGGCAATGGCCACAATTTCTTTTTCATTTGCGCCACGCAGTTCCCCGATGACGTTTCCGGTCTTGTCGATCTGCGCCTGGAATCCGGCCTCGGCAAGCAACGCTTTGACGGCCGCGGCGCGCTCCGCTTCCTGAAAAGGCGGCGCGGGGATTTCCGTGATGCGCACCTGCTGCTCATTGACCCAGGAAATATTCGGAGTGAACCAATCGAGGGCGGCGCGAACTCGCGCGTTGTCGGTAAGCCGTGAACTTTGGGCCTGGCGAGACGTATGGGGAGAAGCAGCGGAGCGAACCGGCATACTCAGAAGAATAACGCAAACGAAGGCGTGTTTCACCGTCGCGTTACAACACTGTTTTTGGATCAATTGCGTGCCGCCTCGGTACAGAGGGCGAACACTTCGTCGTCGGTGAGAACGCGCGGTGACTGCTTGGCGGCGTCGTAGATGCGCGTAACCGTTGCATCGTCGGCGGGAACACGATGCTTCTCCAGCCAGAACAATACGTTTGATTTGCCGCTCAATGGGCCGATTTCGATCACCTGGTCGAGACCGAAGAGATGCGCGGGCACACCGCTGTAGACGGCATTTGCGAGTTCGAGATCATTTCTGCGAAAGGCTTTGATGAGCGCGGCGGCGTGAACGCCGGTGGCGGTTCGAAACGCATCGTGGCCGACGACCGGATAGTTCGGAGGAATCAAAGTATGCGTGGCCTTGGCGACTTTCTCGCAGTATTCCTTGAGGCGGGAAAGATCCTGTTGGATGAGGCCCATCAGACGAAGGTTGACCAGCATTAATTCCATAGGTGTGTTGCCTACGCGCTCGCCGAGAGCGTTGGCTGCCGCGTGAATCTGGTGCGCGCCGGCAGCAAGTGCCGCGAGCGAATTGGCGATGGAGAGGCCGCGATCGTTGTGCCCGTGCCAGTCGATGCGAATTTTCTCGCCGGACGGTTTTACGACTTCGTCGATCGCAAACTTCACAAGATTGAACGCGCCGGCCGGCGTGGCATGGCCGACGGTGTCGCAAAGGACGATGGCGCGCGCGCCGTTCCGAATGGCTGTCGAGTACAGCCGTTTCACGGTGGCGGGATCGGTGCGGATGGTGTCTTCCGTCACGTACATCGACGGAAGCCCGTTCTCAATAGCGAACTTTACCGCGTTTTCTGTGGTGCGCTCGAGGTGATCGACGGTCCAATCTTCAACCAGGCGGCGGATTGGGCTAGAGCCGAGAAATGTTGCAGCTTCAATCGCAATGCCTACACTTTGGGATATTTCCACAATCGGCCGAATGTCATTTTCATGGGTGCGCGCGGCGCAATTCGGCTTGATCTTCATTCGATGCGTCGCGATTTCGCGTGCCAGCGCTTTCGTATGCGCAAAAGCGCGTGGTCCGGCGCCGGGAAGGCCGATATTGACGGCATCGATTCCCAAGGATTCCATCAGATGCAGGATTTCGATTTTTTCTTCGATGCTGGGGTCGAAGACAGAAGGATTCTGCAAGCCGTCACGCAGCGTTTCGTCATCCAACAGGACGCGCGTGCCTGACGGAATTGCCGGCGGCGTGGCGGTGTTCCAGTCGTAGATCCATTCGTTCTGCGGCACGGCGGGCCTCGATTGCTGCTAAATCGTAAACTCTAGTTGCGCCTTCTAGTTTCGCAAAGTATAGCTCTGCGGCTGCTGCGCGGAGTCCGGGCGGTACAGCGTCTTGCAGAATTCGCAGCGGTAGATTTCCGCTTTCGCGCCAATCATTGCCGCGACTTCCTTCGGGTAATCGTAGTAGCGCTTCAAGTGGCCGTTGCAAAGCTTGCCCTTCTCATCCTTTTCGTCGCAGGCGCGCTGCTTGGGCTTGCGCGTTTTGATTTTGGGCGAAGCGGCGGTGTCTTCGGGCATGGAGATCCTCTCTACAATCCGTGGTCGCGGAAAAAAGTTTTCATGGCGCTGCGCACGTTTCGCAATTTCACGCCGATACCGCCGGAGAATTCAAATTGGAGAAAAGCGTCCGCGGCCCGTTCCAGGTCTAAACCGTAGCGGTACCACCAGGGCTTTTCGCTGTGCTGCAATCCGTCGACGTCAATGTATTTCTCCTGGACCATTTCGAGCAGTCCGGCTTTCCCATGGGTGCGGCCCCAGCCGCTCGCGCCGCACCCGCCGTGCGGCGCCTCGGCAATGCCGAAATAGCTGATGGCGTCATTTACCATGACCGCGCCTGCGCGCAGTTCAGAGGCGATGGCCATTCCTTGGGACTTCTCCCTTGTCCAAATGCTGGCCGCAAGAGCAAACGGTGAATCGTTAGCTTGGGCGATCGCTTCTTTCGCGTCCCTTACAACTTGAATCGCGAGGATTGGGCCGAAGGTTTCTTCTTGAAACAATTTCATGGAGGAATCGAGGCCCGCGATAACCGTAGGCGCGAAAAAGTTTGGGCCAAGATCGGGTCTCGCGCTGCCACCGCACAAAACATTAGCGCCGCGCGAAACCGCGTCGTCAACTAAATCGATCATGCGCCGCACATGTTGCGGCCTAATGAGCGGGCCCACATCGGTCGAGGGATCGCTTCCCGGGCCGATACGGAGCTTCTTCGTCTTCTCTACACAAAGCGCAATGAACTTTTCAGCGGCACCCTGCTCAACGAACAAACGCTCCACGGAAAGACAAACTTGTCCACAGTTCGTGTAGCTGCCCCAGACGGCGGCGCTAGAGGCCACCTCCAGGTCCGCGTCCGCAAGAACGATCATGGCATCCTTGCCGCCAAGTTCGAGCACGGAAGGGATGAGCCTTTTTGCGCAAGCTTCGGCGACGCGGCGGCCAGTAGCCACGCTGCCGGTGAACATGACTTTGTCTGGCGCCGAGTCGATCAAAGCCTGGCCAACTTCCCCGCCGCCCTGGACAATTTTGACGAGGTCTTTCGGAAAGCCAGCGTTGATGAAAAGTTTCTCCATCAACGCGCCGCATTGCGGCGTGAAGTCGCTGGTCTTGCATACTACGGCGTTTCCAGCTGCAATCGCCGGAATGATCTGGCTCAGCGGGATGGCCAGCGGATAGTTCCACGAAGAAATGATGGCGATGACGCCGACAGGGTCGTAAGCGAGATAACCACGCTTGGCCTTGGCGGCAGTGCTGTGATGCGCAACGCGCCTTGTGCGGAGAGCGTTCGCTGTATTGCGCGACCAATACTCCGCCGAATCGAGAGCAACAAAAATATCCGCGAAGAGTGCTTCCACGCGCGGCTTGCCGGATTCGCGCACAACAGTCTCCGCCAACTCGTTACGCGAAGCCATTATCCCGTCACGGAGCACGCGCAACTTCGCGCATCGGTCCCGAACAGGCAATTTTGCCCATCCCCCTTGGGCAACGCGAGCATGAGAGACGATCTCCGGGAGCAGGGACACTGGTGTTCTCTCAAAGTGCGCGAGCACTTCGCCCGTAGCCGGGTTGATCGAAGGAAGCGTGTCGATTGGAATGGCCGTGGCCGCCATAAGCGCGATTCTAACCGATTTTGCGCCCGAGAGGTGACCACGGCGCTGGCACCTGCCGAATTAGCTTTTATTCGCCCGTGCGAGGCTCGTTCGCGTTAATGCTCCGACTTCGGAGCGAATAGCTGCAAGTTTTCCGCCTTCCAGCGCATCGCATCGTGGATGCGGTTCCTTCCGCTAGGGTGGTCGAAGAAAATCCACTCTTCGAGAGGCCCAGGACTCATCTTGCGATACTCGCCGAGATGAATGGCGCCTTGCGCGAAGCCGTCGGGCTGACGGCTGGCGTTCAGTCCGTACATATCGGCTTCGTGCTCGTTCGTGCGAATGTGGGTGTTGAAAAGCGGCGTATACACAAATCCAAGAATCGTCCCCACGAGGAACACCAGCGGAAGCACTGCCGTATCGCCGATTCCGCGTATCTTCCATCGTTCACCCCAGCGGGCAAGGGCGCGTTCGAACGACCAGCGCAGTAAAGCAAAAAAAATCACGACGACAAC
>Ga0210407_10001877_pt1 | contig 18839 bp, 20 predicted proteins | sample IncBWC27MmetaG_FD_150860 | JGI IMG/M metagenome (GOLD analysis project Ga0210407, IMG submission 150860) | Forest soil microbial communities from Barre Woods Harvard Forest LTER site, Petersham, Massachusetts, United States - Inc-BW-C-27-M | ecosystem: Environmental > Terrestrial > Soil >... | reverse complement strand
CATCTCGGCGAGGAATACGATGCTCTGATTATTTCCGTGCAGAAGTTCGGATTTTTCGTGGAGCTCGTCGAAATCTTCGTCGAAGGCCTGGTCAGCATCGATCGCCTCGAGGAAATCACCGGTCAGCGCTGCACCTATCGCGAGCGCGATCACACCATCGTCGCCGAACCGCGCCGCCCCGGACGAAGCAGCGCTCCAAAAGTATTTCGCCTGGGCGATCGGGTCAGGGTGCGCGCAGAGCGCATCGATCCTTTCCGACATCGCGTGGAGTTTTCGCTCGTCTAGTTTCGCGTCGCGGCTTTTTTCAGCGCGTCGCTTGTTGTATCTTGCTGGTTGTTTAGGAGGTGCGTTGTGGCGGCTCGTCAATGCCCGAATTGCATGGCCATTATCCCGGCAGGGAAAATTGCGTCGTTCTCAAACGATCTCGTTTGTACGGGCTGCGGCCACCCGCTCGGAATCTCCGCGTTCAGCCGGTACATTTCTGCATTTACTGGCCTGGGCGTGGGCGCGCTGGTCTGGAAGATTGCATCCGATCACTACGCCGGAAATCCCGGCTCGATCAATTGGCTGCTCCCCATCGTTTACGCGTACCTCGCACTTAGCGTTGTAGCTCCGATCGTCCTCATTCTCCTGGCAGACCTGCATTTGCGTGAGGCCGAAACGCCTCCGGCGATTCACGAAGCTCCGGCACATCATCCTTCCCACTGACTTTTGTTTATATTTGGAGCATTTGGTAGCGTCCTAATTTGATTCCGGGCATTTCTTCGGAGGGGCAAATGATCTCTGGCGCTCACGTAATTGTCTACAGTAAGAACGCCGAGGCGGACCGCGGATTTTTCCGCGATGTCCTCGGTTTCAAATCCGTGGATGCGGGTCACGGCTGGCTGATCTTCGCCCTGCCGCCGGGAGAAGCCGCAGTCCACCCGAGCGATGAGAGTGGCGCCCACGAACTCTATTTCATGTGCGACGATCTGCAAGCCGAAATGGCTTCCCTCGCAAAGAAGGGCGTTAAGTGCTCCAAAGTTCAGGAGCAACGATGGGGTTCCATTACGAAGATGCGGCTTCCTGGTGGAGGCGAGGTCGGCCTTTATCAACCGAAGCACCCTACGGCGTTACTCTTGAAATGAAGCGTCCGTCAAAATTAGGCGCCGCCAAACATTTCAATTACTTTTCAGTACATTAAACGATGGTACCATTGACGCTTCGGGCCGGCGTAGCCACACTGGGGCCGCTATGTTGCGTTACTCGTCTCTCGTCGGGAAACGTGTGCAAGCGCACTACCGCGCGGGTGATATCCATTTTTCGGCCATCGGCACCCTGGTCTCCGACTCCGGCAAATCCATCTTCGTCGAAGAACACTTTTCCCAGAGCGGCAAAGACAAGACTATGCGCGTTGAAATTCCCTACGCCTACCTGATCAGCATTGGTGAAGAGTGCAGCGAACGCTCCGCCCCTGTTTTTTCGAGGCCCTTTTCGTCGAAGAAGTTCTAGCCCGTCTGGGCGCGCCACGTTTTCGCGTTCTACTCGAGGAGAGACTGCAAAGGCTTTTTTCCCACTCCGCAAAACCAGCCTCTCGTGCGTTCTTCGAATATGTGAATGTCTGTGTAGCCCGCCTTTGAAAACAATTCCCGATGTTCGTCAACGCCCAGGTTTGAGGATTTCAACAGCTTCATCACCGGCCGTTGCAGCGCGTTGTACGCTCCCTTCCTGTAGCTTTCCGCGATGACGATCAGCGTCCCCCCAGGTTTCAGCACGCGCAGGATTTCCTGCATATCTTTGACCAGGTCAGGCCAGTAATACTGGGTTTCCACGGCGGTGACGAGATCGAATTTGTTTTCGCGAAACGGGAGGTGAGACACGGAAGCTTGCGTAATTTCAACGCGGCCCGCCTGGATCAATTGCACATTCTTCGCGCGGGATGCGGCTACGCTGCCCTTGGCGTAATCCACACCGCACACTATTCCTTTTGTGGCTCGCCCAGCCAACTTCTCGATCGTCCTGCCGCCGCCACAACCCACGTCCAGAATCGTGAAATGCTCGTCGATTGGAACGTGCTTCAGCCCCCAATCGGTCACGCCGGAATGGGTCAGGTTCATCATCCATACAAAAAACCTGCCCACCCATTTTGTGGGCTTTCGGACCTGATTCAGCACGTAAAACAGCAACGCAGCTAAGACTATGTAATACAGCCACTGTTCGATCGCGTGCTTGGTCAGCGGTAACAAAGCGGTGCCCAGACTAAGAATCTAGCTCAGTCTGACTTTCCCCGGCTGGCTGGCGGTACAATTCCGTTCATCCGCAAATACTCCACCATCTGCCCGTAATGATCAAATGCGTGGGCGACACCAAATGTAGCCAAATGCAGCCGGGTCGACTTGCTGTGCTCGGCGGTCTGCAACACGTTCGCAGTAGTCAAAGTAGCCGCGGCCTTGTGGCCCAGGGCGAAAGAATCCTTCAGGAACTTGATGATGTCGGCTTTGGACTTTAGTCTTTCAGGCCCGTTCCCGTCATTCAAGCCTTCCGGCAGCTTATCGCCGGTAAGCGGCGACCAAATGAAATAGTTGGAAGCAGCCACGTGTTTGACCTGAACGGCAAACGTGCGAACTCCCTTGTACTCGCTCCCCGGAATGTTCAAACTCTCCGGAGAGAAATCGAATTTGTCTTCCGGCATGGCTTCGGCGGCGTCCACAATTTCCTTTTCGATGGAACTGATCTCGCGATCCACGGCTGAGGCTATGGTTGGCGGAGGCTGCTGCGACTGTTGCGCCTGAAGCGCGGCGACAGTGGCGTTCTTTGTGCTCTGTCCCAAGGTAGCCACCGCGACGATGAGGGCTGCCAACGACAAGAAGATCCATGTTTGTTTCATTCGAGTGGCTCTCCTCAGTTTCTTGTACCCAAACAATACTGAATTTACCAGTTACATCCAAAAAACTTTCAACGAATTCCTGCCGTATTATCGTCGCGAGTCCGGTGGCACCAGGTTGTTCGCACGATAGTAGACCACAAGCTGACCATAATGCTCGCCGCTGTGTTCGATGGCGACCGTCCAGATGGTGGAGTTATGGGCCAGCCGGTTCCCAAAAAACTTTGATGTGTTGTCCAGCCCCGCGTCGCCCTGCTGTTGAATCACTTGCGCTCCGTCCGCGACGGCCTCCTGCACGAACTTCACCACGTCGGCCTTGGTCTTGAAAGCGTCGCGCGAAGGATTGTCGCCCTCGCCGAAGTCAGGCCCGATGTTTGATCCGGAAATCCTGCGTATCAGAACGAAATCCAGTGCGGCGGCGTGCAGAAGATTCAGGGCGAAGGTGCGCTGGTCTTTCTGCAGCTTGAAATCGTATTTGTCTTCGGGAAAATCCTTCGCCATCGCGACGAGTTTGTTCCCGATGTCGTTCCACCTGTCCAACATCTCGTCGGATCGAGAGCGCGCCGGACTCGGAGCTTGATTCTGCGTCTGAGCGCGAGTGTAAAGGGCGATTCCGGCGATGCCAAGCAGAGTAACCACAACTAGCACAAGCCCAGATCCCTTCAAACGCCGCTTCATCGTAAATTCCCTCCTTGGATTGGCGATAATCTGCGAGGAACACGCACGAGGCTCTTAGTTTTCCGGTGCTGCCGGTCTGATCTATTCGTATCTTAGGGCGACCAGCGGATCGACACGTATCGCGCGCCGCGCCGGAACATAACAAGCGAGCAGAGCGACACCGATGAGAAGAACTGCGACACCTGCAAACGTGAGAGGATCTGTAGGCCTCACGCCGTAAAGCAGCCCTGCCATTAAGTGCGACACAATCAACGCGCAAACAAGTCCCACCGCGGCCCCGGCAATGGCAAGCCCTAACCCTTGACGCAGCACCATGCGCAGGATGTTCTGGCTTTGCGCTCCAAGTGCGAGGCGAATCCCGAACTCATGCGTGCGCTCGTTTACGATGAACGAAATCACTCCGTAAATTCCAAGCCCCGCGAGAAGCAGCGCCGTCAGAGCGAACAGCGCGACGATTCGCATCGAGAAACGTCTCTCAGCGAGAGATTCGGACACCGTCTCAGTGAGCGTCTGCGCGCCGAAAACTGGAAGTTCTGGATCAACGGACTGCACCTGTTCGCGCAGCTCAACTGGAATCACAGCGGGATCAAGCCGTCCGCGCAGAAATATGGCCAGATCTTTGGGCCTGCGCTGATAGGCGCTCACATAGATTTGTGGAACGGCGGCTTCCGCCAGCGATTCGGTTCGAGCATCCGCGAGTACGCCGACCACGGTAATCCAGGAAGGATTCGTCGGAGATGTCTTCACGCGCTTACCGATAGCATTTCCGGTTGGCCAGTAGGCGCGCGCGAACGCCTCGTTGATCAGCGCCACTGGAGGCGCCGTTTCGTTGTCCGATTCGTTGAACAGACGGCCGCGCAGCAATGTCATGCCCAGCAAGTGAAAATATTCCGGCGTAACGGTGGAACGGTCGATCAAAGGAACCTGGTTGCCACGAGTCTCGCGGCCCTCAATAATCAACGGGACCGGGCCGATGTCGTTTCTGCTATGACCCAGTGGTATAGCCTCAATATCACCAACGGCTACCTCTTCGACTCCGGGCAGAGTCCTGGCGCGGCGAAGCACTTCACGCAACAACTGCGCCTCTTGAGCGGTGGTTCCATAGATATCGGTCGCAGGATCGTTTGGCACGGGCAACCACGTCCGAACCGCCATTACATTCTGCGGGTTGAACCCCGGCCGCACGTTCAATAAATCGCTAAAACTGCGGAGCAGGAGGCCCGCGGCAATCATGAGCACCAACGAAAGCGCGAATTCAGTCACCACCAGCACACGGCGCGTGCGCGTCTGTTCCCCGGAACCCTTCGTGCCGCGGCCCTCCTGTTTGAGCATGCGATTCAAATCGATTCGCCCAGCATGCAAAGCGGGAGCGAGGCCGAAAATCGCACCGGCGCAAAGCGAGGCAAGGAGTGCGAAAAGCAAGACGCTCCAGTTAATCGAAATGTCCTGGAGACGCGGCAGGCTGTCGGGCACGATTTGCAGCAGAAGGCCCTTTGTAAAAAATAGAATCGCCAAGCCGCATATTCCGCCCACCAGCGATAAAAGCAGACTTTCGGTCAACAACTGTCGCACCAGCCGCGTACGCGCAGCTCCTAGCGCCTGCCGGACCGCCATTTCCCGACTCCTCGAGCCGGCGCGAGCGAGCACAAGATTCGCGACATTCACGCAACCGATTAGCAGGACCAATCCGACGGCTCCAAGCAGAAAGATCAATGACTGGCGGACGTTGCCAACCACAGATTCCTTGAGCGGAATCAGGCGCACCGTCCACGCGCTCTGCGGCGGATACTCTTCCGGAAATTGTTTTTCCAAGGATGCGACCAGGGCGTCCACGCGGCTTTGCGCCTGCGCAATCGTCAGTCCAGGTTTGATTCGCGCGATCGTTCTCACAAGAAACCGCGAATTACGAACAGGGGAAGGGGCAGGCGCCGCGGCAAAACCTGATGCCAGCCAGATTTCAATGTTCCTTTCCTCCGTCGTTCGCCCCGGGTCGTGAAAACCCGGCGGCATGACGCCGATCACGCGATACAAGTCGTTGTCGAGCCGCAAACTTTTGCCCAGAATTCCCGGATCGGCTGCGAAGGCGCGCTTCCACAGACCGTCGCTGATGAGAGCTTCCAGATTGAATCCGGGAGTGTGATCCTCCGGATCAAATGTGCGGCCCAGCTGCGCTTTCACGCCGAGCAGCGCTGGATAATTCGGCGGAACATTCAGAAAGCGGATTCGCACAGGTTGAGATGAGCCCGTGAGATTCACGTCTCCGCCGCCTATTGGCGATACCTGTTCAAAGATTCCCGAGCGCTGAAGATCCTGCCATTCGGGCACCGACATTCCCACGTTCCGCGCGCCCACGCCGGGCAGATCATCTTCGACGCTTACGAGCTGTTCCGGTTGGGGGTACGGCAGGGTGTGCAACAGCGTGGCATCGACGACGCTGAAAATCGCTGTCGTGGCTCCGATGCCCAGCGCAATCGTCAGAACAGCAATGGCGGTGAAGCCCGGAGACTTGCGCAGCATACGCACACCGTAGCGGATGTCCTGCCAGAAGTTCTCCCACCCTAGCCAGCGGCTGGATTCGTAGAAGCGCTCTCGGGACAATGTCACGTTGCCGAAGCTGCGGCGCGCAGCGGCTCGTGCTTCATCCGCGCTGAGACCTTGATCCTGCAAGCGCTCTATCTCGAGCTGCAAGTGGGCTTCGATTTCGGAGGTGAAATCGTCCAATTTGCGGTTCTTTGGGAACACGGCCTACGCCTCCTCAGACGCGAGAATGCGTCCGATCGCTGTCGCGAACCGCTTCCATTTGGTGGTTTCCTTTACCAGTTGTTTGCGGCCGGCGGTGGTCAGCGAATAAAACCGGGCCTTGCGGTTATTTGTGGAGATTCCCCACTTCGCGGAAATCCAGCCGCGCTCCTCGAGCCGTTGGAGGGCAGGATAAAGAGCTCCGTGCTCGACCAGGAGTTCTTTGTCAGACGTCTGCTGGATGGCGCGCGCGACGCCTTGGCCGTGCTGCGATCCGAAAATCAGCGTGCGCAGGATCAGCAGGTCCAGAGTGCCTTGCAGCAGTTCAAGTCGCTCCGTGCCTTGTTGGGTAGACATTTGACCTGTGTATTACACCTGCTCGGGTAAGATGTCAACCTGAAAAGACCTGGCCCGGCGAGGCAAGCGTCCTGAAAGCAAGAGTGATTGCCATGACGGCTGGATCTCACACGTTCTTTATTCATAGCGCAGCGCGATCATGGGATCCACGCGTGTGGCGCGGCGCGACGGCAAATAACAGGCCGCAATCGCCACAAAAGCGAGCAGCGCCGGTATTCCCGCGAAAATCAGAGGATCCGTCGCGGACACGCCGAACATCAAGCTGGCCATCAGGCGCGCCAGAACAAATGCAAGCGCAACGCCGATGCCCAGGCCGATCGCCGCAAGCCAAATCCCGCGGCCTGCAATGCGACGGAGCACCTGCTGCGGCGTCGCGCCCAGCGCCAGGCGAATTCCAATCTCATGCGTCCGCTCCGTCACCGAGTGGGCCATTACGCCGTAAACACCCGATGACGCGAGCACCAGCGCAATTAGCCCCAGCACAGCCATCATCGCGGCGATGAAAGAGATGCCGCTCAGTTCCTCATGCGCCAGACGCGCGAGCGTCTTGGGTTCATAAATCGGCTGATTTGCGTCCACGGCTCGAACTTTCGCGCGCACGGCGGGAACGAAGCTGAGCGGGTCGCCGTCAGTCCTCAACAAAAATGCGGCCTTCGTGTCGGGACTTTGCAGGTAAGGCACGTAAACGGCTCCGTCAATAATCTGGAGATAGGGATTGTACTTCGCATCAGCGACGACACCCACGATCGTCAGCCACGGTTCCTTCGAGTCCGGAGCTCCGCGCTTGATGCGCTTGCCTACCGCGTCTTCTCCCGGCCAGTAGACCTCTGCCATCGAACGGCTGAGGACAGCGACGCGCTGCGCGTTCGGTCCATCGGCATCCGCTAGTTCGCGGCCGCGCAGCAGCGGCAAATGCAGCGTGCGAAAATAATTGGCGCTGATCGATTCGGCCAGCGCGATGTGTCCTGGATCCTGCGTCCACGTTTTGCCCTCACCGGTGAACGGGTGATAACTGAGTTCATCCTGGTCAGGAACAGCGGTGGCCACCGAGGCGGACTCGACTCCCGGAATAGCGCTCATTTGCGCCAGGGCCTGTTGGTAAAAGGCGACGACCTTCGCATCGTCTGCATATTTCGCTGCCGGAAGCGCGACATTCATCGTCAGCAGGCTGTGCGATTCGAACCTCTCGTTGGCGCTGAGCAGCACGCGGAATCCCTTGACTAGCAGGCCCGCTCCCACCAGCAAAACCAGAGATATCGCAACTTCTGCAACCACCAGCACGCCGCGTAGCCGGTGCGAAGTGCGTCCCGAGCCTCCGCGCCCGCCTTCCTTGAGCGAATGCGAAAGATCCGGCCGCGAATGGCCAAGAGCGGGTGCAAGTCCGGAGATCACACCGGCTAAGACAGCGATGGCAACCGTGTACGCGACTGCGCGCCAGTTGAGCGCGATGCGATTCCAACCCGCGATGTACTGCGAAAGCTCAGCCGGCAAGTAATTGACTGTCAGGCCCACCGCCCATCCGGCGAAAAGCAATCCCAATGCGGCTCCCGCGAGCGCCAGAATCACGCTTTCGGCGAGAAGTTGCCGGACCACGCGCCAGCGGCTTGCCCCGAGCGCCGTACGCACCGCAATTTCCCTTTCGCGTCCCGCCACGCGCGCAAGCTGCAAATTGGCTACGTTCGCGCACGCGATCAAAAGTACGAATCCCACCGCCGCCAGCAGCAGCAACATGAAATTGTGCGTCAGCTCACCGGTGGCATAAGTACGAAACGGCACAACACGAATGCCAAGCCGCTCGTTCGTTTTCGGAAACGCTTGAGCCAATTGGCGGCCTATGCCGTCGAGTTCGGCCGCGGCGCGCGATGCCGAAACTCCGGGCTTCAACAATCCAACAGGAAAAAGGTAATTGTTCTCCCGGTCGGTCTTGTCCGCGTCCGTGAACGCGACGGGCCGCCACAATTCCGTCGCGAGGGGATACTGAAAATCCTTGCCCATGACGCCGGAAATCGTGAAGGCTCGCCCATTGACGCGCGTTTGTTTGCCGATGATTTGCGGATCGCCGCCGAACTTGCTCTGCCACAGGCCATAGCTGAGGACGACTTCGTCGTCACGTCCGGGCGTGCCATTTTCCGGCACAAAACCGCGCCCAAGAATCGGCTCAACGCCGAGAGCATCAAAGAAATTCGTCGTGACCCTTGCAGCTTGTTCGCGTTCCGGATCGCCTTGCCCGGTCATATTGACGTCTTCCAGCGCGTAAGCGGCGAATTTGTCGAACGACTGACTTTGCGTTCGAACCGCTTCGTAATCCGCTGCGTACATCGAGTTTTCATTCGTGACCCGAACAATTCTGTTGAATACCAGCACCAGCCGGCTCAGATTTGGAAACGGTTCTGGACGCAGAAGGAGCGGATCGGCCACGCTGAAAATGGCCGTATTGGCGCCGATGCCCAACGCCAGCGCGAAGACCGCGAGCATCGTCACACCTGGATACTTGGCTAGCATCCGAAAGCCGTAACGCACATCCTGCCAAATCGATCTCATCGGTAAACGCCCCCAACACCAAGTGAGTTTCTGGCTGCGAGTACGCATGCAATGTACCAGCGATTCGTCCTCTATCTCATTGCGAAAGAATTAGTTACGAACGGTCATCGGGCGTCGGGTCCATCTCTGGAGCGAATCCGGGAAAATGCGTTGCGGAATCGGACACGCGTTCACATCCTGCGAACCGCATCTAGCGGGGAGGCGATTCAGCGCGTTTCGTCTCCTTTATAGCGGCTCGCGTCCTTTCGCAGGTATAGTTCTAACAATCGGTAGCATTCGATGGTAAACGTCTCTGAATTCCTGAACTTTTGAGGCGGATGACGGAGACAGAAGAGGACTGGATGATCAGGGGCCGGATTGTTCTTGCTGTCTTGCTCGTTTGCGGTCTTGTGGCGCTCGGATCAATGTCGGCGCAGCAACAGGACGCATCTCGTTCCGGTTGGATCAGCGATGAGAGTTGCGGAACCCAACACGCGAAGCCCGGCCGGGCGGATTGCGTGCAGAAATGCTGGCGTGGAGGCGCTTCGGTGGGACACCCGGAATGGAAACCGCAACGGGCCGTCTTTGTAGCAGACGATGATCAAGCAATCTGGATTGTCGAAAATCCTGAAGCCGTTATCAACTTCCCTGCCGCGCATGTGGCGCTGGCGGGTAAATTCGATTCTGCGAAAAAGACGATTCACGTTGAGAAGATCAGCCCCGCCGCGCAGTAGGGCGCCCAAGATACCACTCAGACCCGGACATGCCATAGTATAGAGCCGTTATAAACTCATATGGAGCTCGGACGAATTAGTGCCATCTTTCGTTACCCGGTTAAGTCCATGGCCGGCGAACAACTAGATGTTGCACAGCTAAGTTGGCACGGCATTGCGGGTGATCGTAGGTTCGCTTTTCGGCGACTCGCTGACAAAAGTGGGTTCCCATGGCTGGCAGCAAGCAAATTACCGCAGTTGCTCCTCTATAAACCATTCGGGCTCGACAGCAACACTGCCGAGCGACTCCCGACGCACGTTCGTACGCCGGACCGGAAAGAGTACGAACTCCGGAGCGACGAACTTCGGGAGGAAGTTTCGAGCCGCTATGGCAGTGATGTCGAATTGATGAATCTCAGACACGGCATCTTCGACGAAGCCTGTATTTCGGTGCTCAGCCTCAGCACAGTGCATGGCATCGAGCGCGAATCAGGCCGAGACATTGACCTCCGCAGATTTCGACCAAACGTTGCGATCGAAACACCTAGCGCCGAGCCGTTTGAGGAAGACAGATGGGTGGGCCGGACATTGATGTTTGGCGAAGGGAACAGCGGGGCAGCCCTCCGAGTTACTATGAGGGACGAGCGATGCGTCATGGTTAATTTTGACCCAGACACAGCCGAGCGCGATTCTGAAGTGATGAAGACGGTTGTTCGTATGAACGGGAATTACGCCGGCGTATACGGCACGGTGGTTAGGGCAGGCGAGCTTCGCGTCGGTCAAGTCGTGACCTTGGGAGCGTAGGATCCGAGCCCTAGATTTAGTTTTGTTTGCAAATTTGTACTTGAGAGGAACACGCAATGAAGTTACACAAATTCCTGCTCGTCGTTGGCTTGATTGGTGCGTCCCTTGTTTTCCTAACCGTGAAAGTGCGCGCACATAACGGGAGCGTTAGCGTTCAACAAGGTGCATCCGACAAACGAGATGGGCAACACGATTTTGACTTCCTCGTTGGCACTTGGAAATTCCACCTGAAACGACTGTCACGGCGGTTAGTCGGCTCCAGCGAATGGGTGGAATTCGACGGGACCACGGTCTGTCGGCAGGTCTTGGACGGTCGTGCGGAAGTCGAGGAAATGAATGTCGATAGCGCGGAGAAGCACACGCATATCCAGGGTTTGGCGCTGCGTCTTTACAATCCGGATTCCCATCAGTGGAGCATTTACTGGGCGAACGCAGCCGATGGAGTCCTCGAACCGAATCCCATGGTCGGGCAGTTTATCAACGGGCGAGGCGAATTCTATAACCAGCAAGTCTACGAGGGTCGAGCAGTCTACGCCCGGTTCGTTTGGTCAGGCGTCACCACGAATTCGCCGCACTTCGAGCAGGCATTTTCGGTCGATGGCGGAAAGACGTGGGAAACGAACTGGATAACCGACCAAACTAAAGAGAAGCCGTAGCCCTCCGGGATTTCTCAAGATCCGATCGCGCAGGTATAGTCATCTATAAACCATGGAGGTGAAAATGAAACCCACAGTGGGACTAATCGGCCTCGGCTTGATGGGCAAGCCGATGGGGCACAATTTTCTCAAAGCGGGATTTCCGCTCGTGGTTTGGAATCGCTCCGCCGCGAAGGCGGACGACCTTGTGGGCGCGGGCGCCAAGCTCGGCGCGAATCCGCGCGATGTGGCGGCGCAAGCGGACGTGCTCTTTACGATCGTCAGCGATCCGCCAGCGCTCGAAGAAGTTCTATCGGGCGCGAACGGCGTGTTCGCCGGTCTGCGCCGCGGCAGCATTTACATCGAGTCCAGCACGATTTCTCCGGACCTCGCGCGCCGCACCGCCGCTTCCTGCGCCGAGCGCGGCATCGATTTCCTCGACGCGCCCGTAACCGGCGGCACATGGGGCGCCGAAAAGGGCGAACTCCTCTTCATGATCGGCGGCAAAGCTGAAACATTCGAACGCGCCAAGCCTGTTCTCGAAGCTGTCGGCAAAAAATTCTTTCTGCTCGGCCCGAACGGCGCGGGGCAAACCGTGAAGCTCGCAATGAATTTAATCCTCGCATTGCAAGTGGACGCGCTAGCCGAAGCCATCGCGCTCGTCAGCGCCTCGGGTGTCGCGGGTGAGCGCCTCGTGGAAGTGATGCAAGCGAGTATGGCGCGCTCTGGAGTGCTCGACGTGAAAGCGCCGCTCATTTTGAAAAACGAATTCCCGGCGAGTTTTCCGCTACGCTTGATGCACAAGGATATGCGTCTTGCGCTAGAGCTTGCCAAGCAACAGGGCGTGACCCTGCCGGCCGCCGCTGCCGCGTACGGCACTTACAGCGCCGTGAAGGATTCGTCGAACGACGACCCGGATTTTGCGGCCGTCGCCCGTTTCTGGAAGAAAAGTACTTCGAAGTCCGCGTGATTTAAGGAAGCTCGCCCGGAGAGAGAAAACTCAACGGCAAATCGCGCCCGGTGCGCAGCCCCGACTGCGCTGCGAGAATTTGCGGTATCGCGTTGACCACCACCGCCGCCGTGGCCACGTCCCCATGCGTGCCGCCCGGAATCACCAGCGAAAGATTCGGTTCGCCTGTTAGCTCGATCGTATCGGCCGGCTCCTTCGCGCCCACGTACATCTTCAGTTCCATGTACACCTTCGTATTCCCTCTAAACGTGCCGCGCGCGATTTGATGCACGCCCGCCACCTGTCCTGCTGCGACCTCGAGAAACTCAGTGGTCACTTTTTCGGCCGCGATCACCGGCTCAATCGTTTCCGAAATATCGTCGAGCGTGAATCCCAGCCCGTCGGCCACCATGGCGATCGATTCCGGCAAGCCGTGATGCTTGATGACGCCCGCGGCCACCTGCGCGCGAAATTCTTCCGGTGACATTCCCGCGCCGATTTTCTTCTGAAGCGGCAGCCGCCGCTTCGACGCGTCCACCACGCGCAATGCCTTTGCGCTGTCCACGCGCTGCGCCACGGCGCTCAAAGTGAGCACCAGCTTGTCCATCACGAAGCCGGGATTCACGCCCGTGCCAACGAGCGCCACGCCTTCTTCTTTCGCCGCCGCATCGAGCTTCGCCGAAAGCTCGGGATGCTTTCGCCACGGATAGGCGAGTTCCTCGCACGTCGAAACGATGCAGCATCCCGAAGCGAGGCACGCGAGAAGCTGGTCCATCACGCTCGTGAGGTACGACGAAGTCGAGTGGACCACCGCGTCCACTGGCTTTTCGAAAACGGCGTCGGAGTCCGCCGAAATCGCGACGCCCCACGGCGCGTCTTTTACTCCCACCGCTCCCACCACTTCGCCAAGATCGCGCCCCACTTTGGCGGGATCCTTGTCGATCGCGCCAACGATTTCCAGCGACGCCTTCTGTCGCATCAGCCGCGCAATCGACGCGCCGATCGGCCCCACTCCGTATTGCACCACCCGGATTTTCTTCTTCACAGCCGGTTCACCCGTCTCCAGAGAAACCAATACCTTAAAGTTTTTACGAGGTGAAGTGCAAGAAGTTTGGCGGGATTTGAGGCCAGCTGATACGGGAAGGCAACTGCGCTCGCTTGGCAGCTGTCGTTTGCGATTTAGAAAATCCAGCAGTGGTTTGTTAGCGGAGCCCGGAAACCATCCCAGGCTCCGCCGAACAGGGGCGTCAGCTTTTCCCGTGCTCGTCCGAACAGCACGTGGCGTCGGATTTCACCGGGGGCGTGTACAGTTGCGTTGGATCGACGGCGTATCCTTCACTGTACCGGTCGTGGTGGCGGACCCACGCCATCGTAAATGCCAGGCCGTCTTCGTCCCGACCCTTGGGCGCCAGATCGAGAAAATTGTACGCGCCCAGCAAAATATCGAGTCCGCGTCCGTAGCTGGAATAAGTATGGAAGATGTTGCCGGCGGCGTCCTTGTAGAACACGCTGGCTCCCGGCGCTTCCTCACTGGGAAACTCGGTCATACCGTAGTTGTAAAGCACCTTGCCGGCGGCCATCTCGTCTTTCGTGAACGACACGTGGTAATCGCGGTTGAAATCGCTTCCGAACGACGAGACCCACTTGAAGCGCCAGCCCATCCGCTTCTTGAACGCTTCGATCTCAGCGAGTGGCGCGCGTGAAACTACCGCCAGCGTGACGTCGCGATTTGCAAGATGAACGGCAGGGCCGTCGAAGTGATCGGCTAAAAACGAGCAACTTGGGCAACCCTCTTTCCACCCGGGACCGAACATGAAGTGGTAGACGATCAGCTGGCTGCGTCCGTCGAAGAGCTCGGCGAGCGTCTGTCTCCCGTTCGGCCCGTCGAAGACATAAGGCTTCTCGACCTTCTCCCAGGGCAGTTCGCGCCGTTGCCGGCTTAGCTCATCGCGGAGCCGGGTGAATTCCTTTTCTTTGGCCAAGAATTCCTTGCGAGCCGCAAGCCATTCGGCTGGCGACACCACTTTAGGCTGTTGTAGCTTTATCTGGCTGCTTGCCATCGTGACTCTCCTCTGAATTATTTTTTTCCATAACGATCTTCGCGCTCTTCACGCGGAACTTCCTGAAGACGAGCGCCGCCAGCCCTCCTGTGCCGGTTGTGGCGCCGGCGATCAATGCCGCAGTTGCGATGCACGCGGGACACATTGTTCCTCTCCCCTTCGATAACGCTATCGCGCCGCTGTGCGAGACGCTCCCGCCTCCGCGTGTTTGCGGACGCGCTCGTTCATCGACGCCCAGCCTTTGCCCACGCCCTCTCGATGGTGCTCCTCGATGAAACCGAGCGCCGTGTGGCGAAACGTGATCAACGTTCCGGCTTTCTCTTCCGTCAGCCGGTATTGCACGTTCGAAACAAACGGATACGACGCAAACAATGGGCCGCTGAATTCCAGAAGGGTCGGCCGCTTGATGGCTTGCACATGCGCCCACAAGTGGCCGTTGTTATCGCCCAGGTCGCGGTACCACCTTCCGCCGGGCCACGCCTCAATCTTCATCGACAGAGGCTTGCCGTCCATCGTTTCGTTGCCCGGCCCGAGCTGTTCGAGCAGCGCGGCGAACGTCGCATCCAGCGAAGCGCGGACGTGAATTTCCTGCGTAATGCTAAGCGTCAAGTCTTCGATCTTTTGTGCTGTTTGCGTCATAACTCCTCCTTGAAATGAACTGCTGAATCTAACTCGGTTTAGTATCGCGTTTTGCCTCAGCTCGCTCCTTAACACGGTTCAACTGATGCTGCCAGTACCGTTCGAACGTGCCGGCCCACTCGTGGAGCGGTTTGATCGCGTTGGCGTTGGTTCGATACAGCTTTTGCCGGCCATTGCGCCGCATATGAACCAGCCCAACGTCTCGAAGCACGCGCAAGTGCTTCGACACCGACGGCTGCTCCAGCCCAAGCGTCGCCACGATGTCGCCTACCGGACGCTCCCGCAGCGCGAGATAGTTCAATATGTCTCGCCGCCGCGGCTCAGCGATCGCGTTGAACGCATCCGATGTGGTTGCCGCCCTTGCCATGCCATTACAATACATTCCCATATAGGAATATGTCAAGCTTCTTTTTTTCTGGCCTCCAATAGCGACAGCATCGCCTTAAGTTGGCTCGAATGTTCTCTTCGTGCTACGCCCGGTCGTTACGGTGAAAATCGCGGCTTCCTGCCGCCCCCGGGGTGGGGTACATTGGTGCCGCATTTCATAAGTGATTCTGGGCGCCATCATGGGAGGCTATTGATATGTCAAGCAAACGAGTAAACGGCATCTGCTCGCTGGCGTTCGCTCTGTTGTGCTTGCCCGTTTGCACCCACGCGGCACCGGACGGCTGCCAAGAGGCGCAGCCCCCCGAGAAACTCGATCAGCATCAACATCAGCATGGGCACCAAATGAATACGCCCAGCGGAGCCTCCGACAAGTGCGAACCCAAATTCACCTACGAAGCGGGGCCTCGCGGGCCCAGTCACTGGGAAGGCGTCTGCAACACCGGACACACGCAAGCGCCGATCGATATCACGAAGACCGAAAAAATGGCGTCGCCGCCGCTGGCGCCCTTGCAATTAAAGTATCAGCCTGCCGACCTGGATATGGTGAATGACTGCAACAAATATCTGATCAAGGTGAGATTTCCTGGAAATCAATGGCTCAAGGTGGCGAGGAAGCCCTACCGCCTGAGCGAAATCGATTTTCATGAACCCGGCGAAAACGCAGTCAACGGCAAGCGTCCACCGATGTCTCTCGAATTAGTCCACCTGTCGCCCGAGTCAACCTTCCTCATCATCGAAGTGCCGATCGTGGTGGGCAAAGAAAATCCGGTAATCAAAACTCTGTGGGAACACATTCCTGACCCCGGCAAAGAGCAAGTGACCAAGGATGTGAAAATCAACGCGATGGATCTGCTGCCCGCCGACCACGGCTACTATAGTTATCGCGGCTCACTGACGGATCCCATTTGCAACGAAGGTGTCGCCTGGTTCGTGCTCAAGAATCCCATCGAAATGTCGGAAGCTCAGATCGCCGACTACAAGAAGCATTATCACGACACGGCGAGGCCGCTTCAGCCGGTGAACGACCGGCCGGTGTCGGAAACCAAGTAGCCGCGTGGAATCCATTCTGGAAAAAAGTGGCATGGCCTTTCAGAAGAACCGAAGGCTTTTTCTCGCCGCGTCTTTCTTTCTCTTCGCCTCTTTTCCCCTCATCGCACAAACGAACGCTGTTTCGTCAGAACAAGCCAACCGGCAAAGAGCGCTGGCGCTTTTCAGCGAGGGTAAGCGGCTGGAAGCCCTGCCCCTTCTGGAGGACGCGGCAAAGAAACAACCGCAGGACGCCCAAGTGCTGGTGGCGCTCGCGGCTTCTCTCGTGGAACACGCTGCAACCCTGAACGACCCGAAAGCCGCAGCCGAAGAGCGCTTTCGTGCCAGAGATCTTGTACAAACAGGCTGGGAGCTGGGGGACACCAGTCCACTGGCTGAGAATTTGCGGCAGCTTCTGGGAGAATTGCCGGCAAGCGGCGCGATCAAGTTTTCCGACAATCCTGTAGTAGAAAAAGCCATGGATGCCGGCGAAGCGGCATTCGCGCGCCGTGATTTTGACGAAGCGCTGAAAGACTACGCGACGGCGCTGGAAATCGAGCCCACAAACTACGCCGCCGCTCTGTTTACCGGAAACACCTACGACAAAAAGAATGATGTCACCAAAGCCGCCGAATGGTACGAGCGTGCCACAAAGATTGACCAGGATACGGAGACAGCCTATCGCTACTACGCCGACATGGCGGCGAAACAGGGCGACATGGTAAAGGCGCGGAATCTTTTAATCGAGGCGGCTGTGGCCGAGCCCTACAGTAAGATTGTGTGGCGCGAAATTCGCGCCTGGGCCATCATCAACCATACCGAGTTCAACATTGTGTACGCCCCCATCCCTCTGGCGCGACAAGGCGACCCCGCTCAATCGGTGGGCCTCTCAACCGCGTGGCGCGCCTATTATTCCGTGAAGATGGAATGGCAAAAGGGCGGCAAGTTCAAAAAAGAATTCCCGCAGGAGGGTGCGTATCGCCACTCGCTTCTTGAGGAATCCGAGGCGCTGGCGGCAGCTTGCCGTGCTCTGGAAAAACTGAGGCGGGACGAGAAAACGGCCGAATTGGTGGCAGGCGATTCGGTCGCCGGATTGTTGCTGAAGCTCTACGACGCGCGTCTGCTCGAAGCATACGTGCTGTTCAGCCTGGGCGACGACGAAATAGCGAAGGACTACAAAGCATATCGGGCGAAGAATCGCGACAAGCTCGAAACTTACATGAATAAGTTCGTCATGCCCCCCGTGCCAGCTCGCCAGTAATTCGTTCAAGGAAAGAAAGCGGCTTCAGAGTTTCTCTCTGAAGCCGCCATTCGTGCTGCTTGGACGCAAATCCTTGACTTCCCCTCACTAGTTGGAGTTCACCTGCTCGATCGCCATCATGCCCAGATCCTCGTGACCCAGGATGTGGCAGTGGAAGACGAACTCACCGATGTCCGGTCCGCGGAAGTCCGCAAGAATCTGGACCTGCGGATATGGTATCGGCGGCCCGCCGTTGTTCGCCGTAACGCATGCCGGTGGAATGGGCGGACCCACCTCCTTACCATTCACGATCTGAGGCGGACCCGCTGGATCACCGCCGCAGTACGGAATCTCCACCATGTCCAGGAACTGGCCGTTGATCGCTGGCGCACATGTCTGGCAGGATTGTGCCCCCGGGCTGCCGCAGTTGCCCGTTCCGCCGACAGGTATGCAATTGGCGTCGAAGTTGTCTTGCGAGAGCACCTTGAAGTGAATCTGGTGCTGGTGGAGTTCGTGGTTCTCCCGCGCATGGTTCTGCACGATCCATTTTTCGACGGTGCCCTGTGTGGTGATGATCGCGGGAGGGTGGTTGTTGTCAAACGGCGTGTCGATAGGGTAAGGCTGGATGGGGCACTTTGCGCCTGCCGCCGTGACGCATCCCGAGGCGTTGATGAAGAACTGGGTTCCGTCCTCGTACTCCTCGAAGAAGACAGTGCGAGTCAGCGAGGGCTTTACGTTCATGATGCCGCCAAACCGCTGTTGATTGGTGTTCAGGCCGGTATATGCGGCAACTCTGTCGTCTTGAAGCGGTTCATCCGGGTCCGAGTTGCCGACCACCTGAATGTTCAATAGCGGGCGGGTGGGAAGGGTATCGCCCAGCGGTCCTGAGTAAACAAACTGGGCCACGAGCTGGGCCAGATGCACCGAGGACGACGGCGCGTTGACGAGGAATTCGACACGCGAGGCCGGCGGGAGCCGGAAATGGGTCACCGGGATCAGCTGGCCGGGCTGAGTGCCGTCCTGGGAGTTAACCGGAACAGCGTCGATTCCGACAAGCTCGATGGTTTGGGCAACGCCGTCGAACCGCACTTCCAGGTCGAGAGGCGCGTCCGAAGTGCAGTTGCAAATTCGCCAGAATTGTTTTTCACCGGTCTCCATGTGGATCACGGCAGGAGTGTAGGACATCGTGTTGTTATTTGGGTTAAACGTCTCGCTGAGGGATTGCGCCG
>Ga0210407_10001876_pt1 | contig 18843 bp, 16 predicted proteins | sample IncBWC27MmetaG_FD_150860 | JGI IMG/M metagenome (GOLD analysis project Ga0210407, IMG submission 150860) | Forest soil microbial communities from Barre Woods Harvard Forest LTER site, Petersham, Massachusetts, United States - Inc-BW-C-27-M | ecosystem: Environmental > Terrestrial > Soil >... | reverse complement strand
TGTTAGCGCAAGGTATTATGAATGAAAAGCACGTATCGAGACAGTAAGTTCAAGCCGTGGCAGCCCGAGCCTTGGCGCGTACTCCCGACGCGCTCCTGAAATTCCAACGTTTGTGATTGACGTTCACGGACGCCACTTCATCAGGCGCAAAAGGGATCTCCTTGAACCCGCGGACCTCAATAATGCAGCCCTCGCTGGTAACGACCTGATCAAACGATCTACCGTCCCTGAGTTCGACCGAAACTACCTGATAGCCTATGCCTGTCTCTCCGGCTCGCTTCAGGTGGTCGACAAACCCGCTGGGTATGGGAACTAAACGTTTCATGACACTCCTTAGGGGGTTGGAAGAACTACGGACCACCCCATCTTACCTCCTGGGTCCCCCGCTGTCCATCCCACCCCGGCGAATAAAAAGCTACACCCTGCGAGGGGTTTATCCCCCATAGCGTAGAATTGCTTCGTTTTTGATTGCGCAGACTGCACCTTGCATCCTTTACCTTTTTCCGGTGGACCGCGTTACGCCGTTCTCTTCTGGGGAACCTACATATTGTGGCTCGCGCTGGAAACCATAGGCGCTAGGACCAAGCGATCAGTCGACCGCTCAAGGGTTAGCGACCGCGGCTCCTTCAGCCTTATCATGATTCTTCTCTGGGTTGCGTTGGGATCGGATTTTGCGCTCTCCTTTCTCCTACCACAGGCCAACATCCTGTGGAACCGGACCGCCATCTTCTACCTCGGGATCAGCCTAATGCTGGCGGGAATGGCTTTTCGTTTCTACGCCATGTCGGTTTTGGGAAGATTTTTCACCTACGATGTCGCCGTTCATGTCGGCCAAACGGTCGTCGAAGCGGGACCATATCGGTACATTCGCCATCCGTCCTATACTGGAGGTCTCATCACTCTCGCGGGACTTGGTCTGGCGCTCGGAAATTGGGCCGGGCTTCTGGCGCTTCTTGCTTGCACGGGGGCAGGCTATAGCTATCGAATATTTGTCGAAGAAGCCGCGCTGGTTGCGGCCTTGGGCGAGCCTTATAGGGAGTATATGCGCCGGACCCGGCGCCTCATTCCATTTCTGTTTTAGCCCAGGCAGTGCCCCGGCCAGCGGTAGCTGCCCGTCGGCCCGCGCTACCAGTTCGATGTTCTCTTGAAACTCGGCCTAAGGAAGCCGCAACCCACACCCACCCCCTCGCTCGCTAGTACCGGAACTAACCCGTGGAGACTGTTGCCCCCCCGAAGAAATATCGCATTTCATCAGCGACTTTTTAGAGAGCTTTGGGTTAGGGTCGGACAACCGACAGTGCTGACCGGGTGAGTCCAGTGGGGAGCTTTCGGGCATTTCTGCCGGTGGATCGGCTAGCACGCCTAGCCGCTGATAGAAGACAGAAAACGACAACCTGGAGGGTAACCATGAAACGACTCATCGTCAGTTTGGTGGGTGCGATGGCGCTACTAGTGTCGGCAACAGGGATCCGTGCTCAGGATCAGCTGGTGCCGGCCGGCACGCTGCTGCAATGTACTCTGGACGAGCCGAATTTCTCTTCGGCCACGGCGGCGGTTGGCGACCCGGTGTTGTGCCACTTGAGAACCACACAGGAGTTCGGCAGGCCGCTGTTCCCAAGAGGCAGCATGTTGGGCGGACACCTGGAAGCCGAGAAGGACCCGGGCCATTTCGTCGGCAAAGGTTACATAAAAATCACCTTCGACCGAGTCATTCTGCCGAACGGGGACCTCCCGGTGCCGGCAAAGGTGATCCAGGCCCGCGGCTATAAAGTAGACAAACAAGGCGCCATCGACGGCAACGGCCACGCAACCCGCGATGTGGTCGAGTGGCTGTTTCCTCCGCTCTGGCCCTGGAAGGTGATCAGTCTGCCGTTCCGCGGTCCCAGACCGACGTTGAAGGGCGAAGAGCCGCTGGAATTGCGCTTGATGGACGACATCGTCCTACCGCGAACTCTAACCCAAATAAGTCATCCAGACCGCCCGCCGTACGCATCCTCCTCACACTCTCGGCCAAGCTCTTACAACGCAACGTTGCAGCCGAACGCGATGCAGTTGACGGTCCGGGAGACTGCGATCGCCGCGAGGACAACTCCGGCCCATGAGCCAAACGGCTCGATCGGTACACTGCAAATCAGTGCGCCGGAGCCCGCCGAACGGCAACCGATCGAACGACTTACGATCCTGGTGCTGAAGTCGAATGAGACCTATGAAGTGACCAAGTACCAAAGGGACGGCGACCTGTTGATGTTCCAGGACCTGCAAGGCCGCAAGGGCGGAGTGGACGTCAACGAAGTGGATTGGCGCAAGACCTCGGAGATGACCACGGCCGCGTGGTCGGCGGATAAGCCGCTCTCAAGACAAACGAACTGATCGGCCAAACCTGAAGAAGTTCAGAGTGGTCTGACTAGAACTGTCGCGATCAGCGACAGCGGATGGGGGTGTGTTTTAAGAAGGGAGAGTATTCGGAAGACAGCATCTGCACTGCCTGGCAAAACGAGTAAAGCCCATGCCCATTCTCTATTGTACTGTTTCCGTAAAAGTCCGTTTGCAGCGTAACCAGACCATCTTTGGCTGCAACAAATCGCCGCCTCGCAGGAGCCGCCTTGATGACGCTTGAGGATTGTCGCTCCTTCTACTCGCAAGAGATTCGTTTTGCCGCGAACCTGTCCACGCCCGGCCAGGGCATCATGACGAAAATCGTGCGCGACCACGGTGCTTACTCCGCTCAGATGGTCTCGCCCGTCGCCATATTTTCCGGAGGCAACCTGCGCGATCCCGCGTTGGAACCACTGATGGCAAGCGCATTGAGAAGTGGCGCCCTGCTGAAGCTAAAATCAGTGCGACGCGATGCCCACGATCCGGCGGATAGCTGCGTCGTCCACGCCCCCGAAGCCTGCCTCAGCATGGCGGAACTGTCCGCGTCCGCCAGTTCCTAGAGCGACGACTCAACACTCGGCCACCATGTGAACGGCGGCGGGATTAGATCATGCCGAAAAGCTCTCAGGAATCTGGAAGGAAGAGGAGATCTTGATCGGCGGGATGGAGTTGTCGCTCCCTCCCTACTCGTTCCACCACCTGGGTTGACACGCGAGGTCCTATATGTAGAATATAGACCTGTAGGAAAGCTAGGTGTCAAAACCATGCCCACTGAAAAAAACGACCTGCATCGCGGTACGCTCGACATGCTCATCCTCAAAGTCGTCGCTTCTGGCCCTGTACACGGCTATGCCATCGCTCAGCGCCTAAATCAAATCTCCAAGGATTACTTTCAAGTCCCACAGGGCTCGCTGTACCCCGCGCTTCACCGTCTCGAAGAGCGCGAATGGCTTGACGCCGAATGGAAAGACACCAGCACCGGGCGCGAAGCCAAGTTCTACACCCTGACCACCAAGGGCAAGAAGCAGCTCGAAGCAGAAGTCCTCGGCTGGGAGCGGCTTTCCGATGCTGTTTCCCTGATTCTGCGTACTGCTGACTGAGACCGACATGCGCTGGCTACGCCGTCTCGGGCACAAGCCACTCGTCGAAAAACGGCTCGACTCTGAACTGCATTTCCATCTCGAGCAGCAAATCGCCGATTACATCGCCTCCGGCATGTCGCCCGCCGAAGCTCGTCGCCTCGCCAACCTCGAATTCGGCAGCGTGGAACGCTTCAAAGAAGAGTGCCGCGAAGCCCGATGGGAAAATCGCCTCGAGCTCTTGCTTCATGACCTTCAGTTCGCTTTCTGCGGCCTCCGCAAGAATCCCCGTTTCACCCTTGCAGCGGTTCTCGCACTAGCACTGGGCATCGGCGCGTCCACTGCGATGTTCAGCGTCATCTACAACGCCCTCGTTGCTCCTTTTCCTTACCAGGATCAGGGACGCCTGGTCACTTTTCGAATCCACGACCTGGATCAGCGGGAGGGCGGCGAGGGTTTCTTCCGCGGCAGGCTCAGCTATCCCGAGCTACAGGACTACCTGGAGCAGAACCGCGTCTTCGATGCCCTGATCGCCAATTGCGAAATCGATGTCGTCTACGATTCCGGCGAGAACAACAGCTACCTCGCCGCCAACTACGTTACGCCCGGCACCTTCGAGCTCTTCGGCGTCGCTCCGCTTCTCGGACGCGGACTCGAGCCGGCCGACTACCAGCCCGGAGCTCCCCCTGTCTTCGTCCTTCGCTACGCCACCTGGATTAGCCAGTTTGGCGCCGATGCGAGCGTCGTCGGCCAAACCTTCCTGCTAAACGGCGTCCGCCGCACACTCGTCGGCGTCATGCCTGTGCGATTTGCCTGGGGAGGCGTCAATCTTTGGATGCCGCGCGATACAACCGCCGCCAATGTGACCCGCGGGACCTTTCCGCAGTACTGGGGCGTAGTGGCTCATCTCAAGCCGGGCGTCACCCTTCCGGAAGCCGAAGCCGACATTAACATCATCGGGGCACGGATCGCGCCCACGTACCGCGAGGATTATCCGACGCATTTCCATGTCGGCGTCGAGTCGTTCGTCCATGCCGTCGTCGGCAATGGGTTTCGCAGAACGCTCTTTGTCTTGTTTGCCGCCGTCGGCCTGCTGTTGCTGATTGGCTGCGCCAACGTGGCCAGCCTCCTGCTCGCTCGTGCCACCACGCGTGGCCGGGAATTCGCCGTTCGTGCGGCTTTGGGTGCCCGTCGCGCTCGTCTCGTGCGCCAGCTCCTTCTGGAAAGTTTACTGCTTGCACTCGGTGGGGCAGTCGTCGGTGTTCTCTTTGCCTGGGCTGGCATTCGCGGGCTGGCCTCCGCGATGCCACCTTTTACAATTCCCTCTGAAACTGTCATCGAAATGAACGGCTGGGTTCTTCTGTTCGGCATTGGCCTGGCCATCGCCACGGTCGTCATCTTCGGACTTTTCCCGGCCCTACAAGCCTCCCGCGTCGACGTCCAGGACGCCTTGCGAGGCGTCGGCAAAGGCCTCGGTGGAACAATCGCCAAATTCCGCCTGCGCCATGCCGTTATTGTTGTCGAACTCGCCTTGTCTCTGATTCTTCTCTTCATGGCCGGCCTCTTCATGCGCAGCTTCGTTGCCATTCAAAACGTTCCCCTCGGCTGGCAGCCGGACCACCTCCTCATCGGCCGCATCCCTCTTCCTGCCCAGCGCTACAAAACCGGGCCGCAACTCGTTTCCTTCTTCGAGCCCTTGATACGCAACCTGAAATCAACCCCAGGGATCGAAGACGCCTCGCCCATAAGCACAACTCCTCCCTACGGAGGATTCGGCGGCAATATCGAGATACCCGGCAAGACTCACGAAGGCCAATGGGAATCGCTCATCCAACTCGTCGGCGCGGACTATTTCTCGATCGTGCGTCAGCCTCTTCTCTCGGGCCGTTCGTTTACGGAAGAGGAAGTAAGCACGGCGAGAAAGGTGGTGGTGATCAATCCGGCGTTTCAACGGCGCTTTCTCGGTGAGGGAGATCCTCTTGGTCGCACCATCATTCTCGAGGTCTTGAAGAAAGTGCCCGACGCAGTCTCAGATCGCTCTTTTCAGGTCATTGGCGTAGCCGCGGACGCAATGAATGTGGGGCTGGAAAGGCCCACCGAGCCCGAAGTCTGGATTCCTTACAGCGTCACCGGTTCCGGCATGCGCCGCCTCATTGTCCGTACGACGACCGATCCTGGCTCCATGAACGCCACGGTCCGCAAAACGGTATGGGCTGTCGATCCAACCGTCGCGTTTGCAGAAGGCGAGCCTATCGCCGAATGGCTCAACACGTTTTCCTACGCTCAGCCCCGCCTCGGCTTTTTTCTTGTGACCACGTTCGCCTCGATTGGCCTGCTTCTCGTCACTCTCGGCGTCTACAGCGTCATCGCCTACACCACTTCGCGCCGCACCCACGAAATTGGCATCCGCATGGCCCTCGGCGCCACACCCGCCGATGTCCTCAAAATGGTGCTGAAGCACGGAGTTACTCTCGTTATCCCAGGCATCGGGATCGGCATGGTTGTCAGCTTTGCACTCTCGCGCGCGGTCGTCAGCCAACTCTGGGGCGTTTCGCCCTACGATCCTTTCTCCGCCGTTGCGGTCGTCGTTCTGCTTCTCGCCATTGGCCTCCTGGCCTGCTGGATTCCTGCCCGGCGCGCCACTCGCATCAGCCCCGTCACCGCCCTACACTACGAATAATCAAGAAATCAGGGTTTTGGTTCATTTTTTCACGGAACTTTTTGACATGTAGCTCGTCTAGGTATATAGATAGATAGGCTACAGGTAGACAGGCTTTCTATCCTACATGTGCCGCTCTCTCGAACTCCATCCGCTCGAAGGAAGGGAACCCTATGCACCCATTAAGTCTTGTTAAATTAATGAGTTACATCGTGACGCAACGATTTACTGTGATGAGTGCGTCGCTCCTCGCCGCCGCGATCCTGGCGATCCCAGCGAGGGCGCAAACCGACGTCAGCGTTGCTGGAGACGCTTGCGTCTCCGCGGCAATGGTCCGTCTGCTTGCAAGCGAAGGAAATTCAGTTCGCGTAAGCCGCTCTAGGGAGCTCGTTTCGCAAAAGGCAGGCTCACGCGAGAACGAAAAAGCAATCGCACTCGCTCAGGCACAGGACACCCTTCCTTCTCTTCAGGAAGCGCACCATTGGTTCGAGCAGGGTGCAAGGAAAGGGTACGCGCCTGCCCAGGTAAACCTCGCTGTGCTTTCTCTTGCGGGCTGGGGCACGCCTAGAAGCGCGGGCACGGCACTGTATTGGCTGCGGGAAGCTGCACGCCAAGGCTACGCTCTCGCGTACTTCGATCTAGGCATCCTGTACATGAACGGCTGTGGCGTGCATCGGGATTATCACGAAGCTTTCAGCCAATTTGAACAGGGTGCGCAGGCTGGAGACTCCGCCGCGCAAACCAATCTCGGCTATCTCTACGATCAAGGACTCGGCGTCGCCGAAGACCGTGCGCAGGCCGCCGTCTGGTATCGCAAAGCTGCAGAAAGCGGCGTCGCCGAGGCCCAGTACAATCTTGCCGACTTGTATGTGCGCGGCGAAGGTGTGCCTCGCGACCAAAGCAAGGCCTTCGCTTGGTTCCAAAAGGCCGCCCAGCAGGGTCACACCGGTGCCCGTATCATGCTAGGTCTCATGTACAGGGAAGGCCTTGGCGCGGAGAAAGACCTGCAATCGGCTTTTGAGTGGCTCTCTGCCGCAACTCTTCAGGGCGACACCCGAGGCACGGCTACTCTCCAAGCCCTAGAACACGAACTCACTCCCGAACAATTCGCCCAATCAAAAATGCGCGCCCAACTGTTGGTACAGTTGCCCAAGCCGTACCGCCATGAGATCGCTCTCTTGCACTAAGAAGTCCCTTTCTGTCTCGCGATGGATCGAAACCTTGTAGGGGCACAGTGCGCTGTGCCCCTCCGAGCAAGCCGTCACCAGTCTTGCCGCTTTCCGTTCGGATTCAACTCGCAGATGTTGCCCTGCGTGTGCTGATCTCGTTCAAAAAACTCTTCCCGCGAGCAATCTTGCCTCCAAAAGTTTCCGCAACGGTCTGGCCCATGTCCGCCAAAGTGTGCCGCACGCCCAGATCTACGGCTGCGCCGCTACCCGGCGAATACGCCAGAATCGGCACGTACTCGCGCGAATGGTCTGTCGTAGGCCAGCGCGAATCCGGATCGCATCCGTGGTCAGCGGTAATGATTAGCAAATCAGAAGCTCCGAGCAGCGCCAAAAATGGCTCGAGCAAGCGGTCAAACTCCTCCAGCGATTGCGCGAAGCCTTCGACATCCTTGCGATGACCGTAAAGCATGTCGAAATCCACGAGATTGCAAAAAATCAATCCGCTCTTTCGCTCGTTCAAGCTCGCTGTAAGTTTCGCCATTCCGTCTGCGTTCCCTGTGGTGGTCACGTACTTCTCCACCCCGCGCCCATTGTAGATGTCATGAATCTTCCCGATCCCAAAAACCGGCACGCCTCGCTCCGCGAGCACATCCAACAACATCGGGTTAGGCGGATCGACGGCGTAATCATGCCGTCGCGTCGTCCGCCGAAAGTGCCCCGGCGCTCCCGCAAACGGCCGCGCAATAACCCGCCCAACACGGTTTGGCCCGTCCAGCAATTTCCGCGCAATTTCGCACATGCGATAGAGTTCCGCGATCGGAATCACATCCTCGTGCGCGGCAATCTGAAAAACGCTGTCTCCCGACGTGTAGACAATCGGCTTGCCCGTCTGAACATGCTCTTCGCCAAGTTCCTTGATAATCTCCGTGCCCGATGCTGGCTTATTTCCAAGCGTTCCGCGTCCGATCTGTTTTTCAAACTCCGCGATCACTTCACTCGGGAAACCATGCGGATAGGTAGGGAACGCCTGATCCAGCCAAACTCCCGCCATTTCCCAGTGTCCGGTAGTCGTATCTTTTCCCGGCGAGTGCGTTACGCCCTTCCCATAAGCGCCGATCGGCGATGCTGCAGCCGCCAAATGCGCAAGGGGCGCAATATTCGCGAGTCCCAACCGAACCAAGTTTGGTAACACCAGCGGTCGCCATTCGGCAATGTGGCCCAGAGTCGTTCGCCCCCCATCGCCATAATCCGCTGCGTCGGGCAATTCGCCGATGCCCACGCTATCCAGCACAATCCAGATGACTCGTCCAAAATTCGCCATCGCCGTGCCTCGTACCCCTACCTCGTTCCCGTTCCTCGTCGTTGAACTCTTTGGCGATTGTTCTTACGCTGCGCTCTTGACGTTCGCCCCTGGCCGCACTCTAGCACAAACACACAGATTCCTCTCGCGTGCTCTAGGGCTGGCGCCGCCGCGGGCCGTTGACCATCTGCCCAAGGCTCGGTATGCTCTTGGAAGAGCGGTTTTCTTGCGAATCCTTGAACTTTCTTGGTTGTCCGTGCGTACTACAGAGTGAGGAGGTGTGTGATGACTCAAGACGGCACCCCCCGGCGCGCGTCCCTGGTTTTTCCGATCCTGCTCATCGCGGTCGGCGCGATTATTCTCTACAGCAACTGGCGGCCGTCGTTCGATCCCTGGCCCATTCTGTGGACCTATTGGCCGCTCATCCTCGTCTTCATTGGCGCCGGGAAAATTTATGATAGCTGGCAGCGCCGCAAAAGCCCTGATGCCCCAACTAGCGGCTCCTCCCTCGGCGCGACCGTCGGCGCCGTCGCTTTCGTCATTGTTTTGATCGCTCTGCTTGGAAGCGGACGAAAATTCAGTCGTTGGCGTGGCGGCACCGTCTACGCGATGCAACATCAAGCGCATACGGTTGACCGCCAAAATGCCAAGACCGTTCACGCGACTCTGGAGTTGGGCGCGGGTGACATCAACCTGAGCGGCGGCTCCAGCCATCTTCTCGAATCTGATTTTGAGTACCGTTCTTCCTCCGGCACGCCCAGAGTCGATTACTCCGTCTCCGGAACCACGGGTGATCTTCGCATCTCGCAGGACGACAGTGACAGCCACATTCGCACCAGCTCCGACAATCACTGGACTTTGCACTTCGCCAATGACATTCCCCTCGAAATCAAAATCGACATGGGCGCCGGCCACGGCAACCTCCGTCTGCGCGACATCGACGTCACCCGTCTCAATCTGGAAATGGGCGCGGGGCAGGTCGATATAGACCTCACGGGCGACCGCAAATCCGACCTCACAGCCGACATCGAAGGCGGCGTCGGCGAGGCCAACATCCGTCTTCCGAAAAATGTCGGCGTCATCGTCCACGCCTCGGGCGGCATCGGCACTATCGACGCCCACGGACTCAAACACGACGGTGACGAGTACACCAACGATCTCTACGGCAAGTCTCCCGTAACGATTCACGTAAAGGTCGAAGGCGGCGTCGGCCGTATCGTCCTTACGCAAGAGCCGTAGTTCCGGCCAAGGGGCTCGCGAGCTGCCGCAAAGACGTACCAAACGAACCGCGTTTGCTCCCTTTTTCCCATGGCCGTATAATTAAAAGTTTAGGCAGCACGCGTCGAGCGCGCTGTCTGAGCTTCCCCTTGGCCACCAAAGAACTCACACCCGTGCTCAGCGAACAGGAGGCTATCCGTGTCCGCGGCGCCCGTGTTCACAATCTTCGCAACATCACCGTGGACATCCCCCACAACGCCATCACCGTCGTCACCGGCGTTAGCGGCTCCGGCAAGTCTTCCCTCGCTTTCGACACTGTCTACGCTGAAGGCCAGCGCCGCTACGTCGAATCTCTGTCTTCCTACGCGCGGCAGTTCCTCGAGCGCATGGAAAAGCCCGATGTCGATGAGATCTCCGGCATCGCTCCGGCCGTCGCGATTCGCCAGAAAAATTCCACGCGCAATCCGCGCTCCACGGTTGCCACCTCGACGGAAATCTACGACTACCTCCGCCTGCTTTTCGCGCGTTGCGGACAGACTTTTTGCATTAAATGCGGTGCGGAAGTCCGCCGCGATAGCCCGGACGAAATCGCAACGCGTATTCTTTCCTTCGCGCCCGGCCGTCGCTTTTACATCATGTATCCGCTTCGCATCACCCAACCGCAAGGAGCCGCTGGCCCGGCCCGCCGCGTGCTGAAGAAAAAACCTCCGGAGCCTCCGCAAGAATCACTTAAACAAGCCCTCGGCGACATGCAAAGGCGGGGCTTCAACCGCCTCTATCAAGACGGCCGCGTGCACGAATTTTCCTCTCCCGAAACTCTGCTCGATGTGGACTTCACGAAGGCTGTCTACGTTCTCGTGGATCGCCTCGCCGTGAATCCCGAATCGCGCTCGCGACTTACGGACTCCATCGAAATCTGCTACCGCGAAGGCGGCGGCGAGGCTATTCTAGAATTCATCGCTGACACTTCGGCCGATCGCGCCGAGCGCCTTTCTTTCAACGAACGCTTCGAATGCAAAAACGATGGAGCGCTTTATCAGGAACCGGAGCCGCGTCTTTTTTCTTTCAACAATCCCTACGGGGCGTGCCCGCGCTGCCAGGGCTTTGGCAACACCATCGATTTTGATCTCAATCTCGTCGTTCCTGATTCCAGCAAGTCGCTTGATGATGGCGCCATCGAACCCTGGACCAAACCGCGTTACCGTGCTCTCCTCCAGGACGTAAAAAAATGGGCCCGTGGCCGGGGAATTCCGCTCACCGTCCCGTGGCGCCAACTGGCCGCCGAACAGCGGCGCCTGGTTCTTGAAGGCGATCCGGAAAACGATTTCGAAGGCGTAAAAGGTTTTTTCAACTGGCTCGAACGCAAGAAGTACAAACTGCACGTCCGCGTTTTTCTCAGCCGGTACCGCGGCTATGCAACATGCCCGGAATGTAGCGGCACGCGCCTCCGCTCCGAAGCCCGCGCCGTCCGTGTAGCGGGCCGTTCCATCACCGAACTCACCAGGCTCACCGTAAAAGAGGCACGAACTTTCTTCTCCACGCTGGTTCTTTCCGAATTACAAGCCAAGGTCGCGGAGAAAATTCTCGAAGAAATTCGCACTCGACTGCAGTTTCTCGATGAGGTCGGCCTCGATTACCTCACGCTCGATCGCCTCACTTCGACTCTTTCCGGTGGAGAATCGCAGCGCATCCAACTGGCCACATCGCTCGGTTCGCATCTGGTTGGTGCGCTCTACGTCCTCGATGAGCCTTCCATCGGCCTCCACCCGCGCGACACGCAACGCCTCATCGACATCCTCAAGTCTCTCCGCGATCTCGGCAATACCGTTCTAGTCGTCGAACACGATCCCGACACCATTCGCGCCGCCGATCACGTCATCGATCTCGGTCCCGGCGCCGGAGAACTCGGCGGCAAACTCCTGTTCGCCGGCAGCTACGAAGGCATGCTTGCCGACCAGAAGTCTCTCACCGGCCGCTACCTGAGCGGGGAACTCGCCATTCCCATTCCCAACAATCGCCACAAGCCTAACGGCAAGGTTCTTCGCCTCTACGGCGCAACGCTCCACAACTTGCAAAATATTGATCTGATGATCCCGCTCGGTACTCTAACCGTGGTGACCGGTGTCAGCGGCTCCGGCAAGTCCACGCTGGTTCACGATGTTCTCTACCGTGCTCTCGCCGCAAAACGCACCGGTGGCAGCGTCAAAGAGTTCTGTGACCGCCTAGAAGGCGACGCCAATATCCGCGAAGTGGTGATCGTCGACCAATCTCCCATCGGCCGCACACCGCGTTCGAATCCTGCCACCTATCTCAAAGCCTTCGACTCCATCCGCGAAGTCTTTGCCGCCACACCCGATGCCAAGCGGCGCGGCTTCACGGCAGGCCATTTTTCCTTTAACGTCCCCGGCGGCCGCTGCGAAACCTGCCAGGGTGATGGTACCGTCACGGTAGAAATGCAATTCCTGGCGGATGTGGAACTAGTCTGCGAAGAATGCCGTGGCACGCGCTTCAAAACCAGCGTCCTCGACGTCCGCTATCGCGGCAAAAATGTACACGAAGTTCTCGAACTCACCGCCCGCGAAGCTCTGGCCTTTTTCACCGGCGTTCCCAAAGTCGTCTCCAAGCTCCGCATCCTTAATGAAATCGGCCTTGGCTATCTCCGCCTCGGCCAATCCGCCACCACGCTCTCCGGCGGTGAAGCGCAGCGCCTGAAACTCGCCGCGCATCTAGCCCGCACCGAAAACCAAGGCATCCTCTATATCCTCGATGAGCCCACCACTGGCCTCCATTTCGACGACATCGCGAAACTCCTCTCGGCCTTCCGCAAGCTCCTGGAGTCCGGCGCCTCGCTTCTGGTCATCGAACACAATCTCGACGTCATCAAATCCGCCGACTGGCTCATCGACCTCGGCCCCGAAGGCGGCGACCAAGGCGGCAAAATCATCGCCACCGGCACACCCGAACAAGTAGCCCGCAATCAAACCTCGCATACCGGCCGATTCCTGGCCCGCGTTCTCAACAACGGCCAGGCAAAGCGCCTGACAAACGGCGCATCCAAGTCCGCAGGGCCTTCAGGTACAATCGCGAACGGCGCAGGGAATTCTCCGCCTGAACAATGATTCTCCATGGTTTCCTTGGATGTGTAGCGGCCGCGATCTTCCTCGTAGGGGCAGGGCGCGCCGTGCCGGTCTTCGCCGCCTCAACTTATCCCGCCCAATCCAACCCCCAACAAAAATCCCCGCAAACCCAACCTCAATCCCGCACGCAAAAACTAGCCAACCCCCTAAACGATCTCCTGGACGAAGCCCAACACGACATCGACGCCAATCAATTCGAAGCCGCCGTCGCACCCCTCCAAAAATTCCTCGCCGAAAAACCGGAGATCGCCTGGGCCCACTTTCAACTCGCTTACGCCTACACCGCACTCAAGCGCACCGACCAGGCCCGCGCCGAATACGAACGCGCCACCACGCTGGATCCAAAAATGTCCGAGGCCTTCCTCAATCTAGGCATTCTTCTGACCGAAAAAGATCCCGCCGCCGCTGTCGTTCCGCTGCGCCGAGCCGTTGATCTCCTCCCCGCCCAAAGCCGCCCGCGCTTCCTTCTCGGCCACGCGCTCGAGCGCTCCGGCGACATTCCCGGCGCAGTCGACTGCTACGAAGCCTCCCTACGTCTCGATCCTCGCGACGTAGAAACGATCATCCACCTCGGCAATCTTTACGTCGGCCTGAAGCGCTACGCCGACGCCGAGACAAAATTCCGCGCCGGCCTAGAACTCCAGCCGAAATCCCCGCAAGCGCTCCTCGGCCTGGCGGAAACCCTGGACGTGCAAAAAAAGCCCGAAGCCGCTGCGGCCTTCCGCGACTATCTCGCGGTTCAGCCGGACGCCCCCGGAGCGCAATCTCGCGTAATCCATCTGCTTCTAGAGCAAAAACAATATGAAGCCGCGTTAACGGAATTGGAGCACGCCGACGCGGGAAAATCTCCCACTCTCGATTCGCTCCGTTCGCGCGCCGACATCCAAATCGCCCAAAAAAAATGGGACCAGGCCATCAGCACTCTTCGCAAGGCCATCACGCTTGCCCCCAATGACGCAGAGCTGCGCGGCGGCCTGGGCCGCGTTTTCATGCAGAAACGCGATTTCGCTTCGGCCGAAAAAGAAATCAAAGTAGCGCTCGAGATGGATCGAAACAATCTGGTGTATTGGAAGGACCTCAGATCCGCTTACTATCTTGGCGGCAACTATTCGGCCACTCTCGCCACTCAGGACTTGATCGCCAAGGTCGAGACTCCTGGCGCCGGCGAGTGGTTTATCCGCGCACTCTGCTACGATAAGCTGAACCAGCCTAAGCCTGCGCTCGAGGCGTACGAAAAGTTTCTCGAGCTCGACCAGGGCAGGAATCCGGACCAGGTCTGGCAGGCGCAGCAGCGCAGCAAGGTCTTGCGTCGCATGCTGGATCAGAAAAGGTAAATGGATGGGGGGCCCCTGCGTGGCGCGACGCTTCGCATTTCCGATCTTGCTGGCCGCGTTATGCGGTGTGGGCGCCGTTGCCGACAAGCTGAGCGATCTTCAAGCGCGCTTCAATAGCGAAACGAATGGCGTGCACAAGGCAAAAATGCTGCAGAAACTTGGCGATGCCGAATTCGAGGAGGCCACCCGCGCCGAGAAATCCGGCGACTACTCCACTGTGGACTTGATCCTGGAGAAATACCGGGACAATGTTCGCGCCGCCTCCGAGGCCCTCGAGAAGGAAACTCCCGATGGGGAGCGCCATCCCAACGGCTACAAGCAGCTCGAAATGCATGTTCAAAAAGGCCTGCGGCAGGTGGACGAGATCCTGCTTATCGCCCCTACGGAGTTCAAGCCGCCCCTGCAACTCGTTCGCCAGGACCTGTTAACCCTCGACGACAAATTGCTCCGCGCCCTCTTTCCGAGAAGACACGAAAAGAAGCCGCGGGCTCCCACAGTTCCACCGACGATTCCACCAGATCCGGAAGTGCAATTATGAAACTGCGTCTGTGCGTTTTGTGTTTATCCGCGATGGTTTTTCAGGGCGTCTGGGCTGTTCGCGCCCGGTGTCAGACGCAGAAAGATTATCTTTCCGGCGTCGAAGCCGACAAAATCCGTGAAGCAGAAACGCCCAACGAGCGCATTACCCTATTCCTGACTTTCGCCGATGACCGTCTCAAGAAACTTCAATACGAATTCGAGCATCCATCGCAGGCCAACCACGCGGAGATGATCAATTCTCTATTAAACGCCTACGTTGGCTGCGTCGATGATGCCGCAGACCTCATCCAGCTCGGCATCGAGAAACAGCAGAACATTCGCAAAGGCATCGACCTGATGGCTTCCCGGACGAAAGATTTCCTGGTCATCTTACAAAAAATTCCCACCGCTGCGCCGGACGCCGAATTGTATAAGGACAATCTCGACGACGCCGTGGAAGGCACCCGCGACGCCTCCAAGGAAGCCGAAGCTGCCAAGAAAAACGTCGCCCCGCCGCCGGTCCGGCGAAAGAAATGAATGCGGCGAAGCAAGTAGCTTCTGGGAAGGAACGGACCCCGGTGAGGGAATCTACCCCAACGAAGAAGCGGACCACCACGGCCCGCGTGAGTTCTCCGGTGCCCGGGGGCGCGACGCTTTTTCAGCGGGTTTTTACGCGCCTTGGCTGCGACGGCCGTCCCCCGCGCTTCCGCGTCGAGTATTACCCGTACGCAAGTTTGGTGCTCACCATTCGCCGCCGCGAAGACGTAGTTTTCGTGCGATTCTCCGATCTGCTGCAGCACGCTGCACTCCCCGTTCTGGAAGGCGCCGCCGCCCTGCTCCTCTCCCGCGTCTATCGCCGCAGAGCTCCTCGTCTTTTGGTAGAGCCTTATCTGAACTACGCGCGCTCCGACCGCACCCGCAGCCGCATCAGCCGCATGCGCCGCGGCCGCGTGCGTCCCGCCTCCAGCGGTCCACAGGGCCGACACTTCGACCTCGAAAAAATGTTTAGGCAGTTGAACGAAACCTATTTCGCGGGCACGCTCGAGCGCCCTCACATCGGCTGGAGCACGCGAAGCTGGCGTCGCCAATTCGGGTGTTACGACCCCGGCCCCAATCAAATCCTCTTGAATCGCAGAATGGATCATCCCGCCGTCCCCCAAGTTGCCGTCGAGTACGTCCTCTACCACGAAATGCTCCATGTCAAGCACCCCACGCGCCGCTCCGGCTGCAGCCTGGTCTCCCATTCCACCGAGTTCCGCGCCGAAGAAAAACGCTTCGCCGAATTCGACCGCGCCCGCCGTGTACTCGATCAGCTAGCCCGCTGACCACCAGGTCCGCATTACTGCCGATGGCGTCCGGGATCTCGAGCATGGGTTCCTCGAGCCCGAAATCCCGTGGGCCGATGAATTGCTCTCAAGGATAGAAAAAGGTGAGGACCGACAAATCTGGCCGAGGTCCAGGTGGTGGCGGCGTTAAAGGATTCGATTGACGAAGTGCAGCCTGAGGATCTGGCGTTGAACCTCGGCGGGAAGGAAGAGCTCACGCGTGGCGCGCTCGGCCCGTGCCGCATTCTGCGGCGGCGGCAGCGCGCGTTTCAGTTAGGTGATGCGCCACGGCGGGCAGTACTTCGCGTACGACCTCATCAAATGAACGATTGGCGGGCCACAGCCGGGCGGCTGGCGATCCATATTCCTTAACGAGCCCAGTTGCGCGGTTCGAGCCCCTTCTGAGCCGGATCGCTCACCGCGCTGCTGCAAAATCTCGCGCTAGTCCGAAGACTTCTTTTCTTTCTCCACTTCTTTATAAAGCTTATCGATCTTTTTCTGGACCTTATCCCTGTCCTCCGCTTTCGGATACAAATCCAAATAACGCGTGTAGGACTTGATTGCCTGCCTCTTCAATCCCTTTTTTTCTTGCGCCTCACCCAGCAAACGGAAGGGAAGTGCGTAGCCCGGTTTCGCCGTTGTTGCGTCTTCGAAACGGTCGATGGCCGCATCCAGGTCGCCTTTATGCATGTAGTATTGGCCCACCTGCATGTCTTTTTCCGCGCGCAACGGGTCCCACTTCGGCTGATCCGGCGCATTCTGCGTCGCGTTATCGCTCGTCGGCTTCGGCGGCTTCCGCTTATCGGTCGGAGCCGGAGGCTTGTCTGCCGGATTTGGCAGCGGTTCCTGCGCCCCGCCACGCACCGCTGCGCCCAGTACCAGGACGGCAAGCGGCATTACGAAAGGCGCATTGCGCTTGAGTTTTTTCATGTAGTTCCGCAGGATGCGAGCCTCGCGCCGGGTAGGTTGCCCGGCTGCCGCGAGTCACCACTTACAATTCTAGTATGATGGAGTTTGCGCAATAAATGAAGCTTCCGCGCTGAATTCCCATGGAACCCCGAGAAATAGCCGCGCTGCTTCCAGAGAGTCCCGGCGTCTACCTGTTCAAAGACGCCGCAGGCACCGTGCTCTATGTCGGCAAGGCGAGTTCCTTGCGCAGCCGCGTGCGTTCCTATTTTCTCGAGTCCAGCTGGGTCAACGCCAAAACCGGTTCTCTCGCCCGCGAAATCGCCGACCTCGAAACCATCCTGGTCGGCAACGAGCGCGAGGCTCTTGCACTCGAACACAATCTCATCAAGCAATATCGCCCCAAGTTCAATGTCCTTCTTCGCGACGACAAGACCTACCCGTACATCAAATTCACCGCTTCCGAAAAACATCCACGCGTCTATTTCACGCGCCGCATCAAAAAAGATGGCTCGCTCTATTTTGGCCCCTATTTTCCCGCCGGCCTCGCACGCCGCATTCTCCATTTCGTTCACAAACGATTCCTGGTTCCATCGTGCACCGTAGACCTGACGCGCAGCCATCCCCGCCCTTGCTTGCAGTACTACATCAAGCGCTGCCTCGGTCCTTGCTCTACCGGCTTGACCACCGACGACCGCTACGCGGAAGCCGCCCGCGACGTGCGCCTGTTTCTCGAAGGCCGCCGTCACGACCTCATGAAAAGCCTGGAATCGCGCATGATGGCCGCTGCGGAAAAAGAGCAATTCGAACAAGCCGCCGCCTATCGCGACCTGCTCCGCACCCTCGAAGACATTGAAGAGCGCCAACGCATAGCTTCAGCCCAGGGCGATGACACCGATGTGCTCGCTTACTACGCCGAAGCTCCTCTCGTGGCTGCCAATTTATTTCACTTGCGCGGCGGACGCGTCGTCGACCGCCGTGAATTCTACTGGGAGGACCTGGAAGACTTCGACCCCCAGGAATTCGTCCCGTCCCTTCTCAAGCAGCTTTACTTGGAAGCCGGCTATCTTCCAAAAGCCATCCATGTGCCCATCGATTTCGAAGATCGCGAGTTGCTCGACGAAACACTGACGGAGCGCGCTGGACACAAAGTCGAAATCTTCACGCCGCAGCGCGGCAACAAACGCTCGTTCTTGGACCTGGTCGAAAGCAACGCCAAGCACTCGTTCGAACAACGCTTCCGGGTATTGAAACCAAGTTCGAAAGCCATCGGCGAAGCGCTGCAAAACGCTCTGAATCTCCCCGAGGAGCCCCAGCGCATCGAAAGTTTCGACATCTCTCACATCCAGGGAACGGACACCGTCGCCTCCATGGTCGTGTGGGAAAACGGACGCATGAAAAAATCCGACTACCGAAAATTCATCATCCGCGGCGAAGATGCGGCAGATCCCTTGGCGATCACCGCGTTGCCTACCGCGGCATTACCCACCGCGAAGAACGACGACTTCCTGAGCATGCGCGAAGCAGTCGGGCGCCGCTATCGCCGCCTGTCGGAAGAAAAAAAACCGCTGCCCGGTCTGATTCTCATTGACGGCGGCATCGGCCAACTCCACGCCGCCGCGCAAGCTCTCGATTCGCTGCAAATCATCAATCAGCCGCTGGCGAGCATTGCAAAAAAGGAAGAGATTCTGTACGTCTTCGGCCAGGAAGACGATCCGATCGTTCTCGAGCATCACTCGCCAGTCCTTCATCTTATCCAGCAAATCCGCGACGAGACGCACCGTTTCGCGGTCACCTTCCATCGCCAGCGCCGCGCCAAAC
>Ga0210407_10001875_pt1 | contig 18847 bp, 17 predicted proteins | sample IncBWC27MmetaG_FD_150860 | JGI IMG/M metagenome (GOLD analysis project Ga0210407, IMG submission 150860) | Forest soil microbial communities from Barre Woods Harvard Forest LTER site, Petersham, Massachusetts, United States - Inc-BW-C-27-M | ecosystem: Environmental > Terrestrial > Soil >... | reverse complement strand
GCTTTTTCACTTCTAATCGACTACCACCTAAGTAGTAGTTGGTGCGACTAAGGCCTGATTGTGCCCGCTTTGTGACGGCTCTACTCTTCTCCCAATGAATATCGGGCACAACTCAAGACTCGTAGCAATCGTTGACGACGACGAGTCAGTTCAGCGTGCGCTGCAGGATTTGGTCGAGTCAGACGGCCTGTCCGCGCTTTGCTTCAGCTCCGCGGAACAATTCCTGGATTCCGAAGCCCGAAGCCAGGCTGCGTGCGTGATCGCCGATATTCGCATGCCGGGCATGTCCGGTCTGGAACTGCAAGCGAACCTTAAGGCCGAGCGATGCCGAATACCGGTCATCTTAATCACTGCGCATGGTGATGCCGAGATGCGGACTCTTGCCATGCGCGAAGGCGCAGTCGAGCTCCTCAGTAAACCTTTTGACGATGCCGTATTGCTGGGGATCGTACATGCCGCTCTCGATAGGTGAAGAAATGCTTAAGCAGACCCACGGTGACAACGCTGAAACCCGGTATGCGAGCTGCGAGGATTTCCGAAGAATTTTTGAGGAAGATCTGCGTAGTCTCTACCAACTCGCGTTTGTTCTTACGGGAGATCACCAGAAGGCGGAACAGTGCTTTGTCGCAGGCCTGGAGGATTGCGTTAAGGAGAGCCGGGTGTTCAGGGAATGGGCACGTACCTGGGCAAAGCGCGTGATCGTGAAAAACGCGATTCGTGAACTGCATCCTCAATCGAGCCATTCCAATTCGCCCACGCGCGTCCCAATTGTTTTCTGCTCCAAGGTGCAATTAACCGATCCGAGCGGCGATTTCGACAAGGACGCGGTGTCACGGCTTGGCGACTTTGAGCGGTTCGTTTTCGTGCTGTGCGTTCTGGAGCGATACCGGGAGCATGAGTGCGCATTGCTTCTCGGCTGTTCAGACTCCGTAGTTCGCGAAGCCCGCTCTCAGGCCATAGGGCAGTTCGCCAAACTTTCGGTCAGACCGTTCCGACCGGTATGACCGTCATGAGCGCGGTGGGCAGGCGGAGGCGCTCAAAGCGTGAAAGGCAGCTTTAGGAAGGACTGACATGGCGAAGAAAGGCATGGAATTAGTGACGTTACAAGGCCGGTCTCGGCTCGTTCTGGGCCTCCTGCTGGCAACGGTGTCTTCAGCCGTGGGTTGCGGTAGCACGAATGCAGCGCCTGCCATTCCGGCGCCTGAGGTTGAAGTCGCCAGCGTAGTTCAGAAAGACGTTCCCATCTTCAGCGAGTGGGTGGCGACGCTTGATGGCTACGTGAACGCGCAGATTCAACCGCAAGTGACTGGATACGTCATCCGGCAAACCTACAAAGAAGGTTCATTCGTGCGCAAGGGTCAGATGCTCTTTCAAATTGATCCGCGCCCCTTCCAGGCTCTGCTCGACCAAGCGAGCGCTCAAGTAGCACAGGCCCAGGCACAACTCGCCAAGACGGCGATGGATGTTGATCGAGACACCCCGCTGGCCAAAGAACGAGCTATCGCACAGAGCCAGCTGGATAACGACATCCAGGCCAACCGGGCCGCAGCGGCCGGGGTTAAGGCCGCGGAAGCGCAAGTGGAACAGGCTCGTCTGAACTTTGACTTCACGAACGTCAGATCGCTGATCGATGGGATTGCGGGGATTGCTCAGGTGCAGATCGGCAATCTCGTCAATCCCACGACGGTTCTAACTTCGGTTTCGCAGATAAATCCGATCAAGGCGTATTTTTCAATCAGCGAACAGGAGTACATGCATTATGCCGACAGAATTAATGCTCAGACGCAAAAAGAAATCCCTCCTGGGGCGCCGCCATTTGAGCTGATTCTGGCTGACGGTTCGGTCTATCCGCAAAAAGGGACTGGCCTGCTTGCGAATCGCCAGGTGGACGTCAGCACAGGCAGTATTCAGATCGTTTGCTCCTTTCCCAATCCGCAGAATTTTCTTCGCCCCGGCCAGTTTGGAAGGTTGCGGGCAGCGCCCGACATCAGACGCGGCGCGTTGCTGGTGCCGCAAAAGGCTGTGAGCGAACTGCAAGGAAGTTATCAACTCGCAGTCGTCGGCGCGGACAACAAGGTGAGCATCCGGGCGGTGAAAGTCGGTGACCGTGTCGGCCCCATGTGGATCGTCGAAAGCGGAGTCAAACCGGACGAACTAGTGGTCGTCGAAGGATTGCAGAAGATCAAAAACGGCGCCACTGTGAAAATCAAACAGCCGCAGGCGAAAGGCGACTGACTATGTCCAAGTTTTTCATCAACCGGCCTATCGTGGCCATGGTCATCTCGGTCCTTATGGTGATCGTCGGAGCAATCACCATCGCCACGCTTCCCGTGGCTCAATTCCCCAACATCGTCCCACCCGAAGTTCAGGTGCTCGCAACTTACGTTGGGGCAGATGCACAGACCATTGAGCAGTCCGTGGCAACGCCCGTCGAGCAGCAGATGAGCGGCGTGGACAACATGAACTACATGTATTCGCTGAATTCGACCGCCGATGGCCTGATGCGCCTCATCGTGGACTACGACGTAAAGAGCGATCCAAACACCGATCTCATACTGACGCAGATGCGACAAACCCAGGCCGCATCTCAACTGCCGTCCGATGTCACCAACTACGGCGTCACCGTGCAAAAGACCGTGACCGCTCCGCTGATGCTGGTGACACTCTATTCGCCGAACGGCACCTACGATGCGCGCTTTCTGGCGAATTACGCGTACATCAATCTCGCTGACCAAATCAATCGTTCCTACGGCGTCGGCAGTGTCCAGATCTTTGGCGCCGGTCAATACGCGATGCGCCTGTGGGTGAAGCCCGACCGGCTGGCGAAATTGGCCATCACCGTTCCCGAGATTGTCTCAGCCATCCAGTCACAAAACGCTGTCAACCCCGCGGGGCAGGTGGGCAGCGAACCGGTCCCCAAGGGACAGCAGTTCACCTATACCGTGCGGGCACAGGGCCGCATGACATCGCCCGAAGAGTTCGGAAATATCGTGGTGCGCGAATCGCCCGCGGGAGGTGTGGTCCGTGTAAAGGACGTCGCACGCGTGGAGCTCGGTGCGCAGACCTACAACATGGTGAGCCGACTGGATGGCAAAGCGTCCGCCATCGTTGCGGCGTACCAACTGCCCGGTTCAAACGCCGTGCAAGCAGCGAGCGATGTCAGGAAGCTCATGGCAGATCTGAAGACCCGGCTGCCGCAGGACATGGACTATGTGATCTCGCTGGACACGACGCAGGCCGTCAACGAAGGCATGAAAGAGATCGTCCTCACACTTGTCATCGCCATCGTTCTGGTCCTCATCGTGGTTTTCGTGTTTCTGCAAGGCTGGCGCGCGACGCTGATTCCGCTGCTCGCCGTGCCCGTCTCTCTTGTCGGGACGTTCATGTTCTTTCCCCTGTTCGGATTCTCAATCAACACGCTTTCGCTTTTCGGGTTGGTACTGGCGATTGGCCTGGTGGTGGACGATGCCATCGTGGTTGTCGAAGCGGTGGAGCGGCATATCGAAGAAGGCCTCACGCCAAAAGCCGCTACGCTCAAAGCGATGGAGGAAATCTCCGGTCCGGTCGTTGGCATTGCACTGGTTCTTTCTGCCGTATTCATTCCGACCGCCTTCATTCCTGGAATTACCGGGCGTCTTTACCAGCAATTTGCCGTCACCATCGCTCTTTCTGTAATCCTTTCCGCGTTTAACGCGTTAACGCTGAGCCCGGCGCTGGCTGCGTTGTTGCTGCGTCCGAAGACTTCTTCCCGAGGCCCGCTCGCGGCGTTTTTCGGCTGGTTCAACCGCGTTTTCGCTAACGCCACGGAATGGTACGTCCGGGTTTGTGGCTTCCTTATTCACAAAGGTGCTATCGCGCTGATTCTGCTTGCAGCCTTCGCGGCCGCCTCCGCCTGGTTCGGGAGCAAAGTTCCGTCAAGCTTTCTTCCCGATGAGGACCAGGGCTACCTCTACGTCAACGTTCAGCTTCCGACCGCCGCATCTCTTCAGCGCACGGACGATGTGGCCGCGAAAGTCGAGAACATTCTGGCCAACACGCCCGGTGTTGAGCATACGACCAGCGTGGTTGGATTCAGCCTGCTCAGCTTCGTGCGCACCAGCTACAACGCCTTCTTCTTCGTGACGCTCAAGCCCTGGGACGAGCGGAAATCACGTTCCGAGCAACTCCAGGCCATCAAGGCGCACATCAACCAGGATCTGTCGTCGCTACCGGAAGGGATCGCTTTCTCCTTCTCTCCTCCGGCCATTCCCGGGGTTGGAACATCTGGTGGATTCACCTTCGTGCTGGAGGACCGCGCCGGCAAGGACATTGAGTTTCTGTCATCGAATCTCGCGACCTTTCTCACCGAGGCGCGGAAACGCCCCGAACTTGCGGGACTCAGCACCACCTCTCTTTCGAACGTGCCCCAACTGTACGCGGACGTGGATCGCGAAAAGGTGATGAAGCAGGGCGCGTCCGTCAAGGACGTATACCAAACGCTGCAAGCCTTCATGGGCGGGCTGTTCATCAACTACTTCAACCGCTTTGGCCGGCAATGGCAGGTCTACGTCGAGGCGGAAGGCGATTATCGCACCCAGGCAGAAAATGTCGGCCAGTTCTACGTTCGCAATGACAAAGGCGGGATGGTGCCTCTTTCCTCCGTTACGCGCTTCGAGTCGCGCGACGGACCGGAATTCACCATGCGCTTCAACGAGTATCGCGCCGCCCAAATCAACGGCGCAGCCGCGCCTGGGTATAGCGCAGACCAGGCCATGGCCGCCCTCGAAGATGTTTTCCGGAAGACGATGCCGCGGGAGATGGGTTTCGACTACCTCGGGATGTCGTTTCAGGAAAAGAAAGCCCAGGAAGGAATTCCGCCGGCGGCGATTTTCGGGTTCTCGCTCTTGTTCGTCTTTCTCATCCTCTCGGCACTGTATGAAAGCTGGTCCCTGCCCTTCAGCGTGCTTCTGAGTACTCCGGTTGCAGTCTTCGGAGCATTTTTTGTGTTGTGGTTACGGCGGACGCTCTTGAACGCTTTTCTCCCCAGCTACATGGTGCAGATCGAAAGCGACGTTTATTCGCAAATTGGTCTGGTGATGTTGATCGGCCTGGCAGCGAAAAACGCAATCCTGATTGTGGAGTTCGCGAAGGAACAATATGAGCACGGCAAATCCTTGCCAGATGCGGCACTTGAAGGAGCGCGCCTGCGGCTCCGCCCGATCTTGATGACTTCTTTCGCCTTCATTCTGGGTGCGGTCCCACTGTGGATCGCATCCGGTGCCGGAGCCGTGGCGCGGCAGATCATGGGTACCGCCGTCATTGGTGGGATGTTGACTGCGAGCCTCATCGGTATTTTCTTCATCCCTGCCGTCTTCTATCTGGTCGAGAAGTGGTCGGGGGCAAGCACGAGGCGCGAACCGTTTGCTGCTCCCGAAATTGCGTCAGCGGAGGGCGACTAGCATGAAACTCCGCGTCGTGTTGGTCAGCGTCGTTCTTCTGACTACCGGGTGCGTCGTCGGTCCCAGATACAAACGCCCCAGCGTCGAGGTGCCGGGGTCCTATCGGGGCTTGGCTCCCGAGCCGGCTACACCACCACAGAGCACAACGTCGCAGGTCCTCCCGCTCGGGCAGCAAGAGTGGTGGGACATATTTCAGGATGAACAGCTGCGCACGCTGATCCGCACAGCACTGAAACAGAACTACGACTTACGAATAGCAGCGTCTCGCGTTCTCGAAGCGCAAGCGCAGCTCGGAATCACGCGTGCCGATCAATTTCCAACGCTGAGTGGTGGTGGGGCGATTGCCGATGTTCGTTCGTCTCAATCTAAGTTGGTTCCGGAATTTGAAACGAGCACGGGACAGGTGAATGCGTCTGCCGCCTGGGACCTCGATTTCTGGGGTAAGTTTCGCCGCGCGACGGAAGCCGCGCGCGCCAATTTGCTGGCAACTGAATGGGCCCGTCAGGAAGTTGTTTCGACCCTCGTAGCGAATGTTGCCAGCGCGTACTTCCAACTGCGGGCGTTGGACCTGCAGCTGGAGATTTCAAAGCGCACACTCGATTCCCGGAAGGAATCGCTGCGGCTGACGCAACTTCTGTCGAACGGCGGTTCCACTTCGCTGCTCGACGTGCGCCAGGCCGAGCAGTTAGTTTTCGCGGCCAGTTCGGAGATTCCTGCTCTGGAGCAGCAGATCGAGCAACAGGAAAACTTTGTCAGCATTCTCCTCGGGCAAAATCCAGGTGACGTCACCCGAGGGCAGGCTCTCACCGAGCAGCACCAGCCGCCAGAAGTTCCGCCCGGTTTGCCATCGGAGTTGCTGGAGCGCCGGCCGGATATTCGAGAAGCGGAGCAGCAGCTGATTGCCGCAAATGCCCAGATCGGCGTGGCCCGTGCAGCGTATTTTCCTGATATCTCGCTCAGCGGAACCGGCGGATTCCAGAGTTCTGCTTTGAGCAACCTGTTCACCGGACCAGCCGGCGCGTGGAGCTTTGGCGCATCTTTGACCCAGCCCATCTTTACCGGAGGCAGGCTCCGTTCCGAGGTTCGTCTGGCCGAAGCGCGCGAACAAACGGCGCTTCTGGTCTATCAACAATCAATTCAAGCGGCGTTTCGCAGTGTCTCCGATGCATTGGTGGCGTATCGCAAGACCCGCGAATTCCGCACACAGCAGGAGCTGCTGTTCCAATCGGCGCAGGATGCGGCGCGTCTCTCGCACATGCGCTACAACGGCGGCGTCACGGGTTATCTGGAAGTTCTGACTAATGAAACTAACGCCTTCTCGGCCGAGCTTGCCCTGGTGCAAGCGCGCCTGAACGAATTGCTGGCGTTGGTCCAGCTGTATGAAGCGCTAGGAGGAGGCTGGCAGCAATAGCGCTTCACGCGTTTGCTCGCCATGCACCCTTTACGGACGAAAGTGAAACGGAAGGAACAACGGAGTTTGCAACCTGAGCTGCGCAGAATAGCGAAAGGGACTAACACTTGAAACGGCCTGAAGGCGCATCAACGAGCAACCTCGAAATCGCAGTGGAACGCGCTGGTGCGGACGCTATTGTCCACTTGCACGGCCGCGTCGATGTGGATTCGTCGCCTGATGTTCGCGATTGCTTGGACGCCATCCTGGCGACCGATCCACTGCCTCATGCGCTCATCGTGGACTTAGCTGGCGTCACCTCCATTGAAGCCTCCGGCATCGCCACTCTGATCGAGGCCCTTAAAGTGGCCCGGCATCAACAGATTCGATTCCACATCGAGGGCGATGGTTCTGTGCTCCAGTTATTCCGGTCCACGGGTTTGCTCGCGCTGTTCGATACCAGTTTCGGCGGAAACGGAGCGTCCTAATGGCAAACGTTCTTGAAAACGTTGGCGAAAGAACAATCGAACACCTTGACTATGTGGGAAGTCTGAACATTCAGTGGTGGGCAACAGTGCGGGCAATGGCGCAGGCACTGCCTTTTGTCGGGAACCGTTATCGCTGGAAAGCTGCTGTGCAGCAGATGCTCGAAATCGGCGTTGATGCCATGCCGATGGTTTCGTTGATGGCTATTTGCACGGGATTCATTTTTGCCATGCAAGGGGCGTCGGAACTGCGCCGCTTTGGGGCGCTCCGCTACGTGGTTGACCTGGTCGCGGCCGGCTTCACCCGCGAACTCGGCCCACTGCTGACTGCGATTGCGGTGAGTGGACGGTCCGGCTCCGCGTTCGCGGCGGAGATTGGGACGATGAAGGTGACCGAGGAGCTCGACTCCCTCCGCGTCATGGCGCTTGAGCCGGTGGAGTTTGTGCTTGCGCCCAAATATTTGGCGGCTTTGATTTCCGTCCCTTGCCTGAGCGTGGTTTCAAATGTCTGCGGCATTTTGGCCGGCGGATTGTTCATGTTTTTCAGCATTCACCTGACGCCTGCGCTCTACCTGAACTATGTGTTTCAAGCAATCGCATTGCGCGACGTGGTCATGGGGATGATCAAGAGTGTGGTTTTCGGGACCATTATTGCCCAGGTCGGATGCCTCGAAGGATTGCGCGTACGCGGCGGCCCTGATTCCGTAGGCCGCTCGACAACCAGTGCTGTGGTTAAGTCCACTTTCCTGGTCATTGTGGCGGACGCGATTTTCACCACAATCTTTTACTTGACGGTGAAACATTGATGCCAATCATTTCCGTCCGCGATCTGGTGGTCGAATACGACGGCCGCAAAGTGCTCAATGGACTCAATCTCGACATTGAGCATGGAGAAACCATGGTGTTGCTGGGCGGGAGCGGCTCCGGAAAGAGCACCTTGTTGCGCCAGATCATCGGCTTGGAAAAGCCCAAATCCGGCAGCGTGTGCGTGAAAGGAATTGATATTACGCATTGTTCAAAGTCCGAGTTGAAGAAGATACGCCGTTCGATCGGGGTCGCCTTCCAAAGTGCGGCGTTGTTCAACTCGTTAAATATTGAAGACAACGTTGCTTTACCGCTGCGCGAACATACCCAGCTTGCGCCTTCCACTATTAAGCTCGTGGTCTGGATGAAGTTGGCCGCGGTTGGTCTTGCCGACCACGGCAAGCTGCTTCCGCAGGAACTTTCCGGAGGCATGAAGAAGCGTGCCGCGGTTGCGCGCGCGATTGCGCTCGGTCCCGAAATTCTGGTGCTCGATGAACCATCGGCGGGGCTTGACCCCATCGTGGCCGCGGAGCTCGATGAACTGATCCTGCTGCTCAAGCACACCTTCCACATGACCGTCATTGTAGTTACCCACGAACTGGCAAGCGCATTCCTCATCGCAGACCGCATCGCAATGCTCTATCAGGGATCGTTCAGCTGCGTCGGCACAAAAGAGGAAATCAAGGCCAGCCAGAATCCACGTGTCCGCCAGTTTCTTGACCGTGTTCCCGAAGACATTGTGAGAGCGCCGGTCACAGAGCACTTCGCGAAATATCTGAACGAGCCGGAGGGATATCAATGAGCACAGAAGCCAAAGTCGGGGCCTTCGTCCTGGGATGCGTCGCGGTCCTCGCATACACGGTCATCCATCTGCTCAACGCGCAACTCAGCGGACATAGCGCCCCCTACCGTACTTACCTTCAATACGCGGGTGGACTGGAACCGGGCGCCCAGGTTTTGTTCGGCGGAATCGACGTAGGAAAAGTGACGGCAGTGCGGCCCGCCGCCTCGGATCCTACCAGGATTGAGATCCTGCTGGACGTGAAGGAAGGCACTCCGCTGAACGAAAAGTCTGTAGCCAAGCTGGGGTTCGTCAGCGTCATGAGTGGCGCCGCGCTGTCGGTTACAACCGGCAGCAACGAGGCTCGGCGCCTCCGGCCGGGTTCGGTCATTCCGTCGCAGGAGGCTGCGAGCCTGGATGCCATCGCCGACAAAATGTCGGTGGTTGCAGAGAACGCCGACGGGTTGATCACCGAGGTGCGGGGAGAACTGGGGGGAATCAGCGGCGATGCGCATACGCTGCTCGCCAACCTGAATACCGTAACCGGCAAAGCTAATCAGCAGAAGATCGAGGCCGTTCTGGACAACGTCAGCGCAATGCTGGCGACCGACCGGCCCAAAATAGACCGCCTGACCGATCAACTAAGCGCGCTGAGTCAGCATGCGGATCAAACCATACAAAACCTGAACGGCACGGTCAGCGATGTGCGGCAGCCAGTTGGTGAAGACCTGGCTCAACTGCAGAGCACTTTGCTCCAAACCAGGCAATTGCTCGCTGACATGCAAGCGCTGGTCCGGGCGAATGATTACAAGATTGATGACACGATCGAAAACCTGCGTACCGCAACCGAAAACCTTGGTCAGTTGACGGACTCGGTGAAACAACGTCCGTGGAGTTTGGTCCGGATCAAACAACCCGCAGACCGGCAGGTGCCGAAATAACAGGTGACGAAATAACAGGTGCCGAAATAAATTGTCCGAATTGTGGAACCAGGGTTGTTCGCGTGGCAGAGGAGAATAAACATGAAACGGATTGGCGTCACCATCTTACTCGCGCTTTCTAGCCTGATCATCCTAGCCGGGTGTTCAGGCAAGATGCACTACACGAACTACTACACTCTCCATCTTCCTGCGCCGCCGGACCCGCCGCCTGCGGAAAACGCGAACATCACCGTCGCGATTCGCGAATTCAGCGCGCCTGCCTACCTTCGCGGTGGAGCGATTGTATACAAAGCATCGCCGGAATCGATCGGCTTCTATGCTTACCATCGCTGGGCGGTTGACCCCTGTGAGTTTGTTACTGACTCCGTGATGGATCGCCTTGGCGCCAGTGGGGCCTTTGCGCACGTGAAGCGTTACGACGGCCGGCCCGGCGCTGAATACCTGGTTAGCGGACGCCTGGAGAATCTGGAGGAAATTGATTACGCGGGCGGCGTCAAAGTCGCAGTGACAATCTCCGCCCAGATGACCAGGGTTGACACCGGCGCGACTGTTTGGAGCAATGCGGTTTCGGAAGTCGGCGACGTGGATAAGCGGGATGTCCCCGCGGTGGTGTCGGCAATGAGCCGCACGATGGACCGGGCCATGCAGGAACTGCTCACCCCGCTGCCCTTGGAGACGGCGCGGTCCGCAGTGGTTAAGAGGAATTAGCACAGAGTGCGTAGACAAGACTTCTGCACTGAAGGATTACGTTACGGAGCACGAACACAAATACTCATATTAAGGAGAAAGCGCGATGGCAACCATGACGGAGATAGCCACCATTAAAACACTCACAACGCACTACATCGACGGAGCGTTCGTTGAATCCCATGGCCGCGAAGTCGTGGACATCATCAAACCGACGAACGGGCAGGTTATCGGCCACGTCACGCTGGCAGATGAGGAAGATACTCGGCGGGCCATCGCCGCGGCCAAGCGTGCATTCGTAAGTTACGGCCAGTCGACGAAGGAAGAGCGTTCAAGGCTGCTACGCCAGCTGCATGCGGCCGTCGCGGCCCGTATCGATGATCTGACGGATGCCATGGTCGAGGAGTACGGCGCTCCCGTTGTGTTCTGTCGGGCCATGATGGAGGCGGCGGCCAACGTTTTTCTGTCTGCTGAGAAGGCGCTCCACGAGCTTCCACTGACGCGCAGTTGGGGCAAAACGACGGTCACGCTCGAGCCGGTCGGCGTTGCTGGTCTGATTACCCCTTGGAACGCGAACTCGTTTTTCCTTTGCGCCAAATTCGCCTCGGCGGTCGCAGCCGGCTGTACCACAATCATCAAGCCCAGTGAGCTGAGCTCGTTGCAAACGCAGGCGTGGCTCGCGTGTGTCCAGGCGGCAAACCTCCCGGATGGCCTCTGCAATGTTGTGGTTGGGCGCGGTGATGTCGTCGGCGCCGAGATCGTCCGCAGTCCTGATGTAGCCAAGATTTCGTTCACCGGCTCGGTTGCTGTCGGCAAATCGATCATGCGCGACGGCGCCGCGACAATGAAGCGGGTCACGCTTGAACTGGGCGGCAAGTCGCCGAACATCCTTCTCGACGACTCCGATCTGGACAAAGCGATCCCCACAGCGCTTGCCATCGCGTTCATGAACAGCGGACAGGCGTGTCTCGCTGGGACGCGGCTCCTGGTGCCAAGAACCCGCCTCGAAGAGGTGAAACGAGCGATCCTCGCTGCAATCCGCGCCTTTCCCGCGGGCGATCCGAGAGATACAAAGATCGCAGTCGGACCTATGGTGACACAAAAGCAGTATGAGCGAGTGCAGTCGTACATCCGCAAAGGCATTGAAGAAGGCGCGGAAGTACTCGTTGGCGGCGAGGGTCATCCAAAGGGCCTTGAGAACGGCTTTTTCGTGAAGCCCACAGTCTTTGTCAATGTCAACAACGACATGACGATCGCTCGGGAAGAGATTTTCGGCCCAGTCCTCTGTGTCATCGCTTACGAAAACGATGAAGATGCGATCCGGATTGCCAACGATACGAGCTTCGGCCTCCACGCTTATATAAGCGGAACCGATCTACAGCGCGCGCGTCGCGTGGCGTCCCAGATCTTGGCCGGGCGGGTCGCGATCAACGGTCTGCTTGATGACCAACAGGCGCCGTTCGGCGGATTCAAGGACTCAGGGGTTGGCCGCGAATTCGGTACGTATGGGATCGAAGCGTTTCTCGAACCGAGGGCGATCCTCGAAGCGTAAAACAGGGCCCACGCGGCGGACAAGTTGGTCGCACGCTTGTCCTGGACGACCCATCCTGCGTCGGTCAGCAGCTTGTCGATGTTCTGCCGCGCGCGATCCTCAGGCGTAATGGGCATGTGACCGCAAATTATAGCGATTCTATGCGGGGTTTCGGGATTTCGAAATCGGTGTTCCAGAAAAGGGCGAGTAGCTTTGCCCCACAACTTACCGTGGACACCGACGGGTACTAAGAAGTGGGTGGGGCACACGTGCCATCTGTGTACTCCGGCATGTACTCTGCAATCAGTATCTTGCGGTTAAAGTCCATATTTACATAAACATCTGATGCAATCTAAGGTTCTGTATCGGGAAGTGAAACAGAGTTCACCGCCGAGCACGGAGGAATGAAGAGACGATGAGACCGCAAATCTCGATAGTGAATCTACTTCGCCATCACCGCCAGCGCCGCGCGGAACATCGCATCGAACGCCCCGTTCTTCTCAACCGAACTCAATGCTTTCTCGGCCGCGGCCTGCTGATAGCCGAGATTCACCAATGCCGAGAGCACATCTTCCTGGGTAGCGCTCAATGAAGAAATCTCGCGCACCTGGTCTGCGCCCTGCGGTGGAAGCTTATCGCGCAACTCCAGCACCATACGCTCGGCGGTCTTTTTCCCGATGCCAGGAATCTTCGTCAGCCGCGCAACATCGTTTCCGCGGATTGCATTCATCATGTCGTCCACCTGCATGCCGCTGAGAATCGTCATTGCTAGCTTAGGCCCGATTCCGCTGACGGTGATGAGCTTTTCGAAAAGCTGCTTCTCTTCCGGCCTCCCGAACCCGTACAGCGCAAGCTGGTCCTCGCGCACGTGAGTATGAATGTGCAGCGACACTTCGCTGCCCACCGAAGTCAGCTCCGAAAACGTCGGAATGGAAATGGTCACGTCGTAGCCGACGCCGCCAGTCTCCAGTACTGCCTGATTCGGGTGTTTTTCCAGCAGCTTGCCGCGCAAGTGAGCAATCATCGAAGGAATTGTACTAAGGGTGAGACAGTTTTGGGTTAAAGCTGAGAGCTGACGGCTGACGGCTGAGAGCTACTAAAACAACGAACTCTGCCTTCGGTTCGGCGTGATCCCAAAATGCTCATACGCCAGTTGCGTCGCCACCCGCCCCCGCGGCGTCCGGTTCAAAAACCCAATCTGAATCAAAAACGGCTCGTAGATTTCCTCAATCGCATCCGGCTCCTCGGCCAGCGCCGCCGCCAGCGTATTCACTCCTACCGGCCCACCCTGATATTTTTCGATAATCGCCAGCAGCAGCTTGCGATCCACTTCGTCAAACCCGTAGCGGTCCACTTCCAGCATCTTCAGCGCCGCCTGCGCCGTCGGCAGATCAATCTTCCCCGCGCCGCGCACCTGGGCAAAGTCGCGCACCCGCCGCAGTAGCCGGTTGGCAATCCTCGGAGTCCCCCGCGACCGGCTGGCAATTTCCAGCGCCCCTTCGCGATTAATCTCCACGCCAAGAATTTCCGCCGACCGCTCCACAATTACCCTCAAATCCTCGGCCCCATAAAATTCCAGCCGCAGCACAATCCCAAATCGCGAGCGCAGCGGAGCCGAAAGCAGTCCCGCCCGCGTTGTCGCCCCAATGAACGTAAACGGCCGCACGTCCATGGTATGCGTCCGCGCCGCCGGCCCTTGCCCAATCAGAATGTCGAGTTTGTAATCCTCCAGCGCCGAATAAAGGATTTCGCCCAGCGCCGGCTGCAGCCGATGCACCTCATCAACAAAAAAAACCTGCTTGTCGCGCAAATTAGTGAGAATCGCAGTCAGATCGCCCTTGATCTGCAAAGTCGGCCCCGAAGTCTGCTGAAACGCCGCTCCCATTTCGTTGGCGATAATCGTCGCGAGCGTCGTCTTCCCCAGCCCCGGAGGCCCATACAGCAGCACATGGTCCAGCGCCTCGCCCCGGGACCGCGCCGCCTCAATCGCTACCGCCAGATTCTCTTTGACCTTGGCCTGTCCGATGAATTCGTTGAGCCGTTGAGGCCGCAGTTTCAGCTCAAAAGACGAATCGTCCTCAACCGGCGCCGCCGAAACCACCCGGTCGCGTTGATCAATCTGCGGAATGTTCTTAAGACTAGCCACTGGCCGGATACTAAGCGGAAATCAAGATTCAAGCAATTGTGAATCGGTGTCGCCAAACGTCAACTGGGGGGAAGGGTGTCCCCACCCGTCCCCGGAGCGCAGCTCCGGCCTGCGTTAAACCCAGGAAACGCACTCGGACCATAAGCCCTCCTTAAGTCGCACCCTGTGAAGTGCAAAATCCCCGGAACTTTCCCAGCGCCCCCTGCGTAACATTTCCAGACGCGGAGCCCCGCCTCCACGCCCCGGGGATGCGCGAAAACGACGCGCGAACAAAGACGCACGAAAAATTCGTCCTGAAAGGACATCACATGAGTCCCATCAAAAAGAACACCATGAAAAAAGCGCTGCCGCTGCTGGCCGTATTGCTGCTGGCGGCCACCATCACCTTCGCTGCCGCCCCGGAACGCTACCTCCACGTCCGCGTCACCAACCCAACCACCCACGAGCTGGTCCGCGTCAACGTCCCGCTTTCCCTAGCTGAGAAAATCATCCCCGCCATTAACAACGGCGACCTGCGCGATGGCAAAGTTCACGTCGGAGGCCTCGAGGCCAACAACGTAAACGTGCGCGCCATCCTCGAAGCCCTGAAAACCGCCCCTGAAGGCGAGTTCGTAACCGCGCAGCAGAATGACAGCGACGTCCACGTCGCCAAAGAACACGGCCAGCTGGTCGTCCACGTAATCGACAAGAACAGCAAAGAGAAAGTGGACGTAACCATCCCCTGGGAAGTCGCCCAGGCCCTCATCGCCGACACCACCGAGAACCAGCTCAACGTGGAAGCTGCGATTAAAGCGCTAGAAAATATCGCCGGTGACGTCAACCTGGTCAGCGTGGTCGGCCACGATGAAACCGTCCGCGTCTGGATCGACTCCCGTAGCACGGACGAGTAGCGGCTAGGGCCCTTTCGGTAATTTGCTTGTATCAGGGCACGGCTTCCGCCCGTGCTGTCGAGGTGCTCAAGATGTGTGGGGCTTCAGCCCCAGGGCCGGGGTTGTGAGCTGGGTCGCGAGCGGGGTTGTGAAAGGGCACGGCTTCAGCCGTGCCGTAAAGGCCCAAAAAGAAAAGGGGCTTTAGCCCCAGGAGACTTCCATGATCCTACTAGCCAAACTCGGCATCGGAGTCCTCGGCACCGCGCTCGTCACCGGGGCCGCCCTCTCCAGCGAAGGCTTCATCAACGTAAAAGTTGACGAAAAACAACCCGACGGCCACCACATAAACGTAATCGTCCCCGCCGCGCTGGTTCCGGTGGGTCTGAGGTTCGTCCCCCGCCAGCACCTCGTCGAGGCGTCGCAGAACCTACGTGCCAACATGCCCATCATCGACGCCGCCCTCCCCGCCCTCGAGCAGTGCCCCGACGGCGTCCTCGTCGAAGTCATTGACCCGGGCGAGCACGTCCTGGTCGCAAAGGTCGGCGGCTCAATCGTCATCGACGTGAATGACGCTGACGACGTCGTGCATGTCTCCGTCCCGTTACGCGCGGCGGAAAGCGCAATCCACCAGATCGCGGCCGCAAACCGGCCAATGTGACTAATGGTGTAGCGCCCTCTCTGGAATCCACGCGTATGATGAGTCTCATGACCGTGGGACCGAGCCCCGAGAGCGATCCGAGCGAAGCGTCGCCACTAAGCGGCGAGCGCGCAGCTATGGACGAACTCCTGCACCGCGTCGACGCCCTCCCAACAATCGATCCCCGTACCCCAGACGAGATTCTGGGCTACGACGAGCACGGCCTCCCTCGCTAAAGTTGGTTGCATTCGCTGCCGATTTACAGAAGAATGCGCCGCGTCACCATGCCGTCGATAAACCTGACCCAGCTACGCGACACCCGTCGCCTCAAGGCATGGCTAAAGGAGGGAAAGACGGTGGAACTTCGAGAGCGTAACCGCGTCATTGCCTACATCGTCCCCGCAAAACCGCGGCGCTTTTGACGTGTTTCGGCCCCGGCGGCTGCGCGCTCACGCCGACGAGGAATCCTCCGGCGGCCTCACATAGTGCGGGTTGGAAACAAGCTCCCCTCTCCACCCCTGCTTCTCTAGGTACGCCTTTATAAACAATTCAGCTGTAGTCACGAAGTTCAATGTTAGGTTCGTGCTCCGTTCTACAAGGTCATTAAGTTCTTGATCGGTCATCGAGGGGGCTTCTTTGAAAGCTTCGACAGCACAAGCATCGGCAATTTCGTAATAGACTTCACCATTCGTCTTGCCTGTTGCAGTCAGGAAGACGGGGTGCTGGAGTTTTTGAAGCTGTTTACCAATTTCTTCTGTGTCGAAGTGGAACACAAGCTTGTTTCGAAGGTTATCGAGATTGGAGTCACGGAGAGAACGAGCATCCTTGTCGTTGATGATCGCAGCCAGCGACTGAAATTCCGGCATTGTTCTGTGCGGCCCCGGCAGACCTTGAACGAAAAGGCTGGCTTCGTAGAAAAGGGAGCAACCAAAGAAAAAGGAGTTGAACCGTGCGCGCACCGCCGACGGCGAGTTTTTGCCCTCGCTGTCAAGCAAAGGCATCTGGACGAACCGAAGCGCGTTGACTACCCTGGCAAGCGCAACCACCGACCAGAACGTCTTGTCGCCCTTCAACCGTTCGAAATTAGCGTCGTCTGTTACGTACCTCCAATTTGTTGCGGAGGTCACGTCGCTGTCAGCTATCACGTCGCTGCCTTCCTTTGTAGATCAATAGAAGAGTAACCCCCTACTCCTCCTCTTCCTTCACATCCCCCCGCTCCGCCCGCGCCTTCTCAATAATCTTCTCCTGCAACTGCCCTGGGACCACATCGTAATGATGCATTTCCATGTTGAAGCTGCCGCGCCCCTGGGTCATGGCGGTGAGGTCAACTCCGTAGGTCAGCATTTCCGCCATCGGCACTTCGGCTTTGACCACGGTGTTGCCGCCTTTGTTGTCCATGCCCTGGATGCGTCCTCGGCGCGAGTTCAAGTCGCCCATGATTGACCCCGCAAATTCATCCGGAGCCGTAATCTCCGCCACCATGATCGGCTCCAGCAGCGTGGGTTTGGCCTGTTCCATCGCTTTGCGAAAGGCAATGCGCCCCGCCATTTGAAACGACATGTCATTCGAATCCACGTCGTGATACGACCCGTCATAAAGCACCACACGAAAATCCACCATCGGGAATCCCGCCAGATGCCCACGCGCCGCCGCATCGCGAATTCCTTTTTCAACGGCCGGAATATAGTTCTTCGGAATCGAGCCGCCAAAAATATCATTCACAAACTCAAACTGCCCGCCGCGCGGCATCGGCTCCATCTTGATCTTGCAGTCCCCGTACTGCCCATGCCCTCCAGTCTGCTTTTTGTGTTTTCCCTGCACGTCGGCCTTGGCGCGAATCGTCTCGCGATACGGCACCTTCGGCGCCTTCAAAATCACTTCCGTGTGATACCGCTTCTTCAGCTTCGCGACGACAACCTCAATGTGCTGCTGCCCGGTCCCTGCGATTAAGAATTCCTTCGTCTGCGCATCGCGAAAATTCCGCAGCATGGCATCCTCTTCCATCAGCTTGTGAATCCCCGGCCCCAGCTTGTCTTCATCCGCGCGGCTTTTGGGCTCAACCGCAAACGTAATCGCCGGCTCCGGCAGCTTCACGTGCGGATAAAGTATCGGCGCCGACTTATCCCCCAGCGTGTCCCCGGTGAGCGTGTCTTTTAATTTCGCCACCGCGCCAATGTCCCCCGCATGCAGCTCGTTCACCGGAACCGCCGTCTTCCCCTGCATCACGGAAATATGCGCCAGTTTCTCGGAAGAACTCCGCGAAAAATTTTGCAACGAAGCGTCGTTCTTCAACACTCCGGAGAAAACTTTGAAATAAGAAATGCGCCCGGCAAACGGATCAGAAACCGTCTTAAACACGTAAATAGAAACCGGCTCGGAATCCGATTCCTTGCGCACAGCCTCACCTTTCCCTGAGATCGCCTCTCCGCGAACCGCGTCGTGCTCCGTCGCCGCAGGAGTAAATTCCACAATGAAGTCCATCAGCCGGTCCGCGCTGACGTTCCCCAGTCCCGATGCAAACAGCACCGGGAAAATCTTGTCCTCGCGAATCGCATTGTGCAGCGCCGGAACCAGATGCTCCTCGGGGATTGTTCCTTTGTCAAAGAACTCTTCCATTAGTGCGTCGTCGCCTTCCGCGATAAGCTCCACCAGCCGCTCGTGCGCTTCCTGCGCTGCGTCTTTCATGTTGGCGGGAATCTCGCCTTCTTTGCCTTTGCCTTTGCCGTTCCCGCCCAACTCGTAGGTGTAGGCCTTCATGCGGACCAAATCCACCACGCCTGTCAAATTCTTCTCTCTGCCAATCGGCAGCTCCAGCGGAATCACCGACCGCCCAAACGCATTGGTGAGTGACTCCAGCACCCGGTCGGCGTCGGCGCGTTCGCGATCCATGCGGCTGGCCACAATCACTCGCGGGGTCTTATATTCCTCGCAATCGTTCCACACGCGTTCGGTCACAACCTCCACGCCAGCGACGCCGTCCACCACCACCACCGCCGCGTCCACCACCGGCAGCACCAGCTTGGCCTCGTGGACGAACATGTTGAACCCCGGCGTATCAATGAAATTGATTTTGGTATTGCCCCACTCCGCATAAGCCAGGCTGGCCGAGATCGACATTTTGCGGATAATTTCTTCTTC
>Ga0210407_10001874_pt1 | contig 18855 bp, 16 predicted proteins | sample IncBWC27MmetaG_FD_150860 | JGI IMG/M metagenome (GOLD analysis project Ga0210407, IMG submission 150860) | Forest soil microbial communities from Barre Woods Harvard Forest LTER site, Petersham, Massachusetts, United States - Inc-BW-C-27-M | ecosystem: Environmental > Terrestrial > Soil >... | reverse complement strand
AATCGCCCCGCGGTACGTATATCTTTAAGTACCGTTCCGGCAGGACCTTGCAGTCGAAACGCGTATTCCCCGGGTTCCATTCCAACGGGCAAAAGGAAGCGGACGTGAAGCACTTTCGCTGGAAGATGTATTCTGTTCGCTGACTCTTTCGCCTCCTCGCCGCGGGTCGGGGAGAAGGAAGCCAAGTTTACAGTTATCGCAAGCGGAGCGATAGAGGGACGAGACTGCTGCGTCGCGACCGGAGGATTCGGTTCTGCTCGGTGCTCCTGCGAAATGCTGGGCTCGCCGCGCCCGCTAACATAATGCTGAACAAGTCGCACGGCTGCGAATAAGACGGCGAGTACAATCAAGGATGCTGCTGTTACCTGGATCCTGCGCACAAGGAGCGACATACGGCGCAGCCGGCCGTACTCTTGGAAGCAAGGAGAGCAGCGAACAACGTGCGAAACCGGGAGCTCATTCAAACTGAGGTGCCTATCTCGATAGGCCATCGCTCGTAAGGAAGAGAAATTCGGACACCCTTCGCGGGTGGGATTTGGAAAGGAACTCTTGGAGTAGATCTTTCCAAGGGCGACAACGTTCCTCACCTGTTTGGCGGACACGGATTGTTTAGGTTCAGTCATCAGAATCTCATTCGCCGCCAGGCGGTTTCAATCGGGATTCGTGGTAAGCCCGGAATCGATTCAAGGCTTTATCAATCTTCTTGTGGAACTGGACCTCAGCGCTATGAGCATCGGCATATCCCATCAGCCTAGCGATAGATCGCCAGTCGTAGTCCAAGAGACGAAGGTCGTACATCGTTCGTCCATGCTCATCCATACAAGCACGAAGAACTTCAGTTCGTTTGGCATCATCGAGTCGGCGGTCCAAGTCATTGGATACCGCGCCGGCCAGCCGCTCAAGATCTGCATTACGCACGTAGGCGGTGCGCTGGTTTTTCCGAAGTCGGCGAACCGACTCCCGAGCAACCGACCTTAAAAGATAAGCTTCGAAGAATTGAATAGATTGCAGGTTACCCATCGCGCGCGATGCTGAATCAACGGCGGCTTCAAGAATCTCCGCAGCCTCAGTATCCTCAGCGAGATAGCGAATTACCACCAGCCGCGCCCGTTCCCAAACCCGATGCGCCGCCTCGATCAATCTGTGATCGACCACGTTCCCGAGGCTGTCTGGGTTTCGAATCCACAATCTCGTCTGTGCGTCGTTCCGCTGATTCATGGAAGCCGCCGGCTGCCGGATCGAACGATCTTATCCAATATATAAGAGGATTTGAGGGAAAAAAAGCTCACCCGAATGCAAAGTCTGCTTAAATTATTTCGGCGCTCGAAGCCAGCACGCTGCTGAGCGACGCGCGGTTGAGCTTTCCAGTTTTCAAAAACTCTTCTCCTTAGGAGGCCTCCCCCAGCCTGCGCGGGTGAGGACCCGTCATGGCATACGTCAGGTTGCTACGGCTATCCAGCCAGTTTCTCGTTCGAAAATCGATCTCTACTCAACATCCGCCAAGCTTAAGCTCCAGTTCATCTCTGACAGAAACCTTCGCCACCACTACCAGGAGCCTCAGTAGCCAAGGGGCCCGGCTCCTATTGCTGGACGTGATCCGGAGCTGCGCCGCTCTCGGCCGGGCAGTTGCTTTGAATAAGATCACAAATCTCCCGGCCGGTTTTAAGCGTTCTGAATGCCTTTCACCTTCTCGCCTATTGGGGAGCTATTGATGAGCACAAAACGTGTCGCAAAGGAAAGTGCCGACTGGAGTAGAGAACTAGGGCTTATTCTGTTGGACGGCATCGAGGACAATGAACAAGGGAAACAACTGGCATATGACCGCGTGAAGGGTCTGCACCCACCGCCACAAGGGAAGCACCGCTATCCCAAGGATTTTGAGAAGTGGTTGGCCAAGATCTTTGAGAAACCATCAGAGGATGAGGTACCTGCATGGGTGTCCTTGGAATTCTGGCAGCAGGAAGTTGACAAGGTTCTGATCCAGGGAATCTTCGCTCGGAACGTAGTGAAAGATGACGTGGTGGATCGGGTCCACTCGGTCTGGCCAAAGCTTTCGATCTCATGGCTTGGCGCCCGCATGGAGGAAGTCGCGCGGACAGGGCTTCCGCGCTGGATGGACAATGCGTTCTGGGCGGCCGAAGTCGATCCAATTCTGCTCACCGGCATCCAGCAGATCGGCCAATGCAAACGCGAAGCGGTTGATCTGGTGCTGCGGATGCTCCCACAGTTACGCGTCGACATGATTTGGGATCGTCTCCGACGACTGCAAAAACAACGGACGGGGGAGGACTTGAAGGCTCTGGTGCCGGGATTCGCGGCGGCGAACGGTTGCAACCCGCAGCCGACGCTGGCCGACGGAGAAGCCGATTCGAGCGCCGCGGCGCAAGCGGTCCTGATGGCGGCGCCTTCAAAAATAAACCCAAGGTTCTGGCGAACCGAGGTCGACCCGATCCTGCTGAGTGGAATTCGAACCGCTAACCGATTGGAGCGCGAAACAGTTGACAGGGTCCTGCGTAAGTTTTCCGAACTGCGGATCGGCACAATTTGGGCGCGTCTTCGACGCCTACAGGAACAACGAAAAGGAAACGGACACACAGGCCCACCGTTTCGATGGACAAATGAATTGGATGAACGGCTGATCCACATTCACGAAGAAGCGGGTTTAAGCGCAGCCGTGTCGGGTGTTAAGAGCCTAACCGGCTGGCCACGAAAGGCCATCTTACGGCGGGCCCATAAATTGGGGCTCCCCACCCGACCTTTGGGCGCTCGCCGGCGCTGGACGATGGTCGAGTACCGTTTCGTTATCGAATCCTTGAACCACATGAGCGTGCGGGAGATTGCCGAAGAGATCGAGAGATCAGAGAAGGCGGTTTGGGACATGGTCGGCCAGCGTGGAATCCCGGCTAGATTCCAAGACGGATACACCATTCGCGAATTGGCCGAAAAACTTCACATGAGGCGCTTGAGCGTTCAGAAATGGGTTGAAGCCGGCCTTCTCCACAGGAAACGGAACGGCCGGATCGATGAAGGATCCTTGCAGTCTTTCTTTTACAGTCACCCCGAGACCTTGAAATGGCCGGTGTTTGATCAAGATACAGCCTTTTGGGTGTCGGAGCTCGTGGAGGCCGAGAGAGCGAGGCTCAACGGTGCTGAAGCGCAGACTCGCGCCATGCCTCAAAACTCGGAAGAGATGCGGGCGGTTGAAGCTTCCACGCCCGGCGACAATGTTTCCAGTGCGCCCGGATCTGATCCATCCGGGGATCGCGCGTCGCGTAGTAGCCAAGCGCGTGCCGCCATCCCTCAGCTATAGAAACGTGAAATAGTCTTTCGTCGGTCCACTCGAGAAAGCGAAGCCAGAGGAACTCGGGCTCTCGTGGATGCTCCTTGGCGAAAGCGGATGCGTAATCCAGAAAGCCGGGGCAGCGCTCTCGAAGGATCGCGATCATGGGGTCAGAAACGAATCCCTGTGTCTCGACGGTCAGACGGAGCCAATAGGAAAATGCGCGCCACTCAACGAACTCCGTAATGGTCTGTGCCAGGCGGTCCGGCGCAACTAGTCCGCATTCATCCTCTGCGAGTTGCTTTGACTGTCCCCCCGGGTCGGCCTCAGCCTTCCGGGGTTTGGCACGATGGTTCATCGTGATGATGCTCAAAAGCTGGGACGGGAACTGCTGACTCTGGCTCCGTCACAGCCACCGTTCGCTAGTGGGAGAAGCTTGTCCACTCGGTTCTCAAGAATACAACATCCGACCGGGATCTGACGACATTCCGCTCCAATTTTCCGCCGCACTCGGGTACCAGCCGCGCCCTGCAAATGAGGCGTATATGCCGTTGGCTGATACGCTTCAACGTAGCACCATCGGATCTGCTGATGCAACGGCGCCAAAAGCAGATCCAGCCGACCGATTTGAAAATGAGAGCCATCGGGGCCGTCGTGCGAGAATTCCGTGAGCGGGCGGGCCACTCTCAAGAGCGCCTCAGCGGCGAGTGCGGCTTCGACCGAACATACATCAGCCGGGTCGAGAGAGGGATCATCAATCCGACGGTGGGCCGGCTGTGGCAGATTGCCGACGCGCTGAAGACGCCGCTGAGCCAAGTTGCCAAGCGGATGGAACTCTGGATTGTTAACCAGGAGCGAAGGCCCAAGAAACCGAGTTGATGAATTCTCCCCCTCAAACAGGATCTTGGCCACGAAATTAACTTGACGCCGCGGCTCCGCCCACCGTTTTATCCAGATCACCGAGCGCGATCCGAAATTAAGATCCAGCCGTGCCGTCGCACGCAATACCGTTTCATCCCCTTCCCGAGTGGAACCCTTTCGCCGCAGGTGATCCGCTGAGTTTCTGTCAGCCGATCCAGCAACACCTATCTGGTTGACCGCGTGGCATTTGAAACGTTTGTGTGCGCTTCTGTTTTCTGTCATAATCCGTGTGAGATCGTTCCATGCCCAGCGGCCAAATCATCGCTCGCAAGACCAATACCTGGCTGATACGCCTCTACCAGGGCCGCGATTCGGCGACCGGCAAGCGGCGCTACCTTAATAAGACAGTCCATGGCGAGCGTACTTCGGCAGAAGCCGAGCTGGCGCGCCTCCTCTCCCAAATCCCGCTGCGTCCCGAAGCCAACTCGATCCTTGATGAATATCTCGATTGGTGGTTGCACGCAGCAGTCGATGGCCGGCTTCGCGCCAAAACTGCCCGCGATTACCGGACGCTGCTTGCCCGTTACGTGCGGCCGGAGCTTGGTCACGTCAAACTCAGCAGGCTCAAACCGCTCGACCTCCAGTCCCTGCTGCTGAGGCTCACAAGCCGGGGACTTTCGGCTCGCACGGTTCGCTACACCCATGCTGTTCTGCGTAGCGCCCTCGACCAGGCAAGGCGCTGGAAGCTACTGGTCGAGAATCCCGCCGCCGACATGCCGCTGCCCCGAGCCGACAAACGCGAGTTCCGTGTCCTTAAGCCAGAAGAAGCGCAGCGCTTTACTTCCTTCTGCCTGCAGGATCCGGCGGGACTCGTTCTTCTAGTGGCCTTGACGACAGGTCTGCGGCCCAGCGAGTATCTCGCGATTCGCGCCGAAGACTTCGATCGGCACCGGGCAACGCTTACGATCACGCGGACGCTCGAACGAGCTAAGGGGAGTTGGCGGTTTGCCGAAACCAAGCGGCCGCGCAGCCGGCGGGCCGTCTCGGTTCCGGCTGAGGTCGCTCGACTGATCGCGAAGCACATCGACACCGGCGAACTCGGACCAAGCCGGTTGCTTTTTGAGAGTTCGACTCGCGGCCCCATTCATGAGCGGAACCTGGTCCAGCGCACATTCAAGCCGCTGATCGGGCGCGCGGGCATCCCGGACATCCGGCTTTACGATCTGCGCCACACCTTTGCCGTGCTGGCCCTCCGCGAGGGCGTGCCGGCGCGGCTCGTCTCGGAACAGCTTGGTCACGCAAGCGTCGCCTTCACGCTCGAAGTCTATGGGCATGTTCTCGAAGAAACGCGCTCGATCGCAGCCGAGCGGCTCTCAGAACTTCTCTTTTCGCCCGCTCGCGCGAGGAAGCCTGTCGAGCGCGAAACGGCTCAACGCAAGTCGGCATAAAGGATACGCTAGGGGACGACAATGAAGAATACGGAACCGGCGAAATTCATGACTACGAGCGAGTCCTTCCGAAAGCTCCTCCTCGCTCATTTCGAGGGCGACGCGGAGGGTTTTCGCGTGGCGGCTCGCGAATACATTCAGGAAGAGCGCCGCAAGAATCATCACGTGGTGGCGCGCGACCTCGAACGCTTACTCGCCAGCTACAACGGCCTCTCCGTGGTTCGTGGGAACAATGGCTTGAGTCCCTTGCCGAGCGGTTCTCGTGACGTACCGAAGGACAAAGAACGCGACGTCGCTCTGATCGAGATGTTTGAGCCGGCCAGGCACCTGACGGATCTGGTGCTCGATGAAGCGACTCGCAAAACCCTCGAGCGCATCGTGGACGAAAACCGAAAGGCCGATCTGCTCAAGACGTATGGCTCGCGGCCGGCGAATCGCATCCTGTTCTGCGGTCCTCCGGGCTGTGGCAAGACTGTCTCTGCGGAGGCGATTGCGGCCGATCTCTATCTGCCGCTCGCACTGGTCCGATTCGATGCGGTCGTGTCATCCTACCTAGGCGAAACGGCCGCCAATCTGAGGAAGGTCTTTGATTTCGCGCGCAGCCGGCCGATGGTGGTTTTGTTCGATGAGTTTGATGCCATCGGCAAGGATCGAGCCTCGCTCGAAGAACACGGCGAGATCAAGCGGGTCGTCAACTCGTTTCTCCAGATCCTCGACGGATTCCGAAGCGACACGGTTGCCATTGCTGCGACGAACCATCAGGGATTGCTTGACCCGGCGCTTTGGCGCAGGTTCGACGAGATCGTCTTTTTCGATATGCCGTGCGCAGCTGCAATCGAGGAACTGCTGCGCCGAAATCTTCGCCAAATCGGGGTTCATCCGGCCGTGAACTTGCACATTTTGGCTGAGGGGCTTGTGGGGTTATCGCACGCCGACGTCGAACGGATCGCTCGGGACGCGGCGAAGGAGATGCTTCTAACTGAACCGGGGCCAGTGACGCCAACGGCACTTGAACGAAGCAGCGCTCGCCAGCGGAAGCGAACGGCTGTCGCCAACGGCGGTGAGATGGCCAAACCTGACTCTCGGCGCGTTCGCAGCCGAAAGGATCCCACGAAATAACGTGCCACACCATCCTGAGGACGAGCGGCATCCGCACTTGCCGTTGGTCCGGGTGGAGGAAAACCCGCCCCGCCGAAAACGTCCCGGATTTGGAGCGCCGAGACCCACGCGCGGGGAGCGTGTCTCGTTTGGCGGGGTTCTTCTAAATAAAATCGACGAGATCGAAGCCGAGGCGCGTCGTGCTCCCGCTGTTCAAGGGTTCGCTCCGCATCTCGTTTTCCTCGTCCCTCTGGCGGCGGGCGCGTCGGCCGCTGCGGTCGCGGAAAAACTTCGGGATGCTGGGCTCACCGTTGTAAGCATCGAGCCGGACCAGGCGGTTGTCGTTTTTCAGGACGACGCGAATCTGGCGGAGTTCCGCCGTGCGCTCGATCAGTACATGGCTGGTCCGAGAATCATCTCCGCGACTGGAGAACAGGCAAAGACAACGCAGTGGGATGTGTTCGAGTTCATCGAAGCCGATCGGATGCGGAGTTGGTCGCGAGCGGATCGCATCGGGGCGCGCCTAGCCGCCGAGATCGGCGTCAATGGGGAGCGGATCGACCGGGTACGGATTTACACTCTGGATGTTGAACTCTGGCACCCGGGTCTTGCCGAACTGGCGCGACAAAAGATGGCGGAACTTCAAGCCTTGGTCAACCAGGATCGGGCGGATCGCGAGCGGTTCTCCGATCAATTCGTGGGAGACCTGCTGGCTGTCGCTCGCGTCGGCGTTTCGGGAGCCAAGCTCGAGCAGCTTCTCGATGCCTCAATAGTGGCGGAAACGGAGCTGCCGGAACAGCCCGTGTTCGATGCAGTCGCGGCCTCGCAAGTCACCCCGCGGGACTTTCCAGCCCCACCAGCGCCCCCGGAAGATGGCCCGCGAGTCTGCATCCTGGATAGCGGCATCGTCTCTAATCATCCGCTTCTGGCAGCAAATGTTGGAGGTGAAGAAGCTGTCCTGACCGCCACGAACGACCCGGCAGATACCAATGGACATGGCACGCATCTAGGCGGCCTAGCAGTGTTTGGTGACATCCGTGCCTGTTACAGCAATGGAACCTTTTCGTCTCCGGTTCGGCTCTTCAGCGCACGCGTATTGAACGACCAGAATCGCTTCGACGACGACCGGCTGATCCATACGCAAATGGAGGCCGCCATTGACCTATTTCGCCGGCCGCCTTACGAGTGTCGGGTTTTCAACCTGTCCTTGGGCTCGCCCGACGTAGTTTTGAATGGGACGAACCGGAGGCAGACGCTCTGGGCTGAAGCACTCGATACGCTTGCCCGTAAACATAAGGTACTGATCGTCGTCTCGGCGGGCAACAATACCAATGTTCACGCGAATACCCCAGCAGACGCTGAGCAGATCCTCCAGAATTATCCCCAATACCTCTTCGACGCCGAATCCGGATTGAGTGATCCGGCTACCGCGGCGATCGCACTGACGGTCGGATCGTTATCTCAGTTTGCGGCGCCTGCAATCCGCGTCGGTGTCGGCGCGGACGACTTCGTTCGCGCCGTTGCCGGTGTTGATGAGCCGTCGCCCTTTACTCGCACCGGTTTCGGAATTAACGGGGCGATCAAACCAGACCTCGTCCACTACGGCGGGAACCTGCTGTTCGAGGGTTTCGGTAATCAAGTCCGGCGTATTCGCACCGCGAACCCCGACGCTGGAACCGGAGTAATGTCGTTCTCTCACGAGCCTCTCGACCGACTCTTTTCATTCCGAGTCGGAACCAGTCAAGCAGCTCCGCCAGTCGCCCGCATTGGCGCGCTGATCTGGAATCAGCTGAAGCCGGCCGTGGATGGCGACCTTGATCCGAACCTGGTACGGGCGGTTCTGGCAAATTCGGCTTCCGTTCCGGAAGCTGCGTCGAATCGAATTGCAGCGATCAACGATGACGAAGGGATTCTACGGGTTTGTGGTTATGGCCTCCCTGATGCCGAACTCGCGCTCGAATCTGGAGGTCGTCGTGTCACCCTGATCGCCCAGGGCAGGATTACCATCGATACGCTGATCCTGTATGAAGTGCCGGTCCCAGATGTTCTCCGCAATGCGCCTGGGAAGAAGAGAATCATTGCCTCGCTTGCCTTCGACCCTCCGGTAAAGCGTCGACGCGCCGAGTACTTGGGAGTGGAGATGGCAATGAATTTGTTCCGCGGGAAAACACCCGAAGAGGTCGTCGCCGCGTACAGATTCGTCACCCGGGAGGAACGGCGTACCGCCCCAGGAGCACTGGCGGCTCCGTTTCAATGTGATCTGCTGCCCAAGTCTCGTATGGTCGAAACGAGCACGTTGCAGCGGCGCGAGTGGTCCTTCAGCAGGACGGACGAGAAGTATGGCGATACGTACTATCTCATGATCCAGGCGAGAAGGAATTGGGCACCTCCGGAAATCACGGCGCAGGACTTCGGTCTGGCTGTCACGCTAACAGCGGCCGCGCCGCAACTCTACAACCAGATCCAACAGCGCGTTCGTGCAAGAGAGCGCGTCCGTCGCCGGGCGTGAACGGATGAAGGTTTCTGGGCTTGGTAACCGCGGCACTTGGATCTCGTGACCGGGTGAAAGATGCAGCCAGAAAACGATCCCACCACGCTGTAGGAAACCATCGATTGAGCCATGCGTTTCGCAGGAATTGAGCCCACACACCTAGGCGACTGAGACTCTTTGATCAGTAGCACCCTCTCCAAACCCCAATAAATATTGATCTCCACCGCACTGTGTGCAGCCTGTGTGCCCGTTTCGCCCTGAACCTTAACCTCATACATGTGCGAGCACCTGGGCCTGGGACTTTGAGGAGAGCCGCCCGCACATCGCGCCTCACAGGTGCCGGATGGAATGTTTCACGACGCCCCAGACAGTGAAGTCGCTGGCTTCGCTAACGATAATTGGTTCGTACCTGTCGTGCTCCGGCACAAGCAGGATGGTTTTTCCCTTAACCGACAGGCGCTTGATGGTGAATTCGCCGTCGAGCACGGCAAGCACGATCTTGTTGTGCATCGCCTTGAGGTCGGAATCGACTAGCGAGCGGTCCACGATGGCGATATCGCCCGGATATATGCCCGCACCCGTCATGGAGTCGCCGTCCACGCGCACAGGGAAGGTTGCTGCGGGATGTTGCACGAGGTCGATCTTCTCTTCCGCATAGTCATCGGCGGGCGAGGGGAACCCCGCGCGCAGCCGGCTGAGCTCCTTCGAGCACGCAAGCAGCAGGAACGTCACGCCGTCGCGGATCGGCCGGATCTTGGGATGCATCGGTGAAAGCTACGCCTGCGAGCGCGGGCGGTCAAGATGGAAGGCGAGAAAGCGCCAAAACGCTAAGGCGACTCCCCAAAACCCTACGGCGCTCTTTTGAAAGCGCGGGTTTGCTCCGTCGTACTGTGTCGACGTTGAAGCTCAGGTTGTGCACATAATAAACCCTGCTACATTAACTGAGCCGGGCTGCGGAAACTTCTATGGACCTGAAGATAGTGGAAGAGGCGGGTAAAATCGCCGGCCTGGGCGGCCTGGCGCTGGCCGTCTTCCTGCTGCTCTTCATGGCGGTAATCAAGAATACGCGCCTGTTTTCGCGAATGACCGCGGACCAGACGTTCAAAATAGTCCGCCAGTTTCTCTACCTGACTTTTGTGATCGCCGCGCTGGGCCTGGGAGCGTGGGTTTACGCGCGGGCCGCGGATGCTAAGCCGCCGGGGCCTCCTCCTCCCAAGGAAGTCTCATTTGTCGGGCAGGAACTCACACCGGAACGACTGCCGCCCGCGATGATGGAGCCCCCGAACAACGGCTCGGCGGACACATTGGTCGGGGAATTAAGCGCAAAAGGCTCTTTGACTCTCGACCATTCAACGTTGACCCTCGCGGGATTGGGCGCAAACGTGACGGTCTCGCTCTCCGTTCACACGTTGACGCTAATAAACGGCGCGCGAATTGTGACCAATGGCAATGGCTTCCGGCTGCAGGCCGTCCGAATTATCGTCAGCAACGGCTCGTTGCTCTCTTTCGCGGACAAAGACCTGACGCCTCCCGATGCCGCTCCGGGAGTTGGCGGAAAAGACGGCTTGAACGGTGGCGAGGTTCTGCTTCGGGCTGAATCCGGTATTGCGGGCGCCCTTCGCGTATTCCTGCCCGGCCAAAATGGCGGACGCGGCGGCCCTGGTCCGGGCGGCGCGCAAGGCCAGCCGGGGAATCGCGGCTCCAACGGCGTCCAGGGGCTCGTCGATTGCAGAAGCGGAGGCGGCGATGGTGGACCGGGAGGCCAAGGACTTCCCGGTGGCGTCGGCGCGAAGGGCGGCAATGCAGGCAACGGCGGGAATGTAGTATTGGCTGGCAAGCTCGCGACGCTAGCGGCCTCAATTCAATTCGACGCGCCCAAGGGGAATTTCGGACCCGGAGGGCTTGGCGGCCCAGGGGGACCGGGCGGTCCCGGCGGCCAGGGCGGAAGCGGCACCGCCAGTTGCTCTGGCGGCCATGGTGGCGCTCAAGGCCCTCCCGGAGGCGCTGGGCCTGATGGCCCTCACGGGGATGAAGGGAAGCCAGGCGCGATGAAACCGGAGCATTAATGCAACCATGAGCGCGAATACTGACACTCTCCCGCTGGACCGTGCACGGAAAGCCCGCCTGTACCTCGAACATCCCGACGAAAGCCCCGAGCTGATCGGGACGTTGCCCTATCTGATCCATCCGCCCGGCAAGTTGAGTGCAACGGCCTCATGGCTTCGCTTCCGCGACAAAACGCTGTTGCCGATGATCAAACACAGCCCGGATGACCCAAACCTGCCGAATTTTCTCAGGCAGGTTGAAATCATCCTTGCCTGGCGTACAACGGTTCCGGCGGAAGATCGGTTCTAGAAGGAAGGCTGACTCGATTCACTCGCGGATTGGCTTGCTGGGCGGGGAAACGCCTTCATCCGTCATTCATGCTCTGCATCAGGCTGGACGACGCATTTCGAGAATTAACTGGGAACTTGGCTCCCGCGATTTTAGGAATTTGCCCTTTTTTTCGATATAGAGATACCACTGGAGCACCTGTTGACTCCCGTCGCCAAAATGCAGCGCAACATCGCACTGCCCTGCTGAGGTGAGACGTCAACGGCTTCCACCCAAATCACGGTTTTGGGATCGGTAGAGGTGGCAACGAGATTCGAATAGCCCCAGTACCTATCGCCGGCCTGGCTGTAGGACAGGACAAGCGAGAATTCAGTTGGATGTGTTGCGTCCGCCGTCTTGGTGAGCATCACTTGCCATGCGCCCACGTACGGGTATTTGTCGGCAAAGAAATAGTCTTTGTAAACCGCCACGCTGGTACCCAAAATGGATGTGATCGCAGCTCCGTACACTGCCTTGCTTATCCAGGCAGCTCTGAACGGCAGGATTCCGGTGGCATCCATGATCCACAAAAAGAGGACCGAGGCGAACAGCGCAATGGATACGGCGACAAGGAGTTCCGCAGGCGATGGAGAGCTCAGACGGAATGAGTACATCGCGGTGGGAACGAGTATTCCCGCGATCATTAGCGTAAACGCCAACTCGGGGACTTTCTGGCGAGAGACCGCAATCTTTTTTACCAGCGTATTTCGGTCCACCTGAGACTCCTAGGCAGTTTATTATCAATCAAAACGCCAAGCCACTCCAGCTCGGTCTTTCGACCCACGACGACAGCTAACCTCCGGAGGGAGGAACATTTCATCGGCCCTCGGGACTTTGGGGCGGTATCGTCGGTCAATGAATCATCGGAATGACTCGTGCCCACACGACGTCCTGACGGCCGGGAAAGTGTCCCGCCGATACATCTCCGATGTCCACCAGCGCGCCGGCCCCCAACATCGACGGAGTATAGTCTTCCGCTTCGCCGATGACACCTTTATCCAGACCGGGCCTGTCAAAGCGCCTTTCCAATTTCCTGGTGTGCCAATCGAGAATCACGACATGACGCGCGGCCGTCACTTTTATGGTGTCGCCGATTGCCGGGAGGCCATTTCGGACATCGTGGCGGGCATGGACGGGGTCGAAGAAGGGACCGAACGTCCACTCGCCCTTGTCGGAATCGTAGTTGCCGAGCAGAATCCAGCCCGTTCCGCCTATCTGCTGAAACGTCTTCTTCACTTCCGCTTCGTCAACAGCGCCATGAAACGACGCGGTTCCTACGGTCACATATATCCAAGCCCCGATTCCCAAGGCGGATATCAGGAACGTGAGCACCAGTATCAGGCGGATGACGCGATAGGCGCTTTCAGCGGGCAGCCTTGGAAAGATATTCTTGCGGATGATATTTCGGAAAATGAGCAGAAAGACGCCCAGCGCCAGTCCGCCGATGCCTGCCGCCTTGCCGAGAGCCTCAAGAAGCGCCGGGTCCATGGTCACTCCGCCATTGGGTGACTCCTAGGTTAACAGGACTTCAACGAATCGAATGGAAAACGCCACCGTGCTAGAGGGAGGGGAGCGGCAAGGGGCATATGGGATTGCGGGGTTAATATTCCCACCCAGGCCAACTTAGCGCGGTGACAGACAGATTCGGTAAGCACTGTCCTGGCCGTCTGGAACGCCAGTGGCGTGCTCGGTCAAATAAGCAAGCAAATCCTCTTGCCGGGGTTGGCCGAATGCCAGACGATAGATCGCCAGCATCTGCTTGAGCCGTCGCAGTTGCGCCACTTCACGGCTGAACGGAAGAATTGGTATGCGCCTCTCCACGTTCCATCCGCCCTCGGTTTCAAAGAGCCAATAGGGGATAAGATCATTCATGCCCGGTGGCCGATCCGCCGCCGCCTTCGCAAATAGCTGCTCCCAAACGTCGGTCCAGTCTCCAGCGCGGAGTTCCACTAGACCGTATGCCTTGGCGATATTTCGTCTGACAGCGTGCCCCTTATACCGGTGGACCCTGCCCTCTCGTTGTTCCAAATCCACCGGATTTGACGGGAGATTCCAGTGGTAAACCACATGGCAGTACGGATGGAAATCCAGTCCTTCCTGACCGATGGACGTAGTCGCAAGAACGAACGGCCGGAAGGGCGAATTGAAAGCCTGCCTGACGCTTCCGGATCGAACGAGGGTTTTGCCATCATCGTCGCGGACATCGCCAAACCGAACCGCGAAGCGGCAGCGAATGGAGAAGTCTTTCACGCGGATATGGCCCTGCCCCGTCGCCTTCAGGTCATCCACGCGCAGCGATGAGGTGCGCAGTGACAATGCTTCGATCATTGCGTCGGCCACGCCGCTAACGATTTCCGTCTCCGGCCGTTGGGCAAGCCCGGTAATCTCTTTAAGTATGTGCGCGTACTCATCGAGAACCGCCTGAAGGTTTCCGTCGATGCAGTAATTAAGTACGCGCCTCCAGTACGGCACGCGTTCGTCGTCTGCACGCAACAGGGCCGTCACTTCGGGTTGGTTGAATAGCGAGCGCAGGCCGTTGCCGACGCGTGACGCAGCCGCGAGCACGGAGGGCGTTACTTCAGGCAGGCCCTTCGCAACTCGCCGGATTGCTCGCAGGGCGCATACGGCGGGGGAACCAAGAGCGAAGTCGGTCAAAACATCGAGAAGATCGCCGGGCATTCGGCCCAGTTTAATTTGGCCTTCAAGTGCCTGAGCGAAGTATTCGATGTGCTGGCGAAATCCGTCCGCGGGATCGCCGTCGTCCCGGGCTTGCGCACTCGCCCAGCCTTCTTCCGGGTCGTTCAACCATTTCAAGACTTCTTTCGCGTATTCCTGGTCCAGAAGCGCGAGGGAAGCCCAGTACCAGCGCTGATCCGCAATGCCCTCCGTCGCATAATCGGGCGTGGCGATGGTTGCGAGTCTGCCCTCGATCCGCTCCCGCACCTGGCGCCGTACACTGTCGGGCGCAACTAGTTCCCCGGAGGAAATGGCAAAGCCGAGCGGATCACCGAGGCTCGCGAGCGTCAAACAGGGATACATCAATGCAAGCGCTGGCATTCCGGTGGGCCGTTTGTCCTCAGTGTCTATCCGGAATTGCAGCAATTGACGGCGCTTTTTGTGGAGGTCATGATATCTCGGAAGGCCATCCTGCTCCTGTAACATTCGCCGTTCGCATTCATAGGAGCAAATCGCCGCAATAGCGTCGGGAACCACCTGCCAGCTTGAAAATACCAAGGCCTTGGTCGCGGGAATGTCTTGTGCATACACGCCGCCAGGTTTGAGATACGGCAGCGATGGAGGCAGCCACAGCAATTGCCACTGGCCGGCGCTGACGGTCTTCGACATCAATTGCCGAAGCCGCGCGTTTGCCGGATCGATTTCGCGATAGCGCTGAATATCGACGTTCCGCAAAAGCTCGCCGTCCGCCTTTTGAAACGCGGTGAGCAGATCGGCCGAAGGCTCCTGGCAGTGGTCCAGAAGGCGGCGCTTCAAATCGTAGTCGCCCATGAAGTTGACGAGGTATGGGCTGGATTTCCAGTATTCGATCGTATCGCCGGCGTCCAGGGATTGAGCCACCCTATCTACGAACCGGGCCGTCCGCAAATCAGCGGGGCCGAGCGCCGCTGTTTCGGGCGGCTCAACCAACATCGCGTTGTGCGACTGTGTCATGTCGATGCGCTCCGTGCGCGCGATGACAGACCGCAGATGATTCTCAAGGCTGCCGCGAACCTCGATGGCCTGTTTTGAGGCTTTGTCGTCGAGGCCGTAAAGGGCCTGGCGGAACCGCCGGAATTCATCCTTAATTTCGTCGATTTGACTCTCATCGCCATTGAACAGGAATCGCAACGTATCGAGAAAATCCGTATAGTGATCGTCGTCCGCCTCACGATCGAGTGACAGCATCCGGTACGGCGTGGCGGAAAGCAGCAGCACGCGGACTTCATGATGCCTGAATAACTGCTGCGCCAGCTCCGCCGCTTCGCTTTCGCCGTTTAGCAAGTCCTTGAAGCGTTGAAACTCATCGAGAATGACAAGATCGGGCTCCAGCGCGTCGATACAAACATCCGCAAGCCTTCGGCGCAATTCTCCAATTGCCTCGTAACGCCGGGAGACAAGGTCGCCGCGAACCCGCTTCATCCTTTTGAATTCGTGACAGACGGAAAGGACCTTTCCCAGGAAAGCTCGGTCAGACCCAATGTTCTTGCGAAACGCGTTGGCCAGCGCTTCGTCATAGGGGAGTTCGTATTCCTTGGCCCAGCGCAGCCAGGGCTGGCGGGAGACTTTCGCCTGCAGGAGATTGAGGAGTGGGGTTGCCCGGACGCCAAAATGCCCATTAAGCATACGGTAAATGAGTGCCCTCTCGTCCACCCTTCCCCCCCGCGATTTGAGATCAAAGGTGGTTCCCGGAGTGAAACTGATGAAGTTAATCCCGTTGGCTTTCAGACTTTGCAGTTGCAGGGGCAGAAGCGTTAGCCGCGTTGCAAAGGAGGATGTCTCCTGATCGGTGACGTTCAGGCGGTTCAGATTCTGCTGGGCGATGGTCGCATTGGAACAGATATAGAGGATATCCACGCGCTCCACCTTCTTCCGTTGCAGGTGTTCGACCGCGTGGGCGATGATGCCGCGCGCAACAAGCGTTTTGCCCAGGCCCACCTCATCGGCGACAAGAAAGCGACGCGCTGGTTTAGCGTCGAGATACATGCGGTGAAAGACGTAGTCAACGGTGCGGCGCTGGAAGTCCTTTAGGCCCGCCAGTGACCCATCGACATTGAGCAATTCTGCGCTCATCGAGCGTCCTCCCGCGGCATCCCATCGAACACCCGCCAGAGGTCGAGGAATTCAGGAGGAATGATCTTCCTACCCTCCGACGTTTCGTTGAGTTGCTCAACGAGTTTCCGGACGGAATCGAGCCGGCCCGGATTGCGGCTGTAGGCTCGTGTTAGTTCTTCGAGCAGTGGTAGGCCGTCCAGCGCGCTCCCGGCGTTCCAAGTGCCACCGATTGCCGATACAAGGTCGCCAATAGAGGACAGGTCCTCCATGTCCTGCAAGAGGAGCAACAGGTAATGCAGGAAGCCGTCGCGATTGGCAACAATCGTCCGCAGCACAGCCGCGTCCCGCCCCTCCGGCATGTTATCCACCGGCAGGTTCAGCACGAAACAAACGGCATGATCGCAAAGGGCGGTGATGAGCTCGAAAGCTACAAAGCCGGTAATGGAGGCGGTCGCGCATCGGGGAATCAGGACTTCGCCTGTCGTGGCTAAGGGAGAACCGTCAACAGCGACCTCCCTCGGCAGAGAAATGGGCCAGGTGCGGATCGATTCAATCTGTCTGAGCTTTACATTGCGCTTAGCGGAAACGGTCAGATCCCACACATCCTCCCCTGCGGCGGCACAGGAAAGCCGAAGTCCGGCGAGCATCAATTCCGAGCGGGCTGCGTCGATGATCTTCCCCGCCTGCTCCTCTAAAGGCGGCGGCGGTATCTCTTCGGGAGGCTCAAATTCAGTGAGGTACTCGCCGAGGCCATCGTTGCCCAGGAACGAATCGATGCCGCCGACCCGGCTGCGCTTGCCGGTCAGTTCAGCCAGAATCTCGACGTTTGTGCCTGCCACTAATGAAGCGTTCGTCGCGTTCGCTGACCCAAGATAGAGTGTCGTATCCCAGCCGTGCTCGACAATGTATGCCTTCGCGTGCAGTCCGCGCGTGAGACTGTCTGAGGCTGGAGCGTCGTCGCCGTCGTCAGTTTCGGCGCTTTCATGAAGCACCTTCAGCGCGCCAAATTTCCCCAGCGAGGGCTTTGACGCTTTTGCCAGTTCGTCGGGCCGCGAAACCAGGACGACCGCTTCATCCGTTGTTGCGGCAAGAGCGTGCAACGCCGATGCGGAGACGAATGGGGAAATGACCGCCAGCCTCTTTGACGGCTTCGGAGCCCATGACCGTGGTTTCAATCCAAGCGTATGAAACGCGAGTTGCTCATATTCACCCGGCAATTCCTCCCAGACCGTCTGGCGTAGTTCGTCGGCGATGGTGTCGCAGTCTTGCCGAATACGCGCACCGGGCGGGCGCTCAGCCAGGTCAGGAAGCGCAGCCACGAGATCGGACAAGGGACGGTTCTGGGTCACTGTGCCCTTGCCCGGCGTGCCGTCCAGGCTCAGGCTTAGATCCCACGATCTGTCACCCGTCAGGTTCCGCGACAGTATCAGAACGCGCAAGACCACATCTTCAACGCGGCCGGCCCGCTTGAACCGGAGCACCCAGATCTTCGGGTGAAACACGCCGCCATGCGGCGCGGTCACCTGGACTACGGACGATTCCAGCAGGCCATAAAGCACATGCGGCAGGTTCGGCGCGCAAATCCGTCCTTGCTGGCAGAAGATCGCAAGCCTGTCGGTGGTGCGGCGGAGCGCCTCAAGGAGGGCTACTCCGTCCTGCAACATTGCATTGCGGTCCTCGCTCGATCGGAGAGCCAGATGCAGGGGTATTGCCAGCAATGTCGTCGGATCAAGGGTGTAGGTCGTCGCCAGACCGGCATCGAAAGTGTAGCCTGGCGGGGGGCGCAGGGAATCGACCAAAAGGCTGCGACTGTTCGGATCGAGCATTTCATTTACCGTCCAGTCCGTCGTGCAAATCCCGAATGAACCGCCTTACGGTGGGCCATCGGTAATTCATGCGCGACAGTCCCGCGGCGCCCGTCCACTGATCGAGCGCTCTCGAATTCGAGAACCGCGACCGCCCTCCCATCAGGCGCATTTCACGACTCCGGATCAGATTGCGGGCAACCTTATCTTTCATAATCGAATCGCCACAGGATCGAACCAGTTCAACCCACCGCTTGCAGAAATCCAGTGTGTGAGGAGAGATGGACTGCTGATGCTTGAACGCCAGCGGTAACACCCAATCGAGGGTCCACGTGTCGAGGCTTTGGCGATCAAGCGACGAAAGCCATTCCTTCGCGTCATCAAGGCGGGCCTTCTTGAGTTCGGAACTGCTCTTTAGTTCAGCAAGCATCAGATTGTACAGAATAGCCGCGCCGTAGATGGTCTGCGAGAGCAAGTCAGCATGATGGAGCAAGGCCCGATGTTCAGCCCGAAATTGACTCATCGCCGGATGTTGCCATGGAAAGTCCACTTCTGGCAACGGCAGCATGATTACCCGTGCAAGCAGAGACGGCGGATGCGCCGTGACGATCTGATCCTGAATGAACTGGGCTTCTTCCTGGGTCAGGTGGATGGTCGCAGCGTCGGGAAATTCGTCCGGCGGGGCGGGTATCTTGGTATGCCAGGTGAGTGTCGGGGGGTTGCCTATGC
>Ga0210407_10001872_pt1 | contig 18870 bp, 17 predicted proteins | sample IncBWC27MmetaG_FD_150860 | JGI IMG/M metagenome (GOLD analysis project Ga0210407, IMG submission 150860) | Forest soil microbial communities from Barre Woods Harvard Forest LTER site, Petersham, Massachusetts, United States - Inc-BW-C-27-M | ecosystem: Environmental > Terrestrial > Soil >... | reverse complement strand
TCGCTGAACGCGCGCAGCTCGCCGGAAATAATTTCGAACGCATGAAGGGGATCGTCGTCATTGGCGTCGCTGGTGTCGATCAGATGGACGAGCAGGCGGGTGCGCTCGACGTGGCGCAGGAAGCGGATGCCCAGCCCGGCGCCTTCGTGTGCGCCTTCGATGAGTCCCGGCAAATCGGCGACAACGAAAGTGCGGCCGAGTTCCGTTCCATGACCGCCGGTGCCGCCGTCGGCGTTGACGACGCCCAGGTTGGGTTCGAGGGTAGTAAAGGGATAGTTAGCGATCTTCGGGCGCGCGGCGGAGATAACGGAGATAAGCGTGGACTTGCCGGCATTGGGAAATCCCACAAGGCCGACATCAGCGAGTAGCTTGAGTTCGAGGCGGAGATGACGCTCTTCGCCGGGATGTCCATCTTCGTGCTCGCGCGGAGCCTGATGCCAGGGCTTGGCAAAATGCTGGTTGCCGCGCCCGCCGCGTCCGCCATGCGCGACGAGAACGCGCTGCCCGGGTTCGGCAAGGTCTGCGAGGATTTCGCCGGAATCCCCGTCAAAGACCAACGTGCCGACGGGCACTTTCAAAATCATGTCTTCGCCGGAATGGCCGGTGCAGTTGGAGCCTTCACCGTGGCGGCCGCGTTCGGCTTTGAATTCGCGGTTGTAGCGATAGCGCAGGAGGGTATTGTCGTTCGGATTGGCTTCAACATAGATGCTGCCGCCATGACCGCCGTCGCCGCCCGAGGGTCCCCCGCGAGGAACGAATTTTTCGCGGCGAAACGCGACACAGCCATTGCCGCCGTTGCCGGCCTTTACGAGAATTTTAGCTTCGTCAATGAACAAGGCGAATAAATCTCCAAGAAAACGATAACATAGGCGAACAGGATAGACCGAGAAACCGCTGAGGAGGCGGTTTGCCGATGCCGGGTATTCGCCGGTGGATAACGCGCATCGCCGCGACGCTGCTGATGCTTCTGGCAGTGTCGAGCGCGGCTTTGTACGTCCTTTACTTCAGACGAGTTCTCGTGCCGGCGATTCCGCCCCACGCGCGGGTCATGCCTGCCATCTCATCCCTTCCCGGGCTGGCCGCGTGCTGGGTCGAGACGGGGAAAACATTCGAAAGCTTTTCCTTCGGCTCGACGGCCGGGAGCATTCTGGTCAGGCACCCCGCCGGCGACCTGCTGATCGATACGGGGAATTCCACACATTTCAACGAGGAAATCAGCGGCTATCCTTTCAAGACCTGGCTCAAACTTCGACTCCTTGCCGGACAGTTGACGCCGGAGATCTCATTGCAAGAACTGCTGCGCCTGGCGGGGGAAGACCCCGCGAAAATTCGCTGGGCGATCCTTTCGCACGTTCATCTGGACCACGCCGGCGGATTGATGGACCTGCCTCCCATCCCCGTGTTGCTGGTGGCGGAAGAGCTGCGATTCGCCGAAGATCCCGCGATTCAAGCCAAGGGCTATGTCATCGCAGACCATGCTAAGGAATTCCCGCCTTCCGATAAACCGACGCTGTATTTCCTGCCTCAGCCGTACGAAATCTTTGACGAGAGCGCGGATCTGTACAGTGACGGTGCCGTGGTCGTTGTTCCTCTGCGCGGCCACACGCCGGGAAGCGTGGGCATCTTCGTGAATCTCGCTCCGGGGCGGCGCCTGTTTTACGTGGGCGACGCGGTGGATGACGAACGAGGATTCCAGGAGCGCGTCGGCAAGTCTTTGATACTGCAAGACAGCGATACGGATGCGGCCCGCGCCAACGAAATAGTCTCGAGGTTGAACGAACTGCATCAGAAAACGCCCGACCTCGCCATTATCCCCGCGCACGGGCGGAGCGCTTACAAAAAGTTCTTTTCAGGCGGACCGCTGAGCTGCGTCGCGAGCCGGTAAGGAGCTGTAGCTGGAGAGAAGCTCCGGCTGAACGGAACAACAAAAATAATAAAGAGGTGGGCAAAACCCGCCTTTTACCAATGACGGTTAGTTGGCAGCGGATTTGGCTTCTTCCGCGGGGTGAACGCTGATGAAGCGGCCGCCGCGGCCCTTGTCCTCGAATTTCACGTAGCCGGTAACGAGCGCGAACAGCGTGTCATCCTTGCCCTGGCCGACGTTGTCGCCGGGCTTGTGTTTTGTGCCACGCTGGCGAATAAGGATTGTCCCTGCATTGACGAGCTGCCCGCCGAAGCGCTTTACGCCCAGCCTCTGACCGTGTGAATCGCGGCCGTTTACCGAGGAGCCGCCGCCTTTTTTATGTGCCATGACGCGAAACCTTTCGAAAAAAGCTGCCGGGCTTGCTAGCCGGCGCCGAAAATTTCAACAAAGGAGTTCAGGGAAACTTGGGCTACAGCTTAATGTCGCTGACCTGCACGGCAGTGTAATTCTGCCGGTGCCCACGCTGAATCTTGTACTGATTCGTCTTCTTGAACTTCAGCACGATGAGCTTCTTCGCGCGATCGTGCGCAACAATTTTTCCGGTGACCACGGCCTTGGAAGCGTCGACCCCCGTGACGATTTTCTTATCGTCGGTGTGAACGGCGAGAACCGAACCAAAAGTCACTTTTTCGCCCACATCGCCGGTTACCCGTTCGATGCGGATGGTGTCGCCCGGCGCGACGCGATACTGCTTTCCTCCGGTCTTGATAACGGCGTACATCTGCCCTCCAGGAACTTAAGAGAAACATTAATTATACGGGTTGCCCGGTTCAACCGTCAACGCGGTGTGCGAAAGTCTCAGGGATTGCAGGAGGAGGGCGCGAAGGTAATGCTCGCCAGGGTGTAAAATTGGAGAACTAGTACTCGCTTCGACGAGCAGCGGAAATGGCTCTATGTTATTTTATTCTCAGTCATTTGCAAGAAAGTGATCGGAGCGCGTGTTCGGTTCACTGCGTGCATCCTCACTTTCTAGTCTGGGTGTTTTTTGGCAGGAATGGGGGGTAAGAATGTCAATGAGACGAATCGTGAGAGTCGCAGCGGTTTTGGTTGCGCTTGTCTGCTTCATTTTCACGGGGACAGTCACCCAAGCACAGAACCAGATCTTGGGCGAGGTGCGATTCACGGGCACGACATCGATTGAGCGAGACTCGGGAGTCTGGGTGGATGGGCAATATATCGGCTATTTGAAGGAGTTGAAGGGGAAAAAGAAAGTCCTGCTGCTGCCGGGGAAGCACCAGATCGCCGTGCGGCAATCGGGGTATGACGATTTTTCCGAGGAGATTGTGGTTGAGCCGGCGCAGATCCAGCTGGTGGAAGTCACCATGAAAGAAACTCCGCGGGCCATCGTTCCGGATATTACGGCGACGCTGAAGCTGAAAGTCCAGCCGACTCGCGCCGCTGTATTTCTAGATGATCGCTTTGTGGGACATGCAGGCGAATTCGGCGGAGCGTTTCGCTCCATGCTTGTCAGCCCCGGAAAGCACCGCATCAAGATCGAACTGCCGGGCTATAGAACATTTGAGACCGAAGTGAATTTGCTGGCGGGACAGAAAACAGAAGTGAAGACGGAACTCGTCAAGGGGAGCATCCAGCAGGCGGGGCCGCTTATAAAGCAGAGCTCTTAGTTTTCGGGTCCGAGTTTTTTTGTAAGATTTACGCCTCCGCAGCGGGTGAGGAGACAAAGGGAACATCTTTGTCTCCTCATTTTCGCGTTTAAGAGGGTTTTCCTCCCAAGAAGTCAAGGCAGAACTTCAAACAACAAACTGGAACACGTGAGGCCGGATTCGGCTTTCTGCAGCTCGGAAATGTCCAGCGGCGCGACTTGGAAGCCACGTGCTTCGAGGCGCGCGCGGGTGCGCGGGAAGGATGCCGGAAAAATAACTGTGCCGCCGAGTGCGATGGCGTTCGCGGCGTGCGGCTCTTCGGGCGCGACGTCAATCCACTGGTAGCCGGTGAAAGGCGCGGGATCGAACCAGGCCCGGTTGGCGAGAAGCGTGCCGGCGCCAAGGTATGTAACGGCAGATTTCAGGTGCAGGCAGCTTCTAACCGGGACACCAATCACGTTGTAACCGCGCGGCTTGAGGAGCGCTTCGAGTTGGCGAATGCCTTCGGCGTTGGTCCTGCTAGATAGTCCTGCAAATATTTTTTTGCCAATACGAAGAATATCGCCGCCTTCCATCAGACCGGGAAGGGCTACGTGCTCCAGCTTGCGATACTTTGCAAGCGCTTGCGCGAGGGAAACGGCTTCCGGGCGACGAGAGGCAGTTCCGAGAGGCATGATCACCGCGACTTCATCGAGGACAATGGCGGGATCTTCCACAAACATTGAATCAGGCAACGTGGGTTCGGCGGGAAGCGAGACAACCCGGGCGCCGTGCTTCTCGAGAAGCTTTTCATAGGCGCGGTGCTGCTGGCGGGCTTTGTCGAGGTCGATAGGCCGGCGTTCGATGAAACTGATTTCGCAGTTGGCGAGCGCAGGGCTGACGGCCCGTGTGATGGCAGTGAGCACGTAATCTTGAAAAGTGTACACGAGAAGTCCTTGAGGGGCGGAAGGGGAATGGGTAGACTCAGGCGGCAATTACAGGCGAGGAGAGTGGCGCATGGCGATTTTGAAGAAGACAACAAGCTGGCTGGCCGCGGTTATTCTCATCGTAAGCGCGACTGGCGCGGGCAATGCAAGCGGCGCGGATGACCGGACGGCTGCCGCAGTGGACGAAATCTTTGCGGATTTGACCAAGCCGGGATCGCCGGGTTGCGCGCTCGGCGTGTACCGCGACGCGAAGATTATTTATGCGAAGGGATACGGCCTGGCGAACCTCGAGGAAAACGTTCCGATTGTGCCCTCGAGCGTTTTTGACATCGGTTCCACTTCCAAGCAGTTCACCGCCGCCAGCATTCTTCTGCTCGAGAAGCAAGGCAAGTTATCGGTGAACGACGACGTGCGTAAGTACATTCCCGAGCTGCCCGAATACGGGAAGAAGATCACGATCCTTCAGTTGCTGAACCACACCAGCGGGCTGCGCGATTACCTGGCTTTGATGGAGCTGGCAGGAATCAACACGGACAGCGTCACCACGGACGAAGATGCCCTCGCGCTGGTGGCGCGACAGAAATCCCTGAATTTTGAACCTGGAAGCGAGTGGCTGTACAGCAACACGGGATTTTTCCTGCTGTCGGTGATCATGAAGAGGGCGAGCGGGATGACGCTGCGGGAATTTGCGGCCGAAAATATTTTCGCGCCGCTCGAAATGACTCATACGCAATACCGCGACGATCACACCTCGCTGATTCTGAATCGCGCGATGGCCTACGACCGAAAGGAAAAAGGAGACGGCTACGCCTTGGACGTTTCCTACTTTGAACAGACCGGCGACGGCGCGGTGCATACCTCCGTCGAAGATCTACTGAAATGGGACGAAAATTTCTACAGCGCCCGGATCGGTGGCAAAGATTTTCTTGCCGAGATCCAGGAGAGAGGCAAGCTCAACAACGATAAAGTGCTCAACTACGCCAAAGGTTTGTCGATCGGAGATTACCGCGGCCTTCACACGGTGAGCCATGGCGGAGCCTGGGGCGGATACCGCGCGGAATTGCTGCGTTTTCCCGTGCAGCATTTTTCCGTTGCCTGTCTTTGCAACCTGGGGAACGAAAATCCCACAAAACGCGCGCATGCGGTTGCGGATGTCTATCTAGCCGCTCTGCTTAAGCCAAAAGGAGAGCAGAAAAAAGATGAAGAAGAACGCGGAAAGAAAAAGGATTCGATCAACCTGACGACGGCACAACTCCAGCCGTACGCCGGCGATTATTGGAGCGAAGATCTTGGCGTAATTTATCGGATGGGAATCGCTGACTCCCAATTGAAATTGCAGGCCATTCTCGATGCGGCGGGATTGCCCCGCCAAAACAATCTTTCCTCCCAGGGATTTCGGGCTACGGGCCCGGACGAGTTCGAGGTGAGCGGGACACCTGGCGTGCTCCATTTCCAGCGAACCGATAAGGATACAGTCAAGGGTTTCCGCCTGGACTTCGGGCGTTCGGAAGGCTTGGACTTTGTGCGCAGAGAAGCTACGGCAAGGTAGGCATTCAACAGAGAGCAGGCAAGTACACTGCCGACGTTCTAAGCGCGGGCGAGGTAGCTTCTACCGCTTGGTGAGCGAACGAGCAGGCTCTATGGCCAAAGCTTTACGGCCAGAATCACGGCCACAGGTTGACTGGCGCCATGTGAGTATTCCATACCGTCGCGATGCATGCGCCGAGGACCATGCCGGCAAGGATGAGTCCGATCATCCCCATACTGATCCAGAAGCTGGATTCAAGCGATCGGGAAGAGCCTGTAGCAGCACGGCGGGATTCTGCAAGCGCCTGATTAGGCTCCTGCGCGATTCCCGACTCAAGAGGTGTGCGGGCTGTAGCCAACGGTACCGCCGGCTGATCGGAAAACTCCGGCTGGGCCACGAAGCAATAGCCTTTCCGCGGAATCGTCTCAACATAAAGAGGTTTGTCGGAAGAGTCCCCTAGAGCCTGCCGAAGTTTGTTGACGGTGGTATTGACGTTGGCGTCGTAGTTGACTTGCGTGTCCGCAGGCCACATGCGCTGCCGCAATTCCTCGCGCGTCACTACCTCACCCGGCTTCTCCAGAAGCGCCATCAGAACTTGAAATACCTTGCCCTGGAGCTTCAGCCGGGAGCCGCCTTGAAATACTTCCTGGCGATGCTGATCGATTTGAAATGGGCCGAAACGTATATAGCGCGGGACGGAAGGCAAGAGCAGGCTGCCACCCGCTTCGTTCACGGTTTCAAGCGTCGACATTAGGTTTGGTGTCATACACCCCACCCTTCTTAAGGCGTTAGACGCGAATTCAGGGGAAATGTTTGCCAGGACACCCATCTATTCCGGGCAAGACGGAATTTTCGGATCGATCCCAGCGGTGCGACCACCGGAGAAGCACGCGGATTGTGCGCTCGCCTTACTTAATGTTCTTGGGTAAATTACTTATTGTTAGTCACTTATCTGTTAAGGATGGACCTTTGTGGAGTCGCGCCTATTCCCGCTTCGCTGCAGCCTGAGTTTCTATTTACAGCCTGTCGCTATTTCGCATCCCCGCTAGGCAGGATGGATATTTCCACCCGTGATGCAAATTCCTTGGAGCGAAAGACGCGTTGCTTGGCTGTCTGGTAGTCCGATTCCTTCGCTTCAAAAATATTCGGCACGAATTTCTGTGGGTTTCGGTCATACAGGGGAAACCAGGTGCTTTGCACCTGCACCATGATGCGGTGGCCACTCTTGAAGACGTGATTGGCGGTATGGAGATCAATGGTGAACGGCGCTACTTCGCCGGGGCTTAGGGGCTCGGGCTTTTCGTACGATTTGCGGAACCGCCCGCGAAAGATTTCCTCAGCGATCATCAGTTCATAACCCGAAAGTCTCCAGTCAGGAGCATACCTTTCCGGGTAAACGTCAATGAGTTTCACTACCCAATCCGAGTCGCTCCCGGTCGTCGAGGCGAACAACTTCGCGGTGACCTGTCCGGCCAGGGTGACATCCTCTTTTAACTCGCCGGTCTGCCACGTCAGAACGTCCGGACGTTGATCGACGAAACGTTGGTCCTGAACGAGCCACGTATACCAGCTTCCGGGGTGATCCTCGGGATAGGTCATGTCCACGGGACGGTTGCGATAGGGGACCGGGTGGGCGGGATCGCTCAAATAGGAATCCGAAGCACCGGGCTCTGCGGTTTGCGGCGGATCAAAAGACAGCTTCCCGTTTTCGCGGAAATAGAGGCTGCGGGTTTGCGCCTGGCGCGGAGGCCACGAATCGAAAGGCGTCCAGGTATCGCTGCCGGTTTGGAATAGCAACGCTTCCTTGAACGGAAGTGCCCCTTTGTCTTTGAGCCAATAGGCGAACCAGGGCGCCTCGATCTTCTGGCGGAAATAGATAGACGTGTCGCTGCCAAAAGGGATGGATCCCAAAGAACTGCCCCCGCCGCTCCCCCAACCGCCATGATTCCAGGGCCCCACAACCAGGTAGTTCAGATTTTTCTTATCCGTTTTTTCCAGGCGCTCATAGGTGGTCATTGGCCCGTAAAAATCTTCTTGATCCCACCATCCCGCGACATTGAGGTTTGGGACGGTCGCTTCTTTCAAACCGTAGGAAACCGCGTGGCGCTTCCAAAACTCGTCGTAGCTGTTGTGCGCGATAAAGTCGTTCCAGGTTGGAATGGCACCGTGGAAATAACGCGCGTTGGCGTTCGAGACCGGACCCAGGCGCAGATACCAGTCGTAGAGATCGAAGCGGTCGAACGGAAAGCTGTAATTTTCCTTGGAGGTCTCGAGTCCCGCGGAGTACTCGAAGCCATAGCTCAACCGGAACGCGCCGTTATGAAAGAAATCGTCACCCAGAAAGACGTCGCCCATGCAGGCCTGCTCGGATACCGCCCGCAGCGCCGGGTGCGGATGGATCATACCCATGGTCACGAGAAAGCCCGGGTAGGAGGTTCCATCCATGCCGACCCGGCCGTTGTTGTGGGGAACGTTTTTCACGAGCCAATCGATGGTGTCGTAGGTGTCCGTGCTTTCGTCGATGCCATTGGCGTCGCTTGGATCATGAAGGGGGTGGAGCATCACGAATTTTCCCTGCGACCCATAACGCCCGCGGATGTCCTGAAACACGAAGATGTAGCCGTCGGGGATGAGGTCCGCGTAGCGGTTAAGAATGGGGCTGAAGCCGTTCTCTCCGCCGGAAATGCCATAGGGCGTGCGATCGAAAAGGATGGGCAGCGGTTCGTGGCTGTTTTTCGGCGCGTAGATTTCGGTGTGCAGTTTGACGCCGTCGCGCACCGGGATCATCACCTCGGTTTTGTCAAATAGCTGCGCATAGTCCAGCGGCTGCCGGCGTTGCGAAGCGCCGGGAAAGGGCGCGAAAAGCGCCGCGATGACGGCGAGAAAAATCACTGTGACGGACTGTAAACGCCATGAGCCCATGGAAGATCTCCTTGCGGCCGCGGAGATGCGGCGCCGCTGCAAGAAAGCGAGGATAGCACGGAGAGGCGGCAATCTTTTCTCTTGACACTATGGCGTCTTACGATATAGTGTGTGACGACAGAGAAGAAGGTATTCCCAGCGGAAAGAGGTCCGGTGAGCCCCATGCAAAATAGCCCCGCGGAAACGCAGCCGCCGCTTACTCCCGCCATGTTCCACGTTTTGCTGGCGCTGGCCGGAGAAGACCTGCACGGTTACGCCATTTTGAAGGAAGTCGAGTTGCGCACCGGCGGCAAGGTCCGCCTGAGCACCGGCACGCTGTACGGAATCATCAAGCGGCTTCTGTCCGACGGGTTGATCAGCGAGCTCCGCCAGCGTCCCGCCGCGCATGACGACGAGCGCCGCAGATATTACCGGCTGACGCTCCAGGGCCGCGAACTCGCCGCCGCGGAAGCTGCGCGCCTCGAAAAAGTCGTCGCACTAGCCAGGTCACGCAATCTGTTGCGGAAGCTGCGAACGGCGTAGCGGCATTCCGTCATTGGCGTGTTGCATCCGCGCGTACTAATTTCTTGCAAGACCTAGCGCGTGCGGGATGGCGAGGACGGGGTGAAAAGTGCGAACATCGCAAGACAAGGAGACAGGTTTCATGAAAAGAAGGGAATTACTTAAGAAATCCGTTACGTTCGGCGTTATGGCGGCAGTTCCGTTTTCGCCGTTTGGCAAGAATTCTGCGGATTCCACTCTGGCCGACTCGCTTGGCCGCCCGGACGGCGGCAATCCATCGACCAAGTTCAATCCGCTCAAAACGCCCGCCGAGGCCAAGATACCGGTCGCCTTTCCCATTTCCGGTGGCGCGGTGCTAATTGACTTTGCCGGACCCTGGGAGGTTTTCCAGAGTGCGGACATCCCTGGCCGCGGGATGATGGACAATCCTTTCGAGCTTTATACCGTAGCGGAAACGACCAATCCGATTGCGATCAGTGGCGGAATGAAGATCGTACCCGATTTCACCTTCCAAAATGCTCCGCCGCCCAAGGTCATCGTGATTCCTGCCCAAAGCGGGAGCACGGATGCGATGCTGCATTGGATTCGCAAGGCAACGGAAGCCACTGATGTCACCATGTCAGTTTGCACCGGCGCATTTGTGCTGGCCGCAACGGGACTTCTTAGTGGCAAGGCCGCCACCACTCATCACACTTCCTATTCGGATTTGCAGATGCAATTTCCCGACGTTCGCGTCAAGCGCGGTGCGCGCTTCGTCGAGGAAGGCAATCTCGCCACCGCCGGTGGGCTTACCTCCGGCATGGATCTCGCACTCCGCGTAATCGGGCGTTATTTTGGCGCTGAAGCCGTCGAACGCACCGCTTTTCAGCTTGAATATCAGGGCAAGGGCTGGATGGACGCGGAGTCCAATTCCGTTTTCGCCCTGAAGCCGAAGGGCGATATTTGCGCGGTGTGCTGGATGCAGGTCGACCGAAAGACTGCGCTAGCGTCGGTCTATAAAGGCCAGACCTATTACTTCTGCATGAAGAGCCACAAAGCTGCGTTCGAGGCGACTCCGGAAGGCTTTTTGAATTTGGACAAAAAGCAATAATCGCCTCAGACGGTTGCCTTGACCCCTTACGGTTCAAGGTAGGCCGCGCCGATGCCGGCACCCCAACCCCGCGAGTGGTGGGAGGAAGCAATGGAAGTTAAGAACCAGTCAAAAGGCGCCAAGGTCTATCGGCTGCTGTTGCGCCTCTTTCCGTTCGACTTTCGCGGCGACTTCGGCCCGGAGATGGAAGAGGTCTTCCACGAACAACATTCCGAAGCAGTGCGCCGCGCGGGCGCCACGGGCGTCTGGCGGCTGTGGTGGGAAACCGTGAAAGGGATCTTCACGACGGCGCCCCGTGAACACCTCTCCATGCTGCGCCAGGACTCGAGTTTCGCCCTGCGCATGATGAGCAAGAACTTGGGATTCACCATCGCAGCTATCATCGTTCTCGGCCTGGGCATCGGCGCGAACACCGCGATCTTCAGCGTGGTGAATGCTGTGGTGCTGAAGCCTCTTCCGTACGCGCACGGCGAGCGCTTGCTCATGCTGCAGCAAACAACGCCGGGCACCGGAATGATGGGCCCGGCTGTTTCCATTCCCGAGCTGATGGACTATCGCCGACAGAACCGCAGCCTTGACGCGCTCGTTGAATACCACAACATGCAATTCATCCTCCTCGGCCGCGCGGTACCCGAGCGGGTCGAAACGGGCGTGGTCTCCTGGAATTTCTTTGACGTTTTCGGCGTCAAGCCGCTCGTCGGCCGCAACTTTGCCCCCGATGACGAAAAAGAGGGCGCCCCCGCCGTCCTTCTCCTCAGCTTCGAATATTGGGAGCGCAGTTTCGGCGGTGATCCCACCGTGGTCGGCAAAGTGTTTCGCATGAACGACAAGCTCCACACCGTTGTCGGCGTGCTCCCGCCGTTCCCGCAGTACCCGCAGGAAAACGATGTTTACATGCCTACGGTCGCATGCCCCTTCCGGTCCGATCCCAGCATGATCGCCAATCGTCCGATGCAGATGGTTCGTATGTTCGGCCGCATGAAGCCCCGCCTTAAGCCGACGGAAGCCGCGGCGGATCTCTCCGCTGTCGCTGCTTCCATGCAAAAAGAATTTCCCGACGATTATCCCGGAAACTTCGGCATGAGAGTCGAGGCCACCGCGCTTAAAACCGAGTTGACGCGCGACGCCAGGCCCACCATGCTGTTCCTGCTTGCCGCTGCCGGCTTCGTCCTCCTCATTGCTTGCGCCAACGTCGCCAACTTGAATCTCGCGCGCATGGTCCGCCGCGAGCGCGAACTAGGCTTGCGCGCCGCGCTGGGCGCCAGCCGCGTGCGTTTGTTCCGTCAATTGCTGACGGAAAGTTTTCTATTGGCGCTCGCAGGCGGAGCGCTGGGCTTGCTACTGGCCACGGGCGGCCTCCACCTGCTCGCCGCGTACGTCGCGCGCTTCACTCCGCGCGCCAACGAAGTCCACATTGACACATCCGTCCTGCTATTCACGCTGGTCGTTGCTTTGTTCGTCAGCGTGCTGACCGGCGCCGCGCCTGCCGTGGCGCGCCGCGAAGACCTCGTCACCACCTTGAAAGAGGGCAGCGCTCAGTCCACGCTCGGCGGTTCGCGCGGCAAAATGCGCAGCGCGCTGATCGTCGCGCAAGTAGCGGTCTCGTTTATGCTCTTGATCGGCGCTGGCCTCATGGTGCGCAGTCTCATCAATCTCCAGCGTGTCGACCCCGGCTTCCGTCCAGAAAATGTGCTGACCGTCCAGCTTAGCCTCGATTTCTCTCGCTACACCACCAACGAAAAAACTCTCAGCTTCTTCGATTCTCTCCTCGAAAAAGTACAAGCTCTTCCTGGCGTCACTTCCGCCGCGGCCGCGGGTGTCTTTCCGCTCGACAAATCCCCCGCCTTCAACAACCAATTCGTCATCGAGGGCCAACAGGGTGATGCTGCGCAAAGACCCATCGCCGAGCTAAACGTCGTCAGCCCTGGCTACCTGCAGGTTCTCGGCATTCCCTTGCGCAGCGGCCGCAATTTCGACCGCCGCGACCGTCCCGATAGCCCCAAAGTTGCCCTCGTCAACGAGTCCCTCGCGCGGCATCAGTGGCGCGACGAAGATCCTGTCGGCCGCCGCATCTCCCTCGACAACGGCAAAACCTGGACGCAAATAATCGGCGTCATCGGCGACGTGCACGAACACGGCCTCGACGTTCCCGCCAACGATCTCCTCTATCTTCCCTTCGCGCAGTATCCGCAGAACAGTCCCTCGCTGATGGCTCGAACACAGGGCGATCCTATGGCTGTTGCCCGCACCGCCGTCCAGCGCGTCTACGACGTCGACCCCAATCAACCCGCCGGCCGCATTCAGTCGCTCGAGCAATACCGCGCCGACTCCATCGCCGCGCCGCGCCTGACCGCGAAGCTCCTCGGACTATTCGCACTGCTGGCGCTGGCCATTGCTGCCGCGGGTATCGCCGGAGTCATGGTGCTGTCGGTAAGCCAACGCACGCACGAGATTGGCGTTCGCCTGGCCATCGGCGCGCGCCCCGGCAGCATCGTGCGCATGATCCTGGGGCAAGGCATGGGTTTGGCCTTGATAGGTCTCGCGCTGGGATTGTCCGCGGCGCTCGCGCTGGCCCGCGCGGTGAAAGGCTTGCTGTTTGGAATTACGCCGACTGATCCGTTGACTTTCCTCGCTGTTGCGGGAGTGCTGACGGTCGCGGCGTTCGTCGCCTGCTACATCCCCGCGCGACGAGCCATGCGCGTCGATCCGGTAGTGGCGCTGCGCATGGAATAATGCGCCAAGCAGCAGAGCATCAGCGGGCGATACGGCCGGTCAGAATGCCGTCCTTCAAATCGTAGATAGCTCCGACCGTCCCGACCACGCACGTCCGGCGGTTGAGCCCCAGCCGCTGCCGAAGCTTGTAGACAGTTTCGATCCCCGTGCAGTGCGCCCCTAGAATTTGCGCCGTCTGAAATTCGCGCAGTTTTTCCGCCGTCCAATCGAGCTGCTCGTCGGTGGCCGCAAAGAGGTGAAACCCGCCGATCGCTGCCTGCACCGGCGCCGGGCGGATGATTTGCCGGGCGTATTGCAAAATATTGATGATTCCCGCGTGGCCGCATCCGGTCAGCAGGACCAGCCCGCGCGGCGTGTTGAATATCAGCGCTTGATCTTCCGGAAGATTGTCCTCCACCCAGTCGCTTCCCTTCGCAATTTTGAACCCGGGCGTCCAATTTTTCTCGGGATACGCCCGCGGAACCGGTCCGGTCAGCCAGGCGCCTGGAAACATCTCCTCGGGCTTGTCGTGGACGATAAACGTCCCGCCGGTCGCCTCAAATTTCTTCTTCATCGCAATCATGGGATTCTGTTCAGTTTCATTGGCACCCGCGTGCCGGCTCAGAAAAATTCCGGGGCTGATGTGTGCGCGGGAGAGCGCAGCCGGATTCGTGCGCGACAACTCGCGCCGCAAGGTCATCAACCCCGTCGTGTGGTCGCCATGATGATGGCTGAGGATGACGTCCTGCACGTCACTGAGATCAACATGCAATTCGCGCGCGTTTTCGAGGACCGTGTTGGGCCGCGCGCCGGTGTCATACAGAATCTTGTGGCCATCCGCCTCCACCAGCGCGGCGAACCCCCATTCACCGATGCCTTCGTCCGCCAGCATCGTCGAGAGAATGGTGATCTTCAGGTTTTGCAATTCCGCGGGAGCTTTTGAGGCCGGCGCACTGTTCGAGCTTTGTCCCAAGGTGTGCGTCACGCCAAGAAACAGAAATAGATTTACCGCAGCCACGACGCGGGAAATTTTCATAACACCTCCGACGAGTTCCATGTCCAAAAACCAACCTAAGCCCGCACTCTAACACGCCCCAAGGAAATCCTCGTCCCGACTGGCCTCATGCAAACCTACCGCGGGTGGGTGCTTTCCTAATTTCGTTTTTTGTGCTTTAGTCTTGTCAATCTGGTTGCCACGGAGATCACGAGACTACCGAAAATTCAGGAGGCACTGCCATGGGTGAAAATGACGGTCTCAAACCCCTGCGAGTCGCACTGGTAGCGATCGGCATCATCTTTGTGCTCGGCGTGTATCCCCTCACCATCCTCTGGCCCTCGGGATGGAGCTGGCACTCGAGCGGCCATTCGGATTATCTCCAGATGATTCTGGGCATTTACGCGACGCTTGGCATTTTTCTGATTCTCGCTGCGCGCCGCCCGCTCGAGCATCTGAGCCTCATTTGGTTCACCGTCTGGTCAAGCGTCGTGCATGGCGGCATCATGGCGGTCCAATCTTGGGTTAATCCCGAGCAGCGCGGCCATCTGCTCGGCGATGTGCCCGCGCTTTTGCTCATAGCTATCCTGCTCGGGCTCCTCACACCTCGCGGAGAAAAAGCCAGAACGTCGCCGCACTGAGGTTGCGAGATCTATTTTCAGCCTCCACGCCATTCTCCGAAGAGCGCGTTTTGCTTCTTTCGCGAACAAGACCGATGAAATTGTTGCTTGAACCAACGACTGCGATACAATCGCCCATCTATGGCCCCCAGTAGCGCCTTGCAGGAATTTCTCGACGCGGCAAAAAGCAAGGGAGCCACCGACGAAATTCTCGCTCAGCTTCTGAGGGGTCGCGGGTGGCCCGAGGAAGACGTCCACCGCGCGCTCGCCGATCATTTTGAGGCCCGCAGCGGCCTTCGCGTCCCCGTTTACAAGCGTTCCGGCTCCGCGCGGGACGCTTTTCTCTACCTGCTCAGCTTTTCCACTTTGGCAATCTGGGCCTTCGGTCTGGGTTCCGTCATGTTCGCGCTCATCGACCGCTGGTTCAAGGATCCTCTCAGCCAAAACAACTATTACACCGGCACCTACTATCAGATTGCCGATTCTCTTGCCTGCATCATCGTCGCCTTTCCCGTCTATATTTTTGCTATGCGCTTTATCACCCGGGAAGTCGCCATTCATCCCGAAAAGCTGGAGTCCGGTGTCAGGAAGTGGCTGACCTACATCGCGCTCCTCATCGCCGCCAGCATCTTGGTCGGCGACCTGATCACCTTTCTGACCTCCTTTCTTCGCGGGGAACTCACGGCTCGCTTCGTGGCCAAGGTCGCGACCGTGCTCGTAATCGCCGGCGGCGTTTTCTGGTACTACATGGGCTCTCTCGGCAAACGCGCTCCCGTTTCGAGGAGCGCCGATGAATAGGGATACCTGGGCGGCCATCGCCGCAACGATTGCCGTGGTCATCGTCATCATCCTGGGATTTCGTGTTCTGGGAGGCCCGGGAAGGCAGCGCCTGGTTCAGTCCGACCACCGCACCGTCCGCGCGCTCGCGGAACTTGCTCAGCAGATTAAACAAAGCTGGGACAGCAGCTCGAATCGAGATACCTTAGGCAAGGTGCTCCCCGCCAATCTCGATAAGTTTCCTGCTTCCGCCAAGCAGGATCCTCTCACCCACCAACCGTTTATCTATCGCCCGAAGTCAAATGGCGAATACGAGTTGTGCGCGACATTTGCTCTCGATAGTCGCGAGGCCCAGGATCCAAATCCAGACGAACATTGGGCCCACCCCCAGGGTGACTACTGCTTCCATCTGGACGCCGCGCAACCGGTGCCCCAAGCTCCCTACTATTTTCAAAGCTATTGAAATCAGTTCTTCAGCGCGGCCACATAAATCGCCCGTCATTGAGGCTTGCAGCTCATGATTTTAATGAGAACCTACAGCTGGTTGAGAATGTCGTCGTAGTTCTGGAACAAAATGCGGTCAAGCAGAGCCGCCCGGATCCCCAAGGGTTCTGCGACTTTTTCCTTCAGTTCTTTTTCGATTTGTTTATAAATGTCGTCCGGGCGAATCTTTATCCCAACCTTTTTGAGTATCCCGAAAATTCTGCTATCCAGGGCCATACAATTCTCCGCCAATCTCAATTCGATTAACGTATCACTAGCACTCTTAATTCCGTACCGTTTCAGGGCTGCCCGTAGGGCCGCTCTCCTCTCTTCTTCCGTCTTGCAACGTGCAATGTGTTTCCGAAAGAATTGGGTTGGTCCGCCCGCCCGATCCAAGACTCTGAAATTGTGGGTACAGGCTTCTGCTTTCCAGTCCTTCTTCCAAGTGCTTCCGCGGCTAAACCTTACCTCCAGCTCCGCAAACAATTTGTGCAGATACTTCTGCAACCCTTCATCACTCTGAAAGCCCTTCAACTTCTTCACAGTAATTCTACGATCGTGTTGCAGTCGCTCACCCGGCTTTGCCTTGCCAATCACACAGACCTGGACCAATACTTTTCTGAGCAAAGCGTCGTCCGTCCACTTTGTCCAAGGCTTACGCGGTTTCGCCTTGCTTTTGCAGCGCTTTACCACTTTCTGCAATCGAGAGGCTTGGGAGTCGGATATGAAGGCGAGCATAACGAAAAGGGTACTAATGGAAGCGTTGCTTAGCAACTGTAAAGCTCGTAGACAATGCCGCTACGAAGCGTTATGTTTTTAAGGCATGGTCGGCGCAGCCACATACCTCCCTAACGCCCCTGATGCCAGAGCGCCCCGGAAAATAGGTCGAATGTCTACGGTCCGTTCTCTCTCGAAATTCTGCTTTTTGTTTTTGGTGTCTGCCCCTGTGGCGTGGACGCAACAATCCGGCTCGACTGCACCTACACAATCCCAAAACACCGAAAATAACTATCTGACTTGTCCGGAAATTCCACGCGAGGATGCCCTGCCAAGTCTTTGTGCTCCTCCCACCTCCGCCATCAACGCCGCGGAATCCGCGGCTGATTTGCCGCCCGTCGTCATCGAACTCTCTGTTCCCCGTGGAACACCGCTCCGCGTTTCGCTCGACCGCCGGGTGCGCATCGACCACGTGGGAGAAATCGTTCGCGGGAAAGTCGCCGAAACCGTCTACGCTTTTGACCAGCCGGTGATCCCTGCGGGCAGCGACGTTTCGGGCCGCGTGACAAAAATCGTTCCGCTCTCGGGCAAGACCCGTGCACTCGCCTACGCCGGCGGCAATTTGTCGCCGTTTCACAGAGTGGAAGTCGCCTTCGACACCCTCACGCTGCCCGGCGGCCGGCCGCTGGCCATACAAACCACCGTTTCCCCAGGCACCGCCGAAGTCGTTCACCTTGTCACCAAGCAGGAAAAAGAAAAGCAGAAGAACGCCGCCGTCCGCGCCGCGGAGACCGAAAAGCAAGCCGCGGAAAACAAAGCCCGCGGCGCCTACTCGCAGATAAGCTCCCCCGGCCGTCTCGAGCGTCTCAAGCGATTCTTCCTGGCGCAGCTCCCCTACCGCCGGCAGTACCTCGATCCCGGGACGCGCTTCAACGCCTCGCTCGACGCGCCGCTCGAATTCGGCACAGCAACACGCACTCCCCAGCAGCTCGCGGCGGTCGGCAACGCGCCCGCGCCGGACAGCATTCTGCACGCGCGGCTCGTCGCCGAAGTCAGCTCTGCATCTTCGAAGCGCGGCACTCCGATCACGGCGTTGCTCACCGAGCCGCTCTATTCTTCCGATCGCCAGTTGCTTCTCCCGGCCGATACCCGGCTCGTCGGCGAGGTGGTTCACGCTAAACCGGCGCGCAGGCTCCACCACAATGGAGAGCTCCGCGTGATTTTCGAGCGCATTGAAACTCCGGAAGGAACCGCTCAAGTCATGCAGGGCAGCCTCGAAGGCATGCAGGTGGGCCGCGCCGCAGGGCTCAAACTCGACGAAGAGGGCGGCGCGCGCGCCACCGACGGCAAGAAACGCTATCTTTCCACCGCGCTTGTCTTGAGTCTGGCGGCCGCGTCACTTCACCCCGAGTATGAAAACGGCAGCGTGAATATCGCCGACAGCGCTGGCAAGCAAGCGGGCGCGGGCTTTACGGGCTTGAAGCTTACCGGCTCCCTGCTGGGCATCGCCGTGCATTCCACGCCTCTCTCGATAGCGTTCGGCGCCTATGGAGCTTCGGCTTCCATCTATACGAATTTTCTCTCTCGCGGCCGCGACGTCGTCCTCGTCAAGGACACGCCGCTCGAAATCGGCTTCGGCAATCCCCACCCGCCCGCCTCCGAAATAAAGAAATAAAACTCTCCCGAACTTAGTTGCGCCCGCCAACCTATGATCGTATTTTCACCGTCGTGACGGCACTTGTAGCCGCTGCGGAGAGCTTGCCCTGAGCGCAGCCGAAGGGTCGCCGCCATCTTTTCCTCATCCGTCATCTCGGCGGCTGATGCCCCCAGTCGCGGCTCAATTTCTGGTAATTCCGCTACCTAGGCCCAACCACTAACGCCTGCCTCTATTCACCACTTACTACTTGACAAAACTATTATCCTACGAGTAATCTCACCCCGCGGTGGAACTCGACTCTTCCCTCTCCTGGCTCGCGCTTTCTCTCACGCCTGGCCTGGCCTCGCGTTTGTCCGCGCGACTTCTGCGCCGCTTCGAATCGCCCGAGGGCGTTTTTCGCGCTTCGGTCGCGCAA
>Ga0210407_10001870_pt1 | contig 18875 bp, 13 predicted proteins | sample IncBWC27MmetaG_FD_150860 | JGI IMG/M metagenome (GOLD analysis project Ga0210407, IMG submission 150860) | Forest soil microbial communities from Barre Woods Harvard Forest LTER site, Petersham, Massachusetts, United States - Inc-BW-C-27-M | ecosystem: Environmental > Terrestrial > Soil >... | reverse complement strand
GATTTGATTTTGGCGATAATCGGGAAGATTGGAATTGGCGGCGGGACGGCGCACGTGGCGGAGTATGGCGGCGAGGCGATTCGGTCGCTATCGATGGATGGGCGGATGACCGTCTGCAATATGACGATCGAGGGCGGGGCGCGGGCGGGAATGGTGGCGCCGGATGAGACGACGTTTGCGTATTTGGAAGGGCGGCCGTTTGTGCCGCGGGGGAAGGCGTTCCAGGAGGCGGTGGAGGGTTGGAAGCAACTGAAGACGGACGATGGGGCGACGTTTGACATGACCGTGGAGTTGAATGCCGCGGAGATTGCGCCGCAAGTGACTTGGGGGACGAATCCGGGGATGGTGACCGGAGTGACGGCGCGGGTGCCCGATCCGCATGATTTTAAGGATTTGAATGACCAGAAGGCGACGGAGCGGGCGTTGCAGTATATGGGATTGAAGGCGGGGACGCCGATAGTGGATATTCCGGTGGACCGGGTGTTCATCGGGTCGTGCACGAATTCGCGGATTGATGATTTGCGGGCGGCGGCGCACTTTGTGGATGGCAAGCACGTGGCGAAGAGTATCAAGCAGGCGCTGATCGTGCCGGGTTCGCGCGGGATTAAGACGCAGGCGGAAAAAGAAGGGCTGGACAAGATTTTTATTGCGGCGGGATTCGAATGGCGGGACGCGGGCTGCAGCATGTGCATCGGGATGAACGCGGATGTTTTGCCGCCGCATGAGCGGAGCGCGAGTACGAGCAATCGGAATTTTGAGGGGCGGCAGGGACGCGATAGCAGGACGCATCTCGTTAGTCCGGTAATGGCTGCGGCCGCGGCGATCGCAGGGCATTTTGTGGATGTGCGCGATTTTGCGGTGGAGTCGGTCGAGTAGTTCCTTCGAGAGGAATACCAATGAAGCCGTTTATAACGCATACGGGATTAGTGATGCCGATGGACCGGGTGAATGTGGACACGGACCAGATGGTGCCGAAGCAGTTTTTGAAGGCGCTGACGCGGCAGGGATTTGGTCGGATACTTTTCTATGACTGGCGGTATCTGGCGGGGGAGAAGCCGAATCCGGAGTTTGTGCTGAATTTTCCGCGGTATAAGGGCGGGTCGGTGCTGCTGGCGCGGGCGAATTTTGGGTGTGGATCGAGCCGCGAGCATGCGCCCTGGGCGATTGGGGATTATGGATTTCGAGTGATTCTGGCGCCGAGCTACGCGGATATTTTTTATAACAATTGCTTCAAGAACGGGATTTTGCCGGCGGAGCTGAGTGAAGAACAGATCGAAGAGTTGTTTCAGCGGGCGGAGAAGGAAGAGGGCTACCAGCTGAGCATCGATCTGCCAAATCAGAGCGTGAGCGACAAGCACGGGCTGACGTATAAATTTGAAATCGAACCGTCGCGCAAGGAAGTGCTGCTGCAGGGGCTGGATGACATCGGCACGACGCTGAAGCACGCGGTGGAGATTGACACATACGAGAAAGCGCATGCGGCGACGGCTACGATGTTTGAGACGGTGGACGTGAAGAATTATTCGAACGGGCGGTAGGTCACAGCCGCCACCAAGGTTCGAAATAGATGCGGCCTGCGAAGGGCGGCTCTGGAGACTCCGGAGCGGCGGGCGGGCCGAGCAGTTCCGCGATCAAAATTCCAGCGAAAACCAGAACGGCGCCGAGTATGCCGCGTGAACTCAGGCGTTCGCGGATCAAGATGTATGACGTGATGACGGCGAAGACCGGTTCGAGCGTGAAGAGAATTGCAGCGTGGCTGGGCGTGGTGTATTGCTGGGCCCACATTTGAAGGGTGAAGGCCACGGCGGTGGCAAAAATGGCGCAGATGGCAATGGCGAGGAGCAATTCCCAACGCCATTCGAAGCGCGCGGGCTGCCAGCGGATGGCGGAGGCAGAAGCGGCTGTGACCCAGGCCATGACGGCACAGGCGAGTACTTGAATTACGCTGAGCGCCGAGACGGAATGTTCTTTCGCGTACTCCCCCACCAAAATAATGTGAACACCGTAGGACCCAGCGGCCACAAAGGTGAGTACATCGCCGCGGTTGAGGTGCGCGACGCCTTCGACGGGCACGGTGAGGAAGTACAAGCCGATCACGGCAGCCACGGAGCCGATGTAGACCCAGCGGGTGAGGGCGCGGCCCCAGAAAACTCCAAGAAGCAGCGGGACGAGGACGACGCTGGAACCGGTGACGAAGCCGGAATTCGAGGCGGTCGTGTATTGCAGACCGGCGGTCTGAAATGCGTAGCCGGCAAACATGAAGAAGCCGAGGCGCATGCCGGCGAAGAGTTCTTCACGCTCGAGAGTGAAGAGGACGCGCGGGCGGAAGAGTGCCATCAAAAGTCCGGCGAGTGTGAAGCGGACGGCGAGGAAGAGGAAGACGGAGGAGTGGTCGAGGGCATTTTTGACGACGACAAAGGTTGCGCCCCAGAGGAGCGTGCAAAAGGCGAGGGCGAGGTCAGCGCGGGCGCGCCGGGAGTGTTGGACTGAATGCAAAGAGCCTCCGAGGTGGCGCTAGCTTAGCGGCGGAGTTGAGGAAAGACAACGCGAGCCGAGAGTTTGCAAGTACTGATAAGACGATTGCAGCGAGCCATGCGAAGAGAATGCGCTATCGGCTTGACATCTTCAAAACGGGCATTACGATGCTGGCTATGGTAACCGTGCGGACACTTCCCTTTCGACTATCGCTATTGGTGTTGTTGGCTTGCATGACTCCCGCGGGAAGCCGAGCCGCAGACAACTGGGTGGAGGTACGCAGCCCGCATTTTACGGTCTCCAGCAACGCGGGCGACAAGGAGGCACGAAAGATCGCGGATCAATTCGAACAGATCCGGCAAATGTTTCATACGGCGTTCGCGACGCTGCGCGTGGACCCGCCGCAACCGATCGCCATCATTGCGGCCAAAAACGAAGGCACGATGAAGCTGTACTTACCGGAAGAGTGGGAGGTGAAAGGCCACATCCACCACGCCGGGTTATACCAAGCCGCTCAGGACAAGGACTACGTGGTGCTGCGACTGGATACCGAGGGCGCGAACCCATTCCACACGCTGTACCACGAATACACGCATGCGCTGGTGCGGTTGAATTTCCATCGATTGCCGCTCTGGCTGGACGAAGGACTTGCCGAATTTTACGGAAATTCAACGATCGGCGAGAAAGAAATCAAGACGGGAACGATCGACTCCGGACATCTGTATATTCTTGGGAACAACAAATTGATCCCCATCCAAACGTTGCTGGAAGTCGACCACGGTTCGCCTTATTACAACGAATCCAACCGCGCATCGGTTTTCTACGCGGAGTCCTGGGCGCTGGTGCACTACCTGATGATGGATCCCGATGCACGGAAGGCGGAGCTGCTGAAGAATTTTCTGACGGCCTACGGCAAATCCAACGATCAGGTGACAGCGGCGACGGAAGCGTTCGGAGACCTTAAGCGCTTCGGCCAAAAGATCGAATCTTATGCGAGGCAGACGAGCTTCAGAATCGGAATCCTGAAAACGGAGCAGCAATCGGCGGAGAAAACGTATCCTTCGAGGCCGCTATCGGGAGGAGAATTGCTCGCGCTGCGGGGAGATTTTTTCGTACATCACAGTCGAACGGAGCAGGCGAGAGCCGTCCTTGAGGAGGCACTCAAGGACGAACCGAAGCTCCCTTTTGTGCATGAGGCCATGGGCATGTATTACTGGCGCAGCCAGCAAACCAAAGAGGCCGATGACGAGATGGTGGAGGCGATCAAGCTTGGAGCGACGGACTTCGGGCCGCCGTATTTCCACGGAATGCTGCTTCTCCAGGGAGGCGGGAGTAGAGCGGAATCCGGTGAAGAAGCAAGAAAGAGCCTGGAGAAGGCGATCCAGATAAATCCGCAATTCGCGCCTGCGTACGAAGCACTCTCCCATGCCTATCCGCGGACGCCGGAAGGTCAAAAGCTGGCGATAGGCGCGGCGCTCAAAGCGGTGCAACTCGATCCTGGAACGCTGCACTACTCGGTAAACCTGGCTTATTTGCTTATCAACAATGACCAGGACGCCGAGGCAAAGCTTATGTTGAAGCGCATTCAAGATTCCGCAGAGTCTCCGATGGACAGGCAGATTGCCAGCAGTTTGGAGCAGACACTGCAGCAGCACGAGGAGTGGGCAGCGCGGAGGAAAGCCGCCGGCGATAATAACGCCACGGTGGGGGTGGTGACTTCCGCGGGCGCTGCGGCGCCGGCTTCGATAGACAATGCAGGCACTCCAAGGGAATTCACCACGCGACGACAGGGACAGACTTATGCGATTGAGGGCTTGGTTAGCGATGCCGACTGTTCGAAGACTCCGGAAATTACCATCAACTTGACGATGACCAACGGACCCATTACTTTTCACGCGGTGGATTTCGGCAAAGTGTCACTAAGTTCGGGTGGCGGAGTGGCCACTCCAACACTGGCAAACTGCGGTCAGTGGAAAGGACACCAGGCAAAAGTATGGTTTTCAGCGACACCCGGCAAGGACTATGCGGGAGAGATTTCCAAGCTGTACTTCCATTGAACAACGGGAATTGCGGTGCTTCGCTGGGGAATATGCAACATCGCGCACCGCAAGAATGAGATTTGTTTTTTCGCGGAAACAATTGCCGGAGCGCATAAGTGGTTGCCGGGAGAGCTGAGATGCCAATGACACTGGAAGAGTGCCGGGAATTTTTTGCGCAGGAGATTCGGCTGCTGGCTGGGATTAAGACGCCTAGATTGGCGGAGGCGTATGCGCGGGTTCCACGAGAGAAGTATCTTGGCCCGCCGCCGTGGCAGATTGCGTCGCCGGAGGAGCGGGCGCTGTCGCTGAGGGGCACGAGCAAGGTGGGTTATTTGAGCACCGAAGATCCGCGCGATCTGTGTCACAACATGCTGGCGGCGATCGACCCGGCTCACGAAATCAACAACGGCCAGCCGAGCGCGCTGGGGCGCTGGATCGACGCGATGGAGTTGAAGGCGGGGGACCGCGTGTATCACCTGGGGTGCGGCGTGGGCTATTACACGGCGATTATGGCGGAAGTTGTGGGGCCGAGCGGGAGAGTTGTGGGAATTGAGCTGCAACCGGAGTTGGCGGCGAGGGCGAAGGAGAACCTCGCAGGATATTCGCAGGTGACGGTACACGCGGACGACGGCGCAACATTCGACCCGGGCGATTGCGAGGCCATGTTGATCAATGCGGGAGTGATTTTGCCGCGCGGGCTGTGGCTGGAACGGCTGAGCGCGGGCGGGCGGCTGGTCGTTCCGCTGACGATGGCGGCGACTCCAACACTGGGTCAGGGAGTGATGGCTAAGATTATTCGTGAGGGCGGCAAATTCTCTGCGCAAATGATCACGGTGATAGGGATTTTTTCTTGCGTGAGTTTGCGCGATCCGCAGATGGAACCGCTGATGGTGAAGGCGCTGACTACGGGAGCGCTGTTGAAATTGAAATCGGTACGGGCGGATGCGCACGAGCCATCGGACACTTGTGTCTTGCATACGCCTGGAATGTGCCTGAGTATGGCCGATGCTGCGGCGGCTCAGGAAGCTGCCGCGTCCTAGCAGTTCTCATCCTTTCCTAATTATTGCGCTTTGTAGACGGTGCGGCCGCCGACGACGGTTTGCAGGACTTGCGTCTTAGTGTAGTCGGAAGGCGGGATTTTGGTCAGGTCGTTTGAAAGGATGATGAAGTCGGCGTATTGGCCGGCTTTCAGTTCGCCTTTTTTGCCATCTTCGAATTGTGCATAAGCGGAACCGTACGTGTAAGCGCGGACGCAATCCGCGAGGGAGATTTTTTCCTGGGGCTCCCAGCCGAGACGTGGGCCGCCATCGGGAAGTTCGCGCGTGACGCAGGCGTAGAGCCCGCGGAACGGGCTGATGGGTTCGACGGGATAGTCCGTGCCGAAGGCGAGATGCGCGCCGCTCTTGAGGAGCGAATTCCAAGCATAAGCGCCCTTGATGCGGTCGTCGCCGAGGCGGTCGCCGGCCCAGCGCATGTCGGTGGTTTGATGCGACGGCTGCATGGAGGGAATAACGCCAAGTTTGGCAAAGCGCGGCAAATCTTCCGGGGAGATGACCTGTGCGTGCTCGATGCGGTCGCGGCGATCCCGCGGACCGTTGGCTTTCGCGACCGCTTCGAAAATGTCGAGCGCGGCGCGATTCGCTTTGTCACCGATGGCGTGGAAATTGATCTGAAAGCCGGCGCGGTCACGCTCGATAGCCATCTGGCGAAACTTTTCCGGATCGGGGATGAGAATGCCGCTGGATTCCGGAGCGTCCGAATAAGGCGCGAGCAGCGCGGCGGTGCGCGAACCGAGAGCGCCATCCATGAAACCTTTGAGAGCACCGGTTTTGAGCCAAGGATCGCTGGCGCCACCTTCGGCGCGCAGATTTTGCAAATCGTTCACCGAGGCGTTGAACGGAAGCCATTCGGTGATTCGAACAGTGAGCTTCCCTTCCTGCTTTAGCTGCAGATAGGTGAGGAAGTCGGACTGGTCGGAGTTGTCTTGTACGGAAGTGATGCCGTTCTTCGCCACTTCAGCGAGAACCATTTCGATGCCGCGGCGACGGCGATCCTCGGGCGGATCGGGAATGCGCTGCTCGACAAGCTGAATGGCCGAGCCCTCTTCGAGCATCCCGGTAAGCTCGCCGGTGGCGTCGCGTTCAATCTGCCCTCCGGGGGGATTGGGCGTGTTTTTGTCGATTTCAGCGCGCTGCAAAGCGATGGTGTTGGCGACGGCGACATGTCCGGAGATGTGCGTGAGGAGAACAGGATTTTTTGGAGAGACTACATCGAGTTGCTGACGGGTAGGAAATTTCTTGTCGGGCCAGAGCGTATGATCCCAGCCGGCCCCGGTGATCCATTCGCCTTCTTTGTGCTGGGCGACGGCATCGGCAAGGCGCTTTTGCAACTCCTCGATCGATGCGGCGCCATTGAGCCGCACGGAAAGCATGTCCGCGCCGGCCGCGCCCAAATGGACGTGAGCATCGTTGAAACCGGGCATGACGAACTTGCCTTTGAGCTGGATGGTTTCCGCGCCTTCTTCGCTGCCGCCACATTCGAGGACGACATACTCGAGCTTGCCAATGCAACGGATTTTCCCGTCGCGAATGGACATCGCTTCGGCCCAGGGACTCGCGGGATCGTTGGTGTAGATGCGGCCATGGAGATAGTAGACGGTGCGCGGAGCGGCGTCCTGCGCGCTAGCTTGCCTGGTCCAAATGGCGACGAAGGCAAAAGCAGCCACGGCGAAGAGAAGGAAGATGGAGAGAAGGCGCGTTCCGCGCAGATTCATCGAGGCTGCTCCTGGGCCACGCCGGAAACGCCAAGGAGCGCGAGCAGCGCGCGCTGCAGCCCCATTTCGCGGCCTTCGGGGTCGTACCACTCCTGAAGCGAGTGCGCGCCGCCGCCGTTGCCGCCTGCGCCGATGGAAATGGCGTCAATGCCCACGGAGAGAGGAATGTTGGCGTCGGTGGAGGAACGCTCGTTACGCGATTGGTTGCCCAGGTGTTCGTCCGCGGCGCGAAGCGCAAGAATGAGCGGCGAGTCCGGACGCAGGTCACCACCGGGACGGCTGCCGAGCAGATTCACTTTCCATTCCAGCTTGCCCTTGGAGCGGTCGCGAGAAGAATCCATTTCGTCGCGCACACCGGCGGCGATGCATTCGCGGAGAGCGGATTCCAGGCGGACGAGTTCGTCCTCGCTTTCGGAGCGAATGTCGACTTTCAAATTGGCTTCGTGCGGGATGGAATTGACGGAGGTGCCGCCGGAGACCTGGCCAAGATTAAACGTGGTGCGCGGATTCGCCGGAACTTTGGTATTGATGAAACGCACGGAGCCGCGAACGAGGGCATTGATGGGATTGGGCATGCCGAAATCGGACCAACTGTGACCTCCGGGACCGGTGATAACAACTTCGAGCCTGCGGGAAGCGAGCGCTTTGGTGGTGACGTGGTCGGTGCCAGAACCATCCAGCACGATGACGGCTTTAAGATTCGAACCGTAAGCCTCGATCAGCGCGCGCATGCCGCGGAGGTTTCCCTCCCCCTCTTCGCCCACATCCGCGACAAAGAGGATGGTGCGCTGCGGCTTGATCTGCGCGGCATGCATGGCGCGAGCGATGGCTGCGAGGGCGGCAAGGCCCGTGCCATTGTCCGAGATTCCCGGGGCGAGCAGGCGATTGCCCTCGCGATGTACTTTTACATTGGTGCCTGGAGGAAAAACGGTGTCCAGATGCGCGGAGAGCATGACGGCTTCGCTTTGACCCGTGGGCGCGGTGGCGCCGTTCAGAACGCCGACGACGTTACCGGTTTTATCGATGTGCACTTCGAGGCCGGCACCTTCGAGGAGCAGTTTCGCGGCTTCGGCGCGATGAGATTCTTCGAACGGCGGCGCGGGAATTTCAGTCAAGCGGATCTGCTGGTCATTGATCCAGGAGCGGTTTTCTTTAAGCCAGGTCAACGCAGTTTGGACTGGCCCGCTCTCGATGAACTGGGCGGCCTGCGAGGGGCGGCTGGAGTGAGCGGAAACCGCGGAACGAACGGGCATAGCCAAAAGAATAACCCAAAGCAGGATGCGATTCACCGTCGGGATTGACGAAGTGTTGCGCAATGGTTGGCACCGGCCATTTTCGGTGTGATTCGGCATCAAGACCGCGCCGCTTGAGAACACAGCGCCATAACTTCGTCATCGGTGAGTACGCGCGCGGATTGTTTTGCGGCTTCGAAGATGCGGTTAACGATAGCGTCGTCCGCGGGGATTTTGTGCTTTTCGAGCCAGAAGAGAACATTGGATTTTCCGCTCATGGGACCGATTTCGATGACTTGATCGAGGCCGAAAAGGCTAGAGGGCACGCCGCTGTAGACAGCGTCCGCGAGAGCCTGGTCGCCTTTGTGGAACGCCTTGATGATGGCGGCGGCGTGGACCCCGGTGGCCGTCCGGAAGGCGTCGCGCCCGACGACGGGGTAGTTGGGAGGAATGGTGGTGTGCGTGGCGGAAGCCACTTTCTCGCAATACTCACGAAGGCGGGATAGATCGTTGCCGATCAAATCCATTAAGCGGAGATTGACGAGCATCAGTTCCATGGCTGTATTGCCCACGCGCTCGCCAAGCGAGATGGCGGCGCCGTGAATTTGGTGCGCACCTGCCGCGATGGCCGCCAGCGAATTGGCGACGGCCAAACCGCGGTCGTTGTGGCCGTGCCAATCGACGCGGATTTTCTCGCCGCTTGGCTTCACGATTTCCTCGACGGCAAATTGGATGAGGTTGTAGGCGCCGTTCGGTGTGGCGTGGCCGACCGTGTCGCAGAGAACGATGGCGCGGGCTCCGCTGCGGATGGCCGTGGAGTAGAGGCGTTTGACTGTGTCGCGGTCGGTGCGAATGGTGTCTTCGGTGACGTACATCGATGGAAGGCCGTGGTCGACCGCGAATTTGACGGCCTTCTCGGTAGTGCGTTCGAGATGGTCGACGGTCCAGTCTTCTACGAGGCGCCGGATGGGGCTGGAACCGAGAAACGTGGCGGCTTCCAAGGCGATGCCCACGCGCTGAGATATTTCGACGATGGGGCGAATGTCGGCTTCGACGGTGCGGGCAGCGCAGTTTGGCTTGATCCTCATGCGCTGCGCAGCGATTTCCCGTGCGAGGGCTTCGGTGTGCTCTGCGGCGCGCGGGCCAGCACCGGGAAGTCCGATGTTTACGGAATCGATGCCCAGCGCTTCCATCAAGTGCAGGATTTCGATTTTCTCCTTGATGCTGGGATCGAAGACCGAGGGATTCTGTAAGCCGTCGCGAAGAGTTTCGTCGTTAAGCAAGACTTTTGTGCCCGGCGCGATCGCCGGTGGCGAGGCAAGGTTCCAATCGTAAATCCATTCGTTGTGCAGCATGGTGAACCTCGCGTTAGAGTCCATGAATGCGAAACATTGTGTTCATGGCGCCGCTGGAGTGGCAATAGCCACCTTAGAGGAAATATTAGCCGAACGAGTAGTCAAAAAGCTTGCACGCGAATCTTTGATCAGCGCCATAAGGGTCTGGAGACGTCGTCAGCGCCTACTACCATAGCCGCTGGACAGCAAAATGGTCGAAGACGCCGTCTCTGCTTATGATTGGAAGCTTTTCGAGCTGGGCTTGAGCGGCCAGCATGCGGTCAAAGGGATCTCTATGTAGCCCCTTTAGACCGCCAGCGAGTACCGCATGCCGCGAGTTGATCGGCAATTCTTGGAAACCCTCGGCATCCAGTTCGCGCGTGAAATTCGAGACAAGTTGGGGCGCGCTGAGCTTGCCGGCATGATGCTTGATGGCAATCTCCCAAGCCGTCGCGGCGGAAACCATAACGCGAGAATTGCGGTCCTCAATAGCGCGGCGAGCCCGCGCAGAGAGCCTGGTCCCGCCGTCCAGCCACCAGATCAAGGTATGCGTGTCCAATAAAAACACACTCACTCGATACTCCATTCTCGCAGTTCTTTGCCGGAGATCGGCTTAAATGCATTCGCTGAATACTGAATCTTTCCCTTCAACCTCCCGGGAACTCGCTTCTTGCGCCTGGAGAGCAATGGAACGAGCCTCACCACGGGCTCCTTGCCGCGTGCGATCACAACATCGTCGCCGGAGCAGGCCTTGCGAATCAGCTTCGAAAGATTGGTTTTCGCTTGGTGAACCGTGTACATGATTAGCTAAGGATACTAGCTAAGCTGTCGCTCTGCAAGAAGTGCCGCAGCGGCGTTTGTGGGCCTCATCTTACCTGGACACCGAAGTCCCGCCTCCGGTGATAGACACCTTCCCCACATTGTCGCCAGGAATATGGTCGATGAACAGGAGAAATGGGTCACGTCATACCTGCCGTCGTCGCTTCCGCGCGGAAGCGTCGGTCGTGCGGTCTGAGAAATGGTGATGTCGTGAAGCAATTCCTTTGGCAAGTGCTGCTGCACCAGCTGCGCGTGCGTCGATTAGCGAGAAACTCTCAATCGCATGCCACAGGAATTACGGACGCCCTAGACGCCAGGATTCTTCGTGCTGGACTTCTACCATGAACAGGCCGTGCGGTGGTACCGTTGGCCCCGATTTTGATCGATCCTTGATTTCGTAGAGCCGCTCGATGTCCCCGGGTGCGAGCTTCCCACGGCCAATGTCCAGCAGCGTCCCCACCATCTTGCGCACCATATAACGCAGGAAGGAGCGCCCCTTCACCGTAAAGACGAGTTCTTCCTCGTCGGGAACAGGCATGAGCTCCGCCGAATAAATTTCGCGTTCCGTCGAGCGCTCCTTGTCATCCTCTTCCGATCCCGTGGACGCCGCAAACGAAGCAAAATCGTGCGTCCCAGCAAAGCGCGGCGCCGCGTCGATCATTGCGCCTTCATCCAGCGGAAACGGATAGTGCAACACGTAGCGCCACAGCATCGGGGGCACAACTTTCCCGCGATAAATCCGATATCGATAGGTTTTTCCGCGCGCAGACCATCGCGCGTTGAAGTCCGGCCCCACTTCCTCGGAATGCACGATTCGAATCGCCGGCGGCAGCAGCGCATTCAACGCCCGCTGAAATTCCTGCGCCGAAAGCGGCGACTGTGTTCGAAAACTCGCCACTTGCCCCAGCGCGTGCACGCCCGCATCCGTGCGGCCCGCGCCGTGGATGGTCAGATGCTCCTGCGTCAGTCGGCGCAGAACGTTGACGATCTCTCCTTGAATGGTGGGTTTGTTGGACTGAATTTGCCAGCCGTGAAAATCAGTCCCGTCGTAGGCGATGGTGAGCTTAAAATAGTGCATTCGAAGAGGCGCGGCTCGTTCTAGGATGCCGAACGCACGAAGCGGCTCCCGGGTTTGACGGCAGCGCTGCCCTCGCGGCAGAGCGGGCAGTCCTCGGGCTCGTAACTGGCAATCGGGAGATCGAGTAAAGCCTGGGACTCGACCGAGAATTCGATCTTCCCTCCGCTGCGGTCGATCAGCGCACCCGCCGCAATCACGCGCCCGCCAGCTTCTTTCACCACTTCGATGGTTTCTAGCGTCGAACCGCCAGTCGTCCAAACATCCTCGATCACTAAAACATGCTGATCCGGCTTCAGCGAGAATCCGCGCCGCAGCGTCATCATCCCTTCAGCGCCGCGTTCGACAAACAACGCCGGAACTCCACCACCCACGCTTCCATTCGGTTCAGGTAGCGCCCGCGCCACTTCCTGGCCGATAATCAGTCCCCCCATGGCCGGAGAAACCACTGCTTCAATCACCGCATCCGAGAACAAAGCCGCCAGGGCCTGCCCCAATTTTTCGGCGAAACGCGGGTATTGCAGCACCAGCGCGCACTGCACGTACGTACCGCTATGCAGCCCGCTGGACAGCTCAAAATGACCGTGACGAATGGCCCCAGCCGATTCCAGAACTTTGATGATTTCTTCTCGTTTCATCATGGTGCGCGCTAACCGTCTGCAACTCCTTAGCGTCGAATCGTCAGCAGCGTAGCCGCCGTGTGCCGCGTTGTCAAGGAATGGGAGCGCCTGCTAAACTGCCTCATCGCGTCGTACGGGGCGTTATCTTGACATTTTCGACCTTGAGCGGTCACTTGTCGGCAACTCGCATGCCGATTCCGTGAAACAAATTCCATTCCGCGAACGTTTTACACAATTGAGACCGAATTTAGACGTCCGCTGAGGACACCATGAAGAGGGTAAGGAGCGTTATGACTTCTGCACCGCTGGCCGAGAAGCGGCCAACGCCGTTGGTTCGACCACTTTTGGCTACCGCATTGGCCATGTTGACTGCCGTAGGGCCCATCTCGCCTGTTTTTGCTCAATATCCGGATCCGGCGCAGAGCGCTCCTGGGCAAGCTGCTTCCGCGCCTCCGTCCAATCCCACGCCGCAAGCCCCAGCCATCCCGGTCACCTTGGAATTGTCCAAGCATAACTTCTCGAACGGTCCGCGCGCCTTCCCCAATCTCATTAACCCTTACCGGCCCGTCCAAATCGAAGAGCCGGTCATGCAAAATTCGCCGCGTATCGAGCAATTGATCCACGATGGCAAACTGGAGCTGGCTCTCCAAGACGCCGTCGAGCTTTCCCTCGAGAACAGCGTGGATATCGCCGTGCAACGCTACTACCCCTGGATAGCCGATCTCTCCATTCTCAAAGCCAAGTCTGGCTCGTCCGGTTTTGGAACTCCCGGCGCCGCCATTAGCGGCTCCTCCGCGAATCTTAGCCCGTTCGCTTTTTCCATAACCTCGTTCGACCCCCTCCTCAGCTCCTCGGTCGGGTTTGACGACCGCAGTACGCCCATCAATAACCCGTTCATTTCGGGCACCGGAGCCGGCACCACCGCTGCCGCCATCCTCAGCCACACGGCGCAGTACAACACGCAGTACTCTCAGTTTTTCGCCACGGGAACGAGCATGACCGTTACTTACGACAATACTCGCTCGTCCAGCAGCGCCGCCGCGAACCTCTTCAATCCCACGGTGCAGAGCTCTATGTTCATCGGCTTCAGCCAGAATTTGCTCAGCGGTTTTGGATTGTCCGTGAACCGCCGCAATATCCTCATCGCAAAAAACAATCGCAAGATTGCGGATCTGGCGTTCCAGCAGCAGGCCATCACCACGGTCACCAATACCATCACCGCCTACTGGGAGCTTGTCTACGCGCGTGAGAACGTAAGAGTCGAGCAGCAAGCCGTCGCCGTTTCGGAGAAGCTTTTTAACGATAACAAGAAGCAGCTGGAAATTGGCACTATGGCGCCGCTCGACGTCACTCGCGCGGAAGCCCAGCTCGCCACTGACCGTCAGAACCTCATCGTGGCCCAGACTGTGAATCTTACGGACCAACAGACTCTGAAGAATGCCGTCACCAGGAATCCGCTCGACCCCCGCATCATCAACATCGAAATCGTTCCGACGGATAAACCGTCCACGCCGGAACAGGTGGAAGCGCCAACCTTTGAGGAAGCGCTTCGCGAAGCATTTGCAAAACGGCCCGAGCTCCTCGAAGAAGATTACAACTTAAAAAATGCGGCCATCGACATCAAGGCCACGCGGAACGCCCTTCTTCCCACCGCCACTCTTTCGGCGCAGTACGGCTCGCAAGGTCTCTCCGGAAACTCGCTCCTCACGACTTCCACGCCGGCCGCGGGAGCTCCGATTGTCGGTGCCAATGGTCAGCCCGTTACCGTTCTCGATGCCGGCAGCAACCCCGTAACGATCTTTCTCCCGTCGAGCACTACAACTGCGACTGGTGTTAGCCATGGCGGCTTCGGCACTGCAAACAGTCAGGTGTTTCACAATCAATTTCCCGATTACAACGTGCTGATGAGCATCACCATTCCGATCCGCAACCGCTCTTTGCAAGCGGACAATCAGCGTGCCACTCTCGTCCAGCGGCAAATGGAGATGCAGCTGCAACAGCTGAAGAATGCGGCGATTCTCGACGTGCGCAACACCTACATCGCGCTCGAACAAGGGCGCGCCAGCGTCGAAGCGGCCATCAAGGCGCGCGAATTGCAGCAGCAAACCTTCGAAGCCGAGCAAAAGAAATATCAACTTGGTGCTTCCACTGTGTACAACGTCATCCTTACCCAGCGCGACTACGTCGCCGCCCAAGGCACCGAGCTTCGCGCTCTGGCCAACCTCGTTGAAGCCAAGGCCAATTACGAGCGCGCCGTGGGCCGCACTCTGGAAGTCAACCGAGTCACCGTCGCCGACGCCGAATCCGGCCAAGTCAATCGCGACACGCTCATTCCCGGCACGCTCAACGGCCACGTCATCGGTACTGAGAAGATCTTCACCAATTCCGGCGCCAGCTCCGGCCAGCGCTAAGCACCAAGTCAGACAGAGTCGCTCCCGGCCTGCAACTTATCGCAGGCCCTTCTTTATTTTACCGCCCGGCGCAATTTTCATCTCCTCGCGTCTCCATCCGGTAGCGCAGCAAACCCACTCCCCACTCTGTTGGACGTGCAACGATTCCTTCGCGGCCAACACTACCCTCCAATGGAGCCCCGCGCATCCGACATCTCCCAGAGCTTCGTGTTCCGGTGGGTGAAGCAAGTTCCCATCTACGCTTCCGAGCCGCTCCGGAGAAGTGCCTCACGGCATCAGGGGAGACAGCCGTGAGTCGGCCAACCATCCAGCAAGTCCTGCAAACGGAGCTAAAACAGGTCGAAACCTCACGCAATTTGCGCCTCGACCCTGATGCTCCGCGCCTCGCTGCCGAAAAGACTCTGGTCGGTTTGGCCTTTTCCGGAGGCGGAATCCGGAGCGCCACCTTCAACCTTGGCGTCCTGCAGGGACTGGCAAAGAATCAACTCCTCCACATATTCGATTACGTTTCAACGGTCTCCGGTGGGGGCTACATCGGGAGTTGGCTGATGGGCTGGATGTACCACAAAGGCGTCGGAATCAATGCCGTCGAAGACGCCTTACGCAACCCACCCAGCCCTCCCATGGAAGCTTCCGATCCTCCCGAAGTTCATTTTCTCCGCGACTACAGCAACTATCTGACGCCCCGCCGTGGCGTGCTCGGCGCCGACCTCTGGGCCTTCCTCTCCAGTTACGTCCGCAACATGTTGCTCAACCAACTGATTCTCGCGCTGCTTCTGGTTTCCTTGCTTCTGCTCCCAAGATTGGCTGTCTTTCTCCTTCACTCTCTGGAAAGCGCGGAAGAGTTGATCGCCGGTGTTCGCTACCTCAGCTGGTTTCAAGCCGAGGAATTCGCCACTGCGCTTGGACTGCTTTTGAGCTGGCGTGCCGTCGTCCACATAGGAAAAAACCTCTTTAGCCTGGAACCGGCCTGCGTCCATTCCAAGAACAAAGTCATGGAAGACGGCCGATTTCCCGATTTCGCGCAACCGAAAGCCGTTCACCGGTACATCATCCTGCCGCTATTTGCTGCTTCCGCCCTCTTTGCTTACAGTTTCGGCCAGTTTTTGACCAAGAGCGTCTTCACGCAGCATCCCATAATTGCTCCGGCCATTATGGGGTGTGTATTGTACGGCGGGCTGTGGGGCGGCGCCCTCTTATTCCGCGGCTCGTTTGACATGAAAGCGCGTGTGAGCGGACCTCTGGGCCCTCCTGCATGGGCCATTCTCCTCACTGCAGGAATCACCGGTGCAATTACCGGATATCTCTTCCTGCCATACACCCTCGTCGCCATTAATGGCGGAATCTTCAATGGGTTTCCCTATCCAAAGTGGCACCTGATGACCTTCGGCACTCCTGCGCTCGTAGCTATTATGTTGGCTTCCGGAATCTTGCACATCGGACTCTTGGGACGCGGCCTGAGCGACGGTTACCGTGAATGGTTTGCGCGTCTTGGCGGCTGGTTAGTCATCTATTCCGTTATCTGGCTGGGAATTTTCTCCATCGCCATTTACATGCCTTGGTGGCTGAAGGAACTCTGGCAATGGGAGAATCTGCGCCATCCAAGTCATGCTCTGACCGTGGGCGGTATCCTCACGTGGATTGGTTCCACAGGCTTCGGCGTATTTTTTGGCAAGAGTCCCTCCACTGGTTTTTTGTCTGCGAATTCTTCACTGAAAACCAAAGCGCTGCACTATTTGGCCAGGATTGCGCCCTACCTTTTCATCCTTGGATTGTTAGTCGGCCTCTCCCTGTTGGCAGGAAAAGTTTCGCTGGCGCTGACCCCGTGGGATCCGACCATCGTTGAGGATTACAAAGGTTGCCGGATTGATCCGAACGCAAACACTTCTCCTCCATCCATATTCTCCGTTCCCAGCGACTGCCGGTTTGATCCCAAGGTCCCCCTGGCGTGCATTCTTTTCTTTGTTGCCGCCGTCTTGCTCTCCTGGCGCGTCGATATCAACCAGTTTTCCGTTCACAAACTGTATCGCAACCGTCTCATTCGCTGCTATCTCGGCGCTACGGTCACGGATCGGGCTCCGCATCCCTTCACGGGATTCGCTTCCGCCGATGATTTCCCGCTAGCGGACCTGGAAATTCCGGAGGGTTCCACGGACAAAAAGGACGGCAGGCCTCTGCCGATCCTCAACACTAGCCTGAACGTCGTTCGCGGGAAAGAATTGGCTCTGCAGACACGCAAAGCTCGCTCGTTCGTCTGTACTCCTTCTTATTCCGGATTTACTCGCCAAGAAATGAAGTGTCGCAACCTCGAATCGTCCTTCGCAAGAAGCGGCGCCCTGGGCAAAAAACGTCAGGAGTCTCCCACAAATCACCTAGGATTGACGCTCGGAACGGCTATGGCAATTTCCGGCGCCGCCGCAAGCCCTAACATGGGCTTCTATTCCACCCCGGCCCTGGCGTTTCTCATGACCGTCTTCGACGTACGCCTTGGATGGTGGATGGGTAACCCCGCCGAGCCGTCCTGGCTGAAGGGTAGCCCGCCGGTCGGATTCGAATGGCTGATCTGCGAACTAATGGGCTCCGCTACGGACACCAGTGAGTATGTTTATTTATCCGATGGCGGCCATTTCGAAAACCTGGCGGTATACGAATTGGTGCGCCGCCGCTGCAAATTGATCGTCGCCTGCGATGCGTCGTGCGATACGGGCTACGCCTGCGGCGACTTGCACAACGCCATGGAACGCTGCCGCACCGACTTCGGCGTGGAAATCGAAGTGAACATTAAAGACCTAATGCCCACCGGAACACCCGCTAGAAGCGCGGCGCATTTTGCTCTAGGAAAAATTCACTATACGAGTTCTCCCAACGACGATGGTTTGCTCATTTACCTGAAACCGGCGCTCCTGCCGACCGACCCCGCGGACGTGCTTGGTTATTCCACCAAAAATTGCGCCTTCCCGCATGATTCCACTGGGAATCAATGGTTCGATGAAGCCCTCTTTGAGAATTATCGCGCCATCGGCGAAGCCACAGGAAAAGCCGCGAGCGCGTCCATCGCCAACGCTGTTGAACAACTCTTCAGCGGAAAACGCATTACTCCGCAGAGCGTCACACCGGAGTTTCTGGTCAGGAAACCATAGCCGTCTCTCTCGCCTCACCAGCTTGCCCGCGCCTGCGCTTTCGAATAGCATGAGACATGCTGCGTTTCGAACAACTGTTTGAACCGCTGCCGCTGACCAAGCCTCACCGGTTCGCGTGCCAGAGGAGCAACGGAGCATGAGCGAACAGCCCAAGGGCACAACCCAAACCGTCATTCCCACCGAAAGTATTTCCTCAAAACGAAATCCTTCTCCCGCCGAAGTCGCCTGGGAAAAGAACACGCTTCAGCCCGTCCTCGACAAAAGCCCCGAGCGCCAGCCCCAATTCACCACCATCTCTGGGAACCGGATTCGACGCCTGTATACCGAAGCCGACCTCCCGGACTGGGATCCCCAGCGCGACCTCGGCCTTCCCGGCGAGCCTCCTTACACCCGCGGCATCCACGCCACCATGCATCGTGGCCGCCTCTGGACCATGCGCCAGTTCGCCGGCTTCGGCACCGCCGAAGACACCAACCAGCGCTTCCGCTATCTCCTCGCGCAAGGTCAAACCGGCCTCTCCACCGCTTTCGATCTTCCCACTCTCATGGGCTACGACTCCGACCACCCGCTCTCCGAAGGCGAAGTCGGCAAATGCGGCGTGGCCATCAGCTCACTCGCCGACATGGAAGTTCTCTTCGATCAGATTCCCCTCGCCAACGTCACCACCTCGATGACCATTAACTCGCCCGCCGCCGTCATCTGGGCCATGTATCTCGCCGTCGCCGAAAAACAAGGCGCCGACTGGAAGAAAATCTCCGGTACGTTGCAAAACGACATTCTCAAGGAATACATCGCGCAGAAGGAATACATCTATCCGCCCGAACCTTCCATGCGCCTGGTCATCGACACCTTCGAGTTCGGCGTCAAGAACACGCCCAAGTTCAACACCATCTCCATCAGCGGCTATCACATTCGCGAAGCCGGCTCGACCGCCATTCAGGAATTAGCGTTCACGCT
>Ga0210407_10001867_pt1 | contig 18902 bp, 12 predicted proteins | sample IncBWC27MmetaG_FD_150860 | JGI IMG/M metagenome (GOLD analysis project Ga0210407, IMG submission 150860) | Forest soil microbial communities from Barre Woods Harvard Forest LTER site, Petersham, Massachusetts, United States - Inc-BW-C-27-M | ecosystem: Environmental > Terrestrial > Soil >... | reverse complement strand
CAATTACACCCAAGTTTTCGCGAATAATTTGCAGGACCACCCGCCTGCCAGTGGCCCCGAACGCCAGCCGCACGCCAATCTCTCTCGTTCGCCTGGCCACGGCATACGAAACCACAGCGTAGATTCCGATCGCCGCGAGGCCGAGCAGCAGTGGCCCCAGCACGGCGAACATCCGCGCGGGAATCCGGCGAAGATACAGGTTGCGTTCGATGTGCTGAGAGAATGTTCGCACGTCGTAAAGAGGGAGCATCGGATCGAGATCGCGCAGAACGGCACGCGCTTCGGAGGTGAGAGCGGTTTCATTGCCGCTGCGCGTCCTCAGGTGAATCTCGCCTTGGAACACTGGAAGGTCTCGATACGATAGATAGACCGCTGCCTGCGCGGGCTCGCCGAACGCGTCGTAGACCGAATTGCGCGCCACGCCAATGATCGAAAAACTTCCCCCGCGCGTCTGTAGGCGTCGGCCGATCGCCTCCGCGCCATTTAGGTAACGCCGGACAAACTCCACATTGACGATCGCCTGTGCGGGAGCTGCCTTATCCCTCAACTCCGCAAAGTCGTTCCCCTCAACCAGTGGGATCCCCATCACTTGGAAGTATCCCGGGGTAACCGTGTTGCAAATGGCTCGATCCTTCCCCGCCTCCGTGCGCACGTGGCCTTGTACCGTGAAAGACCGCGCCGGAATTCCATGCAAGTCCACAGGAACATTCGTGGCGATGGCCGCCGCCTCCGCGTCCGGCAAGGATCGCAACCGTTCCAGCAATCGCGCAGCAAATTCGCGCTCGGACGCCTCGTTGGGATTCCGTCCGCTTAAATCGTAGGCCGCCAGCAAAACGCCCTCCGCCCGGAATCTCGGATCCGTTTGGCGCGCTGAGCGAAAACTCTCCAGGAAGAGCCCTGCCGCAATCAGCACCACCATCGCAAGTCCGACTTCCACCCCCATCAGAACTTTGCGCGCCCGGCTGCGTGGCGCCGTATTCGAATTGGAGCGCAGCCCTTCCTGTGGATCCAGCCGCGCCAGGTGCACCGCCGGCGCCGCGCTGAAAATCAAACCGCACGCAACGCCCAGCAACATCGCGAACGCCAGCGTGAATTCATCCACTCGCGTCGGAAACAGGATCGGAAATGCCCCAATCATCGGCGCAACACGCAATGCCGTAGTGCCCCAAACCGCGATGACTGCTCCGAGACCTGTTCCCAGAAGAGCGAGCAGCATGTTTTCCGAGAGCACCAAACTGGCAATGCGCCAGCGTCCCGCGCCCAGCGCCACGCGCACGGCCATCTCGCGTTGCCGCACGCTTCCGCGCGCCAGCATCAGGTTCGCCGTGTTTCCGCAAACCGCCAACAGCAGCAGCAGCATGACGCCTTGCAAAACGGCGAGCCCGCTGATCAGCATCCGCTGCGGACCCCGCGGCGAATTCCAGAATGGAAGAATCTCCCCGCCAATTCCCGCGCTGGCCTCCGGATAGTCGCGCGCCATCTGAGCCATCGCCCTGCTGAACTCGGCCTGTGCTTCCTCGCTTGTCGCGCCAGGCTTTAACATTCCGATCAGCGAAAAAGCGCGGATGCTGCGATCTTCCAGGTCGCGCGTTCCGCCGAGCAGCGCAGGCGCCATCGTGGCCGGTGCCCACAGTTCCAACTTCAAGGGCACCATGGTCCCCTGAAAATCCCTGGGCGCCACGCCGATGACCATCAGCTCGCGGTCGTTAACGCGCACTTTTTGTCCCACGGCCTCCGGCGCGCCGCGAAACCGCGTTTGCCAGTAGTCATACGAAATCACCAGCACCGGCTCGGTTCCGGATCGCTCCGCCTCCTCCGGCCGGAAGAATCGCCCCATCGCAGGCTTCAGTCCCAGCGCGGAAAAATAATTTCCGGAAACGAGTTGCCCGTGCGTCCGCTCCGTCTGGCCCCTCTCTCCCACGTTGAACGGCACCATCTGCGACGCCACGACGTCGCGCAGCGCCGGCACCTGCGTTCGCAAGTCGCGATATTCCTGCCAGGAAGCGCCTGGATACCCGCCCGTCTCAGAGCGCGGTTCCACCATCAGAAAGTTCGCTGCGCCGCTCACCGCGGGCATCGGCTCGAACAGCATTATCTGAATCCATGAAAAGATCGTGGTATTCACACCAATTCCGATAGCCAGTGAAACGATAATCACCGCCGCAAGCCCTGGCATACGGGAAATCGATCGCCCTGCGTTTCGCAAATCCCCCAGCAGATTCTCAATCAGCAACACTCCGCGCTCGGCTCGATAGTCCTGTTTCATCGCCTCCACTCCGCCGAACTTCAGCATTGCTTGCCGCCGCGCCTCAATGGGTGATAAACCGGCGCGAAGATTCTCCTCGGTTTGCAGCGCGATATGCTCCGCAATCTCTTCCCTCAATCGTTCTTCTTCCGCCCGCCTAGCGGCCGTGTTGAACAGGCGTGTGAAAAAACGCCTCAGCGATTTCATGACAAATCCTCCGCCTTCGCTTCAAAGAACCGCGCGATGATCGCCGCCGTCTGTTCCCAATCCTTGGTTTCGGCCTGCAACTGCTTACGCCCTTCCCGCGTCAGCCGGTAAAAACGCGCCCGCCGATTATTCTCCGAAGCGCCCCACTCCGAGGCGATCGCCCCTTCCTGCTCCAGCTTCAGCAGCACGGGATACAAAGTCCCTTGATTCACCGCCAGCAAGTCCCCGCTGATCTGCTCGATGCGCCGCGCAATTCCATACCCGTGCTGCGGCCCCAGCACATGCAGCGTCTTCAGCACCATCAAAGCCAGCGTCCCCTGCAGCACATCCGTTTTCTGTTTCATAACCAATCCCGTTTCATGGCACCGCCATGTTGGTTTCCAACACGGAAGATGCCACAGTTCCTCTGGGAAAGCAACAGGTAAGTCCTCGAGCATGCCGCTGGGTTCGCTGCTCCCGTAGATTCATGAAGATGCTTTCCCCAACTAAACGGGGAGCGAGCCTACGGGCAAATCGCCAACCCGCACTATCTCAACGGCGAGACCGGATTTTGACTGCTAAACGCACTAACCGAACAGGTGGGATCGCTCAAACCACATGTCCGGTACCCGACTATCAGGACTTAGCCAAAGGTGGAAACTCTCTTCAAGCAATTCTGACAGCTACTGCAGCTTCGCGTACTCGGCCTTGGCTTGCTTCAGGATGGGGATGTCTGGATGCGTTTTTCCAGAAGTGAGGAGATTACTTCGGCAGCCCCATCCGCCGTAGCAGGTCTGCGAAACGCCGATCGGAGCGAATGTTATCGAGTTCTGGGTCGCATTTGACGTACAGAATGCCCGACCGATTTTCGAACGCCTTCTCCAAAGCTGCGAAGGCAGCATCCTTATCGCCAAGCTTCGCATAATCACGGGCAGCACCCACATAATTGTGATCTGCCTCACGATATTCAGATTGTCTCCTTAGAAACCCCCCATAGCCAAATTTCTCGTAGGCTTCCCTCATCCCTTTGGCGCGGTCCTCATGCCCTCCCAACGTTTGGCCCTTCATCCACCAGTCTATGGCTTCCTTGTAGTCGCCCAATTGCTCATAACCTAGAGCTTTGATAGCCGTGGCTAATGGAGTATTGCGGTCGATTTCTAACAACCTGTCGGCTTCTTTTATGGCAGCCTTTGGGTCGCGTGCGTAAATGTAAAGCATCTCGTGTTGGGCGTTGTAGAATATGGAAAGAGGATCGAGTTCGACCGCTTTCTTAGACTCTACAATGGCGTCGCTGACCCGGCATTCTGTCATATTGAACCAAGCCGACACTTCGTGGGCAAAGGCTAAGCTTGGTCCAAGAACCAAGGCTTTATGAAGTTCCGATTCTGTTTCAAGAAAGTCCCAAGAGACAAAATCGGCGAGAGCTAGAGAAAGGTGAGACTCGGCACTATTTTGATCAAGCTGAACCGCCCGTCGAGCAGCCGCCAGAGACCTCTCGATTCCACTACGAGCCGGGACAAAACCAAGATAAGACTGCATCGCGTAGGTTTCACCTGCGGCAGCATAAGCATCCACGTACTCGGAGTCTTTGTCCGTTGCTTGTTCGAAAAAGTACGCCGCCATCTTCAAATCTTCTTCTGTGAATCTGTCGACGTGAAAGCGCCCCTTCAGGTAGAGTCTGTAGGCCTCATCGCTTCTGGTTCCTACCTTGGCGAATGTGTCTTTATCGGCTTTTGATAGGTCAGGTCGCACGTGGCTAGCAACATCACGAGTGATTGCCGATTGCAGCAACGATGCATCGTTGGCGCTAAAGTTGTATCGTTTGCCCCAGAGTTGTGCTCCAGTGGCGACGTTCACTAACTCTGTTTCAACACTGAGTTCACTGCCATGCTCTACCACGCGCCCGGTCAGCACAGCATCAACGCGAAGATCGTGCCCGACCCCCTGCGGATCGTCTTGCCGCGCTTTATAGTGAGAAACCGTGCTGCGAGCCATCACTTGCAGGTTCGGAACGCGAGATAGGGAGTTCGTGATCTCCCCGGCAAGACCGTCGCCGAGGTAATCCATTTCAGGGTCTTTGCTCGCATTGGCAAAGGGCAGGACGGCTACGGACTGGATAGGTGCTGCATCGGAACTGTGGGAACGCAAGAAATGCCACGCCAGAAACGCAGCACCGACGAAGACTAATGCCGCAGCAAAGCCCCATAGCAATCGGTTTCCGTTTGAACGAAGCGGCACTCCTGATTGCCCCGTTGTAGCAACAGTTTTGCCGCTGTCCGTCTGCCGCTTCAGCCGCTTCAGATCAGCCCTTAGCTCAGCAGCTGACTGACAACGAATATCACGGTCTTTCTCCAGAGCCTTGTTGATGATCTCTTCGAGTTTCGGTGGCGTGTCAGGGTTGATTCGAACTGGGGGTACCGGTGCTCGATTCAAGATCGAATCGAACATTATGCCCGAAGTGTCTCCTCGGAATGGGAGCGTGCCTGTACACATCTCGTAGAGCACTGCGCCGAACGAGAACAGGTCAGTGCGAGCGTCAAGTTCCTTCGCCCGCACTTGCTCCGGCGACATGTATGCGATGGTTCCTACAGCCGTGCCGGGACTCGTCAGATGGTTAGGGTCAACCTCCGCAGTGGCAAGTGTTGGCTCGTTGCTAGTCGCGCTTTTGGGTGTACTGACCTTAGCCAACCCGAAATCCAGGACCTTGGCATGGCCGCGCTTGGTCACGAAGATATTGGCGGGCTTGATGTCCCGATGCACGATGCCTGCGGAATGGGCGGCATCGAGGGCGTCGGCGACCTCGATTCCAAGCGACAGTACCTCCTCGATCTCCAGCGGCTTGCCACCGATGCGGTGTTTGAGCGTCATGCCTTCCAGACACTCCATCGCTATAAATGGCTGACCGTTTTGCTGCCCGACTTCGTAGATAGTACAGATGTTCGGATGGTTCAAAGCGGACGCAGCACGAGCTTCGCGCCTGAAGCGCTCCAACGCCTGTGGGTCACTGACTAGGTCTTCAGGGAGGAACTTGAGAGCGACGAAGCGACCAAGCTCGGTGTCCTCAGCTTTGTAAACGACACCCATCCCGCCTCCGCCGAGTCTTTCGAGGATGCGGTAGTGAGAGACGGTATGCCCGATGAACGGCTGAGAATCCGCCATTTGGCCCACATCTTAGGTTGCGGGCCGGAGGCAAGTCAACGAAGAGAGGCAGCTTGCGGGTCAAGTCCTGATTAACGCGCTTACCGAACAAGTGCTTAGCCGGGTGCCCTGGGTTCCGGTTTTTGGGCCTGGGAATCTTGCCTTTTCCCAATCCCAGCTTAGTCAAATCCCTTCTACCCTGAGTATCGAAGGGAGCCGCGAGCGTCATTATCTGTTGCCTCGAGGGGCAGCGCTCGGAAATGGCTATCAAACTTCGAACTTTCCTTTACAGGGACGGTACTCATCAGGTAACATAGGTAGTGATTTCCAGCCACTACCAACGCCGCAACCCACATAGCTCTTATACTTTAGCTCTAACTTCTTTTCTTTCAGGCTCTTCCGCACTCTTTTGCACCAACCACAAACCTCAACTCCCTTGGAATCAGAACCTTCCAACGTTCAAACGTTACAACGGTCCGACGCTCCCCTGTCCGCCCGTCCCATTGCGCCCTGCAGCCCACGCGCTATTCTGGATCCAACGCCATCGAGGCAGCGTCCATGAAGCTTAGCCGCAAACTCGCCGCCGCAACACTGGCAGCCTTTGCCTGCTTGGCGTGCTGCTTTTCCGCGTCAGCAACGCCTGCCGACGATGCCGCGCTTTCCTCCGCCATCTGCCCTATCGTTTATCCCGTCGATCAATCCCCTTCCCCCAGGGGCTACCAGTACATCTTTTTCGGCAACGCCTTCTTCATCAACAACCAGGGCTACCTGCTCACCGCCGCGCACGTCTTGAGCGCCTTCCGCAATGGCGGTGGCCAGCCGCACATTCTCGTCGATCGCCCCATGGCCCCGCCGCAATTGCTCAAGGCCGAGCTCGTCGCCGTGGACTGGGAACACGACGTTGCCGTCCTCCGCGCCACGCCCAATCCTTTCGAGGGCAAATTCAACGTGAGCTTTCTGTCGCTTACCGCCGCGCGCCCTCTCCCGGGAACGTCTTTGCTCGCCGCGGCCCTGCGCCCCTCGCGCATCCGCAATCCCCATACGTTTGAAATTCCTGTGAAAGAAAACTTCACCGCGCGTGTTCTGAATTACCAGTTCACGCAAGAGGAAAAAGGCGCGGGCGACACAGAACTATTTTTGTTCAGCCACGAAGTGCTTCTCGGACAGAGCGGCGCTCCCATACTCTCCGCCGATTCGCGCGAAGTCGTCGGCTTCGTCGACGGACGCTGGCTGCATCCCTCCGCCGCCGCTACAGGCGCGCCGGACGAACCTCTGACGTCGACTCTCGGCGCTGCCGTGCGCATTCACTATGCGATCTCGCTGCTCCAGGAAAAAGGCATCGCCTGGCAAACCGCCGCAGGAGTTTCCGGGCGCGCACAAATCGCCGCGAGCGAAAACAAAAACTCATCCGCTCCTGAACCTCTCTCTCTCGTAGCCGCGCCGTTCCCGCCGCAATCGCTCACCGGCGGCGAAGTCGTTCTCGACGCACTAGTCACTGAGACCGGCAAACTCGCGGACATCAAAGTCGTGAAGGGCGACAGTCCCTTCCGCGAAAAATCTCTCAGCGCCCTGCGCACCTGGACTTTTCTTCCCGCCCGCTTTGAGGGACACGCCGTCGAATCCAGAATCGGCATCACCTTTCAGTTTCCGCAATCCTATTTGCCCGCGTCCGCCAAGCGCACGCACGATTACAAAGAGTTGCCAGCAGGTTCACTCGATTGCGGCGCTCTGCCTGTCTCCACAGTCGAGCCCGATTCTCTCGCAAACAGCTCCGCCGATGGCAGCGTGATTCTCTTCGACCTCATCGACCGTAAAGGTGAGGTCACTTCCACGCAGGAATTGTACGGCTCGGATTCGCTAACGCCTGCGGCCGAAGCCGCCGCGCGTCGGTGGCGTTTTGCGCCGGGAAAAAATGCGGGGAAGGAAACGGATTCAGCGTCCGTTGTAGTAGTTATGTTTCGCCGCACGGTCGTAGCAGGCAACGCAGCGTCCAGCAGGAAAACGCAATGAAGCAAATTTCGCGCGATCAGAACAAGCGCGGCTGCCGCCTCGGCAATTCGCGCCCGAAATATTCATACGCGCGCGGAGTCGCCATGCGCCCGCGCGGCGTGCGGTCGATCAATCCAATCTGCATCAGGTACGGCTCGTACATCTCTTCGATGGCGTCTTCTTCCTCGGAGAGAGCCGCCGCCAGCGTTCCCAGGCCCACCGGCCCGCCCGCGTATTTATCGAGCAGCGCGATCATCAGGTTGCGGTCCACTTCGTCCAGGCCGCTCTCGTCCACGCCCAGCATCGCGAGCGCTTCCTGCGCCACGGCGCGTGTGATGCGCCCTGCCGCCCGCACTTCCGCAAAATCCCGCGCGCGCCGCAGCAATCGATTCGCAATGCGCGGCGTCCCGCGGCACCGCCGCGAAATTTCTTCCGCGCCGCCTTCATCGATGGGAATGTTCAGAATTTTCGCCGAACGGTGCGTGATGATCAGCAAATCCTCCGGCTCGTAAAAATCCAGCCGGTGCACGATTCCAAATCGCGAACGCAGCGGCGCGGTAATCAGCCCCGCGCGAGTCGTCGCTCCGATTAGCGTGAAATGGCTCAAAGGAAACGGATGAATCTGGGCCCCCGGCCCCTGGCCGATAATTAAGTCGACGCGAAAATCTTCCATCGCTGGATAAAGGATTTCCTCGATGGCCGGCTGCAAGCGATGGATTTCGTCGAGGAAAAAAACTTCGCGTTTTTGCAGCGAGGCCAGCACGGCGGTTAAGTCGCCTTTGCGTTCGAGCAGCGGCCCCGCGCTGGTTTTGATCGGCACGTTCAGTTCGTTAGCGATAATTTGCGCCAGCGTCGTTTTTCCCAGGCCCGGCGGGCCGTACAGTAAAACGTGATCGAGCGCTTCGCCTCGGCTGCGCGCCGCGTCGATGGCAATTTGAATATTTTCCTTGACGCGTTTTTGCCCGATGTATTCGTCCAGCTTTTTCGGGCGCACGCTCACGTCGATGCGCGCGTCTTCATCAAACGCTTGCCCGGAGACAATGCGCTCCGGCTGCCGTTGCTGCATCATCCGTTTTGCCGTTCCATCCGCCATTTTTGTTTTCTCTGCAAACTCCGCGTCTCTGCGTTATTAATTTTTTCTCAAGCCGTCCGCGCCGCTCGCCCCTTTGGCGTTGTCAAAGCATACAGCGCGGCGCGCAACAATTTTTCAAAATTCGCGACGCCCGTTTCGCGCTTCGCTTCTCCCACCGCGTCTTCGGCCGCGCGCGCTTCGTATCCCAGATTCACGAGCGCGGAGATTACATCTGCTTCGACGCCGGCAGGCGAAGCCAGCACGGGTTTCCCCGCTTCCAGTGCCACGGCTTCCAGTTTGTCTTTTAGTTCAACGACCATGCGCTCGGCGGTTTTTCTGCCAACGCCGGGAATTCTGGTGAGCCGCGCGAGATCGCTTCCGCGAATCGCGGGAATGAGTTCCTCGACGCTCATGCCGCTCAGGATTTTCAGCGCGAGCGACGGTCCCACGCCGGAAGCAGAAAGCAGCAACTCAAAGAAATGTTTTTCGCGAGCGGAAACAAATCCATACAGTGCAAGCGCATCTTCCCGCACGTGGGTGTGAATCAGCAGAGTCACTTCGGTGTGCAGCTCGCCGAGCGCTGCGTAAGTGGAGAGCGGCACGAGCACGAGGTAGCCTACGCCGCCGACGTCGACGAGCACTTGATTCGGTCTTTTTTCCGCGAGGCGTCCGCGAAGCTGGCCAATCATCGCTCGCCAGTATTGCCGCTTTTCCTTCGCCCGTCAACGCTCACAGGGGATTGCGGATACAGCGCGGAAAAAGGGACCACCCCCCTTCGAGTCCGACTTGGTCGATGCCGCCGCGCATAGAGAAGGCCGTACGTGGGGAAGGATACAGATTCATCGCTTCTGTTTCGTCACATGCTCGCAATTTTCCTGGTAATTGTCCTCTTTCAATCCACCGACTTTCGGCACGGTAATAATTGTGAGTGGATAGCCGGATTTAGCTCCGTTACGCGAAACCTCGATATTCAAGAGAGCGCAGGCGAATGGCCGGACGGAATCAACATGCAGTGGCCTGTCAAAGCGCCAAGCTTCTAGTTCTCCGGGCATCTCTTGAAACGTGGTCTTATAGAGTTCCCCTTCAAAATCTGTAAGTTCCCCGATTCCTCTTTGGGGGTCTCCGATAGCGTCGAGATAGAAGTTTTTCCTATCGTTGGGATATAGCATCGTGACGATTGGGTCTTGCAAGTGCAACGCAGTCCAGTCGATCTTCAATTTGACGGAGTATTCCTTGGGTGCGTCGTCCTCAAATCCCACGATAAGAAACTCCAGCAATGTGTCATGTGGCGGGGGTAAGGCTTCGGCTTTAATCTTTCCAGTTTTCAAAACCAAATCGAAGTCTTGAAACTTTTGTGTCAAATATGTTCTAAGAGCTTCCACAAATCCACTAACCGCGATTGCCGGGTCCGTGTCCGCCATACTGCTAAAGACGTCGTGCAAGGTATAACCGTTCGCCCCGATCGTAAGAGACCCCGCACTCGCCAAAACAATTCGGTGGTGGAACGCAGCGATCTTTCTTCCGCGAGTGCCAGGCAAAGACTGGCCCGCTCCATTACGGACAGCAATCTGCCAATCTGCGCCTATGACGATTACGTTTGGAGTTATGAGAACTACGATACTAGTGGCGGCGCAACTTCGTCCCAAACAAAGAAAAACGAAACCAAAGGCTATCGCGTGTTTTAAATTTCTGGTCCTATGACCCACATCGGCCTCAATTCAAGAGGTCCGCAATATTCTAAATCCTCTCCGTCATTCTCACCGCCATCGCAGGGGTCACCCTCAGAGTCGAATTCACCCGGCGACATTGGCAATGTGCGAAGTGTAGTCCAAGGGCCCCTTCAAGTGATACGAGTTTCCAGGTCGGCGAAGATGTGTGCATGGTTCCTCACACGGACTCGAAGTTCTGGTAAGTCGGGGTGTACCGGATAGCCGCTTAGTCCCGGCATGACAAGCCGTCAGCTAACTGCGGCTAACGATCGAGCAGTCCTGAGAATAGCGCGTCGAGGTCCACGTCTTCGCTGTTGACCGCTACATACGTATTGCGCTCCGGGTCGCTGCTTTCTGAAGACCAGCTTCTACGTTCTTCGAGAGAATCGGCCTGATACCGGAGAGTCGAGATTTCAGCCTCCATCCTCACGTTGCAAATCTTTGCGAGACTCTCAAGCTCGTCAGCTTCCGAGGTCACATCTTCTGGATCGTCGAGATTGTTAACCAGGACTTTAGTCACGGTTTTGGCGGCCTTAACGAACACGTTCTGCTCGACCTCCGTCATACCTGGCTTAAGTCCGGCCAAACAATCAGCGAGCATGCGCAGCGTTGACATCGAAGAAGGCCAGATTTCGTCCTCATCCCCGACCAATTCCAATACACCCGCGCGGAAGGCCTCCTCACTCGCTCTTTTCGCAGCGGCTGACCACCTGCTAGTCTTGGCGACCCATGATCGCAGATGGGTCACGGCATATACCACCGAGCTATCATTCGCGATTCCGCGCATAAGCCAGCGCCACCCTTCTCTGGTCTTGACGCGGGATTGGAGAACCTCAGAACGCGCATCAGCGATCCGTATCCGAGATTCAATCGTAAGAAGAATCCTCGTTATTGTCGCGTTGTACAGCGGGTCAGTTGACCAAACCCGCCGCGTTTCGTTTCTGCTCCCATAGTTTATGATTCGACCGCTAAAAGTATGCTCCGATTTTGCAGCAGCATCGCGCAGAGCCCCCCAGAACGCTTGATCGAATGAACCCCGTTCGCCCTGTTGCGTCAGCGTCTGGACTTGGCGGAAGTTGATTGTCGCTTGCGCCAGCGGCTGCAGCCAGCTTGGCTCAGAGGCAAGAAACCCCTCGACGAATTCTTCCACAGACGGATTCTGAAACTGAGCGATGCTGAACGTACCCTCCTTTTCGTACCGTCCTGGGTAGCGATTGGTCGCAATGAAATTTCCATCGAGTTCGCGGAGGCTGTCCTCGAAAGCGATCGTAAATTCCTCGGCGGCCTGGGGAGCGAATTGCGCCGTGGCGGACTTCAGCATCTCGATTTCGACCTCGCCGCCAAAACTCCACAGCACCGCAAGCAGCTTGCGCGATAATGGGCTGATGTCGTGCCTAAATGGGTGGCCCCATAACTTCGAGGGATTGTCGAATTCGCGTTTAATGAAACGGATATATTCGCCATCTGTGAGCGCGCGACTGTTGGCATTCTTGCTGATGCTTTCGACAATTCGCGGATTGAAGTGCTCGTGTCGGACGATGTCGTGGTAGCTCTTCGTGCGGACTAGCTTCTGAAGGCGCGTGTCGGGCAAGTCGGAGAAATAGAGATGGTTGAAGAGCATCGTCGCGCGATGCAGCTTCGAATAGTCCTTAAGCGCTAAGGTGCATTTCAGAATTTCGTTTGCACGGTCACCAAAAGCGCCATGCATCCGCTGCGCGTCCGCCAGAATATACTCACGGGTCGTCATAATGAAACGGAGATTTGGCGCCCGGCGGACCTTCGCGAGGAACTCCAACAAGGAATATTCTCATGCGAAAAAGCTCGCGGATCCCCAGTTGGAGCTCGGACAGCTTCTCATCCGGTTTTTCGTCGGCCATTACGCCGCGATGCTAGCAATTGCCTGCGAACCGGTCAACATTTCGAGGTGATTCTCAGGGCCATGTTTACGTGCGGTACTCGAAGGGGGGTGGTCCCTTTTTCCGCGCTGTATCCGCAATCCCGTCAACGCTCACAGCAGAGAGCCTTCTCGTCAACGTGTGTTGGCCTGCGCGCAAGCGGTTGTCGCCGGCGCCTGTTCGATCCGGGCGAGCCAGCATTCTACTCTTTGTTTCTTCTCGGCATCGGGCATTTTCAAATACTCGCGCAGCTCGTTCGCAGCCTCGTTTGCAGCCCCACGTCCAAGCAGAATCTGGGCGAGAAGCAGCCGGGCATCGGGAAATTCACGTTCCGTCTGACGCAGCATTTCCATGGCTTCGAGAGGATCGCGTTTCTCCGTGGCTAGAACAGCGCCGAGCATATAGCGTGACGTGGAATTGCGCGGATCGAGATCGAGCGCGCGACGTGCCGCAGCCTCCGCCTCCGGGTAGCGCTGAAGGAGAAAAAGGGCGACGCTAAGATTGTTAAAGGGCTGCATAACGCGCGGATCAAGGTCTATGGCTTTCTGAAACTCCATAGCGGCTTTTTCGTATTCACGGAGTTCGATGTAACGGCTTCCGAGACTGTTGTGCGCCTTCAAAGAGCGGGGATAAATCTTCAACGCTTTTTCGAGGTGGAGCGCGGAAGAGCGGATATCGCCCGAAGAGAATGCGGTCTGCGAACGCTGGAGTTCCTTCACCGCCTTGGGCGGAACAGACAATTCGCCCATCGAGATGGTTTCCCCGGTCTTTGGAACGCGAGATGGGTCGACGGCAACGATGGGAACAAAAGGGCGAGGCGCCGGTTCGGTCTGGGCGCAAAGAATTGAAGGCAAGATCAGCAGCAGGAGACAGACAATTGCTTTCATGGGATCCTCCGGCCGTGAGGCAGGGGCGAGATGCGTTCACGGTTGCATTTGAAAATCAGAGCCGACTAAGATGGGAGGGGGTTAAATGAAAAGCGCGAACCCGCAAGGGCAGCGTTTCTCCTGGAGATCGCGTCGCTCCGGCCGCCAAACCAGAAGCGAAGTGATCTGTTTAACCCCTTCTTGATTTCGTCAGCTTTACAACTGTCGCGCCTCACGGCTCAGTTTTTATTTCGCCGCGAAGCCCTTTGCCTTTTTTGGGCTGCTCCTTCGCTTTGGATTTCGGTGTCCCTAAAGAGACGATTGAAAACGTCGAAAGTTTCATGCAAATGGCTCATTGGTGAAAAAAGTATTTCCGCTTGACACTTAGACGTTCTGGGTATATAAGCATAGGACATCTAGGGATGGTATGGAACAAGAAAAAACTGAACTTCTCAAAGGCACACTGGACATGCTGATCCTCAAGGTGGTGGCTTGCGGCCCGATCCACGGGTACGCCATCTCGCAGAGAATTCAGCAGATATCCAGGGATTTCTTTCAAGTACCGGAAGGCTCGCTGTATCCTGCGCTATACCGGCTGGAGGACCGCGGATTGCTGCAAGCCAGGTGGGAAGAGACGGAAACGGGGCGCGAGGCCAAGTTCTATTCGCTAACGCGCGCGGGGCGAAAGCGCCTCAGCATGGAGATGGTCAATTGGGAGCGGCTGTCTGAAGCGGTTGCGCTGATCCTGCGAACCGTGGAGTAGGAGTTCCCCCGATGGGTTGGCTTCGCCGTTTATTTCAAAAGGGCCTTACGGAAAAGAGGATGGACGCTGAGTTGCGTTTCCATCTGGAGCAGCGGGTCCGGGACTACCTGGCCTCAGGCTTGAGCCCGGAAGAGGCGCGGCGCCAGGCGCAGCTGGCCTTCGGAGGACTGGAGCAGATCAAGCAAGATTGCCGCGAAGCGCGCACGGAAAACCACGTTGAGGATTTTCTTCGCGATTTTCAGTATGCATTGCGCAGCCTGGCCAAGGATCGCCGCTTCGCGCTAATCGCTGTTTTCGCGCTCGCTCTGGGGATTGGCGCGACTACGGTGATGTTCAGCGTCATCTATAACGTCGTATTCGATCCTTTCCCTTACCGGGACTTCCAGCACTCCGTCACCTTTGAGATGCGCGATTTGGGCCGCACAGGCGACGACGCCGTCACGCGTTTCCACTACACTATTCCTGAGTTCCTTGCGATTCGGGAACAGAACCACGTCTTCGAAGACATCATTGGAAATTATCAGTTGGATGTCCTGTACAGCGATGGAGGAGGCACGCGCCGCCTCCGGGGCGGCTACGTCACCACCAACGGCTTCGACTTCCTTGGCGTTCCGCCACTGCTTGGCCGCACTTTCACGACAGACGACACCAAGCCCGGAGCCCCGTTCGTATTTGTGATGAATTATCACTTGTGGCAAACGCAGTTCGGCGGCGATTCCAGGATCCTCGGCGCAACCTTTTTCCTGAATGGCAAGCCGCGCACGCTTGTCGGCATCATGCCTCAACGCTTCAACGGATATGACGCCAGCGTATGGCTTCCGCTTAATTTGAGCCCCGGCGGCGATGGCAGTTCCTTTCCGATGAAGGACCTCACGGTCATCTGGGCTCTGGCACGCCTCAAGAAGGGTGTCGGCCTCCAGGAGGCCGCCGCGGACCTCAATGCGATCGTGCATCGCCTCGCGGAAGCAAATCCCGGTGATCTCTATCCACAACGGTTTGTGCTGGTAACGCGCACGCTCGTTGACTTCGTGGTCGGCGATTTTAGGAACACACTCTACGCCCTGCTTGCTGCTGTCTTCATGCTGCTGCTGATCTCTTGCGGCAACGTCGGGAACCTGCTGCTCGCCAGGGCCAGCGCCCGTGAAAGGGAGATTGCTGTCCGCGCATCTCTGGGTGCCAGCCGCGGACGACTAATTCGCCAGCTTTTGGTTGAGAGTTTTGTGCTCGCTGCGGCGGCCTGCGTGGCTGGTTGCTTGTTTGCCTATTTCGGACTAAAGGGGTTGGTGCACATCATTCCGCGCGGTCCCATTCCAGAGGAAACCGTGATCGGTCTCAATCCCGCCGTCCTTCTCTTCGCACTTGCGATTGCCGTCCTGGTCACGCTCGTCTGCGGTCTGGCGCCGGCGCTCCACGCCGTGCGCGGCAACCTCCTGCCTGCCATGGCCGGCAGTGGCAAAGGCTCAGGCGGCTCGGTACGCCATGGCAAACTCCGTAATGGTCTGGTGATCGCCGAAGTGGCCCTTTCCATCGTCCTGCTAACCGGCGCCGGCCTGATGATGCGCAGCTTTTTCGCGCTCACTCATGTCGATCTCGGTTTCAATCCCGCGAACACGCTATTCGTGCAAGTGGTCCAGGGCGCTGAGGATCGCGATGACACTGGCATGAAGAAAAACCACTTCTTCGAACAAGCCCTCCAGCACGTGAAATCATTGCCCGGCGTGCTATCCGCCACGGTATCCGTGGGTCTGCCTCCGCTAGGGGGAGCTGGGAGCGAGATAACTGTCATGGGAAAATCACATTCCCAACACTGGGAGTCCATGATCGACCTGTGCAGTGAAGCTTACTTTCAAACACTTGGCCTTAGCCTGCTGCATGGCAGAACTCTCTCTGAAACCGATATCGATTCAGCGCGGCATGTGGCCTTGGTCAACCAGGCTTTTGCCCGCACTTATTTCGGAAGCGAAAATCCTCTCGGGCAGAAAATTAAATTTAACGACTTTGACGAATTGCCCGGCACTCCGCGTGATGCCTATTTCGAGATCATTGGAGTGGTCACAAACTTCAAAAACCGGGGCCTTCTCGAACCCCCATTGCCTGAGGCTTTCCTCCCGTACACCATCACTGGATTTGGAGGCCGAGTCATCCTGGCAAGAACTGCCGTGGATCCGAAGTCGTTGCTTGCGAGCGTCCAGCGCGAGATCTGGGCGGTGGATTCGAACGCAGCGGTCACCAGAAGCGGATCAATTAAGGACCTATTGGCCGAGGAAGCTTACGTGCGGCCGCAGTTTGGGCTGATCGCTATCGGCGTATTCGCGGGAATCGGCCTCGCGCTCGTGCTCATTGGCATCTTCAGCGTAATGGCCTATACCGTCGCGTTGCAGACGCATGAGATCGGAGTTCGCATAGCGCTCGGCGCCCAGCGTGGCAACGTCGTGACAATGGTTCTTTGGAAGGGGCTGCGCCTGATCTCCATAGGCATGCTCATCGGCGTGCTGGCCAGCCTCGGCCTGACGCGTTTCCTGGCAAGCCAAATCTCGGGTGTTTCAGCCTCCGACCCGTTTACGTTCTTCGCCGTTGTGATTCTCTTCCTCACGGTTGGCTTGATCGCTTCTTTACTGCCCGCCCGCCGCGCCGCGGATATCGATCCTCTAGCCGCACTCCGTTACGAATAATCTATCCGTGGTTTGATATGTTGTGACACGCGTTTGCACTCGTGGGCACACTACCGCAACTAGATGCCAAACCCCGATAGTCGTATTGGGAGTTATTGAAAGTTCGCCCGGCGTAAGAACGCGGCGAAACGCGGGTCGCCGCGCAGGGAATCGAAGAAGGGATGTACTTTGAGCCATTGCACGATGGGCGATCGTTCATCAGCGGCACGCGCTAGCCAGGTAAATGCCTGCTCGGTGTCGCCGAGTCCCAGATAGGCGTTAAGAAACGCGGCGGCAGGGACGTAACCGGCTTTTCGCCGGCGGTGAAGTTCATCGAGGACCCGCAGCGCATCCGCGCGGCGGCCGGCGCCCGCATAGGCGTGCACGAGCACGCCGAGCACGGCCGAACTGCGGTCAGAAGCGGACGCGGCTTTCTCCAGAGTTGCGATGGCTTCCTCAAAACGTTCTGCGCCGATAAGGGCAAAGCCGAGAAACCAAAGGGCAGACGGATTCTCTGGTTCTACCGCCAACACACTCTGCAAGTCCCGAATCGCATCGTCGTAGCGGCGAGATTGAAATAGGATCCAGCCGATACCGACGTCTTCATACCCCAGTGGATCCAGTTCGCGCCCGCGACGCGCCCAGTCGAGCGCTTCGTGGGTCCGCCCTTGGGCTAGCAGCCACGAGGAAAAGCCGCTGTGAGCACTGGCGTCACTTGGATTATGGGCAATGGCCTGCTTGTATTCCTCCTCGGCCTTCGCCCACTGCCAGTCTTTCTGCAGGGCGTCTGCGAGGAGGATGTGTGCTTCCACAAGCTCGGGATCCAATTCCAAAGCCTTGTTGGCGGCGGCAAGCACTTTGGGGCGAACTTCGACAGGGGAATCCCCAATGAAAACAGATCCCAACTCCCTGTAGGTGCCCGCCAAGCCCGCGTAAGCAGGAGCAAATGTGGCATCGGCATCGATTGCCGTCTGGAAATGTCGAAGGGCTTCTTCAAGTGCGGCCCGGCTGCCCTTGTTGAGCTCAAAGCGACCTTTCAGATAACTCTCGTAAACAGCCGGAGCGACCGAGCGCGCGGCGACGGGACGGCCGCTTTGCGGTTCCAGGGCGATCTCGATCTGGCGTGCGATGCCCTGGGCGACGTCGGTCTGAAGCACGAGAACGTCGCGCAATTCGCGATCGAATGTGCCGGACCACAGGTGCACATCGGTATCGCCTTGAATGAGCTGGGCCGTGATGCGAATGTGATCGCCGGAGCGAATCACCGAGCCTTCGACCACCGCATGGACGTTCAGTCTCTTGGCGATCTCGGGGACCGAACTGCGTGTGCCCTTGAACTGCATCGAGGATGTGCGCGAGATGACCCGGAGACCTTGGATCGTCGAGAGCCGCCCGATGAGCGCTTCGGTCATGCCATCGGCGAGGTAATCCTGCTCGGAGTTCCCGGACAAATTATTGAGGGGAAGGACGGCGATTGATCGGATGCGCGAGCTGGAAATCGCGGGTTGTGCCGTGCTCCGCTGGTTCCAGAGCCAGGCCAGGCCGACTACCAAGGCTAGGCCCAACGCGATGAGCGTAATTGTCGTCCAGCTGCGCTTGGCTGTTTGGGGGGCGCGGCTCGCATCCACCGCGCCAATTGTCACGGCAGCGGCCCGTTCGTTCCGCCAAGCGTCGAGTTCTGCGGTGTAAGCGTAGACCGAGCCGAGGCGGCTGTGGTGGAGACGGTGGACGGGCAGCCCCTCGCGCTTCTCCCACCGTCGGACCGTGGTGACGTCTCGGCCGAGGTAGGTGGCGATCTCTTTCCAGGATTCCAGACGCCGCCCCTGGGGATCCCTACCAATCCTGGGGCTTGATGTGGCCTGGAGAGACATGGGCCTGGGGGGCTCCTTCTGGCCCCAACAATACCACATCAGTTTCCTTTCGCGGCAATTGCTTGGTTAGAGGGCAAGGGGCTCCAGATGGCGCATTTTGCTGCTCTTTGCCTCTCTTTGCACGTTGCGCTACGCCACGGACGGACTCACCATGCCGTTACGAGCGATCCAAACGGATCTCCCACCAATGGATCGCTCTACCAAAGCAACCCAACTTGCCTCTGCTACTGGTGAGTTGGCACCCCATGGTTGTGCATTCCTGCTGACGAGCGATTTGCCAGATCACCGCAGACTGGCCGCCAGCTAGAAACAACGCTACCTGGGCCCTCAGGAGGAAACATGATTCGCAACATATGTAGGTTTAGCTTGGGCTCTCTCTTGTTACATGGCCGACGGCGGGTTGGTAAAACTATTCGGAGCGCGATGCTGTTGCTGCTTGTGGTGATGCTTGCTACTAATCCTGTAACAGTGTCGGCTGCCACGCCGGACCCGGTGCTCGAGTGGATCGGCGTCATGA
>Ga0210407_10001866_pt1 | contig 18903 bp, 15 predicted proteins | sample IncBWC27MmetaG_FD_150860 | JGI IMG/M metagenome (GOLD analysis project Ga0210407, IMG submission 150860) | Forest soil microbial communities from Barre Woods Harvard Forest LTER site, Petersham, Massachusetts, United States - Inc-BW-C-27-M | ecosystem: Environmental > Terrestrial > Soil >... | reverse complement strand
CACCCCGATCGACCAGCACAACAGGCACGATGGCTGCGGTCCCTCAAGGCTTCGCCAGAACAGGTACACCGTCACAGTGAGCCAAAAGCACACCATGATGTCGGGAATAATGAAACGCGTGTAAATGTAGGGACCGATGGCGGTCCCCAGCACCAGAGCGGAATAGAAGCCCGCTTCCTCGCCCGCGAGTTCGCGTCCCAGCAGGAACACGGCAAGGAGCGTCAATAGCGCAAAGAGCGTCAACGGCAATCGCACGGAAAATTCAGAGACCCCCGCGACCGAGTAAATTCCCGCCATGATCCAGTAGGGCAGCGGTGCTTTCTCCAGATACCTGACGCCATCCACGTACATGGTCACGTAATCGTGGCGCTGCAACATTTCTACCGGGATCTGTGCGTGTTCTGAATCCACGTCGTCCATCATCGGCGGCGACGCCAAGCCAGGGATGTAGATCAACCCCCAATACATCACGATGCCTAGCGCGAACAGCAGCGTGCGTCTTGACCGTGTGTGGATGGGCGCGGGCGCGGTTTCGGGCCGCGCTTCGCCCTGCGGCGTTTCGAAAAGATCGTTGGGTTTTGTGCGCAATTCCTGCAGGTTTACCAGCCCCCGGCTCCTGCCGTTCGTGGTGGCTCATCGCGCCCAGCCAGCGCTTCCCGCCGGCTGCGAAACTCCCGCACGCTGTAAACCGGCTTATTCTGCGACTCGTAGTACGTCCGCGCCAGCATCTCGCCGATCAAGCCGGTAGCCATAAACTGAATCCCGCCCATCACCAGCGCCATGCCCAGCAGCATCAACGGCCCATGGTTCGCCAACAGCCCTTCATCCAAGAGTGCCTTTCGGAGGAACACCCACAAACCGATTCCTGTTCCTCCGCCCAAGCACGCCAATCCCAAAAGCCCGAAAAACTGCAGAGGCTTGGTCGAATAATCCAGCAAAAACTTCACGCTCAAAAGATCCAGCAACACGCGCACCGTCCGCGATATCCCGTAATTGGACTCGCCGCTCTTTCGCGCAATATTCGAGATCGGCACTTCCGCCACCGAAGCTCCCGCCCAGCTCGCCAGCGCCGGAATAAACCGGTGCAGCTCTCCGTACAGATGAATCTCCGATAGAACTTCCCGACGGTAGGCCTTAAACGTCGTCCCAAAATCGTGCAAATCCACTCCCGACAATTTAGCCATCATTCTGTTGGCGATGCGGCTAGGCAGTTGTCGCGTCAACCAGTGATCGGTGCGCGACACGCGCCAGCCGCTCACCAGATCGTAGCCTTCTTCAATTTTTTCCAGAAACCGTGGAATCTCATCCGGATCGTGCTGCAAATCTCCATCCATCGAAATGATAATCTCGCCGCGCGCAAAATCGAATCCCGCCTTCAAGGCGGGCGCCTGCCCAAAGTTTCTCCGCAACTGCACCACATTCACCCGCGGATCGTGTTCATAAATGTCCGAAAGCACTTTGAACGTCTTGTCCTTGCTTCCATCATCCACAAACACCAATTCGTAGCGCTCGCCAATCGCATCCATCACCTCCGTGAGCTTCACGTAGAGTGGCGAGATGTTTTCCTGCTCGTTATAAAAAGGAACGACAATCGAGTAGCGGATAGGCGGATCGTTCTTCATGCTTCGAGGTCTAGGCTTTCCTTAGGCTTCTTGGGCTACGAATCCATAGTCTATCAGCCGAATCCCCTGTGATGCGACAAGATTTCGTATCCCCGTGTCTGTCAATATTTCCACTTCCGCCTGCCGCGAAGCCTGCAGGCGCGTCGCCGAGTTTTCGAGCTCCGCATCCACATAACCCGGGTGGCACATCAACTCGGTAGTGCCTTCGGGCAGGATCTCCATCAGACGCAAGACTCCCTCGCGCGTCAATTCGCCGGTCTGCGCAATCCCGCAAAAATAATCTGCCGCCGCAATCCCAGCACGTTCCGCTTGTTCGCGCGCATCAGGTGCCAGGAGTTTCAGACCCCGCGCCTGTACTCCCTGTTTTATCACCACGGTGCCTTTTTGTTTGGCTCCCGCCGAAAGCGCCGCGCGCAGGCTGGATTCCTCATGCGAAACGCGCACCGCTCTGATCCCATGCCTCTTCGCCAGCCGCAGCGCAATCTCAAACAACCCCGGCAGCATCTGCACGTGCTTGTGTCCATCGAGATGCGTCGGCTCGATTCCCGAGTCTCGCACCTTCTGGATCTGCGCGTCCCATTCGCGCTCCACTTCCTCCAGCAAAATGCTCCGCCGCGCCAACCTCAGCAGCAAACTCTCCGGTCTGCCTTCGAGCTCGCCCCGCTCGTTCAGCAGCGTAGTCACCAATTCCCGTCCCGCCACTGGTTCGCCATCGCTCAAATTCAAATGGACGCCTACTCCCAACGCCGGTGTTGTCCGTGCCAGCTCCACGCCCGACGAAAACGCTCGACCATTGGCCAGCAGGGAAGCGCTCGTCACGATTCCGTTGCGGTGCGTCTCGGCTATCCCTCGGTTGACGCCCTCCGTCCACCCCAGGTCGTCCGCGTTTACGATTAGGTTTCTCAAATGTTGGTCTATCTCCTCGTTCGGGCCTGTCCTTTCGTACAGCTATCCACTCGTGCGCTCCCACTCGACCGTACCATTGACCTCTTTTCCACTCAACTCTAGCATGGCTTCTAGAGGCAAGAATGTCCGTTAAGACGCGTGAGACCAAGGTGTTAGGCGGGCGCTACAGCGACAAGCGCCGCGGCCGCCGCATGAACTCCCGCGTCCCCGTTCGCCTGGAATGGGACGGTGACGCCGGAAAGCGCTTCTCTGTCGAAGCGCACACGCGCGTCGTCAATCCATACGGATGCATGGTGGTTTTGGAGCAGGAGCTGCAGCTAGAACATCGCCTCGCGCTCACAAATCTTGCCACGGAAACCAGCAACGCCGCCGTCGTAGTCTGGCGCGGTGTTCCACGTCCGGATGGCTGGGAGTACGGCGTCGAACTCGTCGCGCCGGAGATGGACTTTTGGGGGCTTGAGCTGTGAAACCGCCACCGAATGCCACGGCCCCTAGAGTCGTCTCGGCGCGTGTGCCCACGGCCGAAGAGCGTCGCCGTGCGCAACGCGCCCTGCTCAGGATCCGCGTTGTGGTTCAAGTGGTCGGCAAGTCGAATACTCTCGAAGGCTATACTCATACCGTCAGCGCCGGCGGAGCCATGTTGATTCTTCCGGAGCCGCTTCCGGACGGAACCAAGGTCATCGTCGAAAATCCCAAAGCCGGGAGCAAGGTCGAAGCCCGCGTCGTCCGTCCGCCCCAAATGAGCCACGACGGCTCGCTCGTTCCTGTTGAATTCACGTCGCCCTCGCCCAATTTTTGGGGTATCTTTTTCCCCCCATCCATAAACTGAGCCCCCTCCACACGAGCGTAAGCGCTCAGGTCGCGGTGTGTTTTCTATGTATCCTCGATGAATTATGTCTTAAGATTCCCGGGTTTTCTCTTCGCATTGCCCGCCGCTTCAAGCAAAAAAAGCGGCCCCGACGTAAACCGGGGCCGCTCGAGCCTTTTTCTGGCCTAAATTGACTACTGGATCGTAACGTTGATCGCCAGCGCGGCAGGCGTACCGACCGGATTAGTCGTGATCGCCACCGTCGTGCTGCCGGTGACCGTCAGATTGAGCGTACCGCTCCCTGAGGCCAGTGTAGTCGTGTCGCCCAGGTAGTGCGCACTGATCGAGTGCGTCCCCACGGAAAGTGCCGGCGCCGTAGGTGTCGCCATCCCGCCTGCGACCGTGGCCGCCGTGCCGATCATCGTGGCGCCGTCAAACAGCTGGACTTGTCCCGTAGGCGTGCCACCGGTCACCGCAGCGCTGAACGAGAACGTAGCGGGGGAAATGACCTTCCCGCTGGTCACGGTCAGTTTGGTGACCGTGGCAGTTTGGGTCGTACCACCACCTCCTCCGCCGCCACCGCACCCCATCGCCAGGCTGACTAGGCAAACAAGCCCCAACCCCAGCGCCGCGCGATATTTCTTCCGCCCACTGGGCAGCAACAACAGGAACAGGGCCGCAAAGCCCGTTCCCGCGCTAAGCGTCCACCATCCCTTGCCTGGTGTCGTCCGTGGAATGACGCTTCCGGGAGGAATGGCCTTTGCGTCGAACATCCGATCCTCCCGGGCACTAGAAGCCGTCAATGTTGTTGAAGTCGCCGTCACCGCCAAGGCGAGCATCCCGGTGGCGCTGCCATTTGCCGGAGGGGTAATGGCAGCAGGCGCCGTGCAAGTTACACCCGCCGGCAAGGTCGTTGGGCAGACTATGGTCACAGGCGAATTAAAGCCGCCGCTCGAAGTCACTGTAATCGTCGAGTTTTGAGTTGCACCCGTCGCCGAACTCAAAGTCACCGGCGTCGAGCTCACCGTAAAGGATCCTCCAGACGCAGCATTTACGGTGAAACTGACGCTATTCGAAGCCCCGCCTCCAGGAGTCTGGTTGGTCACCGTTACCGCCGGAGTGCCAGCCGTTGCGATGTCGCTGGCCGGGACTGTCACCTGGATCTGCGTCGCGGTGATGGATGACGGCGTGAGCGCGGCATTAGTGCCGAAATTCACCGTCGCGCCGCTCACAAAGTTTGTTCCGTTCACCGTCAGCGTAAATGCTGCTCCTCCCGCTGTCGCGCTAGACGGCACGAGCGGTGCTGCGATCGTCGGCGACGGATTCGAGCCCGTGATCGTGAAAGTTACCGGAGCCGAACTGCTCGCTGTAAAGCTTGCATCTCCGCTGTAATTCGCGATGATTGAATGATTTCCGACGCCGAACAACGAAATCCCCGGGGTGGTAAACGCTTCGAACGCCTCATTTACGGCCACGCCGCTGGCCACCGTTGTGGACGCACCATTAAATGTATCCACAAAGTTTACTGTGCCCGTTGGAATCAGGTTGCCCGTTGGGTTGATGTTGGCTGCCAAGAACAGGGTTTGCGGTGCGGCTCCAGTAGTAAATGCGGCGAAATTTCCGCCTCCAATCGAAACCAGAACGCTGCCGACCGTCGTGCTGCTCGCCTTACCCACAGTCACAGTCACGGGGGCCGATACGCTCGGAGCGAAAGTCCCGTCCCCACCATAGCGTGCAGTAACTTGGTACGTGCCGCCCGTCAGCTGGGTCGTCGTGCTACTGACTGTGCCTCCGGATCCGAGAGTGAATCCGTCAACTCCGTTTCCGGTCAAAGCGTTTGATACCAGCGCGACAAAACCCGTCGCAGTCGATGGTGTGACCGCGATGTTGACGGTCACGGTTCCTCCTGCCGTGATCCCTGTGGTGGGGCTCAAGCTCAGGGTCACGCTGCTCGGTTTGAATGCGCTGACGCCAGCACTCCAGTTATTCACCAGGTTGTTCGCATTTACTGAGCCCAGCCCTGTCGCTAAGTCATAACCTGCGGTCGTGCTGTAACCACTCAGCACGCCAACCGTGTCTGTGCCGACGTTTGTCGTGCAGTTCAGGCTGCCTCGCGCGCAAGGCACTGCAATCGTGCCCGTTGTGACGTCATTGAATGTGCAACTTGCGTTGGGAAGTGGACTCGCCACGGAATTGCAGGCCGTTCCGGCCGTATATTGCATCTGCGCCAACTTGTACAGCACAAAATTTGCGTTTCCCTGTCGCCCGTTTTTCTGATTCACCAACGCCATGATGCTCGCAAAGCTTGGCGTGGAAGCTGATGTACCGCCAACACCAAGGAAGTTGAAAGACTGGCCCTTCTGGCAGGACGGCGAGGAGACTTGGTCCGCTTCGCAAACGACGTAGAAACTCTTGTTGAATCCAGAGCTGGCAAAGAGTGACACGTCGGGGAGGTCCCTGACCCCATCGGAGGGCATACCGTTGGCGGCGCTAATGAAAGATTGATACGGAGGTTTTGGATAACTACCGCTGCATGTCGTACCCGTCAAAATAAAACAATGACTGCTTCCCCCACCGCTTCCGACCGTAAACACCGCCGCCTGATTTGCTGCAACTGTGCTGTTGCAGTTGGCCTCCGGATTAGCTCCAAAAATGGCATTTGTACATGATTCGTTCCAAGTACTCTCCGGAATGTAGCCTATCGCCGACGCCAGCGTGTTAGGGTCGTTGTTGGCGCTAAAGTACGTACTTTGACTTCCCACGTCATTGAAATCTGTTCCGCCTACTGCAACGTTGAACGGCGTCGACGCGAACCCGTTCACCTGAAGTCCAGTCGTTGCAGGACTCGGCGCGGGTGCTGTAGCGCTTTCACAACTCGCCGAGCCGCTGTCACCTGTGGCAACCGTCACTGTAATCCCCTGTGTTGCAGCCTGCTCCCACAGGGGCTCCCAAAGCCCACCGGGACCGTTGTTTGCTCCTTCATTTGGTTCGCAGTCGCTAAAACTAAGACTCATGATCGGATCCGAGTTGTCGTCTACGACATGCAAAATCGCGAGCTCAAAGCCGGAAGCTATGTCTGTGTCCGCTGCAATGACGAAGTGAATCTGCGCACCTTTGGCGATCGCCCCTGACCATTCCACATCGAGGAGCGCTTCGGTTTCCGAGCCATCGTTAAGGATTCCAGGATCGCTTCCATCAATCACCACGACCGGCGTATTCGCGGCGCCACTCGTTGGCAGACCGAATACGGTCCGGAAGTCTTGAACGTCCTGGAGATTGATATTCGATACGCCGATGATGGCGATACTTTGGCCGCTGCCGTCGACGGCAGTCGGCGTTGTATTCCACAGAGGTAGCACATTGTAGATCGTCGCAAAATCTGTTGGCCCGATGGCGAAATTCCCTCCGCCCGTTGTCAACTCCGGGTTGACGGGCGTAACCACACTGCTCTCCATCGATTTTCTAAATTCTCCAGCAACGTGATGCGCCGGCTTGGCTCTGAAGTCGTTCAAGGGGGCCAGTCCGCTTATCACGGGGACAAGCGCCGCGGGGATCTGCGGATCGCTCGCGTTAGCCAAATGTGTTTCACCGTTAACAAGAAACTTGTGAATCTCCGTGTGGAACGCTTGTCTGACCTGCGCCGCGGTTCCCGAAAACTCAATCGCAATTTTACCCTTGCTGACTTTCGCTACTTGAAAACCATGTGACTGTAGCCACGACGTGACCGCCTGAATGTCGGCGTCCGCTGGTCCAAACTGGGCCCCGAACTGTTCCGGTGTGAGCCATTTGTGGAAGTTAGGAGAATTCGTGTTGTGCTGGTCCACCATCAGCTGCAGGAGTGCGGACTCTTGCTCCACGCTTCGCTTAAGCAGCAGTAGCATCCGATTCATAGCCATCGAGTCGCTGACCGCTCCCTGATCAAACTCCGGGCGCGCCAATGGATGCGTATTGCCCTTGAGACGCACCGGTTGCGTTTCATCAATCGCCTGGGTTATGCGCGCGGAGACCGCCACAGCCTGAGTGGCCGACGCGCTGTCCGGATTCGTCTGCGCCGACACGCGCAAGCCAGGAAAGGCAAAAAGGATAGTAAGGGGTATTAATACATATTTAGTAATCATAATGCTAACTTTTTTCATGATCCGCCCACACAGCAGATTTGGTGTGTATTTCTGGGAACCGCGATCGGTCGGGGGATAGCAGCCGCATCCGTAATAGATTTACTCCATTACCGATTGGTTGCCTTGGCTGGACTCGGCCAGAAGGCAAATTCTCCCAAGAAGCTGTGGGAGAGGCAAGCATTTTTCAGTCTTTTTAATGACCTGCTATCCATGGTGTACAAGTGAAACAAACCGCTTTCTTCTCCCAACTTCCGACGAATGCAAGTTCCCGACATCCTGACTGTAAGTGCTTGTACTTTATTCCTTTATTCCGCCAGACCCCTCGCGAAGTTCCCTTGACGTCCGTGTAACTCCCTCCGAAGCCAGCCGTAACAGGCTAATAACCCGGAGACTCCCGATTTGTTTCGCCCGATAAGAGAACGATCTCGGCAAGCGCAGTTTCAAAACTCAAAATAAGGATCCAATAAGGAAAGGGCTCAACTCAACCACCGCCGCAACCCTACCTGGTTCGAAGAAGCGGGCGTCCCGGTTTCGCTGGAACGCCCGCAAGCCCCGCCTCTCAGAGTCTCTTCTGTCAATCAAAAGCGCCGAAAACCTCGCGGCCCATAAAACCCGCGCCCATAATATCCCGGGCCCCACCACCCATAGCCCGAATAAAACCCCACATAACCCGGGGCGAAATAGCATGGATAGTAGTAACCGCAAGGCCCAGCTCCGTAAGCGCCATAGCCAGCCGCACGTAACCTCGGCCTCTCGCCTCGCCCGCTCTCAAAATCCTCCTGCGACACCGGCAAGAAGGCCTGCTGGCTATGCGTGGTGTCCACCTTCACGGGATCCACCAAGCGAAACGTGAGCTGCGACTCCGGCTCCAGAATCGTGGGCCGTCCACGCGTCAAAAGTACCGCTCCAATCCCCGCCGCGGCCCCAGCTCCTGCGCCAATGGCTGCGCCCCGGCCCCAATCCGCAGCCGACCCAATGATCGCGCCCAGCGCGGTGCCGCCCGCTATTGTCGCGGCATCCGCACCATGTGAGGTTCCTCCCGAACCCTTCCACAATTCCGTCAAAATCGGAGCTTGCTCTCCATCGACCAGAGTCATGTCCGTCAACTCGACACCGAGCTGCGACACGCCCTTCACCCGCCCCGCCTTCTTCACTGACTTCACCTGCCCCATCACCACCTGCCCCCGCCGCGCCACAACCCACCCATTCACGACGATCGGCTGTTGCAAGGTCCCGGTGAACTGGTCCCCAACCTGGTTGCGGTCGCTCGAAAGCGGCTCGTTGATCCGCGCAATAACGACCGTCCCCGCGGGAATCGTCAGCAAAGTCGGCGGCGGCGCATACTCGTCGTTAGGACCATTCGGTGAGGGTGCACCCGGGTTTTGGGGCACACGGTCTCGTGACATCGGCGGTCGATTGCTGTCTTGCTGCGAAGGCGTCGGCGGAGCCTGCTGTTCTTGCGCCTGCGGCTGCTGCTGGCCTTGGGACGGCCGATCAGCCTGCTGCGCCTGCTGCCCCTGCTGTTGCGATTGCTGTTGAGTTGGCGGCGGTTGTTCCTGCTGCTGTCGCTGAGCCAGCGCCAAGGCACTAACAGAAAGTGTCAGCGCAATCGCCGAAACCCCGCAAGACACCACTGCCACTCTCTTCAAAACCGTTGGGTGGAAATTCATTCTAGTCTCCTCGACCTGGAGGCGGCCGAACCCTGCCTTCGGCCATCGCACTTTAACCTGTTGGATGGTCCAAATCCGCCCCAGGATGCCTTGCGCCATTGGTGCCGGCAGGGTGGCGCATGCGCTTGCTCACGCCGCCGCTGGCGGGCCCGACAACCAGCGCTGGCTAGTTCGTTGTGCCCCGGGGCAGTAGGCGCGTACGATCGACTAGCTGGAGGTCCGCATCGGAAATTGCGGTTAAGACCTGCTAGAGGTGCAATATTGCAATTCGTAAGGAAGTTGGTCTCACCGTTCCACATATCTCAACCGCTTTTGATATCGCTGGCTCTCGTCGTTCTGCTTTGGGCCACGACGCCGGGAATCGTCACTAGCCAAAACCCACCGACCAACGACAACCAGGAAGGCACGGTCGAGACGCAGATGCGCAACGTCACGTTTCGTTTTTCGGACTCCGTGGCGGTGGAAATAAAATCACTAAACGGCGTGCTCGCGCCCTTTGGCAAAAATGAATTTCCCAACTTCGACGACAAAGACTCGTTTAAGCTGCGCATAAGCACGGCGGAGATCGCCATGGATTCGCGGGACCTGGCGAACGTTCTCAATTCCTATGTTTTTCAGCGCCCGCATTCGCCCTTATCACAGCTATCCATCAACGTGGAGAAGGGGCACTTGAAAGTGAAGGGAAAGCTCCATGACAAAGGGGACATCCCATTCGAGACGGAGGGAATTCTCATTCCCACTGCTGACGGAAAAATTCGGCTGCACAGCGAGAAGATTAAGGCTATGCATTTGCCGGTAAAGGGTTTGATGGACCTCTTCGGTATCGATCTAAGCACGTTGATCCAAGAAGGCAAAGTTCCCGGCGTAGGGGCTCAAGAAGACGATCTGATTCTTGATCTCGAACAGATCCTGCCGCCTCCGCATATGGAAGGTAAGGTGGTCTCCGTTCGGATCGAAGGCGAGAAAATTATTCAGATTTTTCGGGGTTCGGGGGCCAAGCCGGTGAAAACTATCCGCGCCGGAAATTACATGGCCTTCAAAAACAATCGTATCCGTCTCGGCAAGCTGGTCATGAACGATACGGATTTGATCCTCATCGACATGGATCCAAATGATCCACTCGATTTCTTCCTGGATCACTACAAAGAACAGCTTTCGGCGGGCTACTCAAAGCTTACGCCGGACTCCGGCTTGCGGGTGTACATAAAAGACTATAACAAGCTTCATCCCGCAAAAGCGTCTCCCGGCAACGACAAAGCGAAATAAAGTGCAAGTGCGAAACCGCTCGGCTCGTTGGGCGGCCGACGTCGCTGCCCGCACCGCCAGGGTATTTAGTCTCTCCGAGCCAGTGCCTGGCAACTTCCCAGAACGTCACTATCTGCTCACGGAGTATGGGCCGTCCGTCGCCCGGTGATAGTCCGAATAAGTGAGGATGCGGTCGAGGTCGAGACTCTTTAGGAAAAGGATTCTGGCGCTTGCCCTCACTTCGAGTCGCTTGGGCACCCAGACCGCGTCAGCGAGACGAGTCTGTTCCAGAACGATGTGCGAGCCGCGTTGCACGCGGGCCAGGAACAAACCCATCGAGAACGCCTGCGTTACCTCGCCGTCGACTTTGACCCAGCCGAAGTCCTGCTCGTCGACCCAGAGCTTGCCTTTCACCCTGGAGAACAGCTTTCCGTACTTGCCGCTGGCGTGATAGCCGGGATGCGGCGTCGCCTCAAGCGCGTAGGTCGGCCTGCCAGCTATGGTCTCTTCGCCGATCAGACGGAAGTCGAAGGCCTGGAGCAGGTCCCGCAGAAAAGACCTGTTTTCCTCGTTCTTGCGGAGCCGCGCAGCCTGCTCCTCCGGCGTTTCGTGCTTCAGCTTCTCGAGATCCTGGTCGCGTTTTGTCTGTTCCGCAGCCGATGGAAGCTGTCCGTTGTGTTCCATGAGCTGCTCAAATCGGACGCCGTTGACAAAAGTCATCCGGGTGACGTCGACATTTTCCGATTTCACCTGCCCCAGCGGGTCCAGACGTCGATCTTCATCACGTTCCATATAGCCGTATGCGTCACGCGCCTGCCAACTGTGCTCGGCCGCCACAAGCGATTGACCCACGATCTGGCGGGCGTCCAGAACGTTTCGAGCATTCTGATGTTTGTCCGGTCCGCTATTCTGAGCGAGGAGTGGGGAAGAAGCTGCCACTGCAATCAGCAGTGCTCCGATGCGAAGTTTAGACAGGAATTCCATTTTTTGACTCGAGGGCATCTGGGGGCTGAGACCCCGGTGAACCAGGATCCCAGAAACAGACTAACGCTTTGAGAGTTGAGCGTCTGTGCGAATAAGAACAGGTTCATTCATGTGCCTATTGGGACAGACTGCCGAGCCCGACTGTAGTAAACCTGTTTCATTCCCCAGGAATCTAGTTTCTCTCAAAGCGAAACCGGCCTTCTATTCTCCGGCGATAGCGAGGGGACTCTGGAGGCGGGCCGAGTCTGTTTCTTCCTTCCAGTGATGCAAAGCAAGAGCGAGAGAGAAGAGCGGTTTGGCGATGTACAAACGGTTGATTACGCTGCTCGGAATCGCTCTATGTAGCCTCGAGCCGGCGGCCGGACAAACACCCGCGCCACGGATCGTCGTAGCGCAAGAACACGTTGCGCCGATCATATCAATGCTCCGAACGGTATCGAACCCTGCGCCGCCCAGTTCCTTTCTGTTGTATCAGGATCCCGGAAAACCGTCCGTCCATTTCAGCTACCTATTCGCGGGAACCACTGAACTCGGCCCGGGCACAGAGCTCCTTCCCTCGGTGAAAAAGGTCAAGACTTTGCTTTACACGCAGTCCAGCCTGCCGCTCGTCCAACTCTGGAGCGGACGCCTCGAACTGGACGCCTTTCAGAACACCGTTCACGTTCAGAACGTGCTGCTTGGTCCTCAAGCCTATGGAGGTATGCAGGGCTTTCGTTCCTCGAGACTGGGCTATCCCGGCGGTCCACGATCGGCCCATTTTTCCGGCCTCAGCCTAACGGTTCACTTTGGCCGGGGCGCGCAAACGGGCGGCCCTGTCGAGGCTTGGCGGCGTCTGTCGCGAGTGGTCGGCAACGCGCTTAATTGAACTGTATTGCTTCGGTTCTCCGATCTGCTGTGAGGAGTAAGTCGTGATAAACGCGCTGATGCTAACCGGCGAAGCGGTTTTTCGAGATGCCCGTTTACGCCAAGGAAAAGCGGCTACCGGAGGCTTGCGACAAACGTCGTATTGATTTCATAATTTGCGAGGCCTAGACTCAACCTTTCAGCGCAGGGATGATCGGAGGAAGGAGTTTGTATGCAATTTGCCAAAGTCCAGGGCGGCGCACTCGCTGCGCTGGGACTCCTGCTTCTCGTACTGCAGTTATATAGCTATACAGCGCGCTAATTCGACACGTTCGGTAACGCGACCACATCTGACTTATTCGGGAAATTCATGCGGTGCATGAGGTCCTGGAAGCGGGCGTCCGAGCGCAGGCTGTCCACCCTGAGGTCGGCCCTCAAGAAGTACGGAAGGTCGGGAGATCTTTCTCGGTACGCTTTCTCCAGGAATTCGAAGGCTTTGTCTTTGTCTCCCAATCCAGCATAGACCGTTGCAATCATATAAGGCGAGACGTAGCTGGTTTCCGATTGGTGCTGCCAATCGCGGAGGATCTTCAGCGCTTCTGCCTTTCTGCCTGTGGTTGCATACGCATGTGCCAATGCTGCGGTAGGATCCGAATCGCCCTGCGATTGCTCGGCAGCCTTCCGATACTCAGGAATGGCTTCCCGTGCTTGGCCCAAACCTTCGTATCCGACCCCAACCCAGTAATGCGCAAGCCATGAATTTGAAGCGCGGGCCACGAACGTTCGGTCTACCTCAATCAGCGCTTTGTAATTCCGAAGGTGATAGTTGATGAACGATTTGCTGGCGAAGGGTTCAGACCGGATTGGATCGAGTTCGCGCATTCTTGCCATCTCGTCCAGTGCCTCGGCGCTTCGGCCATTGGACGCTGCGAAGAGGGCGTAATCATAATGAGCCTCCATAGCGCTCGGGCATAGTTTAAGGGCATACAGGTACTCTCTGTCGGCCGTCTGCCAGTCCCAATCATATCGCCAACTTATCCGTGCAAGCATCAGATGGGCGAGGCAGTTCTTTTCATCCAGCTCCAGGGCCTTGTCGATGGCTTGCTTGGCTGATGGAAACGCCTCCCTCGGGGACTGCCATCGGGACTCCCCAAGGTAGATGCTTTGGAGTGCCGCAAGCCTTGCGTAGGCTTCTGCAAAGCTAGGATCTTCTTCGATGGCTTTTTCAAGGTAGCTCTGGGCCATTTCGACTTCTTTATGCTGAGACCAATCCAAATAAGTTGCCTTCAGATATGCTTGATACGCGTCCGGATTTACCTCCGGGGCCTGGCGGAGCCGGGCCTGTTGTTCCGGAGTTAACTTCACGCGGACCTGTCGCGTTATGGACTCAGCCACCTCGCGCTGCAACTTCAGGACATCCCCGACATCACGCTCGTAAGTCTCCGCCATCAAGTTCTGATCGGTAGGCGCATAGATCATGTGGGCCGCGATACGTACCCGATTGTCCGAGCGCAACACGGAACCTTCCATGACGGCATCAACATTAAGTTCTCGACCGATCTGCGGCAGTGGCTTCTTCTTTTCTCCCTTGTACTGCGTTACGGAGGTCCGCGAAACGACCTTGAGCGAACTGATGCGCGAAAGTTCGGTGATCAACTCCTCGGTCATGCCGTCGGCAAAGTATTCTTGCTCCGGGTCGCCAGACAAGTTCGTTAGCGGCAGCACGGCGAGGGAGCGGATCTGATGTTGGGCGGAAGAACGGGACAAAAGCTCTTTGCGAAGGCCACCTGCATTCAGTACGAGTAGGGCTGCCGCGATAACAACGAGTACGGCGTCGACAACTGGTAGGACCCATCGCCTTCGTAGGGAATGGCTTTTTTCTGGTCGAATTGCATCCGGCACCGCTGCGGCGATGAAACGGTAGCCGTGCCGGGGCAGTGTTTCAACAAACCGGGGGTTATCGGGCGAGTCTCCTAAAGCATCTCGAACTCGCTCGATGGCGGCGTTGACGCCATGGTCGAAATCTAGGAAGGTGTTGGCGGGCCAGAGTCTGCTGCGAAGCTCTTCTCGGGTAACCACGTCGCCGGGATGTTCGAGCAACATGCACAGGACTTGGAACGGCTGTTCCTGTAGCCTCAGCTTGACGCCGTTCTTGCGCAACTCCCCTGCCCGAACATCCACCTCAAAGATTCCAAATCGCAGAACACGCGGAAGCTGGGATTGCGGGGGCATGGTGCCTCTGGCAGAGGAAGTCTACACCGGCCGGAAATTCTTGTCACTTTCCAGCGTAAGTAATAGGTGTGAAGCACCTTAACTCGTCACCAACATCGGTCTACGCTTGAGTGCTTTTGCCTTGTTGCGTGGTTCGGAGTCGCAGCTCGGGAGTCCGTACCGCTGCGTCAGACTTTGTCTCAGACATGCTGTACAAGTTCCCCTTACGGAACAACGACGGTGATCGATTTCAGCATTCTGACCCAGCGTGCCGGTCGCTTCTCATGCGGCGCTAACAGTCGAAATGGACCCTGTTGAGCAGCTAGCGGTGCGCCGTCCATAGTATCTGCCACGATCACCTCAGATTCGAGAATCCCAGAATCAAGTTCCGCCAAGGAGAAGACGACGCGGTAACCGTCCGCCGCTTCGGCAATCACATAAGTGGCCATCGCACGGCCTCGAAGCTGCTCGCCTTGCGGAACCCCGGCTCTGCGGAGGATTTCTTCGAGAAGCACGCCTTCGTAGCTTTCTTTTTTCTTATCATGCGGATTCACAACCGAGATGGATTTCCGAGGCATCTTTTCGAGATCAGCAACTGTGAGAACAAGCGGTGTGGAAACGGCACCGCTGATTCGGAGTTCCGCGGGAGCTGCAGCAGTTTGCTCAGCAGTCTTCGGGGTTGCAGGAAATGGCTGCGCCAGAATGGCAACCAACAGCAGGGGGATGAATGCCGCGATTCCGCGATGCCTTGTCGAGAGACTTCCGTTGAGCATGGGTCCTGAAGTGAAGTTCAACCCTTTTCCAGCATAACTTCGGTGGACTTGATCACGGCGGAGACTCTGTCGCCCACCTTTAGCTTCATTTCCTCCACGCTGCGCTTGGTAATCACGCTCTCAATGAGATTCTTCCCGGAGCGAATGACTACGTGAGCCATGACACCGCCGACCTGGATTTCAAGAACTTTTCCTTCGATACGATTTCTGGCTGAAAGAGTCATGCGAAGAGCATAGCTCCGAGTGGGTAAGAGAGTCTAGGGCCCAGCGCAAACCACGCAAACCAATCCGGGGTTTTAGTTTTAGTCAGATCGCCGCCGGCGGATGTGTAACCAAACCCTCAAGTCTTCCATCGCTTCCGAAGAAGATCCGCAAAATTAACTCCATTCCCGTCGCCGAGCGACAATAAGCCCGGTGGGCAGATCGCGGCTGTCCGGTCCGAGGTCCGGCTGCCTTCAGAAAGGCAGGGCGGAGAAGTCCACGTTGCCGCCCGAGAAGATGACTCCCAGCTTCGGCGGCGCGCCATCCGGGCGGGCGGGCAAAGCGAGTTCCGCGAGGGCTCCCGGGCGAAGGAGTGGAGCGATGGCTACTGCACTGCTAGCCTCGATGATGATTTTCATGCGTTCCCAAACGAGCCGCATGGCGGCGATGATCTCTTCCTCGCTGACGAGCAGGACGTGGTCAAGATGACGCCGCAAAATCGCAAATGTCCTAGGCGCGAGCGAGGCGCGAAGGCCGTCCGCAATAGTGTCGCTCGAATCGAGCGATTGCAGAGTGCCTGTGGCCAGCGAGCGGTAGGTGTCATCGGCGCGCGCCGGCTCACAGCCAATCATGCGGATGTCAGCGCGCATGGCGTTTGCAGCCAGGCAGGTGCCGCTGAGCAGTCCGCCGCCGCTGACAGGCGCAAATACGGCGTCCATGTCTGGGATTTCTTCGAGCAACTCCTTGGCCGCCGTAGCCTGGCCGGTGATGATGCGGTCGTTGTCGTAGGGATGGATGAGAATGGCCCCGGTTTCGGCCTCGACGCGCGCGGCTGTTTCTTGCCGGGAAGTGATTGTCGGCTCAGAAAAGGTGATGCGCCCACCGTAACTTTCAACGGCGCGGCACTTCACAGCCGGAGCATTTTTCGGCATGACGATGTAAGCAGGCACGCCGCGCCAGGCCGCAGCGCAGGCAACGGCGGCTCCGTGGTTCCCACTCGAGGGCGTCACGATGCCATGAGCAGCTTCGGCATCGGTCAGCGAAAGAATCGCGTTTGCCGCGCCGCGAATTTTGAACGAACCCGTTTTCTGAAAGTTGTCGCATTTGAAGAAAAATTGCGCCCGAGCAATGACGTCAAGCGAATGCGAAGTGAGAACCGGAGTGCGGTGGATGCGCGAAGCGATGCGCGCGTGCGCAGCGCAGATGCTGTTCCAGCTGGGTGGCTGAAAACTGCTAGATCCGACTTGTGGCGCTGTGCTCATGGCAGTGCCCCGGCATCGATGAGAATTTTTCTGACCGCCGCGAGTGCAGCGGCGCGGTGACGATTATTGCACACCGGGCGCTTGTTCCGGATTCGATGGGCAAAGCTTTACGAGCGCGGGAGCAGGCCAATGTGGCCACCAATGAAAATAGAGGCTTCGCGCGGCGGCTCGTGCCGTTACCGCTCGAGAAGAATTGCGGAAGAATGAGAATTGTCCGGCACGGCGATTGGGAGGTACTATCTTCGCGGTTTCGAATGAAGTGAAAAGCAAGGATCTGAGGAGAGCCGATGAGAATTCATGCGAAGGGCATGGGGCGCGCGGCGCGATTATTCGTCGTGGTGCTCTTTCTTGCGGGAATGACTGATGCGCTCCGGGCTCAGGTACGCACGGAATCCGGGAGCGTCGAAGGTTCCACGAGCACGGATGGCAAGGTGCAAATCTTCAAAGGGATTCCCTATGCCGCGCCGCCGGTCGGCGCATTGCGCTGGAAAGAGCCGCAGCCGGTTCTGCACTGGCAAGGCGTGCGCAAAGCGACGGAGTTCGGCGCGCGCTGCATGCAAGGGAATGTGTTTAGCGACATGGTGTTTCGCGACGCAGCCCCCAGCGAAGACTGCTTGTATCTGAATGTGTGGACGCCAAAGGGTTCGCCGGACCGAAAGCTGCCAGTGATGGTGTGGATTTACGGCGGCGGCTTTCAGGCTGGGGCTACTTCCGAACCGCGGCAAGATGGCGAACATCTCGCGCATAAGGGCGTGGTCGTTGTAAGCATGAACTATCGGCTGGGAATTTTTGGGTTTTTCTCCCACCCGGAACTGACCAAGGAATCGCCGCATCACGCCTCGGGAAATTACGGTTTGCAGGATCAGGCTGCCGCATTGCAATGGGTCCGCAAAAACATCGCCGCGTTCGGCGGCGATCCGGAGAACGTGACGATTTTCGGAGAGTCGGCAGGCTCGTTTTCCGTGAGCGCCTTGATGGCTTCGCCGACCTCCAAGGCATTGCTTCACCGCGCGATCGGAGAGAGCGGCGCGTTTTTTGGCAGGACGCTGACCGCGAAACCGCTCGCGGAGAGCGAACAGGATGGCGTCAAATTCGCGCAGTCGATTGGAGCAGAAACGCTCGGAAAATTGCGCGGGATGACCGCGCAGCAGACGCTCGACGCCGCGTCCAAGGATAAAAACACATTCCGCTTCGGTCCGAATATCGACGGCTATTTTTTCCCTGAGAGCCCATCCGAGATTTATGCCAAAGGCAGCGAGGCGCACGTAACGCTGCTCGCGGGATGGAACCGCGACGAAGGGAACTACCACACGTTGTTCGGAACCGACCCGCCCACCAAGGAAAACTATGCGAGGAAAACCACGCAGATGTTTGGAGAAAAGGCGCCGGATGTTTTGACGGCGTTTCCCGGGGAAACCGACGAGCAGGCCAAGAGTTCTGCCGACCTGTTGGCCACGGCGAACTTCATCGGCTATGGCACGTGGAAGTGGATCGAGATGCAGGTGAAAACAGGTGACTCCGCCGTTTACCGCTACGAGTTTGATCAAGCACCGCCATTGGCGCCCCCGGCAGCCGGTGCGCCCGCGCCAACAGAAAGTCCGCGGGCCTATCATTCGGCGGAAATCGAATTTGTGTTTGGTATGCTCGACTCGAAGAAACTTCCCTGGCGTCCCGAAGACTACGAACTATCCGAACAAATGGGTTCCTACTGGACGAATTTTGCCAAGACCGGCAATCCGAACGGCGCGGGGCTGCCGCCATGGCCGCAGTATGGTGCAAAAGACGGATACGAGGTCATGCACCTCGCCGCCCAGCCGCACCCAGCGCCGGATACGCAACGCGAGCAGTATCTGCTGCTGGACAAACTTTCTCGGAAGCCATAGCGCGATTCCTGCTGCGACTCCCGAGCATGAGGCCGTTTTATGCGGTCGGTCTTTACGCGTGGAGCGGTTCAGGACGGAACTTGATAGCCGCGGCGATGGTTAGGGCGATGAAAAGAGCCATCACGACAACCTCGCTGATCACGAAGGGTGGCTCGGAACCTGTGGGTGCCAGGGCGTGCAGGGAAGGCACTTTCATGAAAAGCTGCGCGACCAGGACGAAGACGTTTAAGTAGAGCGCAATGGAAGCCGTGACGGCGTAGACCTTGCGCCAAGCGCCCGCGAGATGAACGAGGTAGCGCGCAGGGATCGCAAACGCCAGCACGGCCAGCGAGATGATGCCCAGAATGTGAGACGGCAGCAGTTTATGGAACGGAAAG